>BNJS01001215.1_pt1 | contig 78010 bp, 86 predicted proteins | sample 8540461 | NCBI WGS metagenome assembly BNJS01 (sample SAMD00202454, study PRJDB9452) | human saliva metagenome | isolation source: human saliva | place: Japan
GAAATCGCCCAAGAAATGTTGGAAAGATTGATGAGAAATCGACAGTTCATAAGAGCTAGTCGGTTTTTTGATACTAGATGGCTAACTTCATTATAGACCTTTCCAGAACTTTAAACAATAAATAAAACTCTTTGAAATATCTGGAGCTGTATATGCTGAGAATGATGTTAGCGGCTAAGGTTCATTAGGAACACCAAACCTTTAATTATGCTGTGTGTAGTTATGGGATTTTTGGTTCTATAGACAGAAAGCCCTCTGGGCTTTTGTAGAGAGCCTTAAAAATCAAAATAAAAAGATAACCCCAGGCACATAGGAATGCTCAACCTTTCAGTCTACCCCATTCTGGGACCCAGCGTTTATCCTTCACAAGTTATCTTATTGAGTCCATTATACCATACTTATGGAAAATGTAAAGAAATTTGTATAGTATTTTTAAATGAATTGATGAACAATCAAATACCTTTCAAAACTAAGGAACTTAAAAAATAAATAAAACTCTTGAAATATTAGGACTTATATGCTAGAATATAATTAATTGATAAGGTTCATTAGAACACCAAAGCCCTTAACTATTGCCGTAGTTAAGGGCTTTTTTGACGTATCTTAGTGATTTAACGGGTGTTGATAGGCTAGTCAGTCGGTCTACTCCTTACTATCTAGCCATCTGCAGACGAAATACAAGATAATTCCTGCGATGACGTCCGCTATAATAGTAAGAGCGAGCTCTATGATAAGGCTCATTAGTTTCACCTCCTCTCACGAACCCATAGGAACGTAATCGGCAAACGACAAAATACATCACATTAAATTCTAGATCATCAACATTGGTTAATGCTTGAAACATCATGCTGAATGTGAAGCAGGGGTATAGTGTCTTATTAGACACCAAAGCCCTAACCAGTGATAGTTAAGGGCTGACGTATCTTAGCGAGTTTAACGGGTGTTGATAGGCTAGTCATGCCGGTCTACTTCTACCATTCCAGCCATTGCAAACGAAAATACAAGATAATTCCTAGCTGATGACGTCCGCTATAATAGTAAGAGCAAGCCCAGTATGCAGGCTCATTAGTTTCACCTCCTCTCACGAACCCGTAGGAGACGTGGTAATCGGTAACCGATGACCAAAAAGTAGTATACCACACACTAAATTTAGATCATCAAGGTCGCTTAATGGCTGAGCTATGGTAGGACTTATATGCTAAAATGTAGTTAGTTGATAAGGTTCATTAGAACACCAAAGCCCCTAACTACTGCGATAGTTAAGGGCTTTTTTGACGTATCTTAGCGATTTAACGGGTGTTGATAGGCTAGTCACTCGGTCTACTCCTTACTATCTAGCCATCTGCAGACGAAATACAAGATAATTCCAGCTATAACATCCGCTATAATAGTAAGAGCGAGCTCTATGATAAGGCTCATTAGTTTCACCTCCTCTCACGAACCGTAAGGAACGTAATCGGTAACCGATGACAAAAATATTATATCACAACAAATTTAGATCATCAACATTGCTTAATTCTTGAAATATAGGGGATAGGCAAAAAGTATTTAAAGTCAGAAAAACGCATAATATCAGGTGTGCAGAACCCTTGATATTATGCGTTTTCTTGTGGGAAGATTTACTCCATTTTCTCCTGAAATTGGGTATTTGCCCAACCTCTGTTTTGAGGGCTGATGAGAAAATAATGTCATGTGGTGAGTATTTGTAGATAAGTCAGCAGACAGAACGAATATTCTTCGAAAATCTCTTCAAACCATGTCACCTTCGTCTTTCCGTATATATGTGACTGACTTCATCAGTTCTATCTACAACCTCAAAACAGTGTTTCGAGCTGACTTGATCAATTTTTAAATCTGTACTTTGAGCAACCTGAGACTAGCTTCCTATTTGATTTTCATTGAATATCAGAAACCCATTCTCCATCAAATAATTCTACTGCGTCTAATAATTTTTGATCTGGCAAGGTGTCAGAAATAAAGGTTGTGTATTTGGAGAGGGGATTAATTTTAAAAAATCCAGTCTTGTAAAATTTAGAACTATCAATCAGTAAGATGGTTTCATGGGCTTTGTCAATAATATTCTTTTTTGAAATAGCTTGGCTGAGAGAAGCTTCATAAACATATTGGTCATCAATACCTCTTGCTGAGCAAAATGCCAAATCGATATTAAAATGATCTAATAAAGAATTTCTTTATCATAGTTGATGACGGAACAAGATTGATGCTTTACCTCTCCAGATGTGATAAAAATTTTAGAACTATCTCTAACTGTTTCAGATAATGTTTGTGCAGTATGTAAACCATTTGTAAAAATAATCAAATTATCTAGTTCAGAAAGATAGGGACAAAGTTCGTAGGTAGTGGTACTAGAATCTAGATAGATACACATGCCAGAACGAATAAAATCTTTAGCTAGACTAGCGATGAGTCTTTTTTGCCTAGTACTTTCTCCTTCACGTATTTGATGAGAAAGTTCAATTGTGTTCATAGAGGACAGGGTCACGTATCCGTGCTTTCTTTTGATAAGACCTTGATTTTCTAAGAAAATTAAATCACGACGTAAGGTACTTGTGCTGGAGAAAGTGATTTCTGCCAGCTCTTTTACGGCAATTCGTTTTTTCTTTTTGATAATTTCAATCAATTCAAGTACACGTTCATCTTTTATCATAAGCTACTCCTAATTTATCATCTCAACTATATTATAGCACAAATTGGAGGAATTTGAATTATTTTTATGTTTATGGCGCAAATGTATGAATTTTATTCAAGTAAGCGTTCACATATTGAAAAAATAAAATGTGGGGATTATAATAAACTTAATCAAGGACGAAGAGAGAAGAAAAATGGAAGCGGTTTTAGCAATAGATTTAGGTGCGACTTCTGGAAGAGCAATCGTTGGTTACCTTTCTGAAAATAAACTAGTAATGGAAGAAATAAATCGCTTTTCTAATCTACCTATTAGAGTAAAAGGGCATTTATCTTGGGATGTTGACTTTCTATTAGCTAAAATTCTTGAAAGTATCCGATTGGCTAATACTAATTACAAGATTTATCTGTCGGTATTGATACATGGGGTGTTGATTTTGGACTGATTGATAATGAAGGAAAACTGTTATCACAACCTGTTCACTATCGTGATGAAAGAACAAAAGGGGTGTTAAAGGAAATATCTGAAATTACTGAGTTAGAAAAATTATATTCAGAAACAGGAAATCAGATTATGGAGATAAACACCTTGTTTCAACTCTTTAAGGTACGGCAAGAATTTCCTAATTCATTTTATAAAACGAATAAGATTCTTTTAATGCCAGATTTGTTTAATTATCTCTTGACAGGTAAGTTTGCTACAGAAAAAAGCATTGCTTCAACAACTCAATTATTTGATCCTAGGAGTCAAAATTGGAATCAGAATGTCTTAAAACTATTTGAATTGGATTCATCTTTACTTCCTGAAATTGTTTCAGAGGGAAATGTCCTTGGAAGGATAAAAGAGGAGTATGGTTTAGGAGATATTCCTGTTGTGAATGTTTGTAGCCATGATACAGCCAGTGCGATTGTCTCAGTTCCTAAGACAGAAGGTAGTTTATTTATTTCATCAGGTACTTGGTCTTTAGTTGGAGTGGAACTTACTTCACCGATTCTTAATACCGAATCTTTCAGCTATGGATTTACAAATGAGGTAGGCAAAGATGGAGTGATTACTTTTTTGAAGAATTGTACAGGGTTGTGGATCATAGAGGAACTAAGACGTTCATTTGAACGAAGAGGGAAAGCATATTCTTTTGGTGATATAAAAACAATGGTGGAGAAAGAAAAAGAAGATCTTCCTTTGATTGATACTGAATCAACTGAATTTGCAACAGAATCTGACATGTACAAGACTTTGACAGAATATCTAGCTTATCATCATGAAACTAGAGAGTGGACAGATGGACAACTATTTAAGATAGTTTATGAAAGTCTAGCTGAAACGTATAAGAAAACGATAGAGTTATTAGAAGAACTAACTCATAAGTCTTATAAAAGGATATATGTGATTGGAGGAGGTGCTAGAGCCAGTTACTTTAATCAAATGATTGCTGATAGAACTGGTAAAGAGGTTCTTACAGGTTCAACTGAGGCTACAGCTGTGGGGAATATTTGTATACAGCTATTAAGTCAAGGTAAAATAAACGAGGATACAGGGTTAAAGGATATTATGACAAATATTACTGATACACAATATTATTATCCTCAGCTATCATAAACAAAAATAAAAAAACGGAGGTTTTGTCATGAACAAAAAAAGTCTTTTGAAATGCGCTGTTATCGGGTTAGTAGCTACCCTTGGTTTAGCAGCTTGTGGAACATCTAAGGATGCAAGCGGTGGAAGTTCTTCTGGTAAAGAAGTATTAGAATTTTATCATGGGTATCATCATAGTGAAGATGAATGGCCTGTAGCGAAGACTATGCGAGATTTATATGATAAATTTGCAGAAGAACATAAAGATAGTGGTGTAGAATTTAAACCAATTCCTATAAATGGTGATTTGAAGGATGTAATGAATAACAAGGTTGCTAGTGGTGAATTTCCAGATGTGATTGACCTAGCAGGTAATGCAGTATCATTAGCTGCAATTGAACAAAAACTTGTTTTAGATTTGAAACCATATATCGATTCAAATAAGCTTGAAAAAAATGTTGGTTTGAACTATAAACAAAACCAAAAAGATGGAAAAATTTATACAGTTCACGAACAGTTATTTACAATGGGTTTGTGGTATAACAAGGATATATTTGCAAAAGCAGGTGCTAAAACACCTGATCAGTGGAATACTTGGGAAGATTTTACACAAGCAATGGCTACTGTGAGAAAGCAAGATGGAGTGTATGCATTTGGTGCTGGAGAACCATCTATTCGCTTGTTTAATACAGTCTTAGGAACCACAGAAAATGGGCGTAAATTATTAGACAAACCATTAACAAAAAGAAGGAATCGAATCTAAAGAATTTGCAGATGCTTTGAAAATGGTTATGAAAGAAATTCAAGCTAATGGTTCTAAGAATGCTGGTGGCGATGCTAATGCTTATTCTAAAGACTTCCAAGAAGGTAAATCTGCAGTCTTCTTTAATGGTGTGTGGGCTTCTGGTGAGATGTCTAAGAACCCAAGTCTTGCACCTGGAATCTATCCTGCAGGTGTAGCAATTAGTTCTTCTGGAGGTGGTATCACTATCTCAAGTAAGATGTCTGAAGCTAAACAAAAACTAGCTCTTGAGTTTTTGAAATATATGACTAGCGATGATGTACAAAAAGTAATTTTTGAAAAAGTAGGAGCAAATCCTTCTGATGAAAATGTAAATGTAAAAGAACTTTCAGAAAAGAGTTCAGAAGCTACTACTAAAATTTTAGGACAAGCAATCACTCAAGTTAAGAATGCAAAAGTAGTTGTTCCAACTGTAAGTGATGTTTGGGGTGGCGATGTACACACAGCTATTATCAATGCATTGACAGAAAGTGCTGCTGAAAATGTAGATGTTGATCAAAAAGTGAAATCTACTCAAGATGTGTTGAAATCATTGATTGGTTAATTGTTTTAGGGAGTGGAAACGAAGCTCAGTTGGCACTGCCAACTGAGCTTGATTTTACTCATATAGTTGAAAAAAGGAGTTTGTTTATGGCACAAAAAGTTATGAGCCTACAAAATAGGAAGAATCAAAAAAGACGATTTATCTTTTTATTTCTTTTGCCAACGTTGATTTGTTTCTTTCTATTTTATTTTTATTCTGTAGTAACAATCTTTTTAACTTCATTTGCTAAATGGGATTATACAAATTTAAACACCCCTGAGTTTCTTGGATTTGATAAATTATTTGAAAATTATAGGTATGTTTTTAAAGAATACCCATTTTTTACAGAAGCTCTAATTAATTCTGTTCGTTGGGCTGTAATTGGTGTTATTATTCAAGTTCCTTTAGCTTTATCTGTTGCAATTACATTATCTAAGAAATTAAAAGGATGGAAGATATCTAGAAATCTTTATATTGTACCTAGTATCATTTCTAGTGCTGCTATGGGATTGATTTTTCTTCAAATCTATAATCCAAACTATGGCGTTGTTAACCAAATTATTCATTTATTTAATCCATCGTTTAAAGATTCAGTACTGTTGACTCCAGGATTAAATATAGCAGCTATGACTGGCGCTTATATTTTCTTTGCAGGAGCATCAACCATTATGATTCTTGGACAAATTTTTGCTATTCCAGAAGAAGTTCAAGAAGCTGCTATTTTAGACAATATTACTGGTTGGAGGAAAGAGTGGTATATTACGATTCCGATGATTAAGGGGACAATTAAAACTGTTTCAATTATGGCTGCAACTTCAGGATTTTTGCTCTATAACGAAGTATTCTTTTTGACAAATGGTGCTGCAGGAACAAAAAGTATCAGTTTTGTTATTAGAGAATTAGCGGTGGCTAGCTCACGAACTCAGTATGCTCGTGCAAATACAATTGGAGTTATACAAATCTTAGGTGGAATGTTGATTATCGTTTGTATTAATATTTTATTCAGAGAAAGAAAAAGACTGAAAGGTGGGAAATGATTATGAATACACATATAAATGGTATTAGTAAAAAAGGCAAAGTTCTTATATATGGTTATATGCTCCTTACCATTTTAATTTCCATTTTCCCTATTGCGTGGATATTTTTATCATCATTAAAAGCAGATCCTATGAAAAATCCAGGTATTAGTTTACCAACTGACTTTACTCTTGATGGTTATATAAATGTTTTTACAAAACTTCATGTTTCACTTACTTTTGGAATAGCTTTAAAGTAGTGTCTATATCAGTTATTATTAGCATTGTTATGATTTCCATGTCTTCATATGTTATTGCTAGGATGGAATTTAGAGGGAAGAAGTTAGTGACTTCTATGCTGTATTCTACTCTATTTATTCCAGCAACAGCTATGACTTTTCCAGTTTATAGATTAGTAAATGCGTTGGGGATTTATAATACCCCAGTTGCTCTAATTCTAGTCTACTCTTGTAGTGGAATTGCTATGAGTTTCTTCATTATAAAGAACTATTTTGAAATTATTCCAAAAGAATTGGAGGAGGCGGCAGAGATTGATGGTGCGACATATGCTCAAACTTTTTGGAAAGTGATGTTGCCAATTGCTAGACCTGGAATTTTAACGGCAGCAGTACTTGCCTTTATTAATAACTGGAATGAATATTATTGGGCATCTATGTTGGTGATTGATAAAAATGAATTAACAGTACCAGCATTACTAGGTCAATTTACTACAAGTTTTAATACTAATTATAATGGTCTCTTTTCAGCGATTGTTGTAATCGTATTACCACCAATCATTCTATTTGCATTTACAAGTAAATACTTCATTGAAGCTTTAGGAGGAGGAGCAGTAAAAGGATGAAACATACACTTGAAACTATCAATAGTAGAACTCAGTGGTTTAGAGAAGCAAGATTTGGGATGTTCATTCATTGGGGTTTATATTCTATTCCAGGAAAAGGGGAATGGATTCGTAGTCATCAGAAATTATCTATTGAAGATTATGAACCATATTTTCGAGCTTTTGATCCTAAGGAATATAACCCTAGAGAATGGGCTAAACAAGCAAAAGCTGCAGGGATGAAGTATATGGTTTTAACAGCTAAACATCATGATGGATTTTGTTTGTTTGATTCAAAATTTACAGATTATAAATCAACAAATACACCTGCAGGTAGAGATTTAGTTAAAGAATTTGTAGATGCCGTTCGAGCTGAAGGTTTAAAAGTAGGGTTATATTTTAGTTTGATTGACTGGTATCATCCTGATTTTCCTAAATATGCTGATCTAAATCATCCAATGAGAGGAAATGAAGCCTATCGAGATGAGAAAATTAACTTTGACCGTTATTTGGAGTATTTGCACAATCAAGTTAAAGAAATTGTAACTGGATATGGTCAGATTGACATATTATGGTTTGATTATTCTTATGAAGACATGGTAGGTGAAAAATGGGGAGCTTCAAAATTAATAGACATGGTTCGTCATTATCAGCCAAACGTTATCGTAGATAATAGATTAGAAACATCAGGTGAAGGATTCGGAAGTATTGTTACAGATGAAATTACCTCTTATGCTGGAGATTTTGTTAGTCCAGAGCAAATTGTTCCTCACGAAGGTATTCGAAACTTTAAAGGTGAGCCTGTTCCATGGGAACTTTGTCTAACTATGAATAACAATTGGGCTTATAATCCTACTGATTATCTATATAAGTCTAGTCAAACTTTGATAAGAAAGTTAGTTGAATGTGTTAGTAAACGGGAATATGATTCTTAATGTAGGCCCAGATGCTTTGGGAAGAATTAATGATCCAAGTAAGAAAATATTAGATGATTTTCATCAATGGATGTCTCGAAATAGTGAGGCAATTTATGGATGTAGTGGAGATGAAAATTTACCAAAACCAGATTGGGGCTACTATACTCGTAACGGAAATACGGTTTATGCTCATGTATTTGAACAACCTATAGGTCCGTTAGCTCTTCTTGGTATTAGTAAAGAAAACGTAAAAAGAATGAGCTTTCTTCATGATGGAAGTGAGGTGAAAATTTCAGAAAGCTGGACGACCAATGCCTATAAAGGAATTTGTTTTGCACAGTTTGGAGAAGTTCCTCATTTTACCTATCCATTACCAGACTTGATTGATAGCGTAATAAAAATTGAGTTGAGAGAGTAGTTTATATGAAAATTGAAAATAAAAATGTAAGACGTAATTTCTTTTGGGGAGATGGTCGATTTTATACTACTGATATCGTAAACAAACGGGCAGGAGTAATGATAAAAAATGTTTCGAAAGAGGAATTTACCATTACATTGGAGAATGGTATAAAACTTTCTTCAAATCATTTTTCAGCAATCGTTAGGGAAGAGGGAGATAAGCGGATTGAGGTTTCTTTTGTTTATCCTTCCATTCGTTTACGTTTAATCTTTGAATCGAGGGATGATGTTCTTTCGAAACAATTAGTTTTAGAATCTTCTACTGAAGTTATTAAATCTGTAGAGGTAGAGAGTTTTGAGTTTGAAACAGAAGACCATATTTTCTATCCTAAAAGACAAGATTGTATTAAGGAAATGGCAAATTTTTCTGGTTATTATGTAGAATTGGGACAACCTGTTTATGCTAATTCTTTATTCTTAGGAATGGAATTTCCCATGTCTGAGAACAAGGTAGATTGTAGACATTATGTATCAAGGTATTACTTAGGAACGGTTATTAATCAAGAGAAAATTTTGTGGCCTTGTATTGTTGGGGGAGCAGATTCCTATAAAAAAGAAGAGATTCAAGAGGCATTTTTTGAATATGTGGAAGGAATAGCTCAACCTAGTTATTTCCGTAAACAGTATAATTCCTGGTATGACCATATGACCGACATTACAGAAGAAGGTATTCTAAAAAGTTTTTCTGAGATTAGAGATGGATTTGAAAATCATGGAGTCCATTTAGATGCTTATGTTGTTGATGATGGTTGGACAAACTATCAATCAGTTTGGGAATTCAATCATAAATTTCCAAATGGTTTGAGAAATATTAAACATCTTGTAAATGGATTTGGTTCAAGCCTAGGATTATGGATTGGTCCCAGAGGTGGTTATAATGGGACAGAAATCATTATGAGTGATTGGTTGGAAGCACATCCAGAGTTAAGGATTGGCTCTAAAAATTATACTTCAAATGATGTAAACGTCGCTGATTTTGACTATCTCAATCAAATGAAGAAAAAGATGTTGGAATATCAAAAAGAATTCGATATCAGCTATTGGAAAATTGATGGTTGGTTACTTCAACCTGACAAACCTGATAAGAGTGGGTCGCATGGTATGTATACCATGACAGCGGTTTATGAGTTCTTAATTCAACTGTTGATAGATCTAAGAAAGGAGCGAGGAGGAAAAGATTGTTGGTTAAACTTGACTTCTTATGTAAATCCTAGTCCATGGTTTTTACAGTGGGTCAATAGTTTATGGATTCAAATATCTCAAGATGTAGGGTTTACAGAGAATGCAGGTAATGATATCAATCGTATGATTACTTACCGAGATATTCAGTATCAAGAATTTTTGGAAAAACGTGAAATACAGTTACCTATGTGGTCGCTTTATAATCATGAACCAATCTATGCTGTCAGTGCAAATACCTGGTACATGGATCATCAAATGTTTGCATCAATACCAGATTTTGAAGCTTATCTATTATTTATTTCAACAAGAGGGAATGCTTTTTGGGAGTTTCACTATTCTTTTGATATGTTTGATGAAGAACGCTGGAAAGCCAATGCTCGTGCAGTTAAATGGATAGAGGAGAATTATCAAACACTAAAATATAGTAAAAAAATAGGAGGAAGCCCTGAAAAATTTGAAATTTATGGTTATAAGTGTCACAATCAGAAGACTTCTACTGAAATTTTCTCTCTGAGAAATCCTGCTCAGATTAAACAAAAAATAAAAATAGAGAATCTTTCGATAGAGAATTTTACCAGAGTAATTGGAGATTTTACTATTCAAGAAGATGAGATAGAATTGGCACCGTACTCTATCGTGATACTGAAGAAGTAAAGAAAAAATTGTGAGGTAGAGATGACGATTTATATTAATAAGGACGAGACCGTTTTTCATTTGGAAATGAAAGATAGTAGTTATATTTTTAGAATTTTAGAAAATGGGGAACTTCAACATCTATATTTTGGGAAAAGGATTCATGTCAAGGAAAATTATAACCAATTGATGGCCTATGAAAAAAGAGGATTTGAAGTATCTTTTTCTGAAGAATTTGAGGATATTCAACAGTCTATGATACAAAATGAATATTCTTCATACGGGAAAGGAGATTTTCGGCATCCAGCTTTTCAAGTTCAAGGAATGAATGGTAGTAGGATAACGACACTAAAATATCAAGGTTTTGAACTTGAAAAAGGGAAGAATCGTCTTAACTCTCTACCTTCAACATTTGATGATATTGGTCAGTTTGCGGAAACATTAACGATTATTTTAACAGATTCTATATTAGATTTAACTGTTAGACTAAATTATACAATTTTTCCGGAATACAATGTCTTAGTTAGAAATACGGAATTTTTAAATAATAGCAATAATAAGTTGACTCTTTTGAAAGCAATGAGTTTACAGCTAGATCTACCTGATAGTCAATATGACTTTATTCAATTTTCTGGAGCATGGCTGAGGGAACGTCAGTTATATAGAACTTCGCTTAGACCAGGTATTCAAGCAATAGATAGCTTGAGATACTCATCAAGTCCTCAGCAAAATCCTTTCTTTATGCTATCAAGGAGGGAAACTACAGAGCATAGTGGTGAGGTTTATGGTTTTAACTTTATCTATTCTGGAAATTTTCAAAAATATGATTGAAGTTGACCATTTTGACACCGCTAGAGTAACGGTAGGAATAAATCCAGTAGAATTTCGTTTTTTTATTAAATCCCTGCCGAAAGTTTTTGTGACACCAGAAGCAATTGTGACCTATTCTGATCAAGGGATGAATCAGATGAGCCAGCAACTATCAGATTTTTATCGACATCATTTAGTTAATCCTAATTTTTCTCAAGCTAGTCGTCCTATAATACTCAATAGTTGGGAAACATTTTATTTTGACTTGAGTACAGAAAAAATTTTAGATTTAGCAAAGGCTGCTAAAGATTTAGGGATAGAATTATTTGTACTGGATGATGGTTGGTTTGGTCATAGGAAAGATGACAAAAGTTCTCTGGGTGACTGGGTAACAGATAGAAGTCGCCTTCCTGAAGGTATTGGATTTCTTGCAGATGCAATTCACAAAATAGGGTTTTACAATTTGGTTTATGGTTTGAGCCTGAAATGATTTCTATTGATAGTGATTTGTACAAGAATCATGCCGATTGGACTATCCATTTGTTAGACAGAGAGAAGTCAGTAGGAAGAAATCAATATGTGTTGGATTTGACGAGACAGGAAGTTGTTGATTACCTTTTTGATTCTATTTCTAAAATCATAATCGAACAAATCTGGATTATATCAAATGGGATATGAATCGTCATATAACAGATATTTATAGTATGGAACTTGATTCTGAACAGCAGATGGAATTTGGTCATCGATATATCTTAGGTCTTTATCAGTTATTAGATCGTTTAATAACTAAGTTCCCTTCAGTTCTATTTGAATCTTGTTCTTCAGGTGGTGGACGTTTTGATTTAGGACTTATGTATTATGCACCGCAAGCGTGGACGAGTGATGATACGGACCCGATAGAAAGATTGAAAATTCAGCATGGAACTTCTTATGGATATTCTCCATCAATGATGACAGCACATGTTTCTATTTCTCCAAATGAACAAAGTGGAAGACAAACGAGTTTGGACACTAGGACAAATGTAGCTTATTTTAGTTCTTTCGGTTATGAATTAGATGTTACGAGATTGTCGGTAGAAGAAAAAGAACAAGTGAGAGAACAAATTCAGTTTTATAAAAAATATCGTTCATTGTTTCAATATGGGGATTTTTATAGGATAAACAGTCCTTTTAGTTGTGATTCTGCTAGTTGGCAAGTTGTTTCAAAGAATAAATGCCAGTCGATTTTACTGTATGCTCAATTGAATAGTAAGTTGAACCCAGGTTATACAAGAGTTTATTTTAGTGGTTTAGATAAAGATAAATGCTATTCCATCTCTGGATTTGATGAGTTCTTTTATGGAGATGAATTAATGAATGCTGGAATAAAGGTCAGTTTAAGTAATTTAGCACTATGTGTTCCAGAATATCTTACAAAATTATTTGTTATTGAGGAAGTTGTATGTAAATTATGTAAATAATGAGGAAATAAAAATGGAAAATAAAAAAATAGCAAAACAGATTTTAATAGCTACAGCTGTTTTAACAAGTTTTTTAGGAAGTAAATTGGTTTATGCAGATGTAGTCCAAAGTAATTCTAATGACAGAGCTAGTACTGAAACTGCTAGAGTAACAGGGAATAACTTAAGAAAACCAATTACTAAAGATCAAGAAACTGATACGGAGACGACATATCTTTCAGATATGGATTGGTCTTCTGCAACTCATGGTGATGTAGATAAAACAAAAACAGTACAAAAAGATGCTCCATTTACAACAGGAAATAAAGGAGAACATACTAAAATTTCATTGCTTACTTCTGACAATAAAGTTAAGTATTTTGATAAAGGAATAGGGACAGTCGCAGATTCCCCGTCTGTAATCAGCTATGATATTAGTGGTCAAGGATTTGAAAAATTTGAAACTTATATAGGAATTGATCAAAGTGCTAATAGTTCTAGAGCAGACCACGCAGTAGTGGATAAAATAGAAATAGAAATAGATGGAGAAGTAGTTTATTCCAGTAATGTAACTAATCCAGATGGATTCAGATATAATACCCAGGCACAATTTATTAGTGTGACAATTCCACAAAACGCTAAAAAAATATCCTTAAAATCATTCTCAGGAGAACATACATGGGGTGATGAAGTTGTATTTGCTGATGCTAAACTTATTAAAACTGTTAGTACTCAAACTATAACTCCAGATCTTCTTAATAAAGGAATTAATGGAGGAGTATATCTTTCTGATTTAGAATGGGTTGATGCTACTCATGGTGATGACGATAAATCAAAAACAGTTCAGAAAGATAAACCGTTTACACCTGGTAATAACGGTGCAAATAATAAAATAAAATTATTAATTGACGGGAAGGAAATAGAATTTAATAAAGGATTGGGAACTGTAGCAAGTAACCCGTCTAGTATAAAATATGATGTTTCGGGTGCTAATGTTACAAGATTTATTTCCTATGTCGGAATTGATAGGAGCGCCAATCATTTAAATTCAGATTACGCAGATATTCAAAAGTTTGAAGTTGTTGCGGATGGTAAAGTCATTTACTCATCAGATTCAAAATATCCGAAAGGAATTAAGTATGATACATCAGCTTTTCTGGTTGATGTTGAAATTCCAAAAGATACACAGACGATAGAACTTAAATCATATTCAGGAAAACATACATGGGCTGACGAATTGGTTTTAGGTGGAGCCATGTTTATGGCAAATGGTAAATTTAAGAATCCTAATGATTGGTCAGAAGTTGATAAACGTCGTGAAATTAATAATGAACATCCGTTACTTATGATGCCTTTATATGCTAACGGAGAAGAGTTTAACCAAGGGAAATATACTTTTTGGGGAGGAGATACATTAACAGGTAAGTGGGAGAATATACCAGATGACTTAAAACCATATACTGTTATACAGTTACATCCAGATGATCTTCCTAAAAGAGATGGAGCTGCTAGAGATTTTTATGAACATATGTTAGAAGAAGCAGCGAAATATGTAAATCCTAAGACTGGAAAAAATGAACCAATTCCAGTTATTCTGACGGTTTACACTGCTGGTAATATGCCTTATTATACTTCGGCACATTGGTTAAGTACCAGCTGGATTGATAAAATGTATCAAAAATATCCAAATTTGCATGGTATTTTCAGTACAGAGAATTATTGGATTTGGGCAAATGATATTGAAAATAAGGCGGCAGATTATTTAAAAGTATCAGCTAAAAATGGAGGATATTTTATATGGGCTGAACAAAATAATGGTTCTGCAATAGAAAAAGCATTTGGAAAAAACGGTAAGATAGCATTTCAGAAATCTGTTGATAAGTACTGGAAGAACCTTATTTTCATGTTCAAAAATACACCTGCTGCCGAGGGAAATGATTCAACTACAGAAAGTTATATGAAGGGACTTTGGTTATCAAATCATACTTATCAATGGGGTGGTTTGATGGATACTTGGAAGTGGTATGAGACAGGTAAATGGAAACTGTTTGCAACTGGTAATATCGGAAAAAGTCAAGGAGATAGACAATGGTTGACTGAACCAGAGTCTATGCTAGGAGAAGAGGCTTTAGGGGTTTACCTTAATGGAGGTGTAGTTTATAATTTTGAACATCCAGCTTATACCTATGGTGTAAATAATAAAGAAAGCTTACTCTTTAGCGAAGTAATAAAAGAATTTTTTAGATATGTAATAGCACATCCAGCACCATCTAAAGAAAAGGTACTTGAGGATACAAAAGTATTCATACATGGAGACTATTCAAATAAAGGAAATGGTAAGTTCTTTGTAAACGTAAATACTGATAGAGAACAAACTCCATTATACATGACTGGTCGTTATAATGTTATTCCAGCTATTCCAGGTATTTTAAAAACAGATAAATTGAAAGAGTCTGTTTCTGGTAATCGTATTCAGATTAAGGAGATCACTTCCCCAGAATTTAGCTCTACTCAGGCTAGAAAAGAATACTTGAATAAGCTGTATCCTACGAATTATGAAGGAGATATCTTTGCTCAGAAATTAGATAATAGATGGTTTGTCTATAATTATAAGGTAAATGAGAATGTTAAACAGACTGGAAAATTAAAATTTAATTCTTTAGAAATGGATGTTGAATTTGAACCTCATACCTATGGTATTTTTTTGAGAGAATAAGTAATGGATTGAAAGTGAATTTAAATAATTTTTAGAACAAATAAAGATTCACTATGGTCTAATGCTCAAGATGCAAATCAGGCAAGGAAACTACCACAATTGACCAAAAAGGTGCGATTAAGTGGATTGATGAACATTATATCAAAGATACTCAGTTTGGAGAGAAAAAGGGTTACAAAGATAGTATTAAGAGGTATAGATAAACTTCCTACTATTCATTCATTAACAGGAACAAATAATTCCTATGATCAGCCATCTCTCAATTTTGATCAGGAAAATCATACGGTTACTATTACCATTAACAGTAACGGAAATCTTGAATTCGAACTTCATTTTTAGAAAGGAGTGAGTTTATGTCTCAAGATGAAAAAAATTAATTCGTGAACAGATTTGTGATGTTTGTCATAAGATGTGGCAACTTGGTTGGAGTTGCTGCAAACGATGGGAATGTATCTGTTCGATTAGATGAGGATATCATTATTGCAACTCCTACTGGCATCAGCAAAAGTTTTATTACTCCAGAAAAGCTGGTGAAGTTAAATCTCAAAGGAGAGATTTTAGAAGCAGAAGGTGATTACCGGCCTTCTAGTGAAATTAAAATGCACATTCGTTGTTACGAAGAACGTGAGGATGTCCGTGCGGTTGTTCACGCGCATCCACCGATTGCAACAGGATTTGCTCTTGCACATATTCCTTTAGATACTTATTCACTAATTGAGAGCGCGATTGTGGTTGGGGCAATTCCTATAACTCCATTTGGAGTTCCGTCTACAATGGAAGTGCCAGAAGCAATTACACCTTATCTACCAGATCATGATGTCATGCTATTAGAAAATCATGGAGCTCTGACTGTCGGAAGCGATGTCATTACAGCATACTACCGTATGGAAACTTTAGAATTAGTAGCAAAAACAACCTTCCATGGAAGAATGTTACTGTCTACAAAAGGTATTGAAGAACAAGAAATTGCTCGTCCGACTTTAGAACGTCTATTCTCAATGCGAGAAAATTATAAGGTTACAGGTCGTCACCCAGGCTACCGTAAATATAATGGCGATGGTAGTATAAAAGAAACAGAAAAATAAGAGGAAAGTATTATGATCCAACATCCACGTATTGGTATTCGTCCGACTATTGATGGTCGTCGTCAAGGTGTACGCGAATCACTTGAAGTACAGACAATGAACATGGCTAAAAGTGTGGCAGATCTTATTTCAAGTACATTGAAATATCCAGATGGAGAACCTGTGGAATGCGTGATTTCTCCATCTACTATTGGTCGTGTTCCAGAGGCTGCAGCTTCACATGAATTGTTCAAAAAATCAAATGTTTGTGCTACAATTACAGTCACACCATGCTGGTGTTATGGTAGTGAAACTATGGATATGTCTCCAGATATTCCTCATGCTATTTGGGGATTTAATGGGACAGAACGTCCAGGGGCTGTCTATCTTGCAGCTGTTCTAGCTTCACATGCTCAAAAAGGTATTCCAGCGTTTGGGATTTATGGAAGAGATGTTCAGGAAGCTAATGATACAGATATTCCAGGAGATGTCAAAGAAAAACTTTTACGTTATGCGCGTGCAGCTCTTGCAACTGGCTTGATGCGAGACACTGCTTACCTATCAATGGGTAGTGTATCAATGGGGATTGGTGGTTCTATTGTGAATCCAGATTTCTTCCAAGAATACTTAGGAATGCGAAATGAATCGGTAGATATGACGGAGTTCACGCGCCGTATTGACCGTGGTATTTATGACCCAGAAGAGTTTGAACGTGCTATGGTTTGGGTAAAAGAACATATCAAAGAAGGAGTTGACCGAAATCGTGAAGATTTGATTCTTTCTAAAGAAGAAAAAGAAAAACAATGGGAATTTGTTGTAAAAATGTTCATGATTGGTCGAGATCTTATGCAGGGAAATCCTCGTTTAGCAGAGCTTGGTTTTGAGGAAGAAGCAGTTGGTCACCATGCTTTAGTAGCTGGTTTCCAAGGTCAACGCCAGTGGACAGACCATTTCCCCAATGGGGACTTTATGGAAACTTTCCTCAATACTCAGTTTGACTGGAATGGTATTCGAAAACCATTTGTATTTGCGACAGAGAATGATTCACTAAATGGTGTGTCTATGCTCTTTAATTATCTATTAACAAATACTCCACAAATCTTTGCTGATGTGCGTACTTATTGGAGTCCAGAGGCTGTTAAACGTGTAACAGGGCATACTCTAGAAGGTAATGCCGCAGATGGTTTCTTACATTTGATTAACTCTGGCTCTTGTACATTAGATGGTACTGGTCAAGCTAGTCGTGATGGAAAACCTGTTATTAAACCATTCTGGGAGTTAGAAGAAAGTGAAGTGCAGGCTATGCTTGATAACACAGACTTCCCACCAGCAAACCGCGAATATTTCCGTGGAGGAGGATTCTCAACTCGTTTCTTGACGAAGGGGGATATGCCAGTAACAATGGTACGTCTCAATCTTCTAAAAGGAGTTGGTCCAGTGCTACAAATTGCAGAAGGTTACACACTTGAACTTCCTGAAGATGTTCACCATACTTTAGATAATCGTACAGATCCAGGATGGCCAACTACTTGGTTTGCTCCACGTTTGACAGGAAAAGGTGCTTTCAAGAATGTCTATGACGTCATGAATAATTGGGGAGCTAATCACGGAGCCATAACATATGGCCACATTGGAGCAGACTTGATTACCTTGGCTTCTATGTTGAGAATTCCTGTCAATATGCATAATGTACCTGAGGAAGATATCTTTAGACCTAAAAATTGGTCCTTATTTGGAACAGATGATTTAGAATCAGCAGACTATCGTGCATGTCAGTTGTTGGGACCACTACATAAATAAAACTTGTTTATATAGGAGGTGAACTTACGTCCCTCCTATCCTTTAAAAAGATTTGTTAAACAATTCACAAATAATTGAAAACGAATACAAAAAGTAATATAATGATGCTAAATAGATAGCGCGGAGGCGCAGGAGGAAAATTATATGGCTACATTTTATGTTCCGGCAGTCAACCTTATTGGTAAAGGTGTTGTAAATGAAGTGGGTCCTTATATCAAGGAACTTGGCTATAAAAAGGCACTTTTGGTGACAGACAAGTTTATCGAAGGAAGTGACATTTTGCCTAAGGTTTTAAAACCGCTAGATACAGAAGGAATCGAATATGTCATCTTTAGCGATGTAGAACCAAACCCTACTTGTAAGAATGTCACAGATGGGGTAGCTGCTTTGCAAGAACATGGCTGTGACTTTATCATCAGTCTTGGTGGTGGGTCTCCACAGGATGCAGCTAGTTGTATCTCTATCATGGCTACAAATGGTGGAAAACCACAGGATTATGAAGGGCTTCATAAGTCTGCTAAAAAAGGCTTGCCAGTTGTGGCTATCAATACAACGGCAGGAACTTCTGCAGAAATTACTATTAACTATGTGATTACCGATGAAGAACGCAAGGTTAAGATGGTAATGGTTGACAAGAATAGCCTTGCTCTTATCTCTGTTAATGACCCTGAATTGATGATTTCAAAACCTCAAGCCTTGACTGCTGCGACAGGTATGGATGCTCTGACTCACGCTGTTGAAGCTTTGGTAACACCTGGTGCTTATGATGTAACCAAGAAACTGTCTATTGGTGCTATTGAGCTTATCAAGGAATACCTTCCTCGCGCTGTAGCAAATGGACACGATATTGAAGCGCGTGAAGGTATGGTCAATGCTATTTTCCTTGGTGGTATGAGCTTTAACAATGCTGGTCTTGGTTATGTTCACTCAATGGCTCATCAACTCGGTGCAGTATATAACTTGCCACACGGTGTTTGCTGTGCCATGTTGCTACCAGTTATAGAACGTGAAAATGCTAAACGTGTACCAGAAGCTTTCCGCAATGTTGCTAAGGCCTTGGGACTCCATGTAGAGGATAAATCAGATGAAGAGTGTGCCGATTATGCGATTGCTGAGATTGAGAAGCTTTCTGAGACAGTAGGTATTCCTAAGAAATTGACTGAACTTGGTATTGAAGAAAGATTTCGACTTTGAATACCTTTCTAAGAATGCCTTGATTGATGCCTGCGCACCAGGAAACCCATTTATGCCAACCTTAGAAGAAACGATTGCCTTTTATAAAGAGTTGTTTTAGCAAGAGATTTGACGACAATGTGACAATTCACCTCTAATTATTGACATTTCAGGAAAAATTGCAGTAAAAACTGCACATCCTTCTTTAAATGTGCTATAATACAGAAAAAAATAATGATGGAGGTCGTCGCGATGGTAACAACATTTTTGATGATTTTTGTGGTGGTTTGTGTGCTCCTATTGGTGATAGTCACACTGAGTACAGTTTATGTGGTTCGTCAGCAGTCGGTGGCGATTATTGAACGCTTTGGGAAATACCAAAAGGTTGCCAATAGCGGTATTCATATTCGCTTACCTTTTGGGATTGACTCGATTGCAGCGCGGATTCAGTTGCGCTTGTTGCAAAGCGATATTGTGGTTGAGACTAAGACTAAGGACAATGTGTTCGTTATGATGAATGTGGCGACTCAGTACCGTGTCAACGAGCAGAGCGTGACAGATGCTTACTATAAACTCATGCGTCCAGAATCTCAGATTAAATCTTATATCGAAGACGCTCTTCGCTCTTCTGTTCCAAAATTAACCTTGGATGAATTGTTTGAGAAAAAAGATGAGATTGCCCTTGAAGTTCAACATCAAGTAGCAGAAGAAATGACTACTTACGGTTATATTATTGTGAAAACCTTGATTACTAAGGTCGAACCAGATGCAGAAGTTAAGCAATCCATGAATGAAATCAATGCGGCGCAACGTAAGCGGGTCGCAGCGCAAGAATTGGCGGAAGCCGATAAGATTAAAATCGTCACTGCAGCTGAAGCCGAAGCAGAAAAAGACCGCCTCCATGGTGTGGGGATTGCCCAACAACGTAAGGCGATTGTGGATGGATTGGCAGAGTCTATCACAGAACTCAAGGAAGCCAATGTTGGCATGACAGAAGAACAAATCATGTCTATCCTCTTGACCAACCAGTATTTGGATACCTTGAATACCTTTGCCTCTAAAGGAAATCAAACCATCTTTTTACCAAATACGCCAAATGGTGTGGATGATATCCGTACACAAATCTTGTCAGCCCTCCGCGCTGAGAAGAAATAATAGACTAAAGAGCCTGGAGTCAGGCTCTTTTTAGTGATCGTGAGAGATAAGTCTTAGCTATTCATAAAAGTTACTAACAGGTTGTGGATAAGTGTGGATAACTTCTGATTATCTTAGAGATAATTCTTATTGGTATGACCAATCTAGTAACTTTTTAGGATTACAAAGTAGTTTTAATTGCTGAACTCAAGAGTTAAGCACAGTTTGGGATAGTTATTCACAACTTGTGGATAACCTTGGGGATAGAGTGTAGGCCTACTAATGATAAGCAGATAGATACCTAATACTCTCGTTGTTATAATAGATGATATGGAGTGTTTCTCGTGAAACATTCTATTTCTATACCTTTTTCGAGTTATAGGTGACTTAGTTTGATAAACTCAAGAGGGATGATAGATTAAAAGAAATTATGTTGCTTGACTATTGGAGGGATTATGGTACATTTAAAATGAATAAAACAGGAAATAGAGACTGAAAAGCTATTATTTGTGCGTTCTTGGATTGTTTTCGTCAAATTTGGGAAAGGTTGCTATTGGCATATACACATTCTTAAAAAAGAAACGTTAGCAGAATTGGCAGGTGTGATTTTAGGGAGTTTTGATTTTACAGATAATCATACTCATGGTTTTTGCATGGATAGAGTTGTTTGGAGCGATGAGGATTTTTATCATGTCAGTTTTATTGTTGGAAGATTTACTTCGTTTTCTCCTGAAATTGAGTTTTTGTCCAGCCTATAAACAAAAGTTTAAGTTTAGTCTAGATAGGCCTAGTATTTTAATGAGATGGTTTATTGTGACTTGCTAGATTAGTTGCTAAATCGGTAGTTAAGAGTAAGTTTTATTTTTTCAAACTTCAATCCTGCTTATGCGTCTTATGTGATTAATAATATTTTCGCAACATTACCATTTTTGCTGACTTTTTTACAGAGGGTGTTTAGGTAAAATATTGGTACGAGCCTTAGGAATGATAGCTTTTCAATTTAAGGAGGAAAATGAGAATGACACCATTAAAATGGTTTTCCGGAGGCAGTGAAAGACGTTGTGAAGCCATGACTATCATAGATAAACTATTGGAAGATATAAAGGATACGCCTCAACTGACTCCCTTGAAATCAGTTAGTTATGTATAAAAGACGATTAAAGGACGATGGGACTTTGACTCCATTTATATTGAGTCAAATGAATGTTGATATCTCACGTGTGTTGATTGATAATAGGTTGATTTTGTCAGAAAATCAAGCCGAGCAAATAAAAAAATTGAGAGAATTATCAGCCATTCGCTATGGTTATTGAAATGAAGGGCCAGGTCTCTTTTTACAATTTCCAGTCAAATAAATTGCATTCGTTTTCTTAAGCAGGTATACTAGTATGGATAAATAAAAAATTCTGAAAATTTAAGAATAGAAAAGAGAACAAATCTTATGGCAAAAGATATTCGTGTCTTACTTTACTACCTTTACACTCCAATTGAAAATGCAGAGCAATTTGCTGCAGACCACTTGGCTTTTTGTAAATCAATCGGCCTTAAAGGTCGTATCCTAGTCGCTGACGAAGGAATTAACGGAACAGTTTCAGGTGATTACGAAACAACTCAAAAATACATGGACTATGTTCACAGCCTCCCAGGCATGGAAGACCTCTGGTTCAAGATTGATGAAGAAAATGAACAAGCCTTCAAGAAGATGTTTGTTCGCTACAAGAAAGAGATTGTCCACCTTGGTTTGGAAGACAACGACTTTGACAACGACATCAACCCACTTGAAACAACAGGTGCTTATTTGTCTCCAAAAGAGTTCAAAGAAGCCCTTCTTGATGAAGATACAGTTGTCCTTGACACACGTAACGATTATGAGTATGACCTAGGACACTTCCGTGGAGCTATCCGTCCAGACATTCGCAACTTCCGTGAGTTGCCACAATGGGTTCGTGACAACAAGGAAAAATTCATGGACAAGCGTGTCGTGGTTTACTGTACAGGTGGTGTTCGCTGTGAGAAATTCTCAGGCTGGATGGTCCGTGAAGGCTACAAAGATGTTGGCCAATTGCACGGAGGAATTGCAACTTACGGTAAAGACCCAGAAGTCCAAGGTGAACTTTGGGATGGAAAAATGTACGTCTTTGACGAGCGTATTGCCGTAGATGTAAACCATGTCAACCCAACCATCGTAGGGAAAGACTGGTTTGATGGAACACCATGTGAACGTTATGTCAACTGTGGAAATCCATTCTGTAATCGTCGTATCTTGACATCAGAAGAAAATGAAGATAAGTACCTTCGTGGCTGCTCACACGAGTGCCGTGTTCACCCACGTAACCGCTATGTTTCAGAAAATGAATTGACACAAGCTGAAGTTGTCGAGCGTCTAGCCGCTATCGGTGAAAGCTTGGATCAAGCAGCTACTGTATAAGATTAAACAGTCCTTAGGGGCTGTTTTTCTATGCTTTTTACTCAAAAATCTAAAGTTTGTTTCTGTATCTTTCAGGATAATAATGTATACTATGTGTAAACGATTTCAAAGGAGTCCAGTTATGACGAAAACATTTTTTATTCCAAATAAACAGAGCATTTTAGGAGAACAGGAAATTTTGACTGCCAAGTCTATCTTGGCCTTGGTAGATGGTTTGGAGTCACATAGCTATGATGCTGTCTATCTCCGTCAGCCTCTTAATCGTCTCGAGTATATCGAGTGTGCGATAGTGGGGCAATCACAATTTCTCTTTAAGGTCAGTTATGATGATGGTAAAAAGGCTTACCGTGTAGATCTTCCTGATCTACTAACGAAGACAGACTGGGAGATCATCAAGTCATTTTTAGATGCTTTGCTTGCTTATACAGGCACTGAGATTGAAGGGCTAGATGGTTTTGATTTTGAAGTTTATTTCCAAGCAAGTATTCAAGCCTATCTGGCAGATAATGCAGCTCGTTTTACGATTTGCCAAGGAATTTTTAATCCTGTTTTCTTTAGTCATGAGGACTTGAAAAGTTTTTTAGAGGAAGATGGCTTGGCTCAGTTTGAAGCGCGTGTGCGTGCGGTTCAAGAGACAGATGCCTACTTTGCAAGAGTTTCCTTCTATCAGGATGGAGAAGGACAAGTGCACGGTGTTTACCATCTGGCTCAAGGGGTCAAGACCGTTTTACCGAGAGAACCATTTGTACCTGCAGCCTATATTGAGCAATTGATGGATAAGGAAGTTCAGTGGGAAATTGACTTGGTTCAATCACAGGAGATGGCTCTAAACCAGAAGACTATGAAGCCATTGCCCGCTTGGACTATGCAAAATTCCTAGAGTCATTACCATCAGCATCTTACCACCAACTAGATGCCAATCAATTAGAAATACAACCCATCCTAAGACAAGATTTTAAAGCATTAGCACAAGAAAAGTGAAGCAGGTCAAGTGACTTGCTTTTTGGCATAGAAAAATCCTGCCATGAAAGACAGGATTGAATCTTAAAGAAAGGCCAAGATACGAAGATAATCCCCAATCAGTGCCACTTCAGCTACAAAGAAGAGGAGGATAATAACTCCGTTCACAAGGACAGATAAGAATAACTGATAGAAAGAGTCGGTTTCACTTGTTTGACTTGGTCTTGTAATGATATGGAGGCTAGCAAGCAGAATGATTCCAATGCTAATCACACACAAGAGGGCTGTAAATCGCAGGCTGTCAAAGAAGGCAAAGAAACTAGCAATAGCAGTGAGGAAGATTGGAATTGCCAATAGTTGACTATATTGTTGGAGAACCTTTTCTAGCGTCCAGTCCTTTTCCTGGTAGATAAATCGTCTCACGACGAAACTACCCAAGAGGAATGAAAAGAAGAAGAGTGTTGTTGCTACTAGGATAGAGATAATCGAAAAGAGATTTAATGAAGCAAATTGTTCAGGGAAGTGATTATGCATAGTTGCTATATGTCCATAGTAAGCATGTTTGATGTGGTAGATACTAAAGAAAAAGGAAGATGAAGAAAATAGAATGAGCAAGAGAAAGGCTGTGTAGCTGTGTGTGCTACTTGTTTCCAGATTACTTGTTGGAGATTTGAGAGCTTCTAATAGCCAAGACCAAAATAGTGAGATTTCTTCCTTTAATCGGGCAGTTTTGTAGGGGTCAATTTCTGGGATATAGGGACTTTCTAAAGCCTTGTTGATAAGGTTTTTAACTTTGGCTGAACTTTCTTGGGTCTTATCCTGATCAGCCTTGGCTTCTCCCTGTTCTTCAGTTTGATTTTCTTCTATTGTTTCGGGAGCTTCCTCATCATGAGTTTCAGCCTCTTTAGAAGAAATGTCTGTCTCTTCGCTTGCTTGTATATCAGTATCTACAGGCTCGACAGTCTCTGTTTCTTCAGGCTGATTTTCTGATGTTGTCTTAGGTGCTTTCTTCTCAAGATCGGCACTTTCAAACCATTCTTGTGTCATGGTGGAACCTCCTTTTTTCTAGTTGTTTTCTATGTTTACATTAGCAGATGTAAGCGTTTTTGTCAACAATTTATAGAAGCAGACTTGTCTTATTCTGCTTTGAGTAGATAGATATCCTGGTCTGCCCTTGCGATGAGTTGATCTTTTGCATCTGCTTTTTCTGTTTTATAAGGATTGCTTAATCGTTCATCTTTGTTTTCTTTGTTGTTAAATGAACGTCTTCCTTCTCTCACAAAATGAAGAATAGAACCATGTTTTGTTGAAAGATCTAAGTTGATTCTTTGTTTTTCTTCTTCGGAAAGTAGCAGTTGTAGGTCTGTTTTCGCCATCAATTCCACCTTACCATGTACTTGGATTTTTTCAGCGTGGAAGTGATTTTCTGTTGACTCTAGCTGACTATCTGTCAGTTCTGTGCTAAAGATATTGATGATATTTGGTGTTTTGAATTTGCTGTTTTTGATACGACTTCCTTCAATTCGGAGGAGATAACCATTTGTATTGAGAGTTGCATTTTCAAGACTAGCATTAGTGATACTGGTTTGTCCACGATTGGCTGACACGTTGATCCCTTTTAGACTTCTTCCTTTTGGAACTTGGAGAATAACTTCTTCAAAACGACGAGAGTAGCTACTTGCGATATGGAGAATCCCGCCAATTCCAGAAGAGAGCAATGGAGTTTCAGACAGTTTTTTATCCGTTAGGCTCAGCGTTTTATCGTTTTGATTTGTGACAAGATCATGGTTAGCAGAGAGTGATGGATAGTAAGAAATGTGGATTTGATCATCGAAAGAGTCTGTGATGGTCAGTGCGTGTTGATGGAGAGTAATCTCTAGGTTTTCGACTTCCTTGCCAAAGGTTAACTCTTCCATCCGACTATCATAGACAGGCTCCTTGGACATGGCAAGTAGGCTCTTGATCCCGTCAGATTGGATGCCTACAAAGAGTAGGATAAAGCCGATAACAGTAGTCACCACACCAAAAATGAGAAATCCTCTTGTCCATTTATGCATGATGATCACCTCTCTTTCCTTTTTTGAGAACAAATTGCACCAGGCGCACAATGAGTAGACCGAAGAAGCGAGCTACATAGGAAATACCTAGTAAAACCAACGAAGAAGCACCAATAGCCAGTAAACCAGAACCAAAAATCAAGATAAAGGCTGATTTGGCTTGGGCGAGAACAGTGAAACTTTCAACTAAAAATAGGGATCCGCCGATGATACCAAGTATAGAAACCGCAAAGAAAGCTAGAATGACAGTCAAAGCAGCCACAAGGATTGCGAACAGGGCCGTGAGGATGGCGATTCCCAGAGGAATACCGATAGGGGCTGCAAGCAAAGCTAATAAGGCTATATGCAAAATTTGTCGGTTATTCTTTTGAGCGGGTGCCTCATTGATTTTTTTATCTAGAAGATTTGATAGAACTTCGTGGGCTGCTTCCTTAGGAGTTCCCAAGCTAGCAATGAGTTCTTCTTCTCCTTCGACTCCAGCATCGTCAAAGAGTTCTCTGAAATAGTCCATGGCTTCGATGCGGTCAGCTTCAGGTAGTTTCTTAAGATAGAGTTCTAGCTGAGTCAGGTATTCAGTTCTTGTCATGGCGGATACTCCCTTCTATGATGCCATTGATAGTGTCTGTATAGAGTGTCCATTCATCTTTTAGGGTCACGAGCTGCTCTACACCACGGTCTGTTAAGGAGTAGTATTTGCGCATGCGACCTTGGAACTCTCTAGAATAGGTTGTCAGAAAGCTATTGCCCTCCAATTTTTTTAGGATAGGATAGAGTGTAGATTCTTTGATATTAGCGATCAGCTTAATGGTCTGGCTAATCTCATACCCATAAGAATCACCCTGCTCCAGTACAGCCAAGATGAGAAATTCAATCAAGGCAGAGGATGTTGGAAAGTACATGGGAAACCTCCTTTTCTAATGTGTAATATTTTTATATATATTTTTTCTACACATACATTGTACATCTAAAAGAAAGCCCTGTCAAGAGAAATGTGTAATATTTTTATATATAAAAAACTTCTAGGAAAAACTAGAAGTTTAGAGGATTTTATCAGCTCTGTCCACTGTGAAGAGAGCCACAGTCATCAGGATATCGACGAGTAAGAGGGCAGCTATAGCTGGTACCCATGAGTGGAAAAGGTCAAAACTGTAACCAAATAGGGTTGGTCCAAAGGCTGCTAGAATATAGCCTCCTGTTTGAGATAAGCCAGACAATTGGGCAGTCTTTTCAGGGGCGCTTGTCTTGAGTGAAAAGTTGACCATGAGATAAGGGAAGAGGGCGCTGGTTGCGGTTCCGATGAGGAGATGGATGGCAAGCCAGTAAATGAAATTATTGATTGGGAAGAAGAGCATGGAAATGCCGACCACACCAACTAGTGAAACCAGAGTGAGCATGAGCTGACGGTTACGAGTAGATAAACTGGTTGTCAGGCTTGGGATAGTCATTGAAAAAGGAATGCTAATCAGAGAGAAGATAGAGGTCAGCAAGCCAGCTTCGTGACTGGATAGGCCTGCATGGATAGCCATGGTCGGTAACCAGGTCATAGCGGTGTAAAAGAGCAAGGATTGAAAACCTGCAAAGACAATCACTGCCCAGACCTGTTTATTACGTATAACCTTTGTTTGGCTTTTTTGTTTGGTTTGTGGAGCCAGTCTGTGATTATAGCGGTGATTTGGGAGCCAGACCAAAAAAGTTGCTAGACAGAGCAGGGTGAGGAGGATGATGAGTCCTTTCCAAGAACTGGCCTGTGTAATAGGCACGGCCAGATAGGAAGCAAGAGCTGTCGCAATCCCCATAGAGGTTACATATAAGGTGGTCAGAAAACCAATCTTCTTTGGTTGATTGGCTTGGATGAGACTAGGAAGCAGAACATTGATGACTGCGATACTTGCCCCAACCATCAAGGTTCCTAGATAGAGCAGGGGTAGATTGATTAGTCGAATCAGAGAACCGATAGTCAAGAAGAAAAGGCTGTAGGTAAAGAGATGCTCCAAGCCAATTTTCTGAGCCAGTCGGGTAGAAAATAGCGAGAAGAGGGTAAACATGAGGAGAGGAAGGCTGGTCAAGACACCAAGTGAACTAACTTCTACTCCCAACCCTTGCGAAATATCTCCCAAAATAATGGGTAAAACAGTAAAAGGAGTCCGCAAGGAAACACCAATCAGGATAATACCTGGAACAAAAAAGAGTGATTGCTTTTTCATAAAATACCTCTTCTAGCTGATTTTAATAACAGCTTATTTTAAGGCTTTTTCCCTATAATGTCAAGTAAGGTTTCTGGCTTTCAAGATAAAAATGGGAAAGTCTTGAAAATTATGATAAAATAGTGGAAGGAAATCTATATATTGGAGAAAAACTGTGCTTGAAAAGCAAAAAATTAGCGTCTTGATGTCGGTCTATGTAAAGGAAAATCCGACATTTTTGAGAGATGCCATTAATAGTATTCAAAATCAAACCTTGAAACCGAGCGAATTGGTTCTCGTAGAGGATGGACCTCTCACACCAGAACTCTATCAGGTATTAGAGCAGGTTGAAGCTGAGTCTGATATTCCAGTGAAACGTTGCCCCTTAGAAGAAAATCAAGGTTTGGGTCTGGCTCTTCGACAGGGTGTTTTGCAGTGTCAGTATGATATTATTGCCCGTATGGATACGGATGATATAGCTGTTCCAGACCGTTTTGAGAAACAGGTTCAGCTAATGGAGAAGGACAAGCTCGACCTATTAGGTGGCCATATTGCAGAGTTTATTGACAATCCTGATGAGATCGTTTCTTACCGTCGTGTTCCAACCCAGCATGCAGATATTGTAGCTTATCAAAGGATGAGAAGTGCCTTTAACCACATGACTGTCATGTTCAAGAAGGATATAGTTCTCAAGGCAGGCAATTATGAAGATGGCCTTTATATGGAGGATGACCTCCTCTGGCTCAATATGATTGCTGCAGGAGCCAAGACTGGCAACCTCGATCAAATCTTGTGTCAGGTTCGTGTCGGAGCAGGGATGTTTGAGCGTCGTGGGGGACTGCGTTACCTCAAACTCTATCGTCAAGCTCGTCAGCGCATGTTGAAGAGAGGGCAAATTTCTTACATGGAATATGCGAAAAGCATTGCCATTCAAGCAATCGTTGCACTTTGTCCAGGTTTTGTACGTCAGTTTATCTTTGTCAAGCTTTTAAGAAAAAGCAAATAAGTTATAGACAAAACAAATAAATTATATTATTATAACAATAAAATCCTTTAACTCTTTTAAGGAGGAGTAAATTCCTATGAATAAAAAACTCACAGATTATGTGATTGATCTGGTGGAAATTTTAAATAAACAACAAAAACAGGTGTTTTGGGGAATATTTGATATTTTGAGTATGGTGGTTTCCATCATTGTATCTTATATCTTATTCTACGGATTGATTAATCCAGCACCTGTTGACTACATTATCTATACGAGTTTGGCCTTCCTGTTCTATCAATTGATGATTGCATTTTGGGGATTGAATGCGAGTATTAGTCGTTACAGCAAGATCACAGATTTTATGAAAATCTTTTTTGGTGTGACTGCGAGCAGTGTTTTGTCATATAGTATCTGTTATGCCTTCTTGCCGCTCTTCTCCATCCGTTTTATCGTGCTCTTTATCTTGTTGAGTACCTTCTTAATTTTATTGCCACGGATTACTTGGCAGTTAATCTACTCTAAACGCAAAAAAGGAAGTGGTGATGGAGAGCACCGTCGGACCTTCTTGATTGGTGCCGGTGATGGTGGAGCTCTCTTTATGGATAGTTACCAACATCCAACTAGTGAATTAGAACTTGTCGGTATTTTGGATAAGGATGCGAAGAAAAAGGGACAAAAACTTGGTGGGATTCCTGTTTTGGGTTCATATGATGAATTGCCTGAATTAGCTAAACGCCATCAAATCGAGCGCGTTATCGTTGCGATTCCGTCTCTTGCCCCGTCAGAATATGAACGTATCTTGCAGATGTGTAATAAGCTGGGTGTCAAATGTTACAAGATGCCTAAGGTTGAAACCGTTGTTCAAGGACTTCACCACGCTGGTACTGGGTTCCAAAAAATTGATATTACGGACCTTTTGGGACGTCAGGAAATTCGTCTTGACGAATCGCGTCTGGGCGCAGAACTGACAGGTAAGACAATCTTGGTTACAGGTGCTGGTGGCTCAATCGGTTCTGAAATCTGTCGCCAAGTTAGCCGTTTCAATCCTGAACGCATTGTCTTGCTCGGTCATGGGGAAAACTCAATCTACCTCGTTTATCATGAATTGATTCGTAAGTTCCAAGGGATTGATTATGTACCTGTGATTGCGGATATTCAAGACTATGACCGTTTGTTGCAAGTCTTTGAGCAGTACAAGCCAGCTATTGTTTATCATGCGGCAGCCCACAAGCACGTTCCTATGATGGAGCGCAATCCAAAAGAAGCATTCAAAAACAATATCCGTGGAACCTACAATGTTGCTAAGGCTGTTGATGAAGCTAAGTACCTAAGATGGTTATGATTTCGACAGATAAGGCGGTTAATCCACCAAATGTTATGGGAGCAACCAAGCGCGTGGCTGAGTTGATTGTCACTGGATTTAACCAACGTAGCCAATCGACCTACTGTGCAGTTCGTTTTGGAAATGTTCTTGGTAGCCGAGGTAGTGTGATTCCTGTCTTTGAACGTCAGATTGCTGAAGGCGGTCCTGTAACGGTGACAGACTTCCGCATGACCCGTTACTTCATGACCATTCCAGAAGCTAGCCGTTTGGTTATCCATGCTGGCGCTTATGCCAAGGATGGGGAAGTCTTTATCCTTGATATGGGCAAACCAGTCAAAATCTATGACTTGGCCAAGAAAATGGTCCTTCTAAGTGGACACACCGAAAGCGAAATTCCAATTGTTGAAGTTGGAATCCGCCCAGGTGAAAAACTCTACGAAGAACTCTTGGTATCAACCGAACTTGTTGACAATCAGGTTATGGATAAGATTTTCGTTGGTAAGGTTAATGTTATGCCTCTAGAAGCCATTGATAAAAAGATTGAAGAGTTTCGAACTCTCAGTGGAGATGAATTGAAGCAAGCTATTATCGCCTTTGCCAATCAAACTACCCACGTTGAATAAAAAAGAAAAACGCATATTATCAGGTCTGAAGAACCTTGGTAATATGCGTTTTGTTATGTAGAAGCTTGCCTCATTTTCTTCTGAAATGGGGTTTTTGCCCAGTCTATGTTATTGAAAATACTCCAAAACTTCTATGGGTTTGTGAGCGATATAATCAGGCTGATAGTTTAGCAAATCTGCCTGCTCTCCAAATCCCCAAGTGACGGCTAATTTCTGAATACCTGTTTCTTGAGCTCCCAGCATATCAAACTTGGTATCTCCGATGATGATGGCTTGTTCTGGTTCTAGTTGATGTGCCTGCAAGGCTTGGCGAATGACATCTGCCTTATGGGTTGCTTCAGGGCTGGAACCATAAATGCCATCAAAGAAATGATGGATTCCCAAGTTTAGTCATGTCTTGAGCGGTTGGAGTATTCTTTGTAGTGGTGATATAAAGAGGGTAATTGCTCGATAACTTCTCAAGCAAGTCTACAATCTGAGGAAAGAGTTGAGCTTCATGGATGCCTTTTACTTTGTAGTAAGAACGGTATATCTGCACGGCTTCAGAGATTAGTTCTTTGGGAAGGCAGGTCGCAAAACTACTTTCAAGAGGCGGTCCCATAAAACCACGAATAGTTTTGGCATCAGGGCTAGGTACCCCCAGCTCCTTAAAGGTATGGGTAAAGGAATTGTGAATCCCGATAGAGCTGTCAACGAGGGTTCCATCTAGATCGAAAAAGATAGCTGTGATAGAGGTCATGGTTTCTCCTATTTTGATAAGCTTATTCTCCGAAAATTTCTTTTTGGAGGCGACGACCAGTAGGGGTGGCAGCGAGTCCACCTTCAGCTGTTTCACGAAAGGCGGTTGGCATGCTTGCTCCTACTTGGTACATGGCATCGATAACTTCATCCACAGGAATTTTAGATTCGATACCTGCCAAGGCCATGTCTGCTGCGATGAAGGCAAAGCTGGCTCCCATGGCATTACGTTTGACACAGGGAACTTCGACCAAGCCGGCAACAGGGTCACAGATAAGGCCCAGCATATTTTTAATGACAAAGGCAATGGCCTGGCTGGCCTGATAAGGTGTTCCACCGGCAGCTAGAGTCAAGGCTGCAGCACTCATAGCAGAGGCCGAACCAACCTCGGCCTGACAGCCACCTTCAGCACCTGAGATAGAGGCATTGTTTGCGATGACTAGTCCAAAGGCACCGGCAGCAAAGAGGAAATCCAGTTGTTGCTCGTGACTGAGGTCTAATTTTTCAATAGCAGCTGTTAGAACTGAGGGCAGACAGCCAGCACTTCCTGCGGTCGGAGTGGCACAAACCAAGCCCATTTTAGCATTATGTTCATTGACTGCGATAGCATTTCGGGCAGCAGAGAGAATTGTGTAATCTGACAGAGTGTTTCCGTTTTTGATGTAGTGATCCAATTTGGCAGCATCCCCACCTGTCAGGCCACTACGAGATTTATTTTCATTGAGGCCAAGTTGGACAGAGGCTTTCATGACTTCCAGATTGCGTTCCATGAGAAGGAAGACTTCTTCACGTTCGCGACCTGTCAATTCAAACTCTGTTGTAATCATGAGTTCTGCGACATTTCCTTGAAAGTCCAGATCTGCTTGCTCGACCAATTCTTTAATAGAATAAAACATGCTTCCTCCTATTTAAAGAAATTGACATTGTGGAGATGAGGGATTTTTCGAATTTCTTCGATGGCCTCATCACAGTTGCGACTATCGACTTCGATAATCATAATGGCTTTTTCACCAGCTTTTTCACGAGTGACATTCATCTGGGCGATATTGATATCATAGCGAGAAAGTGCCTCCGTAACAAGTGCAATCATACCTGGAATATCTTGATGAACAATGATGATAGTCGGTGTATTCATATTGAGAGAGACGGCAAAGCCATTGAGTTCGGTTACCTGAATATTCCCTCCACCGATAGAAATACCAGTCACGCTGATGGTCTTGTGGGCATTTTTAACGGTAATTTTAGTGGTGTTTGGATGAGGAGCATTACTGTCTTTCTGAATGGTCCAGACAATCTTGATACCGCGCTTGTGGGCAATTTCCAGGCTGTTTGGAATTTCAGGATCATCTGTATCCATGCCCAAATACCTGCAACAAGGGCTAGGTCTGTTCCGTGACCACGATAGGTCTTGGCAAATGAGTTAAAAAGTTGGAATTCAACTTCTGTCGGAGTATCATCAAAAATGGAAGAGACAATCTTCCCAATACGAACAGCACCAGCGGTATGGCTACTAGATGGGCCAATCATAACTGGTCCGATGATATCAAAGACAGATTGAAAACGAAGTGATTTCATCAGTTTCCCCTTATAAAAATTCTTATCTCTATTATATCAAAGAATGAAGGTCTTGGCTTTAATTGTGGATGAAAACCTTTTTACACTACAAATAGCATAAAAAAGCATCTTTTGTAACAAAAAATAGCTTGTTTAGGGAAATAAAAAATACTTTTGTAATATTTCTACATAAAAGTGTCAAGAAACGGTAATATTTAAAGGGTATGATAGAACTATAGAAAGAAGGAGAATTTTCAAATATGAAATCAACAACTAAAAAGATTAAAACAACTCTTGCAGGAGTAGCTGCCTTGTTTACAGTATTTGCTCCATCATTTGTATCTGCCCAAGAATCATCAACTTACACTGTTAAAGAAGGTGATACACTTTCAGAAATCGCTGAAACTCACAACACAACTGTTGAGAAATTGGCAGAAAACAACCACATCGACAACATTCATTTGATTTATGTTGGTCAAGAGTTGGTTATCGATGGCCCTGTAGCGCCTGCTGCAACACCAGCGCCAACTACTTATGCGGCACCAGCTGCTCAAGATGAAACTGTTGCAGCTCCAGTAGCAGAAACTACAGAAGTAGCAGAGGAAGCAGCTCCAGTGGCAAGCGCACCTGCAGCAGAAGAAACAGTTGCTTCAACAGAAGCTTCAGCACCTGCTGCAACTGTAAGCGGATCTGAAGCAGAAGCTAAAGAATGGATCGCTCAAAAAGAATCAGGTGGTAGCTATACAGCTACAAATGGCCAATACATTGGACGTTACCAATTGACAGATTCATACTTGAACGGTGACTACTCAGCTGCTAACCAAGAACGTGTGGCAGATGCCTATGTTGCAGGACGTTACGGTTCATGGACTGCTGCTAAAAACTTCTGGCTTAACAACGGCTGGTATTAAGAAATAGAAAAAGAGCCTTTGATGGCTCTTTTTGTGTGCTTTTATTTGACAAAAGACAATTTTTAAATAGTAGTAATGACAGATTGCTTACGGCTGACGGGATTCTGGAGTTTCTCCAGCTGAATTAGTGCGATTATTACTGTTAGTATCGCGAACCTCAGCATTATTACTACTATTATTGGTATTCGTATCTCCTTGGGCTCCTGCAGTATCAGTAGCTTGATCTCGTGTATTGGTAGCAGTGTTTTCCCCACTTCTAGCACCATCAGATGAATATTGCTCGCTTGCAGGTGCTTGTGAACTGTATCTGTTCCCATTTGACTCAGTATAGGTTGTAGTGTAGCTGCCTCCTTCTGAAGAATGTGTCTCTCTTTCTCCCTCACTACTAGTCGTTTCTGTTTCTTTTTTATTAGACTTTTGTTCTTCTTTTTTGGTCAAGACTTCAACTTGCTTTTGGAATTTAGAAATCAGTTCTTGAATGGGTTTTATTTTTTCATCAATAGTGGCTTGTTCTCTTGTGGAATTGACACTTTTAATAATTTCTAGTATTTTTTGTAAGGAAGTGATGGCTGTTTCAAGTGTTTGTTTATCTTCAAACTGGCTATCGGATTCCTTTATATCCAATTTTAAAGCTTTTTCAGTATAATGATTAGTGATTTTATCGGCCGTAGAAGTAAGGAAATCTGCTAATGTCTTTTTGCCTTCGTCAGAGGTTGGCTTCAATTCTTGGATTTTTTTCCAATCCTCTATAATCGTTTCAGAACCAATATTGAAGTCTTTAATGGCATTTTTTACTTGTTCAACATCTTGTCCATTCTTATGTTGTCTGCTGAGAGCGATGTTCCCTCTCTCTGCTTGGATATGTTCTTGATGAATGACTAAGCCTATTAAAAGTCCAAGACCTACAACAATAATGATAGTAAAAATAGTATTTTTTGATGTTAGAATATCTTTGTAGTTTTTCACAATCGTACTACGTACATGGATGGTAGTATCTTAAAGGGATCATGTACGACTTCCTCCTCATTACAGTATATCATTTTTAGCTTATTTTATAAATAAGTTTATAAGTAGAATCGAGATTTGGCTGCACATTGTCTTTTTTGTGATTATATTGATATTTCTCTCAAAGAGAATGTTAGATTATCAGCCTCTTTTTGTCGTTAAAAAAGTGAGATATATTGACTTTTGAAAAAAATGTCATAATTGAGTTGGGATAAACGTAAAAGTCATACTTTCTTGTTAAACCGTTCGGCGATTTATGGTGACATGGACACGTAGTAGTAAGCACACTATGTGGCTTGGCAGAGCTAAAAATTTCTAGCTTAACAACGGCTGGTATTAAGAAATAACGAACAGAATAATATAAAAAGGTCGAGGAAATCCCTCGATTTTTTATATTTTCTTCGGTTGATAATAGGTCTCTACTTCTTTTTTGAGATGAGACAGCATAGAAGTTTCCTCGGTCAGCTCCAGAAGGGAGAACCCTTTTTGGATAAGTCTGGCGTCATCCCTACAAATCCCGATACGGACATAGCAGACAGCAAGTCTATCGTAGCTTTCTTGTTCTTGGCATCCTCTAGTAAAGTATAGCAGATTTGCTTACACATGTTTTTATCTTGATTGTATAGATAGAGTGTGGAAAGGTTTAATAGAATTGTCATTCGCAATTCATATAAATGTTGGTAGTTTTTATAGACTTCTAGGCGTTGCAAGATTTTTCCAGTAATGAGATGGAGGTGTTCAATAGGAAAGCTGAAAAGGATGGTATTGAGGATTTTTAGGTCACTTTCATACCATGTATCTTGTTTTTCGATTTTCCTCCAAAGTTTCTTGACAATCTGTTCTGCGTGATCTGATAGTTCCCCTGTCCCGTGTTGACGGATATAAATGACAACTTCAAGCATGTCTCTGATTTCTTCTATAGGGAGATCGTGGTGGGTCTTGAGGTAGTCTTGGCATTTTTGAATTAAATTGACAAGATCGCTGGTCCCGATAATGGAACGCATATTGAGATAGGTTTGCATAATCTCTGTGCGTTGACTTGGTTGATAAAGTTGACAGATATATTCAAACTCTTCAAAACTCATATTGATTTGACGGAGAAGAAATTCCATATTTTCATATTTTGGAGTTGTCTTACCGCTTTCGATTTTTGATAGGCTGGTTCTTGAGAGAACACCCCCACAGACCTCTTCTTGAGTCAGCCCCTTTGACTCACGTATTTCTTTATAGACCTTTCCGAAATCATAACGCATGATTTTCTCCTTTCCGTGAAAAAAGTTAACAAATAATAAAATCCTATTAAAAATATTGTATCATAGCAATGTAAAAAGTAAAAAAGAAAGTCGAAATAAAGTTGTGAAAAAAGGTTGACATAGTTTAAAAATGGAACCAAGGATAAGAGGAAGAAGCATGAGTAGTGTAGATATGATTCGAAAAATACACCTCATTGTGTGTTGGCTGTATATATTTTTGTCATTTAAGTCGACGATCAGTAATACAGAGTATTTCTTGCTTATTTTTTTAGCGTTTCTCTATTCGATAGTATCGCTCCCTATATATTCAGTGAAAAATAAAATAGTATCTATCTGCCTAGCCATAAATTTGATTCTGTTAATGAGTTTCCCGATTTTAATCAATAAATATTTCCCAGGAAAGGTTTCTACTTATATCGTATTAATCAGTATTTTTTTATCCTGGAGTTCTTAATCTTTAATAAAATTGGTAAAGATTTTTGATACTAGATTAGCTAGTGAGTATAGGAAAATCAGTCAGTTTAAAAAGTAAGATGTCTCAATCTCCTTGGATAAAATATTTAGAGATTTCTAGTTTTATATTAACTATATTTCCATTTATTCTTCATGGTACAGTTGCTAATCGTGTATTGACTCTTATCTTTTTTTGATAAAAAAATTTGTGTAGATACTACGATAAAGATTCTATTAAACAGAATCTTTAAGACAAGTAAGGTAATGAAAAGGAGGATATTTTTCTCTTTTTGTACTAGATTTGATTGTCTATTTATTTTTTTAGGCTATGTTTTAGCAATGCAAAAAGATGGATACCTATTTTTCAATTCTACTAATTTTTTCTAATTTTTCACTTCCCTTTATCAGAGAAAAAGAGTATGAATTATTTAAAAATAAGAAATGAGATAGATATGGTTAAATCTTAGTTCTCTTTAAAATCAAATCAGGTAGAGAAAGGATATCTTATCTAGGTAACAAAGTGCTTTAAACGCAGTCGACGATTACTGATTAGAGAACTATCCTAACCATGCAACGTTAAAGAGGAGAAATCTCATGAAACTCGTATCACCATAATTATGTTGCTATTGAGTAAGAAGAAATGAGGTGTCTTGATGGGAAATTATCTCTACATAAAGAAGTTCTTTATTACGGGGAAATGCTACAGTAAACGTAGTCACTGCTTATTTTATGGGGAATTAAATATGTTTAAACTAAGTGATAAAGTCAGAGTGGTCTTTGCTCTTTTAGGAGTAAGTTTCATATTGGTTAGTATGTATCTTATACCTTTCATTAAAACTGAGAATAAATTTTTGGAGATATTTTTATTTATTTTAGGTGTATTGCTAATTGGAATTGCGTTACTAAGTCATAAAAAAATTAAATTTTGGAAGTAGCGTTAGTGAGAAGGACAGGATAATAGTATTATGATGGTTGTTTTAATTTCAGTGCTTGTGGCATTTCTGTATTATGTAAGTACAGAATATTTTTAAGAATAGTTATATTGACTGTATACTATTTCTAACATTGCTGATTTCTCATTTGATATGGGATTACTATTTTTTGCCCATTGAAATCTTAGTGGCATTAAGTGGAGCAAATTTGCTATCAAGATTTTTAAAAAAAAAGAGAAGTCAATAGAGTTGTTAGTGGATTATTAAGACGAAAAGGTAAAATTGGGATATTTAAAATGAAACATTTTTTTGCTGGAATTGGTGAAATTCATTTTTTTGTCATTTTTTTATTATATCTAAGCATGTCTACTAGTCCAATTATTGGACTAGTGATTGGATATACTAAAAATAAATCTAATAAATTCTATTATTATAGCTCTTGGTATGATATTGGCATTAATTTTGGTATTATCAAGAGTGTATAGAAAATATTTTTATAGAGACGATGATGACTAAAATTTTTATCAATAAAACCAGTGGTTGACAGATTATCAGCCTCTTTCTTGTCTTCTCTAACCAAGCATGTTATAATGAATACTGCTCAAGCGACCTTCAATCGTGAAGCACACACGACCTTCAATCGTGAACTAGTCATTTCGTTTATCTTTTATTACGTCGTTAACTCGAAATGAGATGCAAGCTGAGCTTGTCTGATTTATAACCTCAATCAGTCTCCCAGACTGATTGAGCGAACTCAAGTTATGCCTGCGACTCATTGCCTATCATATTTTCATTTTAAGATGATAGGCTAAAATGGTCTCCCAGACCATTTTACTACTAAAAGCAAACGAAATGACTATACTCAAATAAATTCTATTGAAAGTCATAGTAAATAGAATTTTGAGGGTATAAATAAACGAATAGATGGGAGACTTACCATGAGTGATAACTCTAAAACACGTGTTGTTGTGGGGATGAGTGGTGGTGTTGATTCGTCGGTGACGGCTCTTCTTCTCAAGGAGGAGGGCTACGATGTGATCGGTATCTTCATGAAGAACTGGGACGACACAGATGAAAACGGCGTCTGTACGGCGACCGAAGATTACAAGGATGTGGCTGCGGTAGCAGACCAGATCGGCATTCCCTACTACTCTGTCAATTTTGAAAAAGAGTACTGGGACCGCGTTTTTGAGTATTTCCTAGCGGAATACCGTGCAGGACGTACGCCAAATCCAGACGTTATGTGCAACAAGGAAATCAAGTTTAAGGCCTTTTTGGACTATGCCATGACTTTAGGGGCAGACTATGTAGCGACTGGGCACTATGCCCGAGTGGCGCGTGATGAGGATGGCACTGTTCACATGCTGCGTGGTGTAGACAATGGCAAGGACCAGACCTATTTCCTCAGCCAACTTTCGCAAGAACAACTTCAAAAAACCATGTTCCCACTGGGACATTTGGAAAAACCTGAAGTTCGCAGACTCGCAGAAGAAGCAGGCCTTGCGACTGCTAAGAAGAAAGACTCGACAGGAATTTGCTTTATCGGAGAAAAGAACTTTAAAAACTTTCTCAGCAACTACCTGCCAGCTCAGCCTGGTCGAATGATGACTGTGGATGGTCGCGATATGGGTGAGCATGCAGGACTTATGTACTATACGATTGGTCAGCGTGGCGGTCTCGGTATCGGTGGGCAACACGGTGGTGACAATGCACCTTGGTTCGTTGTCGGAAAAGACCTGAGCAAGAATATTCTCTATGTAGACAAGGATTCTACCATGATTCGCTCATGTCAACCAGCCTAGAGGCTAGTCAAGTCCACTTTACTCGTGACATGCCAGAGGAGTTTATGCTCGAATGTACGGCTAAATTCCGCTATCGTCAGCCTGATTCTAAGGTAACCGTACATGTCAAAGGAGACAAGGCAGAGGTTATCTTTGCAGAACCTCAGCGTGCTATCACACCAGGACAGGCAGTTGTCTTTTACGATGGTGAAGAGTGTCTAGGTGGTGGTTTGATTGACAATGCTTACCGCGATGGACAAGTTTGTCAGTACATTTAGATTGACAAATTTTCTCAATTTGCTACAATAATAAAAGCAATAGAAATGATGGTCAAAGCTCATGGATGTTGCAGGCTTTTTTGTCCTGCACTTCTTTGGAGTTTTGACTGTTTTTGTGTCGTTTAGAGGAAAGGACAAGAATGACTCAACAAGACTTTCGGACAAAAGTAGGAAATATAGTTTTTGGTGTTCGGGCGACAGCTTTGATTATCCAAAATCGCAAGCTCCTAGTTACCAAAGATAAGGGCAAGTATTACACTATCGGCGGTGCGATTCAAGTCAATGAAAGCACGGAAGACGCGGTAGTCCGTGAAGTGAGGGAAGAACTGGATGTCAAAGCTCAAGCTGGACAGCTAGCTTTCGTAGTTGAAAATCGTTTTGAACAGGACGGTGTTTCCTATCACAATATCGAGTTTCATTATCTAGTGGATTTGCTTGAAGATGCCCCACTGACCATGCAGGAAGATGAGAAATCGCAGCCCTGTGAATGGATTGACATAGACAAGCTTGAGGGTATCAATCTAGTTCCAGACTTTTTAAAAATAGCCCTACTCGATTGGGACGGCCAACTAAGACACATTCATCTTGAGGAATAGGAGAGAAAAGGATGGTTAAGCTTATTGCCCATGTACTTGTTCATAGTGGTGATGATTATTTGCTCATTCAGCGTTCGGAAATTAAAAGAGGACAACCCAATGTTTATCCAACTTACTGGGATATTCCTGGTGGCGGGGTTGAAAAGGGTGAACTTCCGCGAGATGGAGCTCTTAGAGAATGTATTGAAGAAGCGGGAGTTAGGCTAGATAGCAGTTCGCTCAAACTTCTTCACGAAGATAGTCAACTGGATACCTCTAAGGATACTGTCTTTACTCGCTTAGTTTATAAAGTAGAGTGGGTTGGGGAGAAGCCAATTATCAGATTAGATCCTGAAGAGCATACGCACTTGAAATGGGTTACTCTGGCTCAAGCTTTAGAGGAGGAGAAGTTAGTTCCTTATTTACGAGAAATTTTTGAAAGGTTAAGAAATGACATATAATTTTACTGAAGAATACGATATTATTGTAATTGGTGCGGGACACGCTGGGGTAGAAGCATCCCTAGCAGCTAGCCGTATGGGCTGTAAGGTCCTGCTTGCGACCATTAATATTGAAATGCTGGCTTTCATGCCTTGTAATCCCTCTATCGGTGGTTCTGCCAAGGGGATTGTTGTGCGTGAAGTTGATGCCCTCGGCGGCGAGATGGCCAAGACAATTGACAAGACTTACATCCAGATGAAGATGCTCAATACAGGGAAGGGGCCAGCTGTCCGTGCCCTTCGTGCGCAGGCTGATAAGGAACTTTACTCTAAGGAAATGCGCAAGACAGTTGAAAACCAAGAAAATCTGACCCTTCGTCAGACCATGATTGATGAGATTTTGGTCGAAGATGGCAAGGTTGTCGGTGTCCGTACAGCGACCCATCAAGAATATGCTGCCAAGGCTGTTATCGTGACGACAGGAACAGCTCTCCGTGGGGAAATTATCATTGGAGACCTCAAGTACTCATCAGGTCCTAACCACAGCTTGGCTTCTATTAACCTTGCTGACAATCTCAAGGAATTGGGCCTTGAAATCGGTCGTTTCAAGACAGGAACCCCTCCACGTGTCAAGGCTTCTTCTATCAATTACGACGTGACAGAGATTCAGCCAGGAGACGAAGCGCCTAATCATTTCTCATACACTTCACGAGATGAGGATTATGTCAAGGACCAAGTGCCATGCTGGTTGACCTACACCAATGGTACCAGTCATGAGATTATCCAAAACAATCTCCACCGTGCGCCTATGTTTACAGGTGTGGTCAAGGGAGTAGGGCCTCGTTACTGTCCGTCAATTGAGGACAAGATTGTGCGCTTTGCGGACAAGGAACGCCACCAACTCTTCCTTGAGCCAGAGGGACGCAATACAGAGGAAGTCTATGTTCAAGGACTTTCAACCAGTCTACCTGAGGATGTCCAACGTGAGCTGGTGCATTCTATCAAAGGTTTGGAAAATGCAGAGATGATGCGAACCGGTTATGCCATTGAGTACGACATGGTCTTGCCTCACCAGTTGCGTGCGACTCTGGAAACCAAGAAAATCTCCGGACTTTCACTGCTGGTCAGACCAATGGAACGTCAGGTTACGAAGAAGCTGCTGGCCAAGGGATTATCGCGGGTATCAATGCGGCTCTGAAAATCCAAGGCAAGCCTGAGTTAATTTTGAAGCGCAGTGACGGTTATATAGGGGTCATGATTGATGATTTGGTGACCAAGGGAACCATTGAACCCTACCGTCTCTTGACCAGTCGTGCTGAATACCGCCTCATTCTCCGCCATGACAATGCTGATATGCGTTTGACTGAGATGGGACGCGAGATTGGTCTTGTGGATGATGAACGCTGGGCTCGCTTTGAAATCAAGAAAAATCAATTTGAAAATGAGATGAAGCGCCTAGACAGCATCAAAATCAAGCCAGTCAAGGAAACCAATGCCAAGGTTGAGGAGATGGGCTTCAAACCGTTGACAGATGCGGTGACAGCCAAGGAATTCCTTCGCCGTCCAGAAGTTTCTTATCAAGATGTGGTGGCCTTCATCGGACCAGCAGCTGAGGACTTGGATGACAAGATTATCGAATTGATTGAAACAGAAATCAAGTACGAAGGCTATATTTCCAAAGCCATGGACCAGGTTGCCAAGATGAAACGCATGGAAGAAAAACGCATTCCAGCCAATATCGACTGGGATGACATTGATTCTATCGCAACAGAAGCCCGTCAGAAGTTCAAACTTATCAATCCAGAAACCATCGGCCAAGCCAGCCGTATTTCGGGAGTAAACCCAGCAGATATTTCTATTTTGATGGTGTATCTGGAAGGTAAAAATCGTAGTATTTCTAAAACTCTTCAAAAATCAAAATGATACGTCGTCGGCTTCTTACGAATGAGTTCAAAGCTTGGCTTTGATTCATCTACAGCCTCCCATAGTTCCCCGAACTATGGGAGCTAACTCAAGTTATGCTTTCGACGAGCCTTCTAGTCTGATTTCGATTTTTATTGAGTTTTAATCTCAAAAGAAAGCATAGAGAAAAACAGCTCCGTCGGGGCTGTTTTCTTGCTTTATTCTTCGTCTGGTGTGAGGATCATCGGGATGATAATCGGTTCACGTTCTGTATTTTCATAGAGGAAGGGGCGAATAGCGTTGACAATGGCACCATTAACAGATTGCACGCTAGCGTCCTTGTTTTTCAGTGCGATACGAATTGCATTGAAGAGGATACGCTGGCTTTGGCGAATCAAGTCGCCAGACTCTCTCATGTAGACAAAGCCTCGGCTGAGGATGTCTGGACCAGACAGAATCATCTGCGATTTGAAGTCAACAGTTGCGACTGCCAGAACGACACCGTCTTCAGATAGATCGCGACGATCTTTGAGGACAGCAGCACCGATTTCACCGATACGATTTCCATCGACATAGATATCTTGAGCGTTGAAATGACCTGCGATACGAGCAGAATCTGCGGTAAGGGCAAGCACATCACCATTACTCATGATAAAGATATTGTCCTTCTCAACACCAGTATCCACTGCTAGTCCAGCGTGGACTTTTTGCATGCGGTATTCACCGTGGACAGGCATGAAGTATTTTGGCTTAATCAAGCGGAGCATAAGTTTTTGCTCTTGCTGGCCACCGTGTCCAGATGTATGGATATTGTTAACCTTACCGTGGATAACTTCGACACCAGCTTCAGAAATGATGTTGATCAGCTTGTTGACGCTAGTAGTGTTTCCAGGGATTGGACTAGAAGAGAAGATAACTGTATCACCTGGTTGGAGTTGTACCTGACGGTGGGTTCCGTTGGCGATACGAGAGAGGGCCGCCATAGGTTCACCCTGACTACCTGTACAGAGGATCAGAACCTCGCCTGCAGGGTAGTCTTTGATTTCATTTGGCTCGATAAAGGTTCCCTTAGGAGCTTTGATGTAGCCAAGCTCAATTCCGTTGACAATGGCCTTTTCCATAGAACGACCAAAGACAGCGATCTTGCGTCCAGTCTTAACAGCGGCTTCTGTTGCTTGTTGGAGACGGAAGATATTTGAGGCAAAGGATGCAAAGATGATACGTCCTTCAATACCTTGGATAATCTTCATGATGGACTGACCAACGACTTTTTCAGAGTTGGTAAAGGTTGGCACTTCTGCATTTGTTGAGTCAGACAGAAGACAGAGCACGCCTTCTTCACCCAGGGCCGCCATACGGTGCAAGTCCGCTGGTTCTCCAACTGGAGTAAAGTCGAACTTGAAGTCACCCGTACAAACGATTTTCCCTTGAGGAGTATGAATGACAATTCCCAAAGGCTCTGGAATAGAGTGAGTCGTTCTAAGAAAGTTGCCTTGAGATTTTTAAAGGTCAACTCAGTGTTGTGGTTGATTTCGTAAAGTTTGGCGTTGCGCAAGAGGCCGTGTTCTTCGAGTTTTCCACGGATTAAAGCCAAGGCAAGTGGTCCAGCGTAGATAGGGACATTTGCTTGCTTGAGCAGGAAAGGAATCCCACCAATGTGGTCCTCGTGTCCGTGTGTAATCAGAACAGCCTTGACGCGGTCGATATTGTCCACGATGTAAGAGTAGTCAGGAATGACATAGTCGATACCAAGCAAGTCATCTTCTGGGAATTTAATCCCAGCATCGACGATGATAATCTCATCTTGGTATTCAATTCCGTAAGTGTTTTTCCCGATTTCTCCCAGACCACCGATGGCAAAAACGCCAACTTCTTCAGGTTTAAGAGTATAGGCCATATTAGAACTCCGTAATTTCGAAGGCGCCAGTTTCTTTTTCGTAATCTAGCAATTTGTCAGACAAGAGTTCGATATACTCGATATTGTACTCTGGGCGATTTTCTTCGACAAGTTGGCGAGCAGCGATACGGCCCTCAAGTTCTGAGCTGGCATCGATGTCTAGGTAAAGTGCGCGTGTTGTTTCACGACGTGGGCTACGTTCTTTTGTTTCTTGATAAAAAACTTTGTAAATCATATAGTTCCTTTCTATTTACAGGTCAGCTTATTCCAAACTTTTAGTAGAGATTTGCTTGATTTCATTCCATTTTGTGTCTAGATTGACCTTGATTCGTTACAATTATTTCAATTATACCACAAAATGAAAGATTAGTAAAAGACGGAAACGAGAAAGTCATGGGGCGATTCGTCGAGTAAACGCTTGCAAAAAAATAAAAATGTGTTATATTGATAACGGAAGTGAAATTTATTGCTTGTCCTAATTCCATATAGTTTTTAAGTCAAGGAGGTTGCCCTATGTATAACTTATTTTCTTTTGCTATCGGAGTTCGCTTGGTAGCTTTTATTGTTTTTGTTGCTAGCGTTTATGCGGGGAATCTTCTATTTGCCAAACTGGAACGACGACAAAGCAAGCTCTTGTGGAAGATTACCTTTGTGACTCTCTACTCGCTTTTTCTCCTCCTCGTAACCTATGTCGTTTGGTTTGTATTTTACTTTGGATTAAATGCTTAGATGCCCTGCTCATGCTGGGGCATTTTTGTTTGGGGGTAAAGAGAGAAAAGCTCTTGATTGAGCTCAAGAGGCAATTTCAAATCTAGAGCAACAAAAAAAGGAGAGGATGTATCTACACATGGGGTTTTTACAGCTCAAAGCTGAGGGCAGTCCCACACTCGTACCAGAAGTTGGTACCTTTGAACGCTCTGTTACTAGTCTCCCTATGTTATCCTCTAAATATCTATATTTTAATATAATTTACTGAGGAATCAACTTTAAAAGTATCAAAAAGCTCCTGACCGAAGTCAAGAGCCATCTAACACTGGGGGCGAACTAATCAATCGCAATTCCAGTTCTTTAGAAACCAAAGTTTCAGGGATAGCACCGCAACCCGAAGAGTCAACGACTCAACCTGATTTCCTACCAGTGTTGAATTATATTTTAACATTGATAGACCAACATAGTCAACAGTTTATATAAAAATAGGAATACCAAAAAGAGGATTAAGAATGCTTAGTTTGTTTGAATTTGCGATAGGGGTTGGTCTCTTGGTGTTTATAGTCTTTGTAGCTTGTGTCTATGGGGGAATGGCCTGTTTGTGCATCTGGGACACCGCAAAAAAAAATTCCTTTGGAAGCTTGCTTTTGTGATGCTCTATTCAATTTTTCTACTCCTTGTAATCTATGTTATCTGGCTCGTTTTCTACTTTGATTTAAATGCTTAGATGCCCTGCTTATGCTGGGGCTTTTTTGTTTAGGGATAAAGAAAATTCCCATGTGCTAGCTTTTGTAGTATAATAGTAAGCAGACAAAAAGATAGGAATGTGTTATGAAAGTATTAGCTTTTGATACGTCCAGCAAGGCTCTTTCTCTCGCTATTTTAGAGGACAAGCAGATTCTTGCCGAGACAACGATTAATATCAAGAAAAATCACAGTATTACCCTCATGCCTGCCATCGATTTTTTGATGGCAAGTTTGGATTGGACGCCCAAGGACTTGGATCGAATCGTGGTGGCGGAAGGGCCAGGTAGCTACACAGGTTTGCGAATTGCGGTAGCAACTGCCAAGACTTTGGCTCATACTCTGAACATTGAGTTAGTTGGTATGTCTAGCCTCTGGGCTCTGGTGCCATATCAACAAGAAGGCTTGTTCGTTCCTTTGATGGATGCGCGTCGCAACAATGTTTATGCAGGATTTTATGAAAATGCTAAACTTGTCATGCCAGAAGCGCACCTATCTTTTGAAGAAGTGTTAGAGAAAGTTAAGGGTGCTAGTCAGATAACCTTTGTCGGAGAAGTTGGCCCCTTTGTGGAGCAGATTCAAGAACACTTGCCAAGGACTAATTATAAAGAAACCTTGCCTAATGCTGCCAATCTAGCTCTTTGGGCTTGGGACAAGGAAGCAGACTCCTTGCACGACTTTGTGCCTAACTACCTCAAGCGTGTCGAGGCTGAGGAAAACTGGCTCAAGAACCACACCGAGTCTGGCGAGTCTTACATTAAACGCCTATGATAGAAATCAAACGAATCCAACAGCAGCCTGACTTGGCTCAAGCCATCTACGCTGTCATGGTAGCTGTTTACCCAGTCAGTCCTTGGACGTTGGAACAAATCCAAGCAGACCTGTCCCAAGACCAGACTTGGTACACTCTAGCTTATGATGGGACAGAAGTGATTGGATTTCTAGCTGTACAGAAAAACATCTTTGAGGCAGAAGTCTTGCAAATCGCTGTCAAAGGAGCCTATCAGGGTCAGGGGATTGCGTCAGCCTTGTTTGCGACATTGCCGACAGATAAGGAGATTTTCCTCGAAGTCAGAAAGTCAAATCAACGAGCGCAAGCATTTTACAAGAAAGAAAAGATGGCAGTCATCGCTGAGCGAAAGGCCTACTACCATGACCCAGTCGAGGACGCCATCATCATGAAGAGAGAAATAGATGAAGGATAGATATATTTTAGCATTTGAGACATCCTGTGATGAGACCAGTGTCGCCGTCTTGAAAAACGACGATGAGCTCTTGTCCAATGTCATTGCTAGTCAAATTGAGAGTCATAAACGTTTTGGGGGCGTGGTTCCAGAAGTAGCCAGTCGCCACCATGTCGAGGTCATTACAGCCTGTATCGAGGAGGCGCTGGCAGAAGCAGGGATTACGGAAGAGGACGTGACAGCTGTGGCGGTTACCTATGGACCTGGCTTGGTTGGAGCCTTACTCGTTGGTTTGTCAGCTGCCAAGGCCTTTGCTTGGGCACATGGGCTTCCGCTGATTCCCGTTAACCACATGGCTGGTCACCTCATGGCAGCTCAGAGCGTCGAGCCTTTGGAGTTCCCCTTGTTAGCACTTTTAGTAAGTGGTGGACACACAGAGTTGGTATATGTTTCTGAGGCTGGTGATTACAAGATTGTTGGGGAAACCCGTGATGATGCGGTTGGTGAGGCCTATGATAAGGTCGGTCGCGTCATGGGTTTGACCTATCCTGCAGGTCGTGAGATTGACGAGTTGGCTCATCAGGGAAAGGATATTTATGATTTCCCACGTGCCATGATTAAGGAGGACAATCTAGAGTTTTCATTCTCAGGTTTGAAATCTGCCTTTATCAATCTTCACCACAATGCCGAGCAAAAGGGAGAAAGCTTGTCAACAGAGGATTTGTGTGCTTCCTTCCAAGCTGCTGTCTTGGATATTCTCATTGCTAAAACCAAGAAAGCCTTGGAGAAATACCCTGTTAAAACTCTAGTCGTGGCAGGTGGTGTGGCAGCCAATAAAGGTCTCAGAGAACGCCTAGCAACTGAAATCACAGATGTCAAGGTCATCATTCCCCCACTTCGTCTCTGTGGAGACAATGCAGGCATGATTGCCTATGCCAGCGTCAGCGAGTGGAACAAAGAAAATTTTGCAAGCTTGGATCTCAATGCCAAACCAAGCCTCGCTTTTGATACGATGGAATAAAGAGTCAGCTTAAGGCTGGCTTTTTCACTCGCTAAAGTGTCAGAATATTTTGACAAATAATTGTAAATAATGATATACTATATAAAAAATAGGAGGTGGTCAGATGATTGAGAGAATGGAATTGGGAGAATTTTACAAGGAATTGCGCTTGGCTAGAAAGCTCAAGCAGTCAGATGTGGCTTGTGCTGGACTAACAGCTTCTCAGTTGTCTAAGTTTGAACTAGGGCAGTCTATGTTATCTGCGGACAAGTTAATTCTAGCTATTCAAGGAATCAATATGAATTTTGATGAGTTTGGGCATAAGCTCAACAACTATCAAGAATCTCCACATATGCGAATTGGTAGAAGGGTTGTGGATCGCTTTGCCCACCAAGATATAGCTGGTTTAGAGCAACTGTTGGAGGAAGTCGAGCAAGAACAGATGGCGCAGACCTATCGTCGTTTGAATGCTATTGTAATCAAAGATGCCATCCATTCACTAGATAAAAGCTACCCACTAGAAGAGGAGGATAGGGAGTTTTTGACGACCTACCTCTATGCTATCGAATCTTGGACCTGGTTTGAACTCTATCTTTTTTGCAATACTATGCCTTTCCTAAGCAATCAAGATTTGATATTTTTATCAACCTCCTTACTCGAAAAATCCAAGGAATTTAAAGAGTTGGTACATAATAGACTGTATATGAAACAAGGGCTGTTAAATATCATCTCAGAGCTCATGGAGCGCAAATTTTTTTCTTATATCCCAATCTTTGAAGCCGAGCTGGAGAGTATGCTCCGTCCATACGATGTTTTTGAGAAATTATTGTGGCAGTTTTTAAAGAAGATGAGCATTTTCCTTCAAACTAAGGGAAGCAATCAAAAAGAGATTGAACACTTTATCCAATCTCTGCAAGTATTAGAAAATCCACAATTAACAGCCCTTTTTGAATTGCGTTTTCAGCAATACAAAGAACTTATCGATTAGTTAGAAACGGGAAAATGATAATAATCTCAGCAACGATTTTCAATAATGTTAAAATTTGTTTCTTCATATTTCTCCACTCCTCATTAGTAATAACTTTATTATACCAGTGAAATAATTAAATCTACTAAAATCGCAAATGTGAAATTTCTATAAGAAAAAAAATATCAAATATGCGATTTTTCTAAAAATAGACTAATTTCCGTGTTATACTGTCCTTGTAAGACATTTGAAGCAAATCCTAGGTCGCATAAGTGGATTACAAATAAAAATTTCAAACTTGTTAAGTAAGAGTGTAGGATTGTTGTTGAAAAATCTAATTGATTTTTTTATGGCATTCAATACATAGGTGTTTTTATGAAATTCCTTAGTAACTTTTTTTACTTACAGGATTGAAATATAAAATAGAAAAAGGAGAAGCGTATGACAGCATTTGTACATGAATTAACACGTGAATCAGATAGATTCAATCAGTCTGCAGATGTGACAATAACTATCATTTGTACAGTATTGTAAAAAGATACTCAATTATTAAGTTTATTTTTTTAGACTTATAATGGTTTTGGAATTTTAATGTAGGAAATACCAACTTAGGTAATTGCTAAAGAAAAAAATCATCATAACAATAGGAGAAAAAGAATGTATAAATATAAAATTGTAAACGAAGAAAGTTTGCCTATTTATGGTTATAAAATTCATATATCAGCAACGTTTGATAATTATAAGGATATGTATAATCTTCTTTCTCCTTTGTTAGATGCTAGAAAGATATCTTATAAGTATATATATAGAGAAGAAGATGTAGCCTATAATTTTTCTGTTAGAGAATCTCCTGTTAATTCGGGGAAATATTTTACGATTTATCCTGAAAATGACCATGTTTTTCTTGATCTATTAGAGCTTCTTTACCAAACTATTCCTAAAAATATGGAGGGAATTTATATTCTAAGTGATCGTGCCTATAAAGATTCCAATACGATTTTTTATAGATATGGCTTCTTTAGAGAAGATTTGGAGTATTTAGAAAAAGGCATTCCGACTTTGCTGGGACCAAATGGAGAAAAATGGCAAGACTATCAAAAACCATATTTTAACTTACCAGAATGGATTCAAGATATTCAAGAGAATACGTTTATAAAGGATTCATATTTATCAAGAAATTATAGATTGAAAGCCATGCTATCACAGTCAAGTGGAGGAAACGTCTATCAAGTAGATTCAGTGATAGAAGGTAAAAAGTATATTTTGAAGGAATGTCGGCCTCATGTTATTTCTTTTGGAGGGGTAGAGACTCAAACACTTAGAAAAAATGAATATGAAATTTCAAAAAAATTATTAGATCATACTCCAGTTGTGCGTGAAACTGTTACAGAGTGGATTAACCAATATTATATTTATGAGTTTATAGATGGTAGTGATTTATTAAAATACACAAAAGCATACTCTATTGTCAGCTATAAGAAGCCTAATAAGGAGTTAAACACTAAGAAATTTAAAAAGTTTTTTTATTGATTACTAGGGAACTATTAGAATTGGTTGAATATTTTTCATAGTCGAAATATTATTTTTAAATGATATACATCCCGGAAATTTTATAAAATCAGAGAATAAACTTTACTTTGTAGATTTAGAAAATAGTTATGAGTATGATAATAAACCAGCTATTGGTTTGTATAGCGTAATTAGCTTAAAGGAATGGAACTCTATAGATGGCAAAGTATCTGATTGCCATAAAGTTGGGAATTTACTACTATTTTTGTTGGCTAGATTGCATATAAAATCAATGGACGATTTATCACAATCATATCATATTTTAAATTCTTTATTGGCTGAATTTGGTTTAAGAACAAATTTTACAAGTATTATAGAAAAACTATTTTCTAAGGATGCAACAGTATCTGATATCCTGAAAGATTTAAATGAAATTTATGTTTATCAAATTGAATCCCTGCATAGTTTAGATGAGGTTCTAACTGATCAACCAGAAAGATCTTTTACTATTACTGAGATTATTAATAAAGAACTAGTCAATTTTCAACGATATGAGAATGCTAAAAATAATCAGCGATTACTGCAACATCTGATGCATAGAGAAAAAAATTTAGGACTAGATGGATTGTCTGGCTTACTTATTTTGATGAAAATATATGACTTTGATTGCGATATTATTGATTATGGAATTAATATCATTATTGAAAAAAATTAATTGTGGCAGATAATGGTAGGATGGTTCCGATAGAATCAAATTTAGTTTCACCTTATCTAAATAACGGGACAGCAGGATTTATTCGTGCTTTGATTTTTATAGATTTTGAAAAGTATACAGATCTAATCAAAGAATTATCTGAAGGATTAATTACAGAATTTGCTCAATATGCAGATTTCTGGAATGGTATGCTAGGGATAGCTGATACATTGTTAGAACTGTATTGTTATTTTAAAGTAAGAAAATATAAAGAAGTTGCATTGTCTTTGTTAAATACAGTAGAGTGCTATGTGAAGTATTCTAAAGCAGATAAGCAAGAGTACCTTTATGTGTTATCTAAGTACATGGATATGAAGGAGTTGTGATGAAAGTATTTCTTCAAAATAGAGATTTTAGGCAATTAACCATCAACCAGTGGATTTCGACGCTTGGGGATACGATTTTTTATCTGGCCTTTTTGAATTATGTGGCAGATGCTTCTTTTGCTCCTTTGGCGATTTTACTCATCACGATTTCAGAAACCCTGCCCCAAGTTCTACAAATCTTTCTGGGAGTTTTGGCGGATTTTCAACATCATCGTGTCTTGAAATACACAGTCATTAGTTTTGCAAAATTTTTGCTTTACTCTATAGTGTCCCTGTCGCTTTCAGGGCAGTCTTTCTCCTTGTTGCTAGTAACCTTTATTTGTCTGATTAACCTCTTGTCTGACACATTGAGTTATTTTTCAGGCGCCATGCTCACTCCAATTTTCATTAGAATTATTGGGCAAGACCATCTGGCAGAAGCTATTGGATTTAAACAGTCAACTGTTAGTTTAGTGAAAACAATCAGTAATATTCTAGGAGGAGTCTTACTAGGTATTCTTTCCATCCAGTTTATTTCCTTACTGAACGCTCTTACCTTTTTAATCGCATTTTTAGGTATCCTCTTCATAAAAAATGACCTCTTGAAAGTAGAAAAAACGATTAGCTATCAAGAAGGACTCTCTGTAAAATCCTTTTGCCAGCATTTGATCCAATCATCGAAATTGATATGGAATATGAATCAGGTGCTCTTGGTTTTGTTTATTATTTCTATTAGTCAAGCAGTGATAAATGTTACAGTTCCTGTTTCTACCCTGTTTTTGAGGAATCAGCCCTTTTTGAATTTACAAACAGGTCAATCTCTTGCCTTGTTATCCACTCTTGAATTAGCAGCCCTTATTGTCGGAAGTCTTGTGAGTGGCTATTTGAAAAATATGATTTCTATAAAAACAGCTCTATATGCCTCGCTTGTCATCCAGTTGTTTCTTCTAGTAGGATTTGGCACAGTTCGTTTTGACTGGATTCTTATCTTTAGTGCCTTAGATGCCTTTTTCGCAGGTGTTCTCTCTCCTCGATTACAGGAACTCGTTTTTAAACAAATACCTGAGGAGTCAATGGGAGCAGTTCAATCCTCTATCGGCGCCATTACGGTTGTTTTACCTAGCTTATTTACAATAGCTTTGGTAACCATTGCTACTAGCTTTGGAACTCTGGCAGTTAGCTTTGTTTTATTGCTATTTCTTCTAGTTGCCTTTGCCATGCTCCTAAATATCCGTGAAAGTGTTTAGCGGAGAATTTGTATAATATATGTTTGAGACTGGATTGCCAGTCTTTTTATGATGGTCAAAATCAGCAGACTTTTTTCTCTTTCCTGAATGTGTTATAATAGTCCATGCTGTGGCTGGAGCCTTTTCAGCCCATTTATTAAGACAATATGAGGAGAAAGATGAAAGAAAAAGGATTTTGGGAGGGGGCGCAGGCAGCTATGCCAACGGCTCTCGGTTATGTCAGTATTGGACTGGCCTGTGGAATTATTGGTGCGCCCTATGTGACACCTGTTGAGATGGGATTGATGAGCCTCTTTGTTTATGCTGGGAGCGCCCAGTTTGCCATGTTAGCCCTGATTGCGGTCCAAGCACCTGTAGCGGCCATTGCCATGACGGTTTCTAATCAATTTGCGTCTCTTTTTGCTGAGCTTGCATGCGTCAACCTATTTCCGTCATACTAGTCTCTGGCACAATATCGGTATGTCTAGTATCTTGACGGATGAGACTTATGGTGTTTTGATGGGCGAATTGGCCCATACAGACAAGGTCAATCCTATGTGGATGCATGGGAACAATCTCAACAGCTATGTGGCTTGGTTTGTGGGAACAGTTGTCGGAACGACTCTGGGTGGTCTTTTGCCAAATCCCGAAATCTTTGGTTTAGATTTTGCTCTAGTTGGGATGTTTATCGGCATTTTTGCTTCGCAATTCCAGATTATGCAAAGACGGATTCCTGTCCGCAATTTGCTCATTATCCTAGCGGTTGTTGCGGTGTCCTTCTTTTTACTTTTAACAGTGGTATCTCAGTCGCTAGCTGTTCTGTTTGCGACGCTACTTGGTTGTAGCATGGGGGTGGTTTTAGATGGTCAGTAAGTATCTTTTATTAGCAGTTATTTTCTCTGGCTTGGTGACGTGGATTCCCCGTATGATTCCCTTCATCTTGGTCAAGTATAAGGGCTTGCCTGCGATTGTTGAACGTTTTTGAAGTTCTTGCCCGTTTCCATTATCTTTGCCTTGATTCTTTCAAGCGTAGTGACAGGCAAGGTTGGGAGTCTTCCTCAAATCAAATGGCTGGATTTCTTAGCAGTCTTTCCAACGGCTTGGGTTGCCTTTCGTTACCGCAATCTGGTCGGAACGGTTCTCTTTGGAGTGGTCTTGATTGCCGTCTTGCGTTTGGTCTTTTAATACTCTTCGAAAATCTCTTCAAACCACGTCAGCTTCTATCTGTAACCTCAAAACAATGTTTTGAGCAGCCTGCGGCTAGCTTTCTAGTTTGCTCTTTGATTTTCATTGAGTATAAATTAGCCATAAAGAAAACTTATCACAGATATAGATATCATATAATGGCGTAAATGGTCTTTTTCTGTTAAGATTATAAGGTATTCTATTTTGGAGGAAATGACATGAAAAAAATCGTTAAATACTCATCTCTTGCGGCCCTAGGACTTGTTGCTGCAGGTGTTCTAGCAGCTTGCTCAGGTGGTGCTAAGAAAGAAGGAGAGGCAACTAGCAAGAAAGAAATTATCGTTGCAACCAATGCTTCACCAAAACCATTCAACTACGAAGAAAATGGCGAATTGACTGGTTATGAGATTGAACTAGTTCGTGCTATCTTTAAAGACTCTGATAAGTATGATGTCAAGTTTGAAAAAACAGAGTGGTCAGGTGTCTTTGCAGGACTTGACGCTGATCGTTACCAGATGGCTGTTAACAACATCAGCTACACTAAAGAACGTGCTGAAAAATACCTTTATGCAGCTCCAACTGCTAAAAACCCTAACGTCCTTGTAGTGAAGAAAGACGATTCTAGCATCAAATCGCTTGATGATATCGGTGGAAAATCAACAGAAGTTGTTCAAGGGACAACATCTGCTAAACAGTTAGAAGACTACAACAAACAACACTCAGATAATCCAACTGTCCTTAACTACACTAGAGCTGACTTCCAACAAATCATGGGACGCTTGAGCGATGGTCAGTTTGACTACAAGATTTTTGATAAAATCGGTGTTGAAACAGTCATCAAGAACCAAGGCTTGGACAACTTGAAAGTCATTGAACTTCCAAGCGACCAACAACCTTACGTTTACCCACTTCTTGCTAAAGGTCAAGATGAGTTGAAAACATTTGTAGACAAACGTATCCAAAGAACTCTACAAAGACGGAACTCTTGAAAAAAACTGTCTAAAACAATTCTTCGGCGACACTTACCTACCAGCAGAAGCTGATATTAAATAATTTTTTTGAAATCATCCATTCTGATTCAGATGGGTGATTTCTGAGTCTTTAGGGATATAGTTTTTAAACTATATATCTGACTATCTAATAACAATTTGTGAAATAAAACAAATTGTGAGATACTAGTACGGTATTATTTTTTTAAGGAGAAAGAATCATGAAAATCAAAAAAATGGCTTGGTGTAGCAGCCCTTGCTACAGTCGCAGGTTTGGCTCTTGCAGCTTGCGGAAACTCAGAAAAAGAAAGCAGACAATGCAACAACTATCAAAATCGCAACGGTTAACCGTAGCGGTTCTGAAGAAAAAAACGTTGGGACAAAAATCCAAGAATTGGTTAAAAAAAGATGGCATTACCTTGGAATTTACAGAGTTCACAGACTACTCACAACCAAACAAGGCAACTGCTGATGGCGAAGTAGATTTGAACGCTTTCCAACACTATAACTTCTTGAACAACTGGAACAAAGAAAACGGAAAAGACCTTGTAGCCATTGCAGATACTTACATCTCTCCAATCCGTCTTTACTCAGGTTTGAATGGAAGTGACAACAAGTACACTAAAGTAGAAGACATCCCAGCAAACGGAGAAATTGCTGTACCAAACGACGCTACAAACGAAAGCCGTGCGCTTTACTTGCTTCAATCAGCTGGCTTGATTAAATTGGATGTTTCTGGAACTGCCCTTGCAACAGTTGCTAACATCAAAGAAAATCCAAAGAACTTGAAAATCACTGAATTGGACGCTAGCCAAACAGCTCGTTCATTGTCATCAGTTGACGCTGCCGTTGTAAACAATACCTTCGTTACAGAAGCAAAATTGGACTACAAGAAAGCACTTTTCAAAGAACAAGCTGATGAAAATTCAAAACAATGGTACAACATCATTGTTGCGAAAAAAGATTGGGAAACATCACCTAAGGCTGATGCTATCAAGAAAGTTGTTGCAGCTTACCATACAGATGAAGTGAAAAAAGTTATCGAAGAAACATCAGACGGTTTGGATCAACCAGTTTGGTAATAAGAAACAGGGAGGTGGGAGAGAAAATTCCACCTCTTGCTTTTGTATAGAGTAGGGATTGTCAGAAAAAGTAGTTCATAGAAAGGTAGAGAGAATATGGTTTTTCCTAGCGAACAAGAACAGATTGAAAAATTTGAAAAGGATCATGTAGCCCAGCATTATTTTGAGGTTTTGCGTACCTTGATTTCTAAGAAATCAGTCTTTGCCCAACAGGTGGGTCTCAAAGAAGTTGCCAACTATCTGGGTGAGATTTTCAAGCGTGTTGGGGCTGAAGTGGAGATTGATGAGAGCTATACGGCGCCCTTTGTCATGGCGCATTTCAAGAGTTCGCGCCCAGATGCCAAGACCTTGATTTTCTATAACCACTATGACACTGTGCCAGCGGATGGGGATCAGGTGTGGACAGAAGATCCTTTTACTCTTTCAGTCCGCAATGGCTTTATGTATGGGCGTGGGGTTGACGATGACAAGGGTCATATCACAGCTCGTTTGAGTGCTTTGAGAAAATATATGAAGCACCACGATGACCTGCCTGTCAATATCAGTTTTATCATGGAGGGTGCGGAGGAATCGGCTTCGACAGACCTGGATAAGTATTTGGAAAAACATGCGGATAAACTCCGTGGGGCGGATTTGTTGGTCTGGGAACAAGGGACAAAAAATGCCTTGGAACAGCTAGAAATTTCTGGTGGAAATAAGGGGGATTGTGACCTTTGATGCCAAGGTAAAAAGCGCTGATGTGGATATCCATTCGAGTTATGGTGGGGTTGTAGAATCAGCTCCTTGGTACCTCCTTCAAGCCTTACAGTCTCTTCGAGCTGCAGATGGCCGTATCTTGGTTGAAGGCTTGTACGAAGAAGTACAAGAGCCAAATGAACGGGAATTGGCCTTGGTGGCTACCTATGCCCAACGAAATCCAGGGGAAATCAGCCAGATTTATGGTTTGGAATTGCCTCTTTTACAAGAGGATCGTGCAGCCTTTCTAAAACGTTTCTTTTTCGAGCCAGCCCTTAATATCGAAGGGATTCAGTCAGGTTATCAAGGACAAGGAGTCAAAACGATTTTGCCAGCAGAAGCCAGTGCTAAGCTAGAGGTTCGTTTGGTTCCTGGTCTAGAACCGCATGATGTTCTGGAAAAAATTCGGAAACAGCTAGACAAAAATGGCTTTGATAAGGTAGAATTATACTATACCTTGGGAGAGATGAGCTATCGCAGCGATATGAGCGCGCCAGCCATTCTCAATGTGATCGAGTTGGCCAAGAAATTCTATCCACAGGGCGTCTCAGTCTTGCCGACGACAGCGGGGACAGGGCCTATGCATACGGTCTTTGATGCCCTAGAGGTACCAATGGTGGCCTTCGGTCTAGGAAATGCCAACAGTCGAGACCACGGTGGAGATGAGAACGTGCGAATCGCCGATTACTACACCCATATTGAATTAGTAGAGGAGCTGATTAGAAGCTATGAGTAGAGATATTATCAAGTTAGATCAGATTGATGTGACTTTTCACCAAAAGAAGAGAACCATCACAGCGGTCAAGGATGTGACCATTCACATCCAAGAAGGGGATATCTACGGAATCGTTGGATATTCTGGAGCAGGGAAATCAACCCTTGTACGGGTGATTAACCTCTTGCAAAAACCATCTGCAGGCAAAATTACCATTGACGACGATGTGATTTTTGATGGTAAGGTTACCTTGACGGCCGAGCAGTTGCGTCGTAAGCGTCAAGATATCGGGATGATTTTCCAGCATTTTAACCTGATGAGCCAAAAGACAGCAGAGGAGAATGTAGCCTTTGCCCTCAAACACTCTGGACTCAGCAAGGAAGAAAAGAAATCTAAAGTAGCTAAGTTGTTGGACTTGGTTGGTTTAGCAGATCGTGCTGAAAACTACCCTTCACAACTATCTGGAGGGCAAAAACAGCGTGTGGCCATTGCGCGTGCCTTGGCCAATGATCCAAAAATCTTGATTTCAGACGAGTCAACTTCTGCCCTTGACCCTAAGACAACCAAGCAGATTTTGACCTTGTTGCAAGATTTGAACCAAAAATTAGGCTTAACTGTTGTCTTGATTACGCATGAAATGCAGATTGTCAAAGACATTGCCAACCGTGTGGCAGTTATGCAGGATGGGCATTTAATTGAAGAGGGCAGTGTTCTTGAAATCTTCTCAGATCTAAACAACCTTTGACTCAGGACTTTATCTCAACAGCTACAGGTATTGACGAAGCCATGGTCAAAATCGAGAAGCAAGAAATCGTGGAACACTTGTCTGAAAACAGTCTCTTGGTGCAACTCAAGTACGCTGGAGCTTCAACAGACGAGCCACTTTTGAATGAATTGTACAAGCATTATCAAGTAACGGCTAATATCCTCTATGGAAATATCGAAATCCTCGATGGCACTCCTGTTGGAGAATTGGTGGTGGTCTTGTCAGGTGAAAAAGCAGCGTTGTCAGGTGCCCAAGAAGCCATTCGTCAAGCAGGCGTACAGCTAAAAGTATTGAAAGGAGGAGAGTAAGATGGAATCATTGATTCAAACCTATTTACCAAATGTCTATAAAATGGGCTGGGCTGGTCAAGCAGGCTGGGGAACAGCCATCTACCTAACCCTCTATATGACAGTTCTTTCCTTCATCATCGGAGGGTTCTTGGGGCTTGTTGCAGGTCTCTTCCTTGTCTTGACAGCGCCAGGTGGTGTCTTGGAAAATAAAGTCGTTTTCTGGATTTTGGATAAAATCACCTCTATTTTCCGTGCGGTTCCATTTATCATTCTCTTGGCAGTCTTGTCACCCTTCTCTCATCTAATCGTAGGAACAAGCATTGGTCCAAATGCAGCTATCGTACCTCTATCTTTTGCGGTCTTTGCCTTCTTTGCCCGTCAGGTGCAGGTTGTCTTGGCTGAGTTGGATGGCGGTGTTATTGAGGCAGCTCAAGCGAGCGGAGCGACATTCTGGGATATCGTAGGTGTTTACCTATCAGAAGGTCTTCCAGATTTGATCCGTGTGACAACTGTGACCTTGATTTCCCTTGTTGGTGAAACGGCTATGGCTGGTGCGGTTGGAGCTGGCGGTATTGGTAACGTAGCCATCGCTTATGGATTTAACCGCTATAATCACGATGTGACTATCTTGGCAACCATCATTATCATTTTGATTATCTTTGCAATCCAATTCTTGGGAGATTTCTTGACCAAGAAATTAAGTCATAAATAAAAAAGAGCCGTGCGGCTCTTTTTAAGTAATCAGATTTTCTGTGCCAATTTTTTACTCAAGGCTTGTCCAATCAAAGCACCCACTAGGGCTCCGATGACAATACTTGCGATAAATAGAAGAACGGTTCCAGGGTTTGGCGCGACCATGATACGGTCAATATATTCTTGGGATTTTCCTCTTGCCAGAAGAGTAGCCATATAGGCTTTGGGAGTAATCCACATGAGTAGAATTGGTCCTGATGTGCTAAAAGGCGAAAATAACGAAAGAAAGGAAATTTTTTGTTTGGTCCTTGTATTTTCCTAAATGAGCTACTCCATCTGCTAGGAGGCCACAGATAATTCCAGGAAGGAAGGCACCAGCACCGTGTTTAGATCCCAAGAAAAAGAAGGCCATGACAAGGCCGATAGTGGTAATGGCTCCAAAGCGCGGAATTTTTGCGACTAGGATCATATAGACGCTACCGCCGACAAGGGCAGTAAAGGCAGGCGCATAAAACATGTTTCCAGTTTGGTCAAAGAGATTGCCCAAAAGGACACCAATCCCCATGCAGAGGAAGTAAAGAACTGCAAAAAGCAGTGTAGTTAAGATAGATTTTTTCATGAATTGTCTCCTGATAATTTTCTCACAATTCTCATTGTACCACGGTTTGATGGGATTGTAAATGGGGAGAAAGTGTTATTGTTTGCTTGTCAAACTAAATTTTTTATAGATTTGTTAATAGTAGATGGTTAGATTGTTTTACTGTAAGGCTTAAACAAATTCAATCTTCGCCTATCTACTAAACAAACAACGTATTAAGGCTGCCCAACAACTTTTGCTTTCAACTAGTGACAGTATCGAAGATATTTGTTATGCTGTTGGTTACAGTAATGTTGGATATTTCTATAAAGTGTTCCGAAAATTGTGCGGAAAATCGCCAAAAGCCTACAGAAAACAGGTAGAAACTATACTATAAGATTTGTATTCCCTTACAAAAGGTGTTATAATATAAATAATAATATCAGGAGGTTCTATCATGAAAAAGAAACCGATTTATCTATGGGTCTTGCTAATCTTGTCTGCTCTTATTTCAGTTACGTCTCTGTTTGGAATTTTGAGTCCCTTACCTAGCAAAGAAGCCGTTCGTGCGAGTCAGAAAACTATTGAAGGGATTAGTGCTCAGCAATTAGAAGACCAGCTTAATTACACCTATAGAGTAGCAGAAGCATCTCATTCTATTTTTAATGTTGCCTTGATTGTGCTGTCTGCTATTTTAGTGGTAGTAGCGATTGTGTTCCTTGTTCGTAAAAATTTGCAATATGCAAATTATACTTATGTTGGCTATGTTTTATTAGCTATTATTGGTTCAATTTATAGCTATGTGGCTTTGCAAGACGCTGTCCAGTTGGTTAAAGATGAGACCATGCGTTTGACAATGAGTATTGGTTCAAAAGCTGTTAGCATTTTCTATATTGTCATCAATGTTCTTTTCCTAGCCCTTGTCTTCTATAAGATGTGGCGTCAACAGAAAGCCTTGGCAGAAGAAGAGGAAACAGAAGAACTTACCTAAGTATTGACAAAAAATAACTATCAAGTTACAATCTTGGTAGTTATTTTTCGATTATAGATAAAATCATGGAGGTACATATGAAGACAATTTCTTTAGTTTATATCAGTCTGAGTGGAAACACTGAGAGTTTTGTGACGCGCTTGAAAGATTATCTCTTGTCCCAGTACGAGGGAATTGAGGTTCAAAAGATTCATATCAAGGATTTGGTCAAAGAAGGCCACGATTTCTATGAAATGGATCATCCCTATGTTGCTTTTTTGCCGACCTATCTCGAAGGTGGGAATGGCGTGGATAACGGAGATGTCGAGATTTTGACGACACCAGTGGGAGATTTTATCGCCTATGGTGACAATGCTAGTAAGTGTTTTGGAGTAGTTGGTTCAGGAAATCGTAACTTTAATAACCAATACTGCCTGACAGCTAAGCAATACAGTCAACGTTTTGGTTTCCCTGTATTGGCTGATTTTGAAATGCGAGGCATGCTAGGAGATATCAAATGTGTCGCAGCTATTATCGCAGATTTGTATGAGTTAGAAAGTTGAGCTGATAGCAATCTTTTCTAGAATGGTATCAATTATTAGAAGAAAGAAGTTATTATACACTCCTTTATAGTAGGGATAAAAATTACCGATAAACTTTTATATAAATGTTACTTGATATGGTTGTAAGATAAAAAACCTGCCCTAAAAAACCGAGAAGCTTTCTTCTCGGTTTTTGATTATTTCAATTGATCTGTAATGTCTTTTGATAGCAACATTCCCAGATGGTAAGTTTTATTGATATACGCAATGACATCATTGATGTTTTCAGTCGTTTGAATTTTCTCTTTGATATCAGTCCTAAATGTTTCATCCTTTAAAAGTTGTTCTTGGTAGAGTTTTTGCAGTCTCTCTTTCTCGTACTTATTAAGCAGAAAAAGGAAAACCAAGCTAATCACAACGAGGATATAAGCATATTGGCTCATAGAATATCTCCCTGTATGATAAAGAAGTAGTAGTGAGTAGATTGAATTAGTGAGGCGTCTAACCAAATCACCATAGTTACGACGTCATGTTCTCTAAATCGATTATATTTAGAGAATATGACTAGTGAAGCAGTTAGCTAGTCCGCATATAAGCGGCTAGCGTCTAACAATTAGGAACTTTAGTTCCAATAACTTTAAGATTACGACGTTTTAGGACATAAATCAATCATATTTATGTCCTAAAACTAGTGAAGCGCCTAGCCAAATCTCTGATAGGATTTGGCGTTAGTTACTTAGATTGTTTTGCAATCAAGTAATTTAAAATATTACGACATGAACCAAACCAAATCGATATTATTTGGTTTGGTGAGTTAGTGAAGCGTTTAGGCAATTCGCCATATAGCGATTGCCGTCAAGAGACTAGGAACTTTAGTTACAGTCTCTTGTAACGATTTACATCTTCTCAGGTGCTTCTACTCCAAGCAAGCGAAGGGCTTCTTTGAGAACGACTGCGGTTGCGTAGCTAAGGGCTAGACGGCTGTCGCGTTCTGGGCTTTCATCCAAGATACGCGTATGTGCATAGTATTTGTTAAAGGCTTGAGCCAGGCTAATTGCAAATTTAGCAATGATAGAAGGTTCAAAGTTATCCGCCGCACGGTTGATAATACGTGGGAAGTCTTGGATGAGTTTGATGATTTCCCAACTTTCAGCATCATTCAAGCTATAGTTGCTAGCTGTTTCTGGTTTGAAATCCGCTTTGCGTAAGATAGATTGGATACGAGCGTAGGCGTATTGAACGTAAGGTCCAGTTTCACCCTCGAAGGATACCATAGCCTCTAGGTCGAAGTCGTATCCATTTGTACGGTCGGTCTTAAGGTCATAGAATTTAATGGCTCCAACCCCAACAGCATGCGCTACTTGGTCTTTGTTTTCCAATTCAGGATTTTTAGCCTCGATTTGGGCTTTGGCACGGCTAACAGCCTTTGCAACAGTAGGCTCTAGCAAGATGACATTCCCTTTACGAGTAGAGAGTTTCTTCCCTTCTTTTGTAACCAAACCAAAAGGAACATGAGTAATGTCTTCACTCCAGTCGTAGCCCATCTCTTGCAAGACGGCTTTGAGCTGTTTAAAGTGGGCAGATTGTTCTTGGCCAACGACATAGATAGATTTGGCAAATTGGTATTCATTTTTACGGTAAAGGGCTGCAGCCAAGTCACGTGTGATATAGAGAGTTGCACCATCAGATTTTTTGATAAGGGCTGGATGTTCAATTCCATATTTCTCAAGATTCACAACTTGGGCACCTTCTGACTCAACAAGAAGTCCTTTTTCAGAAAGAATGTCTACAACTGCATCCATCTTATCGTTGTAGAAGGCTTCTCCGTTGTAGCTGTCAAATTCAACCTTCAGTTCATTGTAAAGGCGGTTAAATTCTACCAAACTTTCATCACGGAACCATTGCCAAAGAGCGAGAGCTTCCTCGTCTCCATTTTCAAGTTTACGGAACCATTCGCGTGCTTCTTCATCCAAACTTGGGTCATTTTCAGCCTCAGCATTGATGCGGACGTAGAGTTTAAGGAGTTCATCAATTGGATGAGTTTTTACAGCTTCTTCGTCTCCCCATTTTTTGTAGGCAACAATCAACATCCCAAACTGTTTACCCCAGTCTCCCAAGTGGTTGACCTTGACCGTTTGATAACCGATTTTTTGGAAAATATGTGATAAGCTATCTCCGATAACAGTTGAGCGCAGGTGACCTATAGAAAATGGTTTAGCGATATTTGGACTAGACATGTCGATAACAACATTTTCTTGTTTGCCAATAGTTTGGTCAGCATAGTGTTCTTTTTCAGTGATAACAGCTTGCAATACTTGAGTAGAGATGGAAGATTTATCAAGGAAAAAGTTGACGTAAGGTCCTGTTGCAACAACATTTTCAAAGGCTTGGCTGTTAATTTTTTCAGCCAGTTCAGCAGCAATCATTTGAGGTGCCTTACGTTCGACTTTTGCAAGAGAAAAAGCAGGGAAAGCGATGTCTCCCATTTCTGAGTTTTTAGGGGTTTCTAGTAAATTTAAAATAGCCTCTTGGTCCAGGCTATCAATGACGCTAGCCAACTCGCTAGCAATCAATTCTTTTGTATTCATTAAGAGCTCCTTTTTGGACTTTTCTACTATTTTATCACAATTTTTAAAGAAAGAAGAAAAAAATTTTTGAAATCTCCTATTTTTTTGGTATAATATAGTTATAAAATTAGTTATAAATATTCATATAAGAGGATTTTATGAGAAAAAGAGATCGTCATCAGTTAATAAAAAAAATGATTACTGAGGAGAAATTAAGTACACAAAAAGAAATTCAAGATCGGTTGGAGGCGCACAATGTCTTTGTGACGCAGACAACCCTTGTCTCGTGATTTGCGTGAAATCGGCTTGACCAAGGTCAAGAAAAAAATGATATGGTGTATTATGTACTAGCAAATGAGACAGAAAAAGATTGATTTGGTGGAATTTTTTGTCTCATCATTTAGAAGGTGTTGCAAGAGCAGAGTTTACCTTGGTACTTCATACCAAATTGGGAGAAGCTTCTGTTTTGGCAAATATTGTAGATGCAAACAAGGATGAATGGATTTTAGGAACAGTTGCTGGTGCCAATACCTTATTGGTCATTTGTCGAGACCAGCACGTTGCCAAACTCATGGAAGATCGTTTGCTAGATTTGATGAAAGATAAGTAAGGTCTTGGGAGTTGCTCTCAAGACTTATTTTTGACAAGGAGAGACGGACAATGGCGACAGAAAAGCTATCACCCGGCATGCAACAGTATGTAGATATTAAAAAGCAATATCCAGATGCTTTTTTGCTCTTTCGGATGGGTGATTTTTATGAATTATTTTATGAGGATGCGGTCAATGCTGCGCAGATTCTGGAAATTTCCTTAACGAGTCGCAACAAGAATGCCGATAATCCGATCCCTATGGCGGGTGTTCCCTATCATTCTGCCCAACAGTATATCGATGTCTTGATTGAGCAGGGCTATAAGGTAGCCATTGCAGAACAGATGGAAGATCCTAAACAAGCAGTTGGGGTTGTGAAACGAGAGGTTGTTCAGGTCATTACGCCAGGGACAGTTGTCGATAGTAGTAAGCCGGATAGTCAGAACAACTTCTTGGTTGCCATAGACCGTGATGGCAATCAATTTGGCTTAGCTTATATGGACTTGGTGACCGGAGACTTTTATGTGACAGGTCTTTTGGATTTCACACTGGTTTGTGGGGAAATCCGCAATCTCAAGGCGCGCGAAGTGGTGCTGGGTTATGACTTGTCTGAGGAAGAGGAACAAATTCTCAGCCGTCAGATGAATCTGGTGCTTTCCCATGAAAAAGAAGGTTTTGAAAACCTTCATTTACTGGATTCACGATTGGCATCTGTGGAGCAAGCGGCATCTAGTAAACTGCTCCAGTATGTCCATCGAACCCAGATGAGGGAATTGAACCACCTCAAGCCTGTTATACGCTATGAAATCAAAGATTTCTTGCAGATGGATTATGCGACCAAGGCTAGTCTGGATTTGGTTGAGAATGCTCGTTCGGGCAAGAAGCAAGGCAGTCTTTTCTGGCTTTTGGATGAAACCAAAACGGCTATGGGGATGCGTCTTTTGCGTTCTTGGATTCATCGCCCCTTGATTGATAAGGAACGAATTATTCAACGTCAAGAAGTGGTGCAGGTCTTTCTCGACCATTTCTTTGAGCGCAGTGATTTGACAGACAGTCTCAAGGGTGTTTATGATATCGAACGATTGGCTAGTCGGGTTTCTTTTGGCAAAACAAATCCCAAGGATCTCTTGCAGTTGGCGACTACCTTGTCTAGTGTGCCACGGATTCGTGCGATTTTAGATGGGATGGAGCAACCTGCTCTAGCTTATCTCATCGAACAACTGGATGGAATCCCTGAGTTGGAGAGTTTGATTAGCGCAGCGATTGCTCCTGAAGCTCCTCATGTGATTACGGAAGGTGGTATTATCCGAACTGGATTTGATGAGACTTTAGACAAGTACCGTCGCGTTCTCAGAGAAGGGACTAGCTGGATTGCTGAGATTGAGGCCAAGGAGAGAGAAAACTCTGGCATCAGCACGCTCAAGATTGACTATAATAAAAAGGATGGCTACTATTTCCATGTGACCAATTCTCAACTGGGAAATGTGCCTGCTCACTTTTTCCGCAAGGCAACGCTGAAAAACTCAGAACGCTTTGGAACTGAGGAATTAGCCCGTATCGAGGGAGATATGCTGGAGGCGCGTGAGAAGTCAGCCAACCTAGAGTACGAAATCTTTATGAGCATTCGTGAAGAGGTCAGCAAGTACATCCAGCGTTTACAGGCTCTAGCCCAAGGCATTGCGACAGTTGATGTCTTACAGAGTATGGCAGTTGTTGCTGAAACCCAGCATTTGATTCGACCTGAATTCGGAGATGATTCGCGAATTGATATCCAGAAAGGGCGCCATGCTGTCGTTGAAAAGGTCATGGGGGCTCAGACCTATATTCCAAATACGATTCAGATGGCAGAAGACACCAGTATCCAATTGATTACAGGGCCAAACATGAGCGGGAAGTCAACCTACATGCGTCAGTTAGCCATGACGGCGGTTATGGCCCAGCTGGGTTCTTATGTGCCAGCGGAAAGCGCCCATTTACCGATTTTTGATGCAATCTTTACCCGTATCGGAGCAGCAGATGACTTGGTTTCGGGTCAGTCAACCTTTATGGTAGAGATGATGGAGGCCAATAATGCCATTTCGCATGCGACCAAGGACTCTCTCATTCTCTTTGATGAATTGGGACGAGGAACTGCAACTTATGACGGGATGGCTCTTGCTCAGTCTATCATCGAATACGTCCATGAGCATATTGGAGCCAAGACCCTCTTTGCGACCCACTACCATGAGTTGACTAGTTTGGAGTCTAGTTTACAACACTTGGTCAATGTCCACGTGGCAACTTTGGAGCAGGATGGGCAGGTCACCTTCCTTCACAAGATCGAACTAGGACCAGCTGACAAATCCTATGGTATCCATGTTGCCAAGATTGCTGGCTTACCAGCAGATCTTTTAGCAAGGGCGGATAAGATTTTGACTCAGTTAGAGAATCAAGGTACAGGAAGTCCAGTTCCCATGAGACAAACAAGTGCTGTCACTGAACAGATTTCACTCTTTGATATGGCAGAAGAGCATCCTATCCTAGCAGAATTAGCTAAACTGGATGTTTACAATATGACACCTATGCAGGCTATGAATGTCTTGGTTGAGTTAAAACAAAAACTATAAAAATAATCCCACTCACAAATGCATGAGTGGAATTATTGCTATTACTTTCTATGCTCCAAGAGTTGATTGATATGGTCTACTTTTTTTGATGCTCTTTTATAGGAAATAGTCCAAATGATGAGGTAGACAATCGCAAACTCAATAATGAGTTGGAGATAGAAAATCCAGTGGAAGGGGAACCAACCTGCTAGGGTTGCTAATGGGATAAAGCCTACTAGCATAAGGAAGAAATGGGTCAGAGTTGCACGGAGCAAGCTCCAGTCACGGCTGAATAATCGCTTGCCAAAGTTGAAGAGAATACCGATGACTGCCCAGATCAGTGTGCAGTAGAGCAAGACCAGGGCACCGTGAATCTGATGTTGGGTCATCACTTGGCCGATGAGAGAGTCGGAACTTAGTGGAGCGTAGGTATTTGGTGCATAAATGAGTGAAAAGATGATAGAGAGGATGAGGCCGATGAGGACACCAGTAGCTGCGTCGTGGAAGATTTGTTTTTTCATAGTTCTAATTTCTCCTTGATGGTTTTTAGATAACGGCGTGAAGAGTAGGTGAAGCTTTCGTTTTTTAGAAAGATTTCTACCAGACCGTTGGGGGTAAGCTTGAGATGAGAGATAGAGTCGATATTGATGATTTCAGATTGGGAAATTTGGATAAAAGTTGTTGGCAGAATTTCAAGGACCTGATAGAGTCGCAAATCAATGGTGTAGGTCTGACTCGCTGTTTCTGCTAGAACCTTCCGATTCTCGATATAGAAGCGTTGAATCTTGCCAATCTCAACGAGATAGACCTGATTATCGATTTTCCCTTTGATTTTTTCTGTTAGATCCAGATTTTCTGCGAACTCGATGACTTTCTGGATTTTATCGGTTTCTTGAGGTGCTTGAACAATCAGCTTTTCCTCTTCGTAAGTCTCACTAATCTGTAGTTCTACTTTCATAAATTTCTCTCCTTGTTTTTTTCATACAAAATTGTGATCACTTCTTGTACACCTTTATTAAACACTATTTTTTTCAGCCCCTTGCAAGGGACTTTGTCTATGTGGAGGGATTTGGCTCCTATGTGGTGGTAGCTTTTCTGTCCTATCTGAAATATGGTATAATAGCACTATCAATTTCTAGGAAAACAGATACAGAAAGGGGCTGAAAGATGTCTCATATTATTGAATTGCCAGAGGTGCTGGCAAACCAGATCGCAGCAGGAGAGGTTATCGAGCGTCCAGCTAGCGTTGTTAAGGAGCTGGTAGAAAACGCCATTGACGCTGGCTCTAGCCAGATTATCATTGAGATTGAGGAAGCTGGTCTCAAGAAAATTCAAATCACAGATAATGGTCACGGAATTGCCCACGATGAGGTGGAATTGGCTCTGCGTCGCCATGCGACTAGTAAGATAAAAAATCAAGCAGACCTCTTTCGAATTCGGACGCTTGGTTTTCGTGGTGAAGCCTTGCCTTCTATAGCGTCTGTTAGTGTCTTGACTCTGTTGACGGCGGTGGATGGTGCAAGTCACGGAACCAAGTTAGTCGCGCGTGGGGGAGAAGTTGAGGAAGTCATCCCAGCGACTAGTCCTGTGGGAACCAAGGTTTGTGTGGAGGATCTCTTTTTCAACACGCCAGCCCGTCTCAAGTATATGAAGAGCCAGCAAGCGGAGTTGTCTCATATTATTGATATTGTCAACCGTCTGGGTTTGGCCCATCCTGAGATTTCTTTCAGCTTGATTAGTGATGGCAAGGAAATGACACGAACAGCGGGAACAGGTCAACTGCGCCAAGCTATCGCTGGGATTTACGGTTTAGCCAGTGCTAAGAAGATGATTGAAATTGAGAATTCTGACCTTGATTTCGAAATTTCAGGTTTTGTGTCCTTGCCTGAGTTAACTCGAGCTAATCGCAACTATATCAGCCTCTTCATCAATGGCCGTTATATCAAGAACTTTTTACTCAATCGTGCTATTCTTGACGGCTACGGTAGTAAGCTCATGGTAGGCCGTTTTCCACTGGCTGTCATTCACATCCATATCGACCCTTATCTAGCGGATGTCAATGTGCATCCAACCAAGCAAGAGGTGCGGATTTCCAAGGAAAAAGAACTGATGACTCTGGTCTCAGAAGCTATTGCAAACAGTCTCAAGGAACAAACCTTGATACCAGATGCCTTGGAAAATCTTGCCAAATCGACTGTGCGCAATCGTGAGAAGGTGGAGCAGACCATTCTCCCACTCAAAGAAAATACGCTCTACTATGAGAAAACTGAGCCGACAAGACCTAGTCAAGCTGAGGTAGCTGATTATCAGGTAGAATTAACTGATGAAGGACAGGATTTGACTTTATTTGCCAAAGAAACCTTGGACCAGTTGACCAAGCCAGCAAAACTGCATTTTGCAGAGAGAAAGCCTGCTAACTACGACCAGCTAGATCATCCAGAGTTAGACCTTGCGAGTCTTGATAAGGCTTATGACAAGCTGGAGCGAGAAGAATCTTCAAGCTTCCCAGAGTTGGAATTTTTCGGGCAAATGCATGGAACCTATCTCTTTGCCCAGGGACGAGATGGGCTCTACATCATAGACCAGCATGCGGCTCAGGAACGGGTCAAGTATGAGGAATATCGTGAAAGCATTGGCGATGTTGACCAGAGCCAGCAGCAACTCCTAGTGCCCTATATCTTTGAATTTCCAGCGGATGATGCCCTTCGTCTCAAGGAAAGAATGGCACTTTTGGAGGAAGTGGGCGTCTTTCTAGCAGAGTACGGGGAAAATCAATTTATCCTACGTGAACATCCTATTTGGATGGCAGAAGAAGAGATTGAATCAGGCATCTATGAGATGTGCGACATGCTACTCTTGACCAAGGAAGTTTCTATCAAGAAATACCGAGCAGAGCTGGCTATCATGATGTCCTGCAAGCGGTCTATCAAGGCCAACCATCGTATTGACGACCATTCGGCTAGACAGCTCCTCTATCAACTTTCTCAATGTGATAATCCCTACAACTGTCCCCATGGACGTCCTGTTTTGGTGCATTTCACCAAGTCAGATATGGAAAAGATGTTCCGACGCATTCAGGAAAATCACACCAGTCTCCGTGAATTGGGGAAATATTAAAAGTACAAAAAGTCTGGGAAAAATTTTCAAAATCAGAAAAACGCATAAAATCAGGTGTTCAAAAACCTTGATTCTATGCGTTTTATCATGGAAATAGTTACTTTCTTCCGAATACTCGTAAAAAATCTCTTTAAACTACGTCAGTTTTATCAGTAATCTTAAAGCTGTGTTTTGAATACTTGCTGTTACCTTCCTAGTTTGCTCTATGATTTTCATAGGTTTTGCCAAGTTTCTTTATTCGTCTAAAAGTAGAGTCTGTTTTATGCGTCCAATGTACGAATTAGGTTGACCATTTCAATAGCTCCTTGTGCACACTCAGAACCCTTATTTCCTGCTTTAGTGCCAGCTCGCTCTATGGCTTGTTCAATTGTATCTGTCGTTAGAACGCCAAACATAACTGGGATTTCGCTATTTAAACTGATTTGGGCGATTCCCTTAGATACCTCGCTACATACATAATCATAATGACTTGTACTACCTCTAATGACAGCTCCCAAGCAGATAATTGCATCATATTTTTTACTTTTTGCCATTTTTGATGCAATCAGTGGTATTTCAAAAGCTCCTGGAACCCAGGCTACCTCGATATCTTTCTCGTTTACATTCTCTCTTTTGAGATTATCTAGTGCTCCAGATAATAATTTTGAAGTTATAAATTCATTAAATCTCGCTACAACAATACCGATTTTAATATCGTTCGCTACTAAATTACCTTCATAAGTGTTCATTTATTTTTCCTCCATATTTAAAATGTGACCCATTCGATTTTTCTTTGTTTCTAAATAAAAACTATCGTAAGGATTGGCTTCTATTTCGATTGGTATTCTACTGGAAATGGTAATTCCATATTTTTCTAACTGTTCAACTTTGTCAGGATTATTTGTCAGTAAATGTAGTGACTGTAGTCCCAGGTCTTTAAGCATTTGTGCTCCAATATGATATTCTCTTAAATCACCTTCAAAGCCTAATGCAAGATTGGCATCAAGCGTATCCATTCCTTGATCTTGTAAATGATAGGCTTTTTAATTTATTGATAAGTCCAATTCCTCGTCCCTCCTGTCGCAAGTAAAGTAAGACACCCTGAACCATTTCTCAGCAATCATTTTCATAGCTTTTATCGAATTGCTGTCCACAATCGCACCGTAAAGAGCCTAAAAACATCTCCTGTTAAACATTCAGAGTGGACCCGACATAATACATTGGTTCCATCCTCTATATTTCCCATAATAAGAGCAAGATGATGTTCCCCATTTAGTTTATCTATGTAGCTAATTGCTTTTGAAAATTACCGTATCTAGTAGGCATATTGACAGTTGAAACTCGTTCTACCAGCTGATCATATACTTTTTCTATATTCTTGTAATTCTTTGATGGTGATTAGTGGAATGTTGTGTTTCTTCGAGAACTGAATTAAATCATCTGTTCTCATCATTTTGCCATCATGATTCATTATTTCACAACATAGGCCACACTCTTTTAGTCCAGCTAATTTTAATAGATCAACTGTTGCTTCAGTGTGTCCATTTCTTTCTAGAACACCACCTTTTTTTGCAATTAAAGGAAACATGTGTCCTGGCCTGCGAAAATCAGAGGGTCTTATATCTTCAGCTACACACATACGTGCGGTCAGTCCTCTTTCCTCGGCAGAAATACCTGTGGTCGTTTCTTTATAATCAATTGAAACGGTAAAAGCAGTCTTATGATTATCTGTATTGTTTTCAACCATAGGTGAAAGCATTAATTGATTAGCTAAACTTTCGCTCATAGGCATACAAATTAATCCTTTGGCATAAGTAGCCATGAAATTAACATTTTCAGTTGTAGCTGCTTGTGCAGAACAAATTAAGTCTCCTTCGTTTTCTCTATCCTTGTCGTCTATAACAAGAACAAGTCGTCCTTTCTGCAATGTTTCTAATGCTTCTTGTATTTTTCGATATTCCATTGACTGATCATCCTTTCTACTAAAATCCATTTTGATATAATAGTTCCTTAGATATTTCTGATTTTGGAGAGTTATCCATCAGTTTTTGCACATATTTACCTAAGATATCATTTTCAAGATTTACTGTACTTCCGACTTGTTTACTCTTAAGAATGGTTTGTTCCAAGGTATGAGGGATAACAGATACTGAAAAGTTTAGTTTAGAGACTTTAGCGACAGTCAGACTAATGCCGTCAATTGTAATAGATCCTTTTTCAACTATTAAATCTAAAATTTCTTTTTGTGTGTTGATTTGATACCATACAGCATTATCATCTTTTTTTATTGACGAGATTTTTCCTGTACCATCAATGTGTCCTGTAACGACGTGACCTCCAAGTCGACCGTTGACAGATAAGGCTCTTTCTAGATTTACCTCACTTCCATGTTTTAATAGAGTAAGAGCTGTTCGACTCCATGTTTCATTCATTACATCAACTGTAAAGGCTTGATGATTGAAATGAGTAACTGTAAGACAGATACCATTTACTGCTATACTATCGCCTAAATGGATATCCGTTAATATTTTTGAGGCTTTAATCGATAGTTTGCAATTACGAGAGTCTTTCTGTATTCTTTCAACTTTTCCGATTTCTTCAATTATTCCTGTGAACATGGATAAATCACTTCACTTTCTATGAGATAGTCATTTTCTATTTGAGAAAAAGCATAAGGTTTCAATCTAATAGCGTCATTTGGCAAAGAAATACCTTCACCTCCGACAGGAAACTTGGCACTGCCTCCAAAAATTTTTGGTGCAATATATATTTTCAGCTCATCAACAATTTGTTGTTCCAAAGCACTCCAATTCATTAGGCTGCCCCCTTCTAGAAGTAGGCTATCAATCTGCATGTTTCCTAGATGTTGCATTAAATCTGATAAGTCTATATGATTGCCTTTTTTCTTTATGGAAAGTATTTCACAGCCATGATTTTGATATAGCTTCATTTTATTTTTGTCTTCCGAGGAAGTGGCAATGTAAGTCTTAATATCATTTGCTGTTTTTACGATTTTAGAGGTAAGAGGAGTTCGTAAATGTGTATCGCATATGATACGGATAGGATTTTTCCCTTCCTCCAATCTACATGTCAGCAAAGGATCGTCTTGAATAACAGTATTGACTCCCACCATAATCGCACTAACATGGTGTCGTAACTGATGCACATGCTTTCTTGCCTCTTCTCCAGTAATCCATTTGGATTGATTTGTTTTAGTGGCTATTTTTCCATCCATTGTCATTGCATATTTCATAAAAACATAGGGTACATGCTGGGTAATGTACTTTCTAAAACTTTTTATTAAGTTAAGACACTCATTTTCTAAAACTCCAACAGTAACTTGAAGATTATTTTCCTCAAGTATCTTTACTCCTTTGCCAGATACAATAGGGTTGCAGTCTAGGCTTCCAATGACTACTCTTGTAATACCACTATCGATTATAGCATCTATACAAGGAGGTGTTTTCCCGAAGTGACAACAGGGTTCAAGTGTTACATAAAGCGTCGCTCCGACAGGGGATTCTCTACAGTTTTTAAGAGCATTTCTCTCAGCATGTGGGCCACCAAAAAACTCATGATATCCTTGTCCGATAATGTGATTATCTTTTACAATAACTGCGCCGACCATAGGATTGGGATTGACGTAACCAGCTCCTTTTTGTGCCAGTTTTATTGCTAATTGCATATATTTTGAGTCGCTCATCTCACTACCTCCAAAAAAATATACCTTGAATAGGGGACTATTCAAGGCATACAAAAGAGAACTTATGCAATTAACAAAAATACTCTGAAATGACAGGTAATCATTTCAGAGCACGCAAAAAGCACAAATATACTTTCATCTTCTTTCATCCAGACTATACTGTCGGCTTTGGAATTTCACCAAATCATGCCTTTCGGCTCGTGGGCTATACCACCGGTAGGGAATTGCACCCTGCCCTGAAGATAGTTATTCAATTACAGATGATTATAGTACTTAATTTTGAATATGTCAACAGATAAACATAAATTATTTTTGATATACTGTATTTGTGATAATCGATTCTCGCTCCTCGGATAAAGAAAATATGATATACTAGATAAACGAAATAAGAGAAAAGGAAAACTATGTACGAATATTTAAAAGGAATCATTACCAAAATCACTGCCAAATACATTGTTCTTGAAACCAATGGTATCGGTTATATCCTGCATGTGGCTAACCCCTATACCTACTCAGGTCAGGTTAATCAAGAGACTCAAATCTATGTGCACCAAGTCGTTCGTGAGGACGCCCATCTGCTTTATGGATTTCGCTCAGAAGATGAGAAAAAGCTCTTTCTCAGTTTGATTTCGGTCTCTGGGATTGGGCCTGTGTCAGCTCTTGCTATTATCGCTGCTGATGACAATGCTGGCTTGGTTCAAGCCATTGAAACCAAGAACATCACCTACTTGACCAAGTTTCCTAAAATTGGTAAGAAAACAGCCCAGCAGATGGTGCTGGACTTAGAAGGTAAGGTAGTAGTTCCAGGAGATGACCTTCCTCCCAAGGTCGCCGTGCAAGTTAGTGCTGAAAACCAAGAATTGGAAGAAGCTATGGAAGCCATGCTGGCACTGGGCTACAAGGCGACCGAGCTCAAGAAAATCAAGAAATTCTTTGAAGGAACGACAGATACAGCTGAGAACTATATCAAGTCAGCCCTTAAAATGTTGGTCAAATAGGAGCAGAGCATGACAAAACGTTGTTCTTGGGTCAAGATGACCAATCCGCTCTACATTGCCTATCATGATGAGGAGTGGGGCCAGCCCCTTCATGATGATCAAGCATTGTTTGAGTTATTGTGCATGGAAACCTATCAGGCAGGCCTGTCTTGGGAAACGGTACTAAACAAACGCCAAGCTTTCCGAGAAGCCTTTCATGGCTATCACATTCAAGCGGTCGCAGAGATGACCGACACCGAATTGGAAAACTTGCTGGAGAATCCAGCCATCATCCGAAATAGAGCCAAGATTTTTGCTACACGCGCTAATGCCCAAGCCTTTCTACGACTACAGGCAGAATATGGCTCTTTTGATGCCTATCTTTGGTCTTTTGTTGAGGGGAAAACGATCGTGAATGATGTTCCAGATTACCGCCAAGCCCCAGCTAAAACCGCTTTGTCTGAGAAATTAGCCAAAGATCTCAAAAAACGAGGCTTCAAGTTCACAGGCCCAGTCGCTGTTTTGTCTTTTCTACAAGCAGTAGGGCTGGTTGATGACCATGAGAACGATTGTGAGTGGAAAAGCGGTCATTAGTGTGTACAGGTAACTCGCATATCTGAGAATAGAATATAGAAAAAAGCTGAGAAACTTTTCCCAGCTTTTTATATATACTATTAGATTTGTTAGAGTGAAGTCAAAAAAGTGATTCCACCTAAAATAACACCAGCTGAATTTGGAATGATTAGTATCCAATCCTTCTTAGGTTCCTTTGTCCATCCATAAATAACCCAGATTAAGCAAGATATAGCAGCTGATAAAGGTTGAAATGGTTGAGCTTTATTTCCCTGTAAATTAGCGATAATTTGAGGTATGTAGGCAATAAATACTATAATTCCAATAAAGGCACCAATAGAACCTACGATTCGATTAATTTTTTGTTTTGTCATATACACCTCCTTCAAAAGGATATCATAGAAATTAGCGAAATGCAATAAATTCAGATACAAATTGTAACGAAAACGAATACAAAAGCACAAAAATAGAGAAACTATTTATTTTTTGTTATAGTCAAAGCGAATGATTTGTTCCTGTGCATCTACATGAGCATGGACCCCAAAGGGTATAATGGCTCTCGGAGTTGCGTGGCCGACATTTAGATTATAGATAATCGGGATATTGCTGTCAATGATATCCAATAGTGCCTCTTTATAGTCGTCATAGAAAGTTTCATCCATAGGTTTTCCGACCAAGAGTCCACTGATGACCTCGAATATACCAGTGTCTTTTAAAGTCCGCAACATCTTTTTGAAGTCTTCTGGCTCAGGCTTTTCTTCGCTTGTTTCTAGCAAGAGGATCTTTCCTTCCCAGTCTGACAAGTCAGGGAAAAGTTTGTATTTTTGGCAGAGCTCCGTGCTATCTGCGTATCGAGAGTTGTCAAAGATATCGTAGAGGGATTCGAGGCAACCACCGAGGATTTTTCCCTCGAAACTGTGTATTTCCTTGCAACAACTCAAAACCGGTATTTGCATGACTGACACGAGGTGTCCCCAGAGCCTTGGGACTGAAGTCAGTCCTTTCATCATACCAAACGTCACTAGGGCGGATTTCTGAGATTCTTCCCGTCTCAATCAATTCTTTAAAGTAGTGAAGGCTATAGGCTCAGCATTTCCTTTGTCCAATTCACAAATGTCTGCTAAGAAGGATTGACCATAAAAAGTCTTGATTCCTAGTTTATGCAACATGAGATGGTTCATGGTTGTATCCGAGAAGCCAAGAAAAATTTTTTGTTTGATAACCTTTTGGAGTTGGTCATTTTCAAAAAGATAAGGTAGTAAGCGATAGGTATCGTCTCCACCGATGGCGCATAGGATCATGTCGATGCTATCATCAGAAAAGGCATGAATCAAATCCTCTGCACGAGCTTCAGGATGGTCCTTGATAAAGTCTAATCCTTTTAGCGAATGGGGCAAAAAGATAGGATTGAGTCCCAAATCCTTGAGACGTTGGACACCCAAGTCCACTTCGTGTTTGACAAAGTCCTCTCCGATAATGCCACTAGATAAACTAACAATACCAATAGTAGAAATCATATTTTATCCTCCTAGAAATAGATTGAGCCTATTTTATCACAAAAGATTAGATAGAGCTATGTGGGAATGTCAGAAGAATGCTTTTAAATCAGTAAAGTAGTAAAAAAGCAACCGCACCTGCAGTTGCTTTTATCATTCTCTTAATAACGTGTTGGTCCTGCACTTGCGCTGCGGATGTTCAAGCGTTTCTTGAGGTAGAAGCGAAGGGCTAGGAGAACTGCTCCGATAATAGCTAGTGGCAATGGAGCAAGTACTGGGTTAAGGTTAGCTGGTAGGAAGCTTGTTGCAAAGAAGACAAGCAACCAAAGGAACATAGATGCTAGGATAACCAGTACAGATTTCCAGAAAGGTGGACGTTGACTGCGGTCCATATCTGGTCCATAGTATTGGTAAACGAAGTAGTACATCAAGTAGAAGGCAAATCCACCAACCAGTCCAACTAATAGGAGGGT
>BNJS01001004.1_pt1 | contig 77818 bp, 61 predicted proteins | sample 8540461 | NCBI WGS metagenome assembly BNJS01 (sample SAMD00202454, study PRJDB9452) | human saliva metagenome | isolation source: human saliva | place: Japan
ATGTTACGTATATTGCTAGTTACGCTGAAGTTACAAAATTTCCACCATCGTAGTCTGCACGAAACCCCATCAGGACCGCAAGGGGCTGGCGTCGTGAACCAGAAGGAATGTTTTATTTTAAACAGCTTTCCTTCCACTTCACGGTGTACAGCTTCGCCGGAGTGGCCCCAATTTGTTTAACAAAGCTCAAGCAAGTCCAGAAATCGGTCTTGAAGTTACGAGCATGTACTGTTGACTTTGTCATCTCGGTGTAATAAGGCGACGAGGACTGGCCATGAATAGCCATACTTCTTTACCACAGTTCGTACAACGCTTACATATCGGTGTGCATCTTCACGGGGCTCCACAAATGCCACAGAACTTAGTGTTATTATCCCAGCAGTGTCTTCCGTGACATCTCTACCAGCTTTGAGATAAAGTTCCTTGAAAGGCAGAAGGATGGACGTAAGCCACACATCTCAGCAGAGAGGATTGTCTGTAATTGGCTGACCCACTGCCTGACCTTTCACCATCCTCCATAGGAGTAACATCCAGTACATGTGTCCGTGGATGTGGAAATAGTTCTTCCAAAGTGAATATAATGTCACTTCTTTTCTACATGATATCGAGTTTTGGTAGAAAACAAACCAGAAACTTCTTCTAGTCTAAAGCCATACTTGTTTTACCCCTTTTAATCTTGAACCTAAACCTTTTAATTTCAGTTAGTTCTTTAAAGTAACAACTACTTTTTTCTTTGTTATTCTCCAAAAAGAAGCAGGTCATGCAGCGGCAGTAACGTCCATGCTTTCTGGAACAATTAAATGGTCGTGCCCAAGACACCTGCTTTTATTTCTCATTAGATACGCGATCCAGACTCTCCCAACGATCTGACTCTTCAAAGAGTCGTGATCTCCAGCACCTTTACATTAACTCGCCACCAATTACATGAAGGCTAACTGCTACTGTACCACTACCTCATCAAAATGGTTCTCCATTACTCATGCGAAGGATACGAACCTTTTCACCATCAGGTTTTGTGACATCTTACTGCACCAGCATGCTTGCAATCGAAGTTAGCCCGAGAAAGCTTTTAGCTCAAACGTTGGCAATTTATCTTGTGTCGAGATAAAAGCAGGTGGTCGTCAGACCCTCTTCATTGTGTTACACCATAAATCGTAACTCATCTCTAAATGCTTACATGAACTCATCTGTTAGCTTCATCGTGTGCAGAGGTTGTTCTCACTAGAAAATTGGAACAATCACAAGAAAGATGACCAGTGAATTATTAATTTAAATAACAGAGGGCACAGCATGTCAGCCTCAACCTTCATAACCCAAGTCAAGAATAAGGTCAGTTGAAGGCAGAGCACTGAAGTAGTTATCTTTTGTGTATAGATATTTTCCAAATCTTCCAATTACTCTGTCGCTCCATGCTTTCTTTTAATACGGTATCAATCTCTGGCTGGAAATGTTGAATAAAAGCTTGTTAGCCTTGATATCTTCACGTCAACCAGTTCCAGCCGCTTCGTCACAGACATACGACGTTTCTTTATGTTAGCCTTTAGGCCCAAGAACACGTACTGCCACCGTTGTGTATTGTTAGCCGATCCAGACAAATGACGTTCTTACCATTATTCTTTTTTCGATATTATGTGAGTGGTCATGACCGAAGAAAACAACATCAAAACCCGGTACTTCCTAAAGTTATTTTTTAGATATACCGCACCATAGCCTCTTCGCGCCGCCATCCCAACCAGAATGGAACAAACCAATGATAACATCTGGATTCTGGAAGTCACTTCAGCCATTGTTTCGGCAAAACCATTTCAGCGCGCAGACCGCTCCAAATGCTCTCTTTTTCAACCAGTTAAAAAGAGTATGGATAGTGCCATCGACGAGCCACGCAAACCCAATACCATTCTTTTTCTGATAGTATAATAAGGTGTAAGGCGTTTATTAGTCTGCACGGTCAATATTTGCAATCTGCTGATAGGGAACTTCAGCTCCTTAAACCATTTGTCATAAACCTTATGTCCTTGTTTCCCCAATATCGCGGTTTTTAAACCGTTGCTACGTCATATCCCATATAGTTAAGCACGCTTGCAGCGATGTTAGTCTTCTGCGTGTGACGTAATTATAGTAGTAGGAGTTATAGGCTGACCTCGTGATACTGCCATTAATCCAGATACTATCTTCCCGATCCTTTCGCCAGTTTTTCTTTACCGTCGTATAGACTTTGCCATAGAACCACTCTAGTCATGATGAAGTCGTATGGGAAGAAAGAACCATGCAATATCGGCCAGCCGACAAGTTTGATGGTAATATCTTTCGAGCAGCCATAGTTGAAGAACTGAGTCCCAACATGATGGAGTAATATTGTTGAGCTCATAACTTTATTTTTTTAATTCAGCTTGCAAATGTACTAAAATTATACGGAAATAAACGAATTGTTTTGCGTGTTTTCGTGTCTTCAAAGTCTCTTTTGCGGGGTTAATTGATGGTAGTATGGTCAGCAGTGACATAAAAATCGTTTGATACGCTTTGTCAGATACGTAGTTTATTTAATGTATATTATTGTAAGATTGATATCAGGAGCACGGGTCAAAATTAAAACCTCATAACGGTCGTCAAAGCCCTGTCTGGCTTTCATAACAAATAGCAGAATAACACCTTGCGCCATCATTGCCACACCCGACAGCCTGCACCTCACATAATTGATGTATCCATCTGTCAGCAATTTCTACGCAGCCAGATGTCAACCATCTGATGGAGTTTTCATCAACCTTCACACCCACTTCAAGCGTCCAGAGTTTTGACTTCATCTCAAGTCCCTGATACAGCTTGCCACCACCATTGCTTTGCTTACCGTAGACAATAGGAAAGTACTTTTTGCATCTTGAACATCTTACAGCCCCAGGAGTAGAAGGCTGGCATAGTAACCTTCTGGTCACGGCAATGACGATCGGCTTTCGCGAGTTCAGCAGCTTTCTCCAGTTTATTTCTGTTCTGTGTGGCATGGAGTTGCGATGCCGCCTCTCAGACCAAGGTCTTCTTCCTCTCGTACATATCGTTATATTCTCAGCATCACGAATACGCCCACGCCTTAATATTCTCTTGGTTCCTGATAGGCAAGTTTCTTCCCATACCATCTGGGTCGTAGGATATAACCATCAGAATCAGAACAAGTCAGAGGTTTTGCACCTAATCTCATGAAGTTTCTCAACTGTGTACTGTGCCACACACCCGAACCAGAGACGAGGACCAATCTTACCTTTGAGGTCAATGTTACGAGTCTTAAGCATGTTCTGCAAGAAGTTACTACCATATCCCGTTGCTTCTGGACGGATGAGGGAACCACCGAACTCCTGCGTTCCCTTACCTGTAAGGATTCCCACAAACCGCTGGTTTGTTAGTTTCTTGTATTGTCCAAACATATAGCCAATCCCCACGTCGTCCACCACCACCTGACAGCCTGTAGGAACGTCACAATCAGGGGCCCAATATAATTCCACAATTCTCTCATATGAAAGCCTGACAGAAAACGCATTACCTCGGCATTTGATTTACCCTTGAGGAGAGAAGTCTGAACTAATTCTTTAGCAACGCACCAGCTGGGGAGTGTTGTCAGTGAGTTTTGAACGTCTGCTCAAAAGTATGAACTTCAAGATAGACTCGTTTACTGATGCATGAAAGCGGAGTCCACCCTCAGGCAAGGACCAATAGTATTGCGCCGTACGCGGAAACCCATATTGGTTTGTACATTTTGTCATCAACCCAGTTTACACGGAACCAATAATTTGCCCCGTACATAGAGTCAACAAGATTAGCCAGATCGAAACCCGGGTGTCGGTTGTACTCATCTTCACAGTGTCTAATACCTGCGAAACAGCCTGAATATACTTGGCTCATTTGGAAACGCTGCTTTAATCTCTCTCTACGACTTCTGTTGCTTTCATAAATAGTTGTTTTTATTATTTACCCCTGAAATGTTTGTTTTTATAATTACGCTGTTACATGCAGTGATGTCATTTTATTTGGATAACTATCTTTTGTTGCAAAATATTTGATTTATGGTAAAATAAGTCATTAACTCACTCTCTATCTACTTTAGTAGATTACCTGTTTTCCTTTTGTAGCATGAAGAACGTATTATTGGTGTTGCTACATATACTGTAAAAGATCTTATCTTATTACACTATATGGACCATGTTGCTGTCACTTTAACATTTCTGTACAAGTATTTGTAAACTACATGGTTACTTACATAGATGATGACAGTAGTGACAGGACAAAATTAATCTTGATAAAAGTTTCCTTTGCCATATAGTTTCATCTTAACGTATAATTACTACATTACAAGTCGGTGATAAGTCTGTTTGACTGTACGTGAATATTTTAGTGAGGTTGCTCATTTTTACAAATCTTCTCCATCATATTTTAAATGTTTAGGCACATTATGCAGTGAACGCCCGCACATGCGTGTGGAGGGTAAGGCACCAAATGGTGCGGGGAGTATTACTATTTTCTTTAGCACATACAATCTGTCGCATGCTCGGATGATATATTGATTTACAAGGCTCGTAATGAAGAAGGGTATCTCCTTTTTGAGCGTTTGAAGACTCTTCTATTAATATACTGTAGATAAATATAGTTCTTGGCAGGCTATGTAACCTCGAAATAGTGCAAAATCGCCCTTTGTTGCACAAACACGCGCTATTCGGATAACAGCATGCCACGCAGCTGAGGGCTTTAACAAACTGATTATGAGTAAAACTATGTTTTATGCGCAGGTACTATAAAGGTTTGATAGCGATATATACACAATGCCCATAATCCTTGTTTGAGATTGCGTACTATAACAATGTGTAAACGGAACTCGCTTTACTTTACCAAGTCCCACGAAGCGTTGCTACTTCAGAGGTTTTTACTAAGAGCTAAGCCTCGATTCTTTGTTGGATGTTGATGGCAACTCCTCAAGCGAATATCATATTTTCTGGTAGTCTTCTTACAGACTTATCTCTTCTGTGTGCGTTGGCAGGTTATTGTTACGCTTCTTACGCTTGTTGTTTGATTTTACTCGTGCTGCTGGCAGTGTTCTGCAGCACTACCCTCGCTTGTTAGCAGGTTTTCTGTCATTGCGCTTCTCGTCTCAGCTTTTGGCTGACGCCCCGTTGCTACCCTTATTCCAGACGATTAATTCTCTCTATTTACCGGTCTACCTCAGCTGCTGCAGGATTGTTATCTTGCTGCTTTTGAGGTCTATGGTCTTGCCTGTCCAGTCTACGCTCCCGTGGTTTAGCGTTGTTCTCGTCAGCGTTGTTCTGTGTCTGCGGTGCAGGACGTCTCGTTGCGCTCGCTTATTGTTCTTGTTTTTGTCCTATGGACTCGATGGTCACGATCCTTGCGGCGACGGCTTCGCACTATTGCCCCTCTGAGCTTTTCCGCTGCTCTGTGCCCAGGGACCTTCGCCAAGTTCTGCAGGTAGGTGCCTTCTCAACTTCCTCTCTAAGAACGATCTCACCTGCTGGAAGAAGTGCATATCATCTTCGTTCACGTGCATACAGCCTTTCCGTCACGGTCAGCGCGGCGCTGCGCGATCGATGCGGTGTACGCAATCCTGTGCAGCATCGTGAGGAACATCATAGCTGATACGCATTGTGCTGTCATCACGCTCGATACCACGCGGATACGATGTCGGTTGCAACTACAACACATCAATCTGCCCACCTTGAACTTGGAAACATACAACGTCATTACGCTGTTCTCGATCAGAGGTCAGAATGCATCTCACCACAGCTGATGCGATTGCGACAAGGATCCTGCACCAGCTGGCTTTCACCTTCTGTTTTGAACCTGAGAAGATACGACACGCTGGAGATCCCGCGCCTCTGAAGATATCCCACGATGACCTATTTCGCGCTTTCATATAGCATACGTATGCTGTCTGCTGAATCTTCTCTGCAGGCTGCACTTTACAGCGAGTCGATTCCCACAGGGTTCTTTAGCAGTCGTCTTCGCAAGTCGCAATTGCGCATTGCATGAGACAGAATTGTCTCGAGGCGTTGCAGGTGCACCCCTTTGCGCGTGGTACGCCACCAGTCAAAACCTATGTCGAGTATACGGTCGGCTTTGTCGGCGATGAAGAAGCTTACCTTAGATAAGCCCCTGCTATCGAGAGAAAATATGGGAGATGAAACGCGGAGTAGCAAATTACTTACATCTGCTCCCAATGCGAGACTCCTTCAACTCTTGGTACGTATCTATTACCATCACTACCACCATAGACAGCAACACAAGATACTAACTATTAAGATAGTAGGCAAAGCCCCTGCACACCTTGGTCAATCGTTGTGCTAACTCGCGTAGTAGGTTGATATGGCGATGACACAATCATCGTTGACCCAGGGTAGCCACCACCAGCCAGTAGTCCAGGAGAAACTGGAAGGAGGTAAGCTCGCTGCTTTGACTCTGTCCAGTCTGGGCAACGCCCAATACGTCGTGTGTCCTTATTATTTCGAGTGCACTCTCCTGAACTGGAGCACATCTATCAAAACGTGCATGTCATATAGTAAGTGTCAAGTACGTCATCAGTTTAAATCTAAATCTTCAAATACATATTTTACTGTTTTGCCCTTCTTCAATGAGGGTAGAAGCTACTTTTGTTTTATCTCGCCTTATTAACTTGGTGCATGTCTAGCAGCAGTAGGCGATGATATAAAGCATAGATGTTTGGCATCCATGTCACGTATAGCGCGGTGTGCGTTCGAATAGCAAAGGTTGCATGGAAACGGTCTGAGCATGATAGCAGCTGGAAACTCAATGCCAAACCGATTCCAAGATGAGTCCCATTCCACCTTTCCTCTTACGTGAAGTAGGGAGAGACCGAATGATGGTGGAGGATGGCAAAGACGAGAACTATTGACGTCGGCTATTCGTTTGTGGAACTCATAACTTCATACTGTACCACATTACCAGAGCCACGGCTATCTGCTTGGAGATATAGCTAGCAGTCTCTGGAGAGGTAAAGGCTCTTTCGTTGACCTTTTAGAATAGACAAGGTCAGTTGGTTCCATGAGTAGACTGGGTGTCCTTTGAGGCTCCACTTTCTTGATATGCTCCTTTTAATCCTTTGAGTGTACGCATCTCTCCAATTACTTACCTTCCAATGATACTTTGCAGTCAGCAACGCATCATACCGAATCTCCATTGCAGCCGCGTGGCTGACAATCTTCTTGTTTTGGCCCTGGCAAGCGAGAATCCACAGCCCCGCGTTTCATACTGGTCGTCGCAAGTGCTGAATCTCTGGTAGTATCTTTGCAACAAACAGCTGTGCCTTCTGCCGATGCGTTCTGTGAATTACGATAGAGAGACTCAAAAGCTACAGAATGAAACAGTCCCATGCAGGTATCACAAACTGGCAGATTAGAATGTTAAGCCTGCGATGAGCTACACGATGATACTCGCTGTAAGCGCACCGATCTGCCCCGATAGATACGTCGCCGCACATCACGATATAACTTCAGATCATCCGCCGCCAGCTTGCAGTAGCAAGATTACCGCACTGAAATACGAACAGTGCGAGGAATAGATTGGAATGGTGGTGACTGAGCTGGCGCGCACCAAAGATGATTGCTCGCGTGGGGGCGATATCACGTGAACTGGAGAGGTTCCAATCAGAAGTCAATGAACACAATGGCTGATGGATATCACCCATAAGATAGTATCGATGGGTTGCACTTAAGTAATCTCAATGATATACTCAGTCCAGAACACCGATATGGACGCGAAGGGAGAGCATCTGATGTCGATGTCCCATCTCTTCCTTTCAAGACTGGAAAAGTGTAAGAACACGTTGCCCGAAATGGTTAATCTGCTTTTAACTTTACCAACAACTTTTGAACTCACTCATTTGGTTTCTTCAAATTCTTCTTCCTAACTGTTCACGACAGAAGCTTTCCACCGTACGAAGTCACCCCTGCTCATTATGTGTACGGCATCCAAGCATGAGACGAGATAGAATGCAAGGTTGTGGATGCTGGCAATCTGGCATTGCGAAGTAATTCTCCTGTTTTGAATAGGCTGATGGAGGAGATAGGCCTTTACTTGTGATAACATCAATATCGCTGCTTTCATCTGGACTGGACCGGTGCAGAAACTCATTTCCACTTCGCCTTCATATCTCACCGTACCATTGTAGGTGAAGTTAGAGCATTGCATTGCTGGCCGTTTACGGGTAGGTGCGCTGCAACGTTTCATCCACTGCTCGCGCCTACAGCTGCAGAATGTTCGGTGTACCAACTCCCATCAGGCAACGGGAGGCTTGTCCTCGGGCGAACTCATTGACACTACCCTCAACGGTCCTACATGCCACCTTCTGTTGGTTCGCAACCAAGCCAGTCGACAGCATTTCGCCATCTGCACCTCTTTATCACGCTCTAAACTTTGCCGCTTCACGGCGTAAGTCCCTGTAGGCACAGCCTTGAACGATACAGGGGGAAGTTAGACCTGGCTGCGACGGCAGAGCGGCTCCGTCTCGTTGAATCGTGTCGATGGCAACGATCGCTTTCAAACGCCGTGTCATTTCCAAACTCTTTTCGGCGTGCTGGCACGCTCGCGGTCCCGATATTACCTTGTCGAAAGCCATCGCGCTATCGGCACCAATGATCCGTCTCGGTGTCCATCACGTTTCTGGTGAAGATATGCTTTAGAAACCATCGATGGACTCTGAACTCACAGCCCCCTCTTCTGATAGTTTACGCATCACCCGTCAATGAGAAAACTCGCAGCCACCAGAGTCCGTCAGGACTCTGACGGTCCCAAACCTATTTGAAAACCTTTCTCTGCAGAGACTCACCCGCAGCCTTGATGATATCAGTCCCGGACGTGCAGGTAGCGCGTGATGGTGGCTTACCTAAGAGATTCAGCCTCACTCCTGTTTTCGCGTACTCCCTCAAAGTGTCTACTCTTTAACACAGAACCGACGGTACGAACAGGCATAAAGGCATAGCGTCTCATCTCTGTCCGTGGTCGGTTGTAATGATATCTGCGCGGGCAATCACTGGCATCGTTATCTTGCATGCTGCCAGCTCAAATGTCATTATTTTGTTTCCTCTTCTTTTCTTCCAACAATCGTAAAGTCATAGGGTGTCACCTTTTTCATCGGTCAAAGCAAAGTCCCATACCTGCTGAATATTCTAACGAAGTGGAATTGAAGACCCTTACGATAAACCCTCAGGAATCTCCCAACATCCCTTCTCATTCTCTGAACACATCACGATATCAGTAATTCCTGCACGTTTTAGCAGCAAGTATTTTCTCCTTGATACCACCCACTGCGAAGAACCTTACCACGTAGGTTATCTCGCCCGTCATAGCAGTGTTCTTACGCACCTTACGCTGTATGAGTGCTGAAGCAATACTTGTTGCAATCAGTATACCAGCTGAAGGACCATCCTTTGGAGTTGCTCCTTCTGGTACGGATATGGATATTCCACTGTTCAAAGATGCGATAGTCTACGTTCAATGCGTGTGATATGCGCCTGCACCCCAATGCAATGACAGCAGACTCCTTCGGATGTCACAGGTTACCGTCAGGCAGGTTCCTTATCCCACTTACCTCTAGAAAGTGAGGTTTCAATAAAGAGAACTCACCGCCAACACTGGTCCATGCAAAGACCTGTTACCACACCAGCATATTCGTTTGCCCTGTAGATACTACGTGTGAAAGGTGGCTTACCCTAATAAGTCCTCAACTTATCTGGAGTAATCTTCGTAGGAAGTTGCTTATCCATAGCCTGCTGGAGCCAACTTGCATAGCCTTGTTGATTTATCTTCGTCGACGCTCACCACTTTCTACGTGTATAGTCAATAATCTTCTCCAACGTTGCCTTGGCAAAACTTTGCGTTCTCTTCTAACTGGGTCTAAACCTGTGTTTTCGAGTTCTTTGGTACGAGGTGGCGTTTTTATCTCAACCCTTTTCTTTCCATAATATAACCTGAAACCTCAATAGGTTCCATACGGTCGAGTAGTGGACGTGGAATGAGTATTGAGGTCGTTTGAGCTATGAACCATACCTTTGACAAGTCATGGTCCATATCCAGATAATTATCATGGAAAGTGTTGTTCTGCTCAGGGTCGAGAACCTCCAACAAGGCTGATGAAGGGTCGCCATTAACAGTGTTCTGAGTAACTTTGTCACAATCTCGTCAAGAATGAAAACAGGATTTGATGAGCCTGCTCGGATATTCTTGATGATACGTCCAGTATAGCACCAATGTAAGTCTTACGATGTCCTCTGATTTGGATTCGTCGTGAGACCACCGAGAGGACACATGTATACTACGCTTCATCGCTTCAGCAATACTCTTGCCCAAACTGGTGCTTACCAACACAGGAGGACCATGAAGGCAAAGGATAGGGTGACTGAAATTACGTGCAACTGAAGCACAGCAATATATTCATGAAATACGTTCCTTCTACTTCTCCATATTTATAGTGATCCTTATCAAGAATACGCTTTGACGTTTCAAGTCAAGGTCGTCTTTGGTATATTCATTCCACGGTAGCTGACCATTGTTTGCAGATAATTCACCTGCACGCTATAATCAGGACTTTGTGGGTTTAGGGTTTCGAGCTTATCCAATTCCTTTTGGAATATCTCAGCAATATCTTCTGACCACTTTGTTCTCAGCCTTTTCAGTAGTTCCTTCTTGTCAGGTGAAGTACCATCACCCAATTCTTTCCTTAATGTTTTTAATCTGCTGGATGTAGGAAGTATTCACGCTGCTGTTCGTCAAGATCCTCACGTGAACGTATATCTGACGGAGATGCTGGAACTGAATTTCTCGATTCAGCACCTTCATCAACGCAAAACAGACGATCTTTGATAGAATTTTCTAACATTTGAATCTTGTCTGTTACAGGGAATGGCATGGTTGAACAGACATAATTCACTGCAACAAACAGGATTGTTGATATTGTCGAGTGCGAATCAGCGTGTCATCTGGGATGTCATCGCTACCATGGATATCCTGTCAACCATCTTCATATCCTCAACAGCCGTAGAGAATCTCCTTGTCTCTCTTTGTTCTGCTTCTTCTGGCAAGGCTACAGTATCCCTCTGCGTAGGGTTCTACGGCTGTGTTCCTTTTATCTTACACTTTGCCAAGTCCCCGCGTGAGATGACCGTGCGGTTGTTACCCTCTAATTACAGTATATCAAAGGCACGAACGAAACGTCATAGATACCCGTCTGTATAGACGTCATCTATCTGTGGGTCAGTTAATGTTGCTGTCTTCTTCGACTTACAATCGCTATTATAGTGTTCGGGTCCTCCCAGTGCTTTGACAGCGTTTTTCTCAACGAGGATAGGAGAGAGAATCCGGAAACTATAACGAGGTTACGGTTACGAAAATAGGGATTTCGCCATCAACTTAGTACGTCCAAGTTTGGCTGCTCACCCTCGTAATCAGTAATCATTTGGATAGAGCTATTTTGTTTCATAAAGTTCTTTTATACCTACTTTTTAGCCTAGAAAGTTACAAAATAAAACCGAAAGACTAAAAGAATAATCTGTGCTTTAATTAGCTATCTTGTAAAAAGGTGGGGTTATGCAGCAAGAAACAGGTGACAAATAGTAGGGTGTTTTGTACTCGCATACTTTGGTGTTGATGCTTCGCACTCATGGTGTTAAGCCTCCACTATGTGTGCTGAGCCTCTTTTGTTTCTATAAAGCTGGTGAGTAATCTTACTATTGTAAATGTAATAGCCAGTAAAACCCTTAGTTTCTTACTTGTCTGTTAATGTGTTTTCGGATGGCGATGGCTTCAACATGATTCTTTACTGAAAGTTAGTTTTTGCCTTTGTACTGCTGTCGTCTTCTTTATACTTAATAGAACGCTTGTGAAGATTTTGATTACACATTGTGCGTGCTCCTATATCGTTGTTTAGTACTTGTTCTTCTATCTTACATACTGTGGTAATATCCTTCCTGAACTCTCATTAAGCAGCGTTTTAGCTGGTTTTAGAAAGATTTTGTTTTTAATGTTTTGTTGTCGAATATTGATAATCCGTTAAATATAGCTTCTGCTCAAGTATATCTTTGTTCTCTGAAGGACGATACTAGATAACGTCCCGTTGGGTTTAAAGGAGTCTTTTAGAATGATAGATAAGCTCTTGGTGAGAGAGAAATCAGTGTGTTTGCAGTTGTTCTTTTGTTGTAAAGGATTTTTAATGAATTAATAAAGTAGGTGGGTTACAATTGCATCGTAAATCCCTTCTTCTTGGATTGTACTGCATGGGACATAATCTTGTGGGAACTATTGAGAATATTTATTCTATCGTTAAACGGAGACTTTGAAACATTAAAACGTGCATCTTCGGCGCGCCTGTCAATCTCAATAGCATCAATCTGTGCCGAAGGGAAACTGTTAGTGCCATCATAAGGCAGCAACTCCTGTACCTGTTCCATGTCAGAAATTCTAAAAGCCACCTTTTTGCCCAAGCGTACAATACACCATCGTCCCAACCTTCATGGCTGTGTGGTCATCAGTGATATGAAATTGCTTAAAATGTAAAGCCCATCTTATCAGCTTAGAGTTTTATATATTTAGTTTGCGAAGCAGGTGATATAGCTGCACCTTTCTACTTTGTTTGGTAAGGTCTTGTCTCATCAAGTCAATGTCTAGAATATTTCAGAAAAGGCAGTTTGCAAACATGTTTGGTTGTCTGCAATCTTTTCCCTTAGGATTTACAATAATGTTAATTCCTTTGGTACAACAGAGATGTCTGCATCAGCACACAGATGTGCTAGGGTCACCACTCGTAATGGATAACTCCCTCCTTCTTGTGGTGTATATGAATATGCTTTGGCTCTGAAAGTCTTTTATTTTTAGTTCTATCCAAGGTTTTGTTGAAAGTTCAATTGCAACCTGTGGTGCATCAATGAGGTCAAATGGTTCCGCTGATATGTATTATCCAATAAGCCATCACTATAGATGCTTTGAGCGATATAGGCATTGCTACCATGTGTGAGGCATGGCTGCTGATACGAGGAAAGCTTTATAACGATGTGTACCATCCTCATCTTCTGGCGTGTGGCTCTCAGCTCATATGCTTAATCCTTCTTCAAGAACTTTCTGCATATAAGGATAGGGTCCACGTTTCCCCGCCTCTCCGCAAATTTCTATAGAAATGAAAAGCATCAAACCCCATCCCACAAGTACAGAAAGAAAGGGTGATCGTTGATGATACCATAGTCAGCGGTTTAACATCATAGTAGTTTAAAATGTCATCGCATTTCTCTCAGGTTCATCGGTAGGTTTAGATGTCTTGCAAGTCCATTTCCAGAGCCACAAGGAGTATGCCCATTGCAGACTTTTGTATTGATAAGTGACCTTCCAACCTCGTTAACAGTCCCATCTCCGCCCACAGCAACAACAACGTCTACTCCTTCTTCCACGGCTTCCCGTGCAAGTTCTGTTGGTGACCGTGCATGTTGTGTTTCTGCAAATGCGATAGTCAAACTATCTTTATCAGAGTCGTTCTTCAATGAGGTCAGGAATACTGCCTTACTTACAGTGCCCGATATAGGGTTTAGGATAAAACAATCATTCATTTGTCGACATTAGCGCATTTTTATTTGTACAAAGTTACATATTTTATCGGTTATGTCGTGGATATATGAGGTAAAATGTTTAAAAATCACTTTTCTAATCAAAAAGACCATTTTGTCATTCTAATTCTAGTATCTTTTGCAGCCTGAAAATAATATTTAAGTAGTTTAATACTACTGCTATTAAAATATAATGGGACAGTTACAGAGCATGCAAAAGCTGCCGCGAGCCACAGAAGTTTATGGATGCTGGTGTTTATCCATACTTCCGTGAGATTACGCAAGCAAGGAACAGAAGTTACAGGATATTGATGGCAACGAGATTCTTATAAGCTTTGGCTCTAACGCCTGCACAGGCTTGCCAAATGATCCACGTGTAATTAATGCTGCTCAGCTGCTCTTGAAAAGTATGTGCTCAGGGTTTGCCGAAGTCGTTTCTTGAATGGGCACTAATCGATCTTCCATGTTCAGTTGGAGAAAGAGCTTTCGCTGCTTTTGAAGGCAAGATGAGGCGCTTTGTCAACAGGTTTTTCTGTGAATGCTGGTGTTCTCTGTTGTAGTGGGACGTGGTGACTATGTTATCTGTGATGATCGTGATTCACGCAAGTATCGTTGATGGACGTCGTTTGAGTTTTGCAACCCAACTTCGCTATAAGCACAATGATATGGAGGATTTGGAGCGTGTTCTTCAGACTCCTCAGAAGCTGTTAAGCTGATTGTTGTTGATGGTGTCTCTATGGAGGTGACTTGGCAAACTTGCAGCAATTGTTGAGTTGAAGCATGGCAAATTCAATCATGAAGCATTTGATGAGGACATGGTTTAGGTGTTCAGTCGTCAGTGTCAGAGGTGTTTGTGATCATTCTGGGGTTTGACAGACGAGGGACCTTATTATGGGTACTTTCTCAAAGAGTTTGCATAATCGGTGGTTTCATCGCTGGTGATAAGGATACTATTAATCATCTCCGTCATACTTGTCGTACATATATCTCTCTCAGTAATGCGCGCTAGCAGACTGCAGCGTTGGAGGCACTTCACTATTCTTGAGCAGGAGCCAGAACGTTTGGAGCAGTTGGGAAGGTAACCAACTATGCTTTGAAGCGTTTCAGAAGAGGGTTTGAGATTGGGATACAGAGAGTCCAATTATTCCTCTCTATGTGCGTGATATTGAAAGACTTTCGTTAAATCTGGCTTATATTATTGAGTGTTTATTAAACCCAGAATCCTCCAGCTTGTTCCAATATACGTTTTGGCATTAATGGCTACTCATACAGAGGAGCAGGTTGGAGTGGTGTTCAAGCTGCTGACTCAAGATCAAAAGCGCAGGGTATTATTAAGTAAGTTGTATATACTCTATATAAAGGGATTATATTATATAAAGAAACGAAGGGACTATCTTTATGAGTAGTCCCTTCTGTGTTTCATACTTATATATATGGTTGATGAGGGGTAGGGCCAGTAGGAAAAGGGTGGGAAATTTCTTTATTTGATATCTTTTTTCCTTTGCATCAGGAGATACTTATCTAATCATTTTAGCATCGTTGAGTTCTCCCTATAGCGATGATGGAAATACTTCTCATAGTTAAAATAGAACCTAGTCCTCATTACTGCGCATCCATCTTGAATGAGAAGATGGAGAAAGAACTTCCGATGACCTTCATTTTGAGTCTAAAGGCTTTATGGACGCCGTTGATACTGATTCTATCGTGACCATAGTTATTCTTGTTCTTCGCCGTCGTCGTTGGTTAGATACGCATACGGCAAGAGTCTCTCTTCCTCACAGATTGATATTACAGCCTCCGTACTCATATTCCAAAAGAGTTCGGAGTCTAAAAGAAACGCATGGAGACATCCCCAGTGACCCGCCGTAGCTTTGAGGAATTCCATCATATCGATGGACATCAGTTTGAGAAACAATATAAGGAGGTGCTTAGCGGCCTATAGGGACTGGGATTAGCTACATCACATGAGGACTGGCTTTCTGTTTCCTGATAATATTGGTTCACATCTAGCTATAGATGAGACCGCTCTCTCAACGAGAACTTCGTAGACAGTAACTAATAGGACAGACACTGCAGCAAAGGGCAGCCTTGTAGCAGTGGCTGGAACAAAGTCTGAGAGGTAGTGAGGCCCTCGATAGGATAGATGAACAAAAGCGTGAAAAGGTTGAGGAGGTAACACTAGATTTGTCAGACGCATAGTGAGATAGTACGCCATAGCTTCCCTAAGCCAAAAGAGTCTATTGATGATTTCATGTCCAAAAGCTTGCTCGCGATGCTTGTACAGCAGATGAGGATAGACTATCGTTGGAGAGCCATACAGGAGGCAAATGATGAAATACGGGCAGTCAAACTTATAGGGAAAAAGCAGTATCAACCTCGCACCTTTGATAATGGAGATACGAAGAAGGAACTGCTAGCCGGAGTAGATATCTTCTGTTCATGCCTTGAGAAATGGACAGACTCACAGAAACAGAGCTAAGATACTCTTTCGAACTTTATCCTAAGCTCAGACGCCCTAAGTCTGTGTCATTCCTCAAAGAATGATTTTTGCCAAGAATACCATCAAAAATGCAGCAAGGTTATCACACTGGCTAAATGGTACAATAAGGTGGAAGAGGCAGGGTTTGATTCTTTTTCAATGTTATTGCAGCTACATCTCTATGAGCATTAGGATGATATCCTTAATTTCTACATAGTGAGCATCAAATGCTTGTGACAGAATCTTTCAACTCAAAAATAAAATTATTCAGAACCAATCTGAGAGAGAGTTGTAATAAAAGTTTTTGTTTAGAATCAAAACTATATGCATAATCATCTTTTCCTACTGAGCCGAGTAGCTGTTGTTAGACTATTCTGAAGGAAACAAGAAAGAGTGGGTTAATATTCCTTTGTTAAGCTATAAAAAGTTTAATAAGATATTCTTTATCTAAGATTTTGATAGTTTTGCGTGTCGATATTGTTTCTGATATATTCTTTAATGAAGAAGAATTATTTTCTCATGAAGAAAATCTATTTATTTTTCATGAAAATAATTTGAATAGATTGCTTGTAAGGTTATTCGTAGAGGCTATTTTGTTAGCTTAATATATAATGTTTGTCGTAGTGGTCAAATGAGAAATAATAATTAGTTGTTATACATCTGTTATTATATAACTTAGATTTGATTTTATATGTGGTAGTACAGAATAATGTATTTTTCTTCATTTTATCTGTAGGCTGTGTAATTCTTGTTTATCAAAAACTTTGCGGTTGTTATAGGCTTTCTGGCACAGATTTTATCATAAAATGGGTGATTTTTATTGAAAACATGGAAAAGTTTGGAGGTATCGGAAAGCATATAGTACCTTTTGCACTCGCAATTCACAAATAGACAACAACAGGGTGTAGGCGCAGCTGCGATAGCGGCATCTGGTTTTAGGACCGAGCAGTGTCTGAACCTGTCACCCTGACTTTTGTCTAACTCTAGAGAAAGAGATGACAATAGCACGCAGCTAGGTAGAGAGCACTGACCTTGCCAAGGTCGAGGGTCGCAGTTCGAGCCTCGTTTGCCGCTCTTGATATTCTGAATTAGGTTTTCTAAGTTATGCCCTGAGTGGCGGAATGGTAGACGCCACGTTTCAGGTGCGTGTTTCAACGATGCAGGTTCTGAGGTCATTCTGGGCACTTTAAACAGAATATTATGTATGCTGGAGAGGCTAAGGAAATCTGGTAGACGCCACTTTGAGGGGTAGGAAAATTGTTTCGTGGGAGTTCGAGTCTCCTCTCTCTAGAATTTTGATGAAGGTACGGCAATATTAAATGTACAATAGCTCGTGGTGAGAGCGACTCAAAGGTCGAGGGTCCAGTCTCGAGCGTTTTGCCGCTCTTTTTTAGAGAAACATACATACAATTTCTATGAATTTATATTTGCGATATTTCGATAATGAAGTATTAGTACATAATGTTGAGGAAGCTTTTAGATTTTCTAAGTTCTATTCCTGACATTCAGCTCACTCCTGATTTGGAAGATGATATTGATTATGCTTCCCAACGATGTTTTCTATCAAAACTGTTACAAAAGTACGTCCTCGTGTTTTATTTTATTGTGATAAAGACAGAGCTGCTACTATGATGGATTTTAAGCGAGAAAAGTTCAAAGCTGTTGATACTGGCACGTGAGGACATGCCCATGTATGATAAACTGCTATGGAGGATCTCGAAGGATGAAAGATGAAGAACGAACTTGATTTTAAGCGTGTTGTTCTCATTCCTACTTCTGGTAAGCATGAATATGTGATACTCATTTTTGTAGCACAGTGTAAAGGCTGTGTCTGATGGGATTGATTTATAATCGCATTGTTAGTATCGAAGGATAGGGTGATAATAAAGTCAGTCATCAGCTAAAGGTAAAATTTAAGTTTAGATATTTTAGGATGTGGAAGTAATTTCGCATGCCTTTTGTTATTGCTTGTTTATGAACAGCATGATTGATAATGCTAATGGTCGAGCCAGATACATTATTATGATGCAGATCAGCGTGTAGCCTCCTTACATTGGCTCACTACGGAGCGTGGATATACACTTCCCAACGGCTACTGGTTGTGCCTGATCATACTGATTGGCATATATTGTTCTCTTTAGGGCATTGGCTAAGTATGCTGAGAGAAATATATTCATAAAGGTGATAACTTGTATTGAGGGACTGCACGTTATCGTACTTATGATGATAAGAAGGTATGCGTCGTTATGTCACAGAAATTTATGGTGACAACCTTTTGAATGGCTTTTCCGCATCCCGTAAAACTGAAAGTATTTCTGGAGAGAAAGTAGACGATAGTGCACTGATGCTACAGATGATTCTAATTTACCTTTTAATGGATAGTAGCAGATTTTTCTTCTATATAAGTGCTTAATCCAATAGATTTTAGTGTTGTTATAGCATTTTCGATTGGCGTTTCCTCTACTATTTCTGTCAGGTTTTGCAAGTGCTTCTGAGATAGCTTTTAGTTTATCTCCAACAGATATAGAATCTCTTGACCCTGATAAGAATGCTTCAGACAGACTTATCCAGCAGCTAAGAGACGATGGTAGTGAGCGTACATTGGCAACAATTCTTATAACGAATAATCTTGTCAATGTGGCTATTGTTAATGCTGTGTAATTATATCTTTTCCAGTCTGTTTACATTACGGAAGAGCGTTGCAGTTTCTTTGTGTAACCATTCTATTGATCTGCTTTTACTTTGGTGAGATTATTCCAGAGTTTATAGAAGAAGCCCATTGGCTTTTTGTAGGAGCGGTGTAAAAGGGTATTGTTTTCTTTCGTAGACTATTTTGGCCTATTGAAACAGTACTATTGAAAAGTGGTGCTTTTTGCAGAAAAGGTAGTACAGAAGGAGAGTCGTCAATTGTCTGTTGATGACCTTGAGCAGGCTTTGGAGCTACGGATAAGAATGATATTAAGGACGAGCAGGGATGCTTCAGGGTATTATCCGTTTCTGGTGATGAGACAGCTAAAGGAACACGCCTCGTCAAAGATACGTTGACTTGATATTGATGTTCATACGAAGATGTTTTGAAGTGCATTGTAGAAAATAACTACATTTCTCGTTATTCCTGTTTATCAAGATAATCAGGATAATATGCGTGTGTTCTTTATGACACAAAAGACCTTTTACCTCATCTCTCAAAGCCTATAAACTTTTAGGTGGCAGAGCTTGATTCGTCCACCTTTATTTTGTACCTGAGAGAAGTGAAGATTATGATCTTATCGTGATTTTCAAGGAGAATAAGGTTCATATAGCTATTAGTAGTGATGAATTTGAGGGTACGAGTGGGTATTGTAACATTAGAGGATATCCTTGAAGAAATGTAGGTAGATTAATGATGAATTTGATGAAGAGTTGTAACTGATGTTTAGGTTCAAATATCAGATCTTTGAGAAAAACTCTTTAAAAGACTAAGATTTCTAAATCTTCCTGATGATGAGTTTGATGAAATTGAAGGCGATGCTGATTTCTTTGGCAGGTTTACTCTTGGAAATTAGAATGACTTCCCTGCAGTGCATGAGATGCTAGTATAAAACTACAAGTTTGAGGTTTTAGCTATTGGAAGAGCGTCGTATTAGTAAAGTGAAGTGGCAGTCTCTGGTACGAAATAACGAATGAGGCAGAAGGTAAAGTAGCCTATTGGCTCTTGCTCGAAAAGTAGAAGGTGGTCGTCAAGCAGAGAGGGATGGGGTGCGGCGTGTCCTAACAGAAAATGTTAGGTATCAACCTTTTGGTAGCCATAAATGAGGATGGTAAACCGATTATTGAAGGATATCATGTTAGTATATCGCATACTCTGGTTATGTTGCTGTTATTCTCGTGAATGAGTAGGAATCGATATTGAATATATTTCTATAGAGTGAGTCAGTATCATCGCGTTTCCTTAGAGTTGATGAAGAGTTTATTTAATATTACTGATAAAGCTTATCGTGTAGCAAAGAAACGGGCGTATAAACTCTTTTCGCAGCATTTTAGCTTTTAAAAGATATCAAGTTGATCCACAGTTAAGTTGGTAACTAATCTAATCGTAATGTTATTCTTGAATTTAAATGTGAAATGTACTTCAAAGATATTCTACTCATATTTGGCATTAAGTATATTTCTTTTTCATGTTATAGTATATTCGAGTATAATTGCTTTTGTGATTAAAGATGCATATTCTATTACAAAAATATTTGTATGCATTAAAAATATCTAATTTTCAATTTGTCATTGTATGGCTTGATTTTTATTTTCATTTTACTTATATTTGTATCATTATTTAGCGGATAACACAAATATATTTACCAATTAGTCTAATTAACAGGAGGCAATGAACATGAAAGAAAACAAAACACATGATTTCTTCTGAAGATTATGATTTCGAGAATCAGTAAAGAACGCACCTGATTTAATCAAACGCTTGGTGGTGAAATTTGGGTACAACCTAAGTTGTATGCGTATTAGGATTATATATTTTATGATCTGATTTAGAATGCACTTACTCTTTTGAGGTTTTCAGTGCATTCTCTGATATATATATAGTGCTTGGGTTAAGAGTTGAGTATGGTATTCTTTTGCGTATAACTTTTATTCATTTTTGAGATATTTCTTATTAAGAGAAATAGATAGTATAAATAAAATGATATCAACATTTGTTTACTGTACATTAAGATTACTGATTGCCAGTAAAGAACTGGCTATGAAAGAATCTAATGTAAAACAAGAAGAACTAATACTTATTCGTATAACCGACAAGATAGACCGTGTAAACAGCAGTGATGTCTATTCTTGCACGTGTATAATGCTCATGTCTTAGTACTTGGTCAGGTTGATATTCATTCTACTTTTGCTCGTATCCTGATCTATTGATGAGAAAGATGCAGGGCAAGTAATGAAAGAACTCTTATTTAGCCACTGAACTTGTAAAGTATAGGATTTGCACCCGTACCTGATGATGAATATGAGATTGGGTTGATAGACAGGAAAGAATAGATATATTCTACTATTATAGGAAGGTCATTGTCAGCACGCAACATTGAGGGAAACAACTCGTAATTACTGAGCAAGGGCATAAATATTGATTCAATTCTTCGTTTGACAGGTCGTCAGAGTATACGCAAACGAAATCAGAATGTGAGGCGGTATTGAATTCTCACCGTGGTAACCAAAAAGATTATAGTCAGATGCAGGCTTGACCTACGCAGATGAGTCTCATCGGTATTGACTTCTTTGCAGAAAATGACAATATGCAGACGTATGCGTCGTCTTATATGCTTTTGATATAGGATTTCTACGCTCATTCAAAACAGAATGATGATGAATTGGCAAAGTGTGTGGGTAAACAGGTTGCTGAAAATAACTGAGCGAGCTATGCGGTGAAATTGACCTGCTTTGAGGAAACGCTGCTGTTGAAAGGCCTTGATGCTAACGCTATGAAGGATATTGCCGAAACAATGCCTATTACAGAAGGTGTCGATCGCTTGATGACAGTATTGAAGCAGTGTGGATATAAGATTGCGATTTTTAAGTGGTGATTCACTTACTTTTGAGAGTATCTGCAGCGTAAATACAAAGTATACTGTTATGTTAATGAACTGAAAGTCGAGATGAGAATAATAAGCTTTACAGGCCGTTATCTGGGTGAGATGTTGATGGTAAACGTAAGGCTGAGCTATTAAAGTTATTAGCTCCAGTTGAAAAGGTGAATCTTGCACAAACTATAGCTGTCGGTGATGAGTGCTAATGACCCTCCAATGCTTGCTGAGCTGGTTTTGGGAATAGCTTTTCATGCTAAGCCACGCGTACAAGCAACTGCTGAACGATATTACTACTATCGGTTTGATAGGTGTTTTTACTTCCTTGGTTTTTAAGGATAGTTATCTTTGGAGAAGACAGGAAAACTTTAAAGAGACGCTTTTGAGATGATAGTAGTCTGTTAGAACTCAATTTATATATTATACTATACGTTGTAAACTGATTTTGCACTATGTTAGCAACATTACGCTTTTTAATAGAAATGCTGTTGTCTCTATCACTCTTCTACTGTAGGAGGTTACACCTTTTATAAGGATTATTTATAAGGTTTGTAGGCTCCGACACGTTGTGTTAGCATCCGCACAATATGTGCTGGCACCGATACATTTTTAGAAAGAATAGTTTTGCCAAGTAATCCACGTCATATAGCAAAATAACTTGTGGGTGCTTTGCTTGAAAAGAAGTTGTCGAATCACGTCTTTAATTTACAAAAAGATACTTTGAAAAGAGTATCTGATGAGAAGTTCCACCAATGTTTTTCTTAGGCGGTTATGTTCTTCAGTGACCGATGGCGCAAAGTTCACGGCTCCCATGTTTCATTGTTGGTTATCATCTGATAGATAGTTCAATCTCGATAAACCTCCAAGGTTGCGATCGTCAATAAACATTTCTACCTTCAATTTTCTGGAAAAATTATTGTTCTTCCTTTTCTCTTCAGGATAGCTCCTTTGTTTTACTGTCCAGAAATCTACACCCACGTTCATGACACCAATCAACAGCCTCTTGAGTACATTCACCTTCTCTGACGCTCCATAAGATAAGTTGGTGACCGTCTTTAATCAGCATTTTAGGTATCGGTAGCGAAAGGAATTTCGCTAACGATTTTTGGATATCTATGTTCTACGATAGTTCCATCGAAATCAACTGCAATAATCATTGTCCGTTAAGAATTTTTCTCTTGATTTTGAGTTTATCTCTTTACAGAGTCATCGTGCTTATTACCATAGTGGCTGTTAGCATAGTTACCATAGTCCTATAGTTTCCATACTGTCCATAGCTTGTACCGTAGCTTTGCTCTACCATATCTACCATACTTACTCGTAACCAGCCATATAGTAATAGCTATACTCTTGAGACATATCCAATGCCGTTAAGTACGATTGCCATGTTAGGGAACTTCTTCTCGTTCAAGCGCATTAATCAAGTTGAAACTTGACTTTGGTGTGTAATGTCTGTACGACACATATAGATAGATGCATCAGCAACACGTGCAATTTGAAGAGTATCCGTAACAAGTCCTACAGGAGCGGTATCAATCATGATATAATCATATTTCTCTTTCAAGAGTTAATGATGTATCTAATGAATTACGAGCGATAAGCTCTTGCAGGGTTTTGGAGGAATAGGACCGAGACATGAGGAGATCCAAGTTCTTATTAACTCCTGAAGGCAAGATCTGCTCCTGCAAGTCCTCTACTGTTGGGTTATCCTTTACAAGAGGTTTGTAGTACCATGCTTGTGATCGTTGATACCGAAAAGTTCTGCTAAACGTGGACGACGAATATCAAGACCAACTAAGATAACTTTCTCTAAGAGACCGAAACTTACAGAGGTTAGCTGCTGTAAAGGTCTTACCCTCACCAAGTAGATGATGTGAAGAGTACAACTTTCTGACCTTCCTTCAACATAAACTGGAGGTTGGTACGCATTGAACGGAAGATTTCTTCCATCTGGTTGTTCTGGTTCTCATGTACAACGATATCAGCTTTTACCCTTCGCCTTATTGCGCTATAGCAACGTCAGCGATAATTGGTAATTTGGTAAGGCGTGCAACGTCATCATGACCTTCAATCTTATAGCGGAAGAATTGTAGAGATAAGGAGTTACCAATACTGGAAGTGCTAAACCAATCAGCAAAGCAATTAGCATGGATTGATGTAGACTCTAGGACTAATCTTACCAATCAGCTGTGGGTCATCAATGAGCTTACCCTTATCGGCTGTCGCTGCTAAAGAGATACTATTTTCCTCGCTTCTGAAGCAACATGAGGTAAAGACCAGATTTAACTTCCTGCTGACGGTCAATCTGAGTCAGCATACGTCCTGCTGTGAGTCTCAGCAACTTGCTCATTGAACTTATTAACTCGTGCAGAAACTGCATCATGCTGAATCTGTAAGTTTTGACGTGCAGCTGAAATTGCACGACGTATGTTACCATTTTAACTCGCGAATCTGAGCTGTAAGTGGTTCTACTACAGGAGAACTTTCAGATGCACTGCGGAGTAAACGATTACGCTCAAGGACTAACTCGTTGTACTTGTTAATCAAAGAAGTAGAACTCTGGTCGTCCAAACCTACATTAGAAGGAATAACCTGAGAAAGATTGCGAGATGAACTTTCAACCCTCTTGCAATCGTATTGAACAATTCAATCTGTGTTTCAACTTCAGCAAGTTTCAATTCCTGAGCTGATTCTGATTTGCAACAGAATTACCCAGTTCATCTTCAATTCAACAATACCATTCTGCTGCTTATAGTTCTGCAAACTCTCCTTCGGTCTTACCAAGTTCTGCATTAATCTTACTTAAACGGTCATTAATGAACTTATCTGTACGAAGTGCAATGGTATTCTTATCCTCATTTGCCTGACGATTATATACAATTGCCACCTGCTTGAGATAATCAAGAGAACGCTGTGGAACTTCATCTGTAAGCTGTAACTGAGCAATAGAGGTAGACTTTGCTGTCTGTGTAACCTGAAGCTCGTTAGCATACTTGTTAGCTGCCATTCTTGGAGAGATAATGGTAACATTAAGAATTTGTGCGTTCTTCATTGAATGTCCATTATTTGGACTGATAGTGATGATTCCGGCACGAGTAGCTATCGTTGCAGGAAGACTTGTAAATTTTCTATTGATAGAGTAAGGACCTTCGCTTGAGTTATCGTTAGTAGGTACATAGTATGTTCCATTAACAATATAAGTCAAGCTATCCTTGGTGATGCTCAAGTTAATAGGAGCATTCAATCTTTCACGATGAGCCTGATCAATATCAACGTTAAGAGGCTGGTCACGGTAAAGGATAATATCCTTTACTCTTCCCTTTGTTGAATAGTTAACATATAACTTCAAGTCTCTAATAGCATCTTCTGCAATAGAGTGTGATGTCAAAATCTCCATCTCATTATCAATACCAGTTGAGTTTGAGATGATACCGAGGTTTGACATGTTTTGCAAAGAGGAACCACGTCTATTGCTATTATTTTCGTCCTTAATCAGCAACTTTGCTGCAGACTGATACATAGGTGTAGCATATCTAAGATAGATAGCTCCTAAACTACCGAAAATAATCAATGACAATACGAACCAGTACCAGTTGAGTACGATGGTTCGATAAAGGGTGGCAAAATCAAAGGAGGAGTTACCTTCGTGAACTTCCAGTTCCTTCCCTTGTTCTAATTTAGTTGTTTCTTCCATATTTATTACTTTTCTTATTATTCAGTAAAGGATTATTTATCTTACTTTTTCTCTTCAACAAGCTGAAGGAGATATTTACCATAGTTATTCTTAATCATTGGCTGTGCTTCTTCACGAAGCTTCTCTGTAGTTATCCAGCCTTTTTTATATGCTATTTCTTCTAAGCATGCAACCTTAAGTCCTTGTCGTTTCTCTATACATTCTATAAATGTACTTGCTTCTGCCAAACTATCATGCGTGCCAGTATCAAGCCAAGCGAAACCACGCTGCAACGTTTGTACCATTAAGTTGTCTTCTTTAAGATAGCACTGATTAACAGTTGTAATCTCAAGTTCCCCTCTTGGAGATGGTTTAATATTCTTTGCAATCTCAACAACACTGTTCGGATAGAAATAAAGCCCTACAACGGCATAGTTACTCTTTGGATGTTCTGGTTTTTCTTCTATGCTAAGACATTTGCCAGTCTCATCAAATTCTGCAACACCATATCTTTCTGGGTCATTTACGTAATAGCCAAATACAGTTGCCTTATTTTCCTTTTCAGCCATCTGCACACTATTACGCAATAAAGAACTAAAGCCTGCTCCGTAGAAAATGTTATCCCCCAGAACCAAGCAAACAGAATCATTGCCGATAAATTCTTCGCCAATGATAAAAGCCTGTGCAAGACCATCTGGTGATGGTTGTTCTGCATATTCAAAGCGTACTCCAAAACTACTTCCATCTCCTAACAGACGCTTAAATCCTGGTAAGTCAAATGGCGTAGAGATAATCAGAATCTCTTTGATTCCAGCCAGCATCAATACAGATACTGGATAGTAAATCATAGGCTTATCGTAAATTGGTATAAGCTGTTTGCTTATTCCTTTAGTGATAGGGTAGAGGCGTGTACCTGAACCGCCTGCGAGAACTATTCCTTTCATAATAGTGTGGTTTGAATATCTGTTTTTAAATTAGTAGTTATTGCTTATTTTATATGCTCAAGCGTCAAATTCTTATGGATGTTTTCTAACCTATGTGCTATAAGTGCAAGCATAGGTGGTAAATGGGTTATGCTCAAGATAACAAAGTTATTGAGGGAACCCAATCCTTTCGTTAAGTATTTGTCGTTACACGCTTTCATTTGCAATATTGCTATCTTTGATTGCAAAGGTAATAAATTTAATTTAATTAAAAGCTGTGAAAATGAGAAATCATTTACTTAATAGGTGAATTTCATGTTTTTATTAACTTTTGCAATCGAGTAAAAATAAAAAGTTCATCTTAATAACTTTAAAACTTTAAACAAAAGATATGGGATTCTTATCAAAACTCTTGAAAAGAATGATGCTGCACAGTCAAAGACTGGTGGTATGGAGGACTATATGACACTTGTTCGAGTTTACTTTCAAGCAGTACTTGCAACTCGTTTGGGTATCAATAATTTAGCAATGCTTCCAGATCTACGTACATACAAGCAGACTTTCCGTGTTCCAACATTGAATAATAAACTGGGACTTGGTGAAAAAGCAATGTGCGTAAAAACTATGAAAAATATTTATAATGTTGATGACAACTTTTTGATGAGATAGATGCGAGCATCAAAAAGAATTGTAAGAAGATGCAAGATATTCAGCCTTATCTTTTATCAGTTTCAAGGTTTCACACAAGACTTAATGATGCTTGTGGGTAATTTAATGAAGTTTAAGTTGCGTGTTCCAGGCTTTTTTAAGAAAGCTATCTATACAATGACAGAGAAGACTGTAAATGACATTTACGATAAAAATAGTTTCTCTGATCCAGGTGTTATAAAGGCTGTTATGTCTGTTCGTCAGTATAATCAACGTCTCGGATTTAGTCGTAAGTGGACGACAGACTTCGTTTATCAAGTAGTATCACTTGCAAAGAAAGAGCCAAAACCTGCTGATGAAGTAGAGTCAAAATAATTAATCATATATTTGCTTAAATAGAAACTTTAATGTAATTTTGTAGCCAAAACGAATAGATTAGCTATGAATGCAAATGAGAAGATTCTGAATACGTTTGCGACGCGTGTACGTCAGATGATTCTTCAGTATGAAGCACTGAAGAAGGAGAATGACGAATTGTATGCGCTCGTTGATCAGCGTGAGCAGGAGATAAAGCAACTGCAAGAAGAGTTATCTCAGGCAGAAGCTGATTATAATTCGTTGAAGATGGCTAAAATGCTTGAAGTTACGGATGGTGATATGGAAACCGCACAAAAGCGGGTTGCTAAGCTCATCCGAGATGTAAATAAGTGTATCACACTTTTAAGTGAGAAATAAAACAGAATACAATGGCAGACGATAAGCTACATATAAGATTGCATGTATATGATGCAGAACTATCCGTAAATGTTCCACGAGAGGATGAGGAGTATTATCGTTCGGCAGCCAAACTTATCACCGACACTATCAATACTTATTCAACTCTTTTTAAAGGTAAGAAGGGGGATAAAGACATTATATATATGGCTATGCTTGACATTGCATTGCGATATAAGAAAGAAGGTGTACGTAATGATACGGCTCCATTTAATGATATTCTCAGTAAACTCACTTCAGAAATTGAAGATACACTGAAGAAATAATGAGAATATTTAATTTAAATCAAAAAAAGAATCAATGAGTCCAATAGTAACAGTTATAATAGCTGTGGTATGCCTTACGGCTGGATGTGCTGGTGGATTTGCTATTTTCCGTTATATTTTAACTGGAAAATACAAAGATACAATGGAAAAAGCAGAAAAAGCTGCAGAGGTAATTAAAGAAAAGAAGCTTCTTGAAGTTAAAGAGAAATTTCTCAACAAGAAAAGTGAGCTCGAAAAAGAAGTTCAGCAGCGTACGTTGAAGATACAGCAGGGTGAAAACCGCTTGAAACAGCGTGAAGTTGCGTTGAATCAACGTCAGGATGAACTTAATCGTCGTAAGCAAGATGTAGAGCAGCAGCAGCAGCGTGTAGATAATGAGAAGAAGCTACTGCAGATAAAGCAGCAGGATCTTGAGAAGATGCAGGAGCAGGAGCGAATGAAACTTGAAGAACTCTCAGGTCTTAGTTCTGAAGAAGCAAAGAAGCGTTTGATAGAGAGTTTGAAAGATCAAGCAAAACTTGATGCAGCATCTTATATTAATGAGATTGTTGACGAAGCAAAACTTAATGCGAATCAGCAGGCTAAGAGAATAGTTATTCAGACAATTCAGCGTGTTGCTACTGAAACTGCTATTGAGAACTCTGTAAGTGTATTCCACATTGATAGTGATGAGGTTAAGGGACGTATTATTGGTCGTGAAGGTCGTAATATTCGTGCTTTAGAGGCGGCAACAGGTGTTGAAATAGTAGTTGATGATACGCCAGAGGCTATTGTAATCTCTGCTTTTGACCCAGTTCGTCGTGAGATTTGTCGTTTGGCACTTCATCAGCTTGTTGCTGACGGACGTATTCACCCAGCACGTATCGAAGAAGTGGTTGCTAAGGTTAAGAAGCAACTTGATAATGAGATTATTGAAACCGGTAAACGTACAGCTATCGATCTTGGTATTCATGGTCTTCACCCAGAATTGATTCGTATTGTAGGTAAGATGAAATATCGTTCTTCATACGGTCAGAATCTTTTGCAGCATGCTCGTGAGACAGCCAATCTTTGTGCTGTTATGGCAAGTGAGTTAGGCTTGAATCCAAAGAAGGCAAAGCGTGCAGGATTGTTGCATGATATCGGTAAAGGTGCCAGATGAGGAGACCGATTTACCACACGCACTTTATGGTGGTAAGATTGCTGAGAAGTATAAGGAGAAACCAGATATTTGCAATGCGATTGCTGCTCACCATGATGAGATAGAGATGACTACACTTCTTGCACCAATTGTACAGGTGTGTGACGCTATTTCTGGTGCTCGTCCAGGTGCTCGTCGTGAGATTGTAGAAGCTTATATTAAGCGTCTGAATGATCTTGAAGCAATTGCAATGAGCTATCCAGGTGTAACTAAGACTTATGCTATTCAGGCTGGTCGCGAACTTCGTGTTATCGTTGGTGCTGACAAGATGGATGACGCTGAAAGTGAGAAGCTCAGTTCTGAAATTGCAGAGAAGATTCAGAATGAGATGACTTATCCTGGTCAGGTTAAGATTACGGTAATTCGTGAGATACGTTCTGTTGCTTATGCAAAGTAAAGTTTGAATTTATTTGAATTATCATAGAAAGCACTCCTATATGGGGTGCTTTTTTATTTTGCAAGTTCATTAGTAATTCTGATATATGTCAGTAATATATATGAATAGAGAAAGCCCTCGCAATTCATGAAGTTATTTCCACGAATTGTCGAGGGCTTTAATTTTATTCTATCTATTTTATTAGCAGCCAGAACCATCAAGACGGCAAGAAGCTGCTGCAGGGGCATCGTTAAGGTTGATACCAGCTTCTTCTGGTGATAGTGTTACTGTACCATCCTCAAGTACAAAACAAGGTACGCCAGCATAGCCGTGCTTCTTTGCCTCGTCAAATACAGCGTTGTTATCACGAAGACGGAGGAATTCCTTCAAATACTTAATATGTGAACCAATTTCTATTACTTCATAGCGATTGTCACCTTCTACGTGCTTGTCAACTGCGATACAGTCTGGACAAGTATTCATTCCATAAATTTTAATCATAATCAAATGTCTTAAATTTAAACTCTAAAAGTTTATTATAATATTACCTTGACAGAGTTTCGGCGTTTAGTGATTACAAATCTTAGTTGTATCAACAGTGAATCCTCCCTTTGCAGGCATAAACTTACCACGTTCTGTCAAGAAATCTACCAATTCTTCAGCGTTCATACCATCTACAGAACAAGTGTGGAATTTCTCTTCTACACCGAAACGTTCGATAATTGCTTTTACTAAATCTTCTTTTGTCTCATAACTATTACCCTCCATCATGTGGAGAACATCATGTCCATGTGCCATTTTTATCTTCTTTTTTTGTTAATAATTTAGTGCATTAAATCTGTCTTTGCACACTCTTTTGCCTACAAAAAGTTGTGCCATGTGTTAAATTAACTAATTTTAATCCTTCAAAAGTGATAATATGACATAATTTAATTACTTTTTGTGTTTGCTGACAGATATTATTGGGAAAAATGTCAGTTGCAATTTGATGTCATTATTACTTAAGTATCTCTTGCATTTCAACTTAGTGAAGTATTGTGTTTATAAAAATATTTGATTATAATTATATTATGATGAAGAAACTTTTGCTTGCTTTTGCAGCTACAATGTTGTTGTTATCATCATGTGGCACACATAAAACGGTAGTGGGGAAATCTAATATAGTAAGTTATACAGAAGCTCGTAATTACTTTCATATTGGTGATGAAACCAAGCCTATAATAAAGAAAATAACTTCACAGGAAACTCTTGCAAAGGAGTTTGGTGAAGCTGCTTTTATGGGTAAAGATGGTGAACCTACTAAAATTGATTTTAATAGGAACTTTGCTATTGCTTATATTCTTCCACAAACAAACCATAAAACAGTTTTGGCTCCTCTTTCATTGACTTTAAAGAAGAAGCATCTTGTTTTGGAATATAAGTTAGAACAAGGTAAGGAACAGACTTTCTTTACTCAACCATTTTTTATTATCGTTGTTGACAAGAAGTACGTTGATTATAATGTTGTTGAAGTTAAAAGTTGGGATTAGACATTTTTAGTTAATAGGGGGTATAATGTTATAAAAATCAACTCCTATAGCTATTAATTATATGGTAATAAATAAGGACAACTCATAAGAGTTGTCCTTATTTTATATCTTATAATATCGGTGAGCGGAATACGGGAATCGAACCCGCCTCCCAGGCTTGGGAAGCCCGTGCACTACCGATGTGCTAATTCCGCAAATGGAGCCGATACCCGGACTCGAACCGGGGACCCTACGCATTACGAGATGCGTTGCTCTACCAACTGAGCCATATCGGCGGTATTGCGTTGCAAAGTTACATCACAAACAGCCAAATTTTTGATTTATGTTTTTGTTATTAGTTTTGTTGTAATTCGATATACGCAGAGTCAACCAGCAAGTGCAAAATTACAAAACGAGTTTAAAGAACTCACACTTCGTTTTGGAACTTACATATATAATTTGGTTATAAGAAAAAGTAAATTATATTGTTAGTTTTATTAATAACGACTTTTACTTTTGATAGAGTTAGTTCTTTATAATCTATTGTTTTAAGTTTTATGTGTTTTAAAGTAGTGAATTATGTTATTAAGTTTTTGTCTTTTTCATTATTATTGATAACTTTGTATTTCAATATTTAATGCACTATAATCACATTATGGAGTATCGGCATAAATTTACATAAATGCCTTCCTCTTTACTTATTTACTATATCGTAGTATAAAAATCTAATTTATTATAGCCTTATGAGAAAAATTATTACTCTCTTGTTGTTGGCTGTCACATTGACTGCTGCTGCACAGGATTTTTAATCATTATTTTTGAGGATGCAACCTTGCGACTCGATTACATCTTTTAGCAGGGTAATGCAAAGCAACAGACTATTACTGTAGATGAGTTATCTCGTATTCCACGTTGGTATGGTAAGCTACGATCGATTGGCTGAGGGTACCTGTTGAGGGGAAATGGGCAGGTTATTGTTCGTGACCATCGTACGCAAAAAGGTTATCTATCGTAACTCTTTCTCAACGCTTTTTCAAGAGTGGCTTACAAATGATGAAGCGCAGAAACCTTCACAGAAGTCTTTTTGAGAATGTTTTTCTTGTTCCTTTTCCAAAAGGACTCTGTAGATATTACTGTTGAACTACGAAATAATCGTCGTCGAGGTGACAGTGTCTATAGGTCATACGGTTAATCAAGGATATTCTTATCCGACACATTGGTGAGCGTTCTGTTACACCTTATGAAACATTGCAGAAGGCGGCAGATACAACACGTTGTATTCATATTGCATATATTGCGGAGGGATATACAGAAGCGGAGATGGCAAACTTTATAGAAGACTGTCGCACTGCAAATGAGCTCTTTTTGCGCATGAGCCATTTAAGTCATTGCGTCAACGCTTTAATGTTGTAGCTGTTAAGTCACCATCTATGGAAAGTGGTACGTCAGAACCTTCAGAAGGGTATTTGGAAGAATACGGCTCTTCATTCACATTTTGATACATTCTATAGTGATCGCTATTTGACAACACTGCATTTAAAGGAGTTGCACGATTGGCTGGCAGGTACACTTATGATCATATTATCGTTCTTGTTAATACCGAGAAAGTATGGTGGCGGTGGTATTTTTAAACTCTTACAACCTTTCTATGGTGCGTAACCCCTATTTTAAGCCAGTAGTTGTCACGAGGTTTGGTCATTCTTTTGCTGGTTTTGGGCGACGAATACGCATACGAAAAGAGCAGATTAATATGTATCCAACTGACGTAGAGCCTGGGAGCCTAACCTCACGACCTTTAGTTGACTTTCCATGGAAAAGTGAGAATCTTATCAATAAAGAAGACACCAGTTCCAACTCCCCAGCCAGCTGATCTTGATAAAGCTAATGCGCGTCATGATAAGTGGAAAGTAGGTGCTTACAGAGCCTGCTGGTTATTCACAACATGGTGTTTTATCGTGCATACCCAGACTGCCGTATGCGTACGAATATGCATCCTGAATTCTGTCCCTGCTTGCAATTTAGGACTTACAAAGCTTATTAAATTCTATACGGGAGAGTGAGAATATAAGTTTTGTTTTCATCTCTTAAATAGATTATATATTAGAAATACTAACACTGCTTATGTGATTCATTTTCAGTATTGCTCTGAGAAATACATAAGCCGTTTTGTACTATCAGAATTTTGCTAACATCTTGTGTTGTGTTTTTAGTGCTTAGCACTATTGGTGTTTACCAACAGCACGACATGTGCTGAGCCTCAACACGATGTTTGCCGAGCAATAGTATAGTAATTGAATATGGGAGTTTTGGATGGATATTATGCTCGTTATAATGATTATCTAAAGTACTAATCGATAATGCGGGTTACTGGAAATCTTTCATGAAAAGAGGTGTAGCAAATAATTGGCACACCTCTTTTGTGTATTGTATCTTTTGTATGTCTTATGCTTAGTAAGCGAAGAGAGGATAATCCTTCATAGTCTCATTCACTTTCTCACGTACGCGCTTGATAACCTGATCGTTCTCTGGATCTGACAATACCTCGTCAATGAGGTCTGCACAGAGTAGCATCATATCTTCCTTACAACCACGTGTTGTCATAGCAGCTGTTCCAAGGCGCAGACCGCTGGTCTGGAACGCAGAACGCTCATCGTATGGTACCTTGTTCTTGTTGGCTGTGATGTCAGCAGCAACAAGTGCATTCTCAGCAACCTTACCAGTAAGGTCTGGATACTTCTGACGTAGGTCAAGGAGCATAGAGTGGTTGTCGGTGCCACCGCTAACAATGCTAAAGCCTTTCTCAACAAGTGCCTGAGCGAGAACAGAAGCATTCTTCTTCACCTGCATAGCATATTCCTTCCAGCTTGGCAGGAGGTTCTCACCGAAGCCTACAGCCTTAGCTGCAATCACATGCTCCAATGGCCCACCCTGGTTTCCAGGGAATACAGCAGAATTAAAGAGCATAGACATTGGTTTCAATTCGCCTTTCTTAGTTGTCAAGCCCCAAGGATTATCGAAGTCCTTGCCCATAAGGATGATGCCACCACGAGGACCACGAAGTGTCTTGTGGGTTGTTGTAGTAACAATATGTGCATATTTAACAGGGTTATCGAGTAGACCTGCAGCGATAAGACCAGCAGGGTGAGCCATGTCAATCAGCAGTAAAGCACCAACCTCGTCAGCAATCTGGCGCATACGTTTATAATCCCACTCACGGCTGTACGCAGAACCACCACCGATGATAAGCTTTGGCTTGTGTTCACGTGCAAGACGCTCCATCTCGTCATAGTCAACACGACCTGTCTCGGGATTCAGCGTATAGCCTACATGGTTATAAAGAATACCAGATGTATTCACCTCACTACCATGAGAGAGATGACCACCCTGGTCAAGGTCGAGTCCCATAAAGGTGTCGCCTGGCTTTAATACGGCAAGCAACACAGCTTGGTTAGCCTGTGCGCCAGAGTGAGGCTGCACGTTGGCATATTCAGCACCAAAGAGCTGCTTAACACGCTCAATAGCAAGCGTTTCAACTTGGTCAACCACTTGGCAACCACCGTAGTAGCGTTTGCCAGGATAACCTTCTGCATACTTGTTAGTTAGGTAAGATCCCATGGCTTGCATTACTTCGTCACTGACGAAATTCTCTGATGCAATCAGCTCCATACCTTTGAGCTGGCGCTTGTGTTCCATCTCAATAAGGTCAAAAATTTCTTGGTCTCTTCTCATGTGTATTGAATGTTTATAGGAGTCATTTTCAACAAACTAATCCTGGTTAGTGATACGCTGCAAATATACGAATTAATGTTCTAACTTGCAAGTGTATCAAAAAAATAATGTAACTTTGCATTTACAACAGTTTGTCTGCTGTTTACTCGCATTATTACTATAATGTGTAGAAAGCATTAATTGACAATATATTACAACATTATATATGAAGCTAAAAGAATTATTTCAAGCTTACGAGTTTGATGAGATTTATCCTCAGATAGGACTTATGTTTCCTAAAGGTCGCCATTTACGTGCGCAGTTTGGTAATACGCTACAATTTATTGCTAACGCTTAATCCTGTAGCATCGAAGAAGCAGATTCGCTATCAGTTGATGGAGGACCCCGATACAAATGAGATGTTCTTTGGTGCTGATGATCATGATTTTAATGGTCCTTGGGAAGTTCTTCTTGGCAAGGAAGTCAAGAAAGAACCAAAGGTTGATCTTACAAACGAAGAACTGGTTGCCTAACTGCTTGTTGAATACAGTTTTTAATCGTCGTCATCCTCGTTCATTTGAGAAGGATTATCAATCTATTGTAAAAAGTGAGAAGATAGTTGACGATTCGGTAAGATTAACAAGTTGATATGTAAACGAGTTGACAAGTTGCTTGATAGAAAGAATTTAATTCCTTTTACTCATTGCAACTTGCCAACTCGTTTTATTAATCAACTAATAAGTTCGTATAATTTTATTTATTAAGTAACTTGTTAACTATCAGTTCTTAATATATTATGTCAAGTACCTTGTTTACTTGTCACCTCGTTAACTCATTACCTTACCCTCTAATCATAGTAATGATCATCTTGAATCTCTCAGGTGCATTTACAGAGTGAGGTGCACCACTTGGAATGATAAAAGCTTTCTCCAGCAGTTGATTACATGCTTAACATTTTTCAACAGTTAGTTCCATCTTTCCATCAACAACCTGAATGAATGCATCGAGATGGTGCTGTATGCTCTAGAGTCTGACCAGCATCGAGAGCTAAATAAGGTTACACTTCCTGCATTACTATGTACTAATTCCTGCCTTACTACACCACCTTCTGCATGAGTCAATTACATTGTTTGAAGTGAAAACAACTCCTTTTTCTACCTTAGCCTATGTTTTTATCTCCTTTATTTAATTTATAATACTTTGTTTGTATCTTTCTATGTTAAGCTATAACAAAGTTGGTGCCAAGTTTGAAAGTGGGAACAAATGTTACTTTTTAGCTTGTTTTGTAGTGTCATAGATATTTGTTATTGGTAACTTATTTTTATTTATCTGACTTTTTAGTGTAATATTGATTTCATTTTCATTCATTTCCTTATCTCTCAAAACTTTTTGAATGCTTAGTGATACCCAAATGTAATTCACATTCAGTATAAGGTATTATTTCAGAACAAAGTTGCTATCACTACTATCATTCAAAAGTTGTTTGCTAATACAGTTGAGTTTACAGTGAGTTTACTTGCAATGTTAAAAAGTGACAGCAGGTAAAAATAAAAATGTATTTAATAGAAGAATACTTCTTTTTCCTCTCATTTTATTATAATTTCTCCTTGATCATTCTGTTCTTTTGATTAATATTATTATCTTTGCACAGAATTATTTCGAAATAAAATCTCTGCTTATCCAATAAAGATGAGTAGACAGTAAAATTTAATTGTATAAATGAAACAATTCAGACTGGTGGACAACATCGTCGGATGGCTTGCATTCTTTATTGCAGCTTTCGTTTATTGTTCCACAATTGAACCGACAGCCAGCTTCTGGGACTGTCCCGAATTCATTACAACAGGCTATAAACTGGAGATTGGACACCCTCCTGGGGCACCGTTCTTCATGCTTACAGCCAATCTCTTCTCACATTTTGCAAGCGACCCAACAGAGGTAGCACGCATGGTCAATACAATGAGCGCATTGCTTTCTGCAACGTGTATCATGTTCCTTTTCTGGACCATCACTCACCTCTCACGTCGTCTGATTGTACGTGATGGAGAAGCTCCTTCACTTGCAAAAACTATCGCCATCGAAGGTGCTGGCCTTGTTGGTGCACTGATTTACACATTCAGTGACACTTTCTGGTACTCTGCCGTTGAAGGCGAGGTATATGCCTATTCATCAGCCTTTACAGCTGTTGTATTCTGGCTTATCTTGAAGTGGGGAGATAATGCAGACAAACCTCATTCTGACCAGTTGGTTGATACTGATTACCTATATGACTGGTCTGTCAATTTGGTATTGCACCCTACTCAACCTCCTTTGTATTCCAGCCATTGCACTGGTTTACTATTATAAGAAGGTGCCAAATGCAAACTTGAAGGGTTCACTCTTTGCCTCTCTCTCAGTAATCCTCGTTGCAGCCGTTCTCTATGATGTTGTTCAGTATTATCACTGTAGGTGGCTGGTTTGAGCTATTCTTTACTAACACACTTGGTATGCCATTCAAATACAGGTACGATAGTATATATAGCTTTACTAATTGCTTCTTTTGTTTGGGGTATTTATGAGACATATCAAGATAAGAGTTCACACCGTCAGAATATAGCTTTCTTAGCTGCTTTTGCACTTATTGGTATACCTTTCTATGGCTATGGCTGGACAGCATTCTTTACAGTATTGTTGTACTTGCTGTTGTTTATGTATTGCTCCAGTGGCAGCGTCCATTTCTAACAAGGATGGTAGAAACAGCGTAGCACTTGTTTCTTCACGCATAAAGAACACAGCCCTACTTTGTATGCTGATGTTGTTTATCGGCTATTCTTCGTACGCTGTAATCGTTATTCGTTCAACAGCAAACCCACCAATGGACCAGAACTCACCTGAGGATATCTTTACTTTGGGTAGTTATCTGAGTCGTGATCAGTATGGTGACCGTCCATTGCTCTACGGACAGGCATATTCAAGTCAGCCTGCTGTTGCAGAAGATGGAATGCACTATAAGTTTGATGAAGGTGCCCCTGTCTATCAGCGCAAAGAGAAAAGTTCTAAGGACGAGAAGGATTCATACTTCATTGTTCGTCATAAGGCAACACAGGTATTTGAGCAGAATATGTTCTTCCCACGTATGCACAACCCAGGCTACGCAGGTCTCTACGAACAGTGGATGGGTGGTATCACAGGTCATGATGTTGATGGTGTGAAGATACCTACTCAATGGGAAAACATGAAGTTCTTCCTTTCTTACCAGTGTAACTTCATGTACTGGCGCTACTTTATGTGGAACTTTGCAGGACGTCAGAATGATATACAAGGTAATGGTGAACCTGAGCATGGTAACTGGATTACTGGTATCTCATTTATTGATAATGCTCTCTATGGTGACCAGAACTTGTTACCAGATGAGTTGAAAACAAACAAGGGACACAACGTATTCTATTGCCTACCATTATTACTCGGTCTGCTTGGTCTTTTCTGGCAGGCATGGCGTGGAAAGCGTGGTATACAGCAGTTCTGGGTTGTTTTCTTCTTGTTCTTTATGACTGGTCTTGCTATCGTAATCTATCTGAATCAGACACCAAGTCAGCCACGTGAGCGTGACTATGCTTATGCTGCATCATTCTATGCATACGCTATCTGGTGTGGATTAGGTGTATTAGCACTTTACGACTGGGCACGTAAACTGAAGGTTGCACCAGTATTGTCTGCATCTGTAATTTCACTTGTCTGTCTGCTTGTCCCAATACAGATGGCGTCACAGACATGGGACGACCACGATCGTTCAGGCCGATATACTTGCCGTGACTTTGGTCAGAACTACCTTAATTCATTACAGCAGGAGGGTAATCCAATCATCTTCACTAATGGTGATAACGACACCTTCCCACTTTGGTACAATCAAGAGGTTGAAGGAGTACGCACGGATACACGTGTCTGCAACCTTTCTTATCTGCAGACAGACTGGTACATTGATCAAATGCGCCGTCCTGCATACAACTCACCAAGTGTACCTATCTCATGGCCACGCCTTGATTATGTAAGTGGAACAAATGAGTATGTACAGATTCAACCAGAATTCAAGCAGCAGATTAGAGAGTTCTATCAGCAGGACCCAGCCTCTGCAAAGGCACAGTTTGGTGACGACCCATTTGAACTGAAGAATATTCTCAAGTATTGGGTACGCTCAAAGAATGCTGAAACACATGTCATCCCTACCGACACAATCTACATGACTATCGATAAGGAGGCTGTACGTCGCAGTGGTATGATGCGTCCTGGTGATTCAATTCCAGACCGCATGGTTATCTCATTGGCAGGAAAACAAGCATTGTACAAGAATGACTTAATGATGCTTGAAATGATTGCTAACTGTAATTGGACACGTCCTCTCTATGTAGCAGTAACTGTTGGTGCAGAGAACTTCATGAACTTAGGCGAGAACTTCATTCAGGAAGGCCTTGTTAATCGTATCACTCCATTCTCAACAATGGCAGATCCAAACTCACTTGGACTAAACATGCGTAACTTCGATACAGAGAAAACATACGATGTGATGATGAATCGCTTCAAGTGGGGCGGTCTCAGCAAGCCAGGAATATACATCGACGAGACTGTAGCTCGTATGTGCTATACACACCGTCGTGAAATGGCTGAGCTTGCACTCCACCTCATTGCAAAGGGTGAAAACGCAAAAGCATTGAAGGTACTGCAGAAGGTCGAGAAGGAAATTCCTAACTATAATGTACCTATCAACTACATGAGCGGTTCAAGTGACATTGCACGTGCTTACGCATTGCTGGGTCAGAAGGTTAAGGCACGTAAGATGTATGATGAGTTGTGGAAGATTTCTCTTCAGTATGTTAACTACTATTTGAGTCTTAATCCTCGTCTCTTCAATATGTCACAGAGTGAATGTAAGAAGAATTTCCAGATTATGATGAATCTTGTCAATGAAAATGAAAAGATTGATAATGCATGGGCTAACAAACATGCAACTCAACTTCAAAATCTCTTTGCAAGATTTGAAAATCGAGGTGGTGCATTGATGTAGGATTATTGAAATCCTATACAGATATTTAAAACTAAAAGCCAGAATCTGGTTGTCCTAAAAGACAGCCAAACTCTGGCTTTTTACTTTATCCTATCCCTCTATAATCTTTGGCTAATAGACACAGTAGTTGGATAGAATTGGGTAAGAATAAAGGATAAACTGCTCCTTTCTCTATCTTTGAGAAGAGCTTTAGGGATGTATCGAATAATATGCTAATAGAACAACCTGCACGCTGGCTACGTATCTTTTATCCACACGCTCTTTGGCGTATGGATAAGAACGACCATTCCGTCTATCTCACCTTTGATGATGGACCAATACCTGAGGCTACGCCTCTTATTCTCGACATACTTGACCAATTCAACGCAAAAAGCCATGTTCTTCATGGTTGCTGATAATGTAGAAACATCCTGAAATCTATGAGGAAGTGATACGGCGTGGACATAAGGTAGGCAATCATACTTATCATCACCTTGGTTCTTTCAGGCACTGGACTTTAACCTATGCCGTAGATGTAACTAAGGCTGATGCCCTACTCAAAACCCCTTACTTTCGTCCTCCTCACGGATGGTTACGTCATACAGTATATTGGTGGGTAAAACAGAACTATCGCGTTGTAATGTGGGACCTTGTTACACGCGATTATTCTAAATGGTTGACAGCTGCAGACGTTGTAAATAACATAAAGAAATATACTCGTAACGGCTCTATCATTACCTTCCATGATTCTTTAAAAAGTATTGATAAGCTTCGCACTGCGCTTCCAGAGTCATTGCAATGGATTAAAGATCAAGGCTATGAATTCAAAGTATTCCCTGATGACCCAGCTGAAACTTTTTAAGAATTAACTATCATATCTCAATAATATTTGAAATAAAAGGGTAACCACCTTCTGGTGTAATATGGTGTTTTACCATTGAATATTATCTCTCCAAGCCTTTTGTACTTACAACGTAAGATGCATGAAAAGGCTCTTAATCTCATCTTATGTCATCAATAGACGCTTTCACTCCCATTATGCATAAAGAGAATCCTACTGTTGTTCAGTCATCAACAATTAAGTCCTTGGCTCGCTCTATGGGATTCTTCGCTTGTGGAATAGCAAAAGCAGCACCTGTTGACGAAGAAATAGCACAGAAATATCGGAGATGGTTAGAAAACGGAGAAGAGGCATCAATGGCATATATGACAAACTATTTGGAGAAACGCCTTGACCCACGCCTCCTTGTCCCTGGTGTTCGTAGCATCGTATCGCTTGCTCTAAACTATGCCCCCTCTCAACAAATGCCTGAAGGTGAGTACCAGATAGCAGCTTATGCACTCGGTCAGGACTATCACGACCTGATGAAGCAAAAGATGAGAGAGTTAGCTATGCAGATAACAGAACGATGGCAACTCCCCCCCCAAAAAGAGGGAGAAGAATTTTCTATACGTTGCTTCTGCGACACAGCCCCAGTTCTTGAACGCTACTGGGCACAAAAAGCTGGTCTTGGTTGGGTGGGACGTAATCACCAACTCATAATTCCACATGCAGGCTCAATGTTTTTTTTGGGTGAGATTTTCTTACCTTTTGATGTTGATATGTATGATGAACCTATGTCCAACCGCTGTGGAAACTGCCATCGATGTATTGATGCCTGCCCAACCCGAGCTATCATCCCTAATGAAGATTTCCATGCCGAACGCTGTCTATCATATCAGTTGATAGAAAACCGAGGAGAGTTATCTGATGAAGCAAAAAACCACATGGGTGATACCATCTATGGTTGTGATCGATGTCAGACAGCTTGCCCTTGGAATCGCTTTGCTACACCTAATACAGAACCAGCCCTCCAACCTAAACCAGAGCTTCTCTGTATGAGCAAAGAGAAATGGCATAACCTAACTATAGAAGAATATCAACGTTTGTTTAAAGGCTCAGCAGTTAAGCGAGTTAAATTTGAAGGATTAAAACGTAATATTACCGTAAAGGTAAAATAAGGATACTTACTATTTATGGAGCGATAAAATCTCACTAATAAGTAAGAAACTATTATATTGCTAACAAGAATAGTTTTTGGGCTATATGACAAAAATGTGCTTAAAAATCCTTGTAACTGTTTAATAATCATTATCTTTGTTTTATCCTTAATTCCACAGCATTTTTCTGGTTCTTCCGTTAAATGTGGATGCTTTTCATATAGCTTTAACGGAAAAACCGAGGTTATTCATTAAGCAAAAAAATATAGTCAAGACTGTCAATTGTCTATTCTATTATTATCCTCCAACACCGCACCTTTTTTCATTTTAACACTTCAAAAAAATGTAGATAAGGTTCTGAAAAATCATTACATAATTTAGAATAAAATATTTATAAATAAAGACAAAAAAACACGTGTAAAAAGTAAGTTTATAACTAACATAAAATCAGTTGGTTATAAAGTTGTGCAAGAAAAAAGGTGCTTAGTTGGGCTTCAAAAGGGCGTTAGTAACACTCCAAAAGAGCATCTTTTGCAAGTCAATTAGGTATCTTTTTAGAAGCCAAAAGAGCATATAATGATTTTTGAGTTGCACAAAAATAGTTTACAAATATCGACTGATAAGGGAATAAGTTGTTTGTAGAAGACAGAAAGGCATGCTAATGGATAGACATCTTTTTATTTGGCTTTTTCTACATTATATCTTGTAGTTTATCCCTTTTATATATAACTAATGGATATATCTATCCATTTAACGGAAGAAACTAAAAAGGGAGGGCATCAAATGATACACTCCCTTTTATATTAATTTCTGAATACTAAGCCCTCACCGAAGCTGTCGATGATGACAGGCTTGTCACGATTGACAGTGCCTGCAAGTAATGACTTACTGAGGTCGTTCAATACGTAACGTTGGATAGCTCGCTTGACAGGACGCGCACCGAACTCTGGGTCGTAGCCAACATCTGAAAGATAATTGATGGCTGGGTCGGTCCACTGAAGTGTAATACCCTGTGGCTCTAACATATCCTTAACTCTCTCAAGCTGCAGGCGAACAACATCGCCAATCTGCTCTTTTGTCAATGGCAAGAACATGATAGTCTCATCGATACGGTTGAGGAACTCAGGACGAATAGTCTTCTTCAGCATATCCATTACCGCAACTTTTGCCTTGTCGATTACCTCCTCACGGTTAGTATCGTTAAGATGTTCAAACTGTTGCTGGATGTATTGTGAACCAAGATTAGACGTCATGATGATAATCGTATTCTTGAAGTTCACTGTTCGTCCCTTATTATCTGTCAGATGACCATCGTCCAACACCTGCAGAAGGATGTTGAATACGTCTGGATGTGCCTTCTCAATCTCATCAAAGAGTACAACAGAGTAAGGCTTGCGGCGTACAGCCTCAGTCAACTGACCACCCTCATCATAGCCTACATATCCTGGAGGAGCACCGATGAGTCGAGTTACACTGAACTTCTCTTGATACTCACTCATATCAATTCGGGTCATCATAGACTCGTCATTGAAGAGATAATCAGCCAATGCCTTTGCCAACTCGGTCTTACCAGTACCCGTTGTACCTAAGAAGATGAAGGAAGCAATAGGCTTCTTTGGGTCTTGCAAGCCTGCGCGTGAGCGACGAACAGCATCTGCCACGGCAGTGATAGCTTCATCTTGTCCGATGACACGCTTGTGCAATTCATCCTCCAAGTGGAGCAGTTTATCCTTCTCACTCTGTAACATTCGTGTGACAGGAATACCTGTCCAACGGCTCACAACCTCAGCGATATCATCTGCTGTAACCTCCTCGCGCACCATTGCTTGCCCATCTTGTGTCGCTTGCAACTGCTGTTGGATGTTCTTGATATCGTCTTCTAATTGCTTTAGTCGTGAGTATCTAATCTCGGCAACACGCTCGTAATTACCCTCACGCTCGGCACGGTCAGCCTCATACTTGAGCTGTTCAATCTCTTGTTTGTCCTGCTGAATCTTATTCACCAGTCCACGTTCGCCTTCCCACTTTGCACGGAACCCATGTTCCTGCTCTTTGAGTTCAGCGATCTCCTTGTCGAGTTGTGCAATCTTCTCTGTGTCGTTCTCGCGCTTGATAGCCTCACGCTCAATCTCAAGCTGCTTCAATCTACGACTGATTTCATCCAACTCCTCTGGTACAGAATCACGTTCCATACGCAGTTTTGCAGCAGCCTCATCCATCAAGTCGATAGCTTTATCTGGCAAGAAACGGTCTGAAATATAACGCTCAGAAAGCTTAACAGCTGCGATACAAGCATCGTCCTGAATACGTACCTTGTGATGGTTCTCATAACGTTCCTTCAATCCACGAAGGATAGAGATAGCATCCAACTCGTCTGGTTCATCTACTAACACGGTCTGGAAACGACGCTCAAGAGCCTTATCTTTCTCAAAATACTTCTGATATTCATTCAGTGTTGTTGCACCGATAGCTCTCAATTCGCCACGTGCTAAGGCTGGTTTAAGGATGTTAGCAGCATCCATGGCACCTTCGCCACCACCTGCACCAACCAATGTGTGAATCTCGTCAATGAAGAGAATGATGTTACCATCAGCCTGCATCACTTCCTTAACAACACTCTTAAGTCGCTCCTCGAACTCACCTTTATACTTAGCACCAGCCAACATCGCACCCATATCCAATGAGTAGAGTTGCTTGTCCTTTAAGTTTTCTGGTACATCACCACGAATGATTCTCTCTGCTAAACCCTCAACGATAGCTGTCTTACCAGTACCTGGCTCACCAATGAGAATAGGGTTATTCTTTGTACGACGAGATAGAATCTGTAATACTCTTCTAATCTCCTCATCACGACCAATCACTGGATCGAGTTTTCCTGCACGAGCATCTTCTATAAGGTTACGTGCATATTTCTGTAATGACTGATAGTTCTCATCACCACTTTGCGACTGCACCTTCTGACCTTGTCTAAGATCATTGATCGCAGCTGTCATTTCTTTCTCTGTACAACCTGCATCTTTCAATATACGGCTTGCAGTTGAGTTCACTGCAAGTAGGGCAAGCAGCATTGGCTCGATACTAACGAATTCATCCCCCATCTTCTGCGAGATATCCAATGTACGCTGCATTACCTGATTGGTGTCAGAAGAGAGGTAAGGTTCACCACCAGATACTTTTGGTAAGTGGTTCATCTCATTCTGGATAGCACTTTCCACAGCTTGTGTGTTGACGCCAATTTTCTGGAAGATGTAATTTATTACATCCTTCCCTTTATCCATTACACCAGCTAATATATGTACTGGCTCAATGGTCTGCTGTCCATTTCGCTGTGCAATGTTTATCGCACTCTGAACAGCCTCTTGTGCTTTAATTGTAAATTTCTCAAATGTCATATTCAAATCTCCTTCCTATAGCTCCTTTACCCTTATAATAGGCTTCGGAACTTGTTCTTATTTTTTGTTTCTATTGCCTATATCTCAAACCTTGTGCCTATATGTGTTTTATGTCAATTTGTCGCTTATTTCAGACAAATTGTCAGCTGCATGCTTCTTAAAAAGGGAGGTGGGGAGGTGGGGAACGTGTTTTTCAATGTTCAGTTCTCTTGGTGTTTACAGTTTATAAATGCGCAGATATAAATAAGTATGCCCCAAAGAATATAGAAAAACCTTTCGTAAGGCATATCTGTTTGTTGCTTCCAAAGATAAAGCAAGGATATAATTATAACTAAAAGACTGAATCTATTGTTTGTTCATTTTTACGTTACTTCTTTGATAATAAACGGTGATAGTGTCACCAATCTGCAGACTTTTATATTCTCCATATTGTTTACTCTTACCTTCATAGGTCTTCTCATCTACGTTATATGAATAGGAGTAGTAAGGAGTTGCGCAAATTTTATAAAGCTTGTTGACTACACCTTTAGTGTAAGCTGGGTCTTCAGTTATCTTGCTACTCGTCCATAAATGGTATAATGAGATTCCTAACAGTGCGATAACAATATAGGCTATTGATAGTTGATACTTTCTTTTCATTTGTCAGATTGAGCTTTATTATTCAACTTCTCCTTCATATAGTTATGAAGACGATGTGTAAACTCATAGTTTTTCAGTCCCCATTTTGGTGCTATGAGGAGGTCGGGAGGACTCTGGCTGACAAAGCGTTCGAGTACAAGGTCGGGGCGGAGAAGGCTAATGTAGTCTGCAATGAGCTTGATATACTCTTCAACCGTATAAAGATGAAATGGCTTTTCTGCGTACATCTTTGCAAGACGAGTTCCACGAATAATCTGTAACTGATGAATCTTCAGTGTTGTTAAAGGGAGAGATGAAATGATAGGTGCTTGTCTTAAACTCTCTTTTGCATCTTCGCCAGGTAGTCCGAGTATGATATGTGCACCGACACGAATACCACGTCGGGCAGTCTCTTCAATAGCTTTACGTGCGCAAGCAAAGTCATGCCCACGATTAACCAGTCGTAATGTCTCATCATTGCAGGTTTCTACACCATACTCAACGATGAGGAATGTGCGACGATTCAGTTCTTCAAAGTAGTCTAAGAGGTCGTCATTAATACAATCGGGACGTGTACCGATAACGAGTCCAACCACATCCTCCACAGCAAGTGCTTCCTCATAGAGTTTTTTAATATGGTCATTAGTGCCGTAAGTGTTAGTATAAGCTTGGAAATAAGCAAGATATTTCATTTCAGGATACTTACCTGAAAAGAAACGTTTACCGTCTTCAAGCTGTTGAGTCACGCTTTTCCCATTATCGCAGTAAGCAGGATTGAACGTCTGATTATTGCAATAAATGCAACCACCACGGCCAATCCTTCCGTCTCGGTTGGGACAGGTAAATCCTGCATTAACCGATATCTTCTGTACTTTGTAAGGGAACTGAGAGCGCAACCAGTTCCCGAAATCGCAATAATATTGTTCCATTCTTTTGCAAATATACGGAATATTTTATATTTTTGTGCTGTTAAAACTTGAATTTATGAAACGTATATTACTTCTGTGTGCAACAGTGCTAACCGCACTTCAGTTGATGGCTGGAGAACCTATCTCTTTGAAAGACATTACTAATGGCACTTTTGCAACTAAGCGTATCTCGGGTGTTAATCCTCTAAAAGGAACTTCGGAGTATGCACAAATCTCGTCTGATGGTCGTCAGGTGGTTAAGTATTCTTTTCAAACTGGTAACTCGACAGGGGTTATCTTTGACCTTGCTGATGCAAAAGGTGAGCAATTAAGTTCCTTTGATGATTATCAGATCTCGTCCGATGGTAGCCGACTACTGTTACAGACAAATACTAATCGTATTTACCGTCGTTCGTTTCACAGCAAACTTTTATCTCTATGATGTAAAGACAAAACAGTTGAAGAAACTGTCAAAAGATGGCTCTGAGCAGATTCCTACTTCTCTCCTGATGGTCGTCAGATTGCTTATGTTTATCAGAATAACATCTATATTACAGATGGAGAGAACGTAAAGCAGGTTACTACGGACGGCGAGTTTAATAAGATTATCAATGGTTTACCTGACTGGGTAAACGAAGAGGAGTTTGGTTTTAATAATGCGCTTGCTTGGAGTGCAGATAGTAAGACGCTAAGTTGGATTAGATATGACGAAAGTGAGGTAAAGAGTTTTACCTTACAGTTCTATAAAGGTGCTTATCCTACATTTGATATGTTTGATGTCTACCCTGGTGATTACAGCTATAAATATCCAAAGGCTGGTGAGGCAAACTCAAAGGTGAGTGCATGGTCTTACAATTTGAGCGATGGTGCTGTACGTAAGTATGATTTACCATTAGCGGCAGATGGATATATTCCACGCATTAAGTCTACCTTTGATGCAAATCGTATTATCCTTTATACAATGAATCGTCATCAGGACGAGTTGAATCTTTATGCTGCTAATCCACTCACAGGTGCTTGTAAGTTGCTGATTAAGGAGAGTGTACCTAAGTACGTGAAGGAAGAAGCTATGGAAGGTGTCAGCATCATGAAGGATTATATTCTTGTTCCTTCTGATCGTGATGGCTATATGCACCTTTACTTGTATAATAAGGATGGAAAGCTTTTACGCCAGATTGATAAGGGGAACTATGACGTAACAGAAATCTATGGTTATGATGAGAAGACAGGAAATACCTACTTCCAAGCAGCAGCACGTAAGCCAATGCAGCGTGAGATATATGTTGCAGATAAGTCGGGTAAGTTGACTTGTCTTTCTACTCGTGCGGGATGGAATGTTGCTTCGTTCTCTGGTGATTATAAGTATTTCCTCAATACATGGAGTGATAGCAACCACCCATACGTATTTGCTATCTATGATAACAAAGGTAAGGAGATACGTGAGGTGCTTAATAATAATGAACTGCAGGAAAAATTGGCAAAGTATGGCAACACTGGTGTTGAGTTCTTTACATTTACAACCTCTGAGGGTGTGAAACTCAATGGATGGATGGTGAAACCTGCTAGCTTCGATGCAACAAAGAAGTATCCTGTAATTATGCACCAGTATAGTGGTCCGGGTAGTCAGCAGGTCGTTGACAACTGGAGTGTTGGCTCTATGGGTAGTGGTGCAATGTATGATTACTACTTGACACAGAAAGGCTATATCGTCGTTACTGTTGATGGTCGTGGTACTGGTGCACGTGGTGCAGAGTTTGAGAAGTGTACTTATTTGAAACTTGGTGACTTGGAATCAAAGGACCAGACCGAAGCTGCTTTATGGTTGGGTAAGCAAAGTTATGTTGATGCTTCACGTATTGGTATATGGGGTTGGAGTTTCGGTGGCTTCAATACACTGATGAGTATGAGTGAGGGTCACAATGCCTTTAAGGCTGGTGTGGCAATTGCTCCACCAACAGATTGGCGCTATTATGATACGGTTTATACAGAGCGTTATATGCGTACACCGCAAGAGAATGCTGCGGGTTATGCCATTAATCCTATTAACCGTGCAGAGAAGCTTCATGGTAAGCTTTTAGTATGTCATGGCTTTGGTAGATGATAATGTTCATCCTCAGAATGCCTTTGAATACTCTGAGGCTTTAGTACAAGCAGACAAGGACTTCAAGGAGAACCTCTATACTAATCGTAACCATGGTATTTATGGTGGTAACACACGTAATCACCTACTGAGACAGGTTGCTGAATGGTTTATTGAGAATCTGTAATAGGTGCTGATAAAAGAACTGTGCTGTTTACGAAGCACTCTCATGTATAAGTGAACCATGCGTGGCTTACTACATATTATGATAATGACAAGGGGCTTTTAACTCATCTTTTACTGATGTGTTTATGCCCAGCACATAGTGTGCGGATGCTTAACACGTCATGTGCGGATGGTAAACACCAATGGTGTTGAATGCTTAGTGCAGTGAAATATGTTGTTAGTAGGTAACAAATTATTGGTAGAAACGAGTTGTTCTATCAGATAACTGTAAATCAAAGGTGATGTCGTATGGACGAATATATTATTCAAAGTTCTATCAGATAGCACTAAAAAATAAAAAACTCGGACACTGAATTGATATAATCAGTGTCCGAGTTTTTTATGTATAATTCATTTTATCTTGCTCTTTAACCAAAGAGTCGCTCAAAGAAACCTTTCTTTTTAGGCTTCTCCTCACTTGTAGCTGTTTCGAGGTGTGTAGATTTATCTTCTTCAGAGATTGTTTCATTTTTAATAGCAGAATCATCTGCAGGGATGTCTTCACCCTCAATAATACCTGCAGTACCCCATTGAGCAGCAAGCATTGTTGCATCCTTGCGAGCTGTATCCTCGTCAATTTCATATTGATTGCAGATTAACTCTACGAGGTTATCTACTGTAAAAGAATCCATCTTCTGCACCTCTTCCCATAAGTATGCAGAACTTTCGTTCATAGAAATTATATTGCTGAAGTCGATATTTTCATCTCCTTCTGCAACGATGATACGTTCTCCGCATACTTCACGGAGGTTGAAACCATTCTTTACTTTCATTCTTATTGATAGTTTATATTGTTATCTTTCTTTTAATGTTCCATTAGATGGTACCGAAGATTGGAATCCAAATACGTCTGTAAATACCTAATAGATATCTTCGGAGAGGGAGAAGTCGAGTCCAAATAAAACTATAAGTCTTCCATTTCCAAGCATCTGTAGCATCTATTTCTTTCCGTCCTTTACGGTAGAAACCAATGACTGCTCCAACAATATTCTCTTTCTTGCAATGCTCAACACCAAGGTTGCCATCGCCTCGTAAGGTTACGTTGTCACCCTCTATTCTGTCAATACGATGTAAGACGAAGTGTCGGGGAGTTATCTCTGCTAAGACAGGGTCGCCAACCTTTATCGTTGTAGGCTTTACCAACAAAGCCTTGTCTCGGTCGTTTTCAAGGAAAGGACGCATAGAATAGCCACGAAGGCGTAATGTTACAGTATGCCCTTCATTCAACATCTTGACAACTTCTGGTAGAAACTCAGCATTAGCAAACTGGATTTCAGAAGTAGTAAGTACAGTCTTTGACATAAGTCTTATCTTTTCGTTACGGTTTGATAGCAGACTTCTGCCGCTTCCTGATTAGGTAGACAATGTAACGTAAATATTCTTCCAGTTTCTACAATCTTTGTAATCGTATTGCAGACGCCATTGTAAATATCAGAATCCCACTTCATGCTGGAGCAAGAGGGGAGGAGTGAAGCGAACGCTGCAATAGGATTAGGCTTCTCAATAGAGTTTGTTGTGGCACGGTCAATGCGTGTGATAGCACCTAAATCGAGCCTTGACATTACGATAACATGGTGTTTTGCCACTCCATGGACTACCATATATCCATGTTTCACCATCAATGATTCTGACGATAGGATTATCATCGTTCATGAGGTCACTACCAGGAATATAGCGTAACCACATACTAACCTGTGTTGACTTACCTGTTCCACTCTTTGCAATGAAGGCATAGCCATACCCGTTGTTACGAACAAGAGAAGCATGAATTAGCAAGGTTTGTTTAAGTGCACCAGCAAAGGCAAAGATGAGCATCAATGCATTGTTTCAGTCCAAAGGTGCGCATATTTGTGTTGCCATTGAGTGCACAACGACAATCGGAGAAAATCCTTATTGCTCTGTAGTAAACAGCAGTCAGAGCCATTGATGTCTTTGATAATATATTGATAGCTACCATCGTCAACACGATCAACGATCGTATCACCATTACCTGTATCAAAAGCACGGATACGCTGTCTCCTTTCCTTTGGGATAGGGCGAAGCGTATCGTCAACTGTTAAGCGGAAAAAGATATTCTCTGAAACCTCCTTGATTCTAAAAGGTTCGAAAGAACTCAGCAAGTGCATTCCGTTGACATCTGTCTCACGGAAGATAATCTGTATATCAAAGTCAGCTATTCTGAAGTTATTTATTTCCATCTTTAGAGGCTCTGCTTACTTTGACTTTGTGGTTTTAGTATTCTCTTGTGTCTCTTCATTGGATGTATAGCTGTCTGGTGTTATCGTCTTATAGCTAAACTCTGCATCAGAGATAGACTTAACAACATACTTCTTCTTACCCTTTTCATATTTATTTTTCAAAGCTACGAACTTCTTCGTAGCCTTATTCTCATTCTCAGCATACATCGTAACGCAGGTTGGATAGCTCACTAAACCATTATTCTGAAGATAATAGCGTAGCTGGTATGAGTAGTCCTCACGATTAGCGAGGAAGCTTGTGCGATCATTTGCAAGGTAGGCATCCACCTTCTGAATATTGGTCATATAAACCGTTGAATCATTAAAAGAGGCTGCAAAACCAAACATATAAACCTTTGCAGGCTTGTATCCTTTTGCGTTACTACTATTTACCCATCCCAGCAGGAGTACTGCTATGATTAATACCTGACGTAATTTCATCTTAAATTAATATCTTACAATGTTAATGTTATTGTCCTAAATAAGCCTTCAATACCTTACTGTTGGTTTGTTGGCGTAGGCGTCGTATTGCTTTTTCTTTAATCTGTCTTACCCGTTCACGTGTGAGATTATATTTACTTCCTATCTCTTCCAACGTCATTTCGCGTTGGTTTATTCCGAAATAAGCCTCGATAACCATCTTCTCTCTATCTTCAAGAACCTGTAAGGCTCTTCCGATTTCTTCACGTAGACTCTCTTCAACCAGCTCCTTTGTCAGTTGATGGCGTGTTATCATTAGGGATGACATCCAGCAGGCTACTTTGTTCGTCGTCATAGAACGGAGCATCTACCGAGACATGACGTGAATTAACCTTCATTGCATCAACAATCTTGTCTTCTGGTATATCAGTGTTCTGTGCTATCTCATCAATACTTGGGCGGCGTTCATTTTCTTGTTCAAACTGTGTCAATATCTTATTGATTTTGTTGACAGAACTTACTTGATTTGAGTGGTAGCTCTAATGATACGACTTTGTTCTGCTATTGCTTGCAAGATACTTTGTCTTATCCACCATACAGCGTATGAGATAAACTTGAAGCCACGGGTTTCGTCAAACTTCTCTGCTGCTTTGATTAATCCAACGTTACCTTCGTTGATAAGGTCAGGCAGAGATAGTCCCTGGTTTTGATACTGCTTTGCGACAGAGACAACGAAGCGCAGGTTAGCTTTTGTCAGACGTTCTAAAGCTTTTCGATCACCATTTCGGATTTTTTGAGCGAGTTCAACTTCTTCTTCAATACTGATCATTTCTTCGTGACCGATCTCCTGCAGATACTTATCGAGAGAAGCACTCTCTCGATTCGTAATCGATTTTGTGATTTTCAATTGTCTCATGTGCTTAGCATTATTTTAAGTGATGGCAAATTTACACAAATTCAATGAGTTAAACAAATAAAAAAGTAAAAAACTCACATAAGAATCTATAATGATTTTGTGTTGTGTATTAAGTTTTTAATCTTTTGACTATTTCTTTATTAATTGATAGGTGGTTTATAGTTTTGTCATGGTTGCGTCTTCCCTCCATGTTTATACAATGTCTTTTAGTTTGATTAGATGAGGTTTATTTCGATTTTTCAATGGTTATGATGTCGTGTTTATAGGTCAGAAATAGGAGTATTTATCAAAAGAAAATCCCCCATTCTTGTGTGTGAAAACCAAGAATGGAGGATTTTTATGATGTCAGCTTCTTTGCTGAAAGATATTAGCTATTAGTCTGCAAGAGGGATAGCGAAGTAAGCCTTCTTACCAGTTGGATAGATACCCTGAACATAGAGAACTGGGTCTTTGCTGGTTGATGCCTTCTTAACGATATTCTGCAGGTCGTCAATACTCTTCACCATGGTCTCATTTACATTCTGGATGATGAAACCACGATTGATTCCAGCAGCCTTCAAAGCTCCATTGTTAACCTTCAGTACTTCAAGACCATAGTTAATGTTCAACTGCTTCTTAAGGGCATCTTGTACTGGACGGAACTGACCACCGAGAACATCAATGTCTGCTTGTTCAATTACTTTTGTCGTACCCTGAGCATTTTTCAGTGTGATAGTCTTTGAAACTTCCTTCTTGTTACGGATGAAGGTTACTGTAGCCTTATCTCCAGGACGCTTGCTGTTGAGTGCCTGCTGAAGCTCAGACATACGTGTTACCTTCTGTCCGTCGAACTTAGTGATAACATCACCCTTTGCCAAACCTAAGGCTGCACCATTGCCTTCCTCAGATACCTCACTAACGTAAACACCTTCGTTTGTTCCGAGATCAACGTTCTTGCCCTCTTCCTTCTGTGCGTTGATGAAGTTCAAAACGTCACCACCTTGGATACCGAGCATTACACGCTGTACGCTACCATACTTCTTAATATCATCAACAACCTTGTTCATGATAGTTGTAGGGATAGCAAATCCGTAACCACTATATGCACCAGTCTGTGAGTAAAGCATTGCATTGATACCAACCAACTCGCCCTGAGTGTTAACCAATGCACCACCAGAGTTACCCTGGTTGATAGCTGCGTCGGTCTGAATAAAACTCTCGATACCATTGCGTGTAGCACCCAAGCCACGTGACTTAGCACTAACGATACCAGCTGTTACAGTATTATTGAGGTTATAAGGGTTACCTACAGCAATTACCCATTCACCTACCTTTAATTTGTCTGAGTCACCTACAGGGAGGGTAGGGAGGTTGGTTGCATTAACCTTCAAAAGTGCAAGGTCAGTCTGCTTGTCTGTTCCAACGATGCGAGCAGAGAACTCACGGTTGTCATTCAGTGTGATAGTTAACTCGTCAGCACCCTCAACAACGTGATTATTTGTTACGATATAACCATCAGATGAAATGATTACACCACTACCTGTAGCCTCCTTCTTAGGAGTCTGAACTTGCTGGCGGCGTGAGCCATTACCTTGGTTAGGATTTCCAAAGAAGCCAAATGGGTCGAAGAAACCACCAAATGGGTCATCTTGAACTTCAACGGTCTGTGTCTTAGAATTCTGTACATACTTAATGTGAACGACAGCAGGAAGGGCTTTCTCAGCTGCGTATGTAAGGTCAACAGGCTGACCAGGAGCTACAACAGGTGCTTCAGCAGCATACACTTTGATGAAGGCTCCAGTAGAAAAGGCGAGGGCTGTAACACACGCTGCGCCTGCCAAATACTTTGATAAATTCTTCATATTCTTAATTATTTGTTCGTTAATTACGTTTATATGTGTCAAGCCGTCATTATTTGTAAATGTCTCGCTGACATATTCTCAGATGCAAATATAGGTGCAAATTTCCTAAAACCGACATTTTGTCAGTTATCTTTATCCGATTTTAACATTTGAAAATTAATCCTTAACGACTATTAGTCTTAAACGAGAAAAGTTTTACATTTGTTTAGTTTGTAAATGCCTTTTTATTTCTATTTGTAGCTTTTATATTTTTCAAACTGACAAAATGAAAGAAAACATAAGTCATAATGTCATGTGGATTATGTTCTCTCACTCTTTGTTGGAGCCTTTTATTGATGGTGTTATTTGGCGTAATGGACATTTGGTAGGCTGAAAACCTCTCGGGTTTTAGTAATGGACATTTGGTAGGCTGGTTATTCCAGCCTACTTTTTGTATGTTATGAATCCATCTATAAACTTCTTCTTGTTAGCTTCATTCAATCCATTATGATTATGTGAGTGCTCTTTTAAGTTGTGAGTTAAATCCTTCCAACAGGTTTGTTGTATTGGGTATTTGCATATTCGGATACTCCTCACACGTATGAGATCCATGGCAGATGTGTCTTAATAGAACGTCTTGCCGTTCTCAGCCTTCTGTGTGTATAGTTGTCTTACCCGAGATTAGGAGAGTTCGTTCGTTTAGAAAACTCTTTCCATTTATCACACCATTTATCAAAAAGCGGTTATAAACTCTTCTTTTTCTCATAGAGAACATCCTTCTCATTAATGCTAACAGTTCAACGCCTGCAGGCAAATGTGGGTTGTTAGTAAGGAGTCTTCTAACTATCTGAAAATTGGTGAAATTGACACATTTGTATGGGACAGAAACTTATAGCTTGTAAAAAGTCCCACATGCCCATCACACACCACTGCTTTTATCATGGTTCCACGCTCCACCAATATACCGAAGTCCATCAAGATAATCTCTGTTAGTTTCGTTTTTGACAAACTTGCGATAGAGTATTTTGCTGATGAAGCATCCTGAAAACAGCATCACACCAAATGTCACCGAAAAAGTATGTTGTATCCAATATTATTACTGCAGATTTGGGGTAAGTAGCAGTAGCTATCTACTACTAAGCTCAACCTACGTCGTATGGTTCGTTCTGAACATTTATAAAGAGTGGATGAGATCAGATATCGTTCGATTTGCCGTCAGATAGTCGTTCCATAGAGAAATATTATTTATACGCAGACCACCTTGAAATTGTTCTACACAATCCTTGCAGGAATACATCTGAACAGAACGGCGATGCCCATTCTTTTTAACATTTGAGCTATTACAGAAGATACAGTTATTCATAGATTTTCAAATGTTGCAAAAGGTAGTAAATAAAAGAATTCTGAGAGGTTTTCAGCCTACCAAATGTCCATTACGCCTGTTATTTAATATTTAAAACTCTTAAAGGTGCAGTAGAGGCTTTAAATCTACTATATGTTGTACTTATTTTCATGAAAGAAATAATTATTTTTCACGAGTGGAAATATTTATTTTCATGACAATAATTATTTCTTTTCATGAAAATAATTTTGTGAAAGTGTTCTCTGGTATGTGTAAAGTATTGTTTTATAACCTGATAAGTATAGGTTTATTAGGTTTAAAGGGTAACTATAAGAATCTTATTTTATTGCTTGCTATATGTAGTGCTGTCATAGCTATTTTTATGTCTATGTGTTTACGTTCACATTATAACTTCTTTCATACCTCTTATATTATCTCTTTTCTTTGCTAAGTTTAGATTATCAATGAAATATTTTGGCTTTTCCATGTTTTCCATTATCTTTGCATTTTGATAAGGCAGTGTTCCGGCTCTGTCGCTGGCATCTGTAAAGGGTGCGAGAGGAAAGTCCCAGACAGCATAGGGCATCCTGCTTCCGAAAAATAGAAGCTATTGGTGACAGTAGATGTAGAAGAAAATAACCGCCAAACAGTAATGTGGTAGGGATGAAAGGTGGTGTAAGAGACTACCAGCAGGCGGGTAATCGTCTGGCTGTGCCGTTCAGGAGCTGCAAAGTTCATGTATACCGTTGTTTGAGGGTAGCCGCCCAAGCGTAAGCACAACGGAGGGTAGAATGCTTTAATTGCAAGGTGACTTGTAATATAGATAAATGACAGGCATCTTCCTATTATCGAAAGATGAGGAAGAGACAGAACCCGGCTTATAGGAACACTGTTTTATCTTTCTTTCATACACGCCCATCTTCTCATATTCTGTTTAGAATAATGAAGGGAATTAGGGTGTGCCCTTTACTAATAAAAAAGCTTTGGATAGTCATGAAAGATTTAGAAGAACGATATGTAACCGTGTTGGACGATTTTCAACACAGAGTAGAAAATAGAATCAGAAACCATAAGGATGAGGCTGGATTCCCTCAGTTGCCAGATAATGTTAGTGAAGAAGACCTTTCTAATTATCTCTTCGATTATCAGGCGGCTTTGGATAGTGAGGGTACTGAGCGTTCACGCTATACGATTGCCGGTTTCCTTTTGTGTTTACCAATATTAATTATGTCGGCATTTCCAGACGATTCACTCCCTTTTAAGGGCTTTTTGAATGTTCTGGTAGCTATTGGTATTGGCTTGGTACTCTTCCTTCTTTATAGAATAATGATGAAGATTTTGGTGCGTAAGAAGATTCGTCGAGCTAATCAAGATTATCCTGAAGCGAAGGCTTATGTGGACCGTGTGATGGCTTTCAAGTAATTTTTATTAATAATTTAATTGTAACATGGAATTATCTGATTTACAGAAATATAAAGATAAGTTTACCCAACAGGGTTTCTTTGATAAAATACAGCGTATTGCAAAGCGTGCTGGTGCTAAGTTGGTATATGTGGCATTGCTTTTGTATTATTTGATGCAGAGTGATAAGGTGTCGCTTAAGGATAAGGCTATTATCATTGGTGCGCTGGGTTATCTTATCTCACCACTTGACGCAGTACCTGATGCAATTCCTATTGCAGGACTTTCAGACGACCTTGGTGTTTTGCTTTATGCGTTAAACAAGGTGTGGTCTTCTGTTGATGATGATATGAAGAAGCAGGCACATGAGAAGTTGTCAAAGTGGTTTGATGATGACGAGATGAACGTGGCAGAAGATCTTTTTACTGAAGATACTACCGATACGCCTGTTTAAAAAGTATAGAGGAGGAATTTATGGCAATATATTGTATTAGCTGTAGTGCTACTATCAGCTATTGGTTATGTGGTTTATCGTACATGGCAATCGTTTCGAGCGCAGGTGACCCGTGTCATGGATGCTCTGGATGTGCTATGCACGACCAGTTGAAGGAAAAGCAGAAACTGGCAGGACGTAAAAAGCCTGCTTGCTTTAAATAGTTTCAAGGAAGAAATTTGTCAATAGAATTGTTTATATCATCTTTTCGAATCCCAATATTTGTGAAAACTTATTAGATTCTTTCATAGAGAAGAGTTTACACAATGTTTATTGAAAAAAGTTTCTGAATTCTTTGGTTAAACCGAATTATTTGATTATCTTTGCACTCGCAAATCGCATAATGGTTTGTAATAGAATGGTGCTTGGGCGGGAGGTTAGGCAATGGTCTGCAAAAACCATGAGGCGAGTTCGATTCCTGCTAGAGCACTCTCAAAAAGACTCTCAGTATTGAGAGTCTTTCCCTAACTTTGTCAGCACATCATCAGTTGTGGTTTGCTTTTTCTTTCACAACAGAGTAATATGTAAACAGTTCTTTCTACTTTAAGTATAGTAGGTTGGACGGAAGACTATAAGCTTTCAAGCGATTGGTACTTGCCGTTCGCACCATGTGTGTTGAGCCTCCGCACAATATGTGTTTACCCTTCGCATGTTTATAAAGAGGATTATTGTGTTCCATTCTCAATAAGGAGTGTAATGGGTTTATGGATAAGCTTTATAGTCAATGTGGAGCCAGTTCCTTAATATTTTAACGAGCATGATTCTGTGGTATAATGTTGGATTCTGGCCTATATGACAAAAATGTGCTTATTTTAGCGTCGTTTTCTCTTATGTGACAAAAATGTGCTTAAAATCTCCCATTCCCCTTTTATTTCTTAGGAGAATGGGACTTTATAAAGTCTTGGATGAAGATCTTTCTTCTTTCCATACTGATCCCCTTGTGTAGGTTCAATTTTGTCTTTAAATCTGCATTGAGTGATTCAATGGCATTGTTTGTATTTGGCATCTTCAACTCAGGGTAATCATAGTATGTCCACAATGACGACATATTCCTTTTAAGGCTCAAAAAAGCACTACGTAGAGCTTTATGAGTATAATGTGATTTTCCATCTTCTGTTGTTGTCCGTTCCTTAGAAAATCCTCCCACTTGGTGTACCATTCCTTTAAAGCCCCAATAAAGGACTCCTTGTCCGTATGACATAACATCTTGGATATTTCAAGCAGTTCTTTTTGAAGCCTCAAGCTTGGGTCTTGAAGTTAGTTTTGTCTTTATAGTCATTACTTGATGGAACTGGCATAATTGGAATTTATAATTGGGAAAAGCTTGCCCTAAGTCCCTTAAAACCATCGCATACAAGCCCTTGAATGGTATATCCAAGTGACTCCAAGTAACTTATGCCCTCCTTATAGTCTTCAAGACGTTCATGCCTATTGATAAACTTAAACCAAAGTACATTACCAGACAATGAATCCTTCATGATGACGACACCAAAATTACGTCCCCCAATAGGTGGCATCCATTAAAACCACTACAGGGCGAACAAGAAGGTTGAAGTTCTTCTTTTATAAGATTTACTGAGTTTTCTATAAATTGTCCGTTGAAACTCCGTACTCCTCTGATAGATCTTTGACAGTTAGATTACACTTGGAATAACGATTATTGACAATGGTATTGGTAAGGCGATTATGTCCAACAAAGCTCCTCTTTCAGCACTTACAATACCAGCGTTGACTACCATTTAAGATGACCACGTTTTATAGTCGATTTTGAGCCACAATAAAAGCAGATTTTTGCCATAAAAATATAAATAGAACAGATAATGATTATTAGATAGTTACAAAGGATTTTTAAGCACATTGTCATGTATAGGCTCGATTCTCATTTCAGATTATATTTCTGTTTTTGTATAATAACGTAATTTCTTTAAAATAACATTTCCTGTCATTCCTGTCATACGAAAATATACTTCTAATCCATTGATTTGTAGTATGTTTATGCAGAAATGTTAAAAGTGACAGCAAAAGAAATTAAAAATTATCATAGTGATATAGTTGTATTTTTTTGTATGTGAGAAAGATAGTCATACTGCACATGGTAATTTGTTAGATGTTTTCTCTTTGTAAATATATAAACTATGTAATAGCCTAAAACGCAAAAAGGTATGCCTCACGACATACCTTCTTCTGTGTTCTTAGTCATTCTATTAATTCGAGCCTCTTGTCGGATTCGAACCAACGACCCCGAGATTACAAATCACGTGCTCTGGCCAACTGAGCTAAAGAGGCGGGGTGGACAAGCGATTCCTATCGCACTACAACCTTCTGCCCTTGCTACGTTCCCGTCTGGGGATTCAAGGGAGCTGGTCGTAAGAGACTTGCCCGTCTAATACTTTACCATTTCTGTTAAAGCGAGTGCAAAGATACAGAATTAATTTAATACCAGCAAAGAGAAATCAAAACTTTTTCTGTTTTTAACAAAAAATCATAAATTTGATGGAGTACTACATTATTTATAATAAATAATCCGTACTTTTGTATCATGATTTATGAAGATTTTAAACAGTTGACAGCTTATACTCGTTATGATGGTATTTATCTTGCTATTATTTGGGCAGCAAGTTTCGCTTGCTTGTTGGGTATAACCGTTCTACCAGTTTTGGCACAATTTAGTTTTCTACTCTCACTATCAACACCTTTTTTTGTTGCTTATCGACTGAAGATATTTCGTGAGGAAGGACGTAACGGAGTTATCTCTTTCCGTCGTAGTCTTTTCTATTGTGTACGTGTGTTTTTTAATGCAGCAATTATTTTTAGTTTGTTGCAATGGCTCTATATGCACTATCTTGATAATGGGAAATTAGTCATGATGGTTACTAATATCTATTCCACCAATGAGGGTAAAAGTACTCTTGCGGCTATAGGTGTTTCATACGACCAGTTTATTACTGCATTGCCAGAGGCTTTTCAACCATATTCATTGGCTTCAAGTACTTTTGTTACTGCTGTAATGTTAGGTGGTTTGTGCTCACTGTTTATTGCAGCTATTATGTCTAAGAAAGTCAAGAGGCAGACGTTATAAACTTGAACTCATAAACTTCTCATCTCTAATTGAAAACTCTAATTCAGAATATGGATATATCAGTAATTATTCCTCTTTACAATGAGGAAGAAAGTCTACCAGAATTACACGCGTGGATTCAGCGCGTGATGAACGCCAACGGCTTCACGTATGAAATAATCTTTGTCAATGACGGCTCTAAAGATAGGAGCTGGGATGTTATTGAGGAATTACATCATAAGGATGCTGAGCATGTTCATGCTATTAAGTTCCGTCGTAACTACGGTAAGAGTCCTGCGCTCTATTGTGGCTTTAATGCTGCTCAGGGAGATGTTGTTATTACGATGGATGCTGATTTACAGGATTCTCCTGACGAGATACCAGAGCTTTATCGTATGATAATGGAGGAGAAGTATGACCTTGTCAGTGGTTATAAGCAGAAACGTTATGACCCATTGACGAAGACTATACCTACAAAGCTTTTCAATGCAACGGCACGTAAGATTAGTGGTGTACACAATTTGCATGATTTCAACTGTGGTTTGAAAGCCTATCGTCGTGATGTAGTGAAGAATATTGAAGTGTATGGTGAGATGCACCGTTATATCCCTTATCTTGCTAAAGAGGCAGGTTTTGCACGCATAGGTGAGAAGGTCGTACAGCATCAGGCACGTAAGTATGGTACGTCAAAGTTTGGTATCAACCGTTTCTTCAATGGTTATCTTGACCTGTTGACGCTCTGGTTCCTCACGAACTTTGGTAAGAAACCAATGCACGTCTTTGGATTGATGGGTTCGTTTATGTTCTTCATTGGTTTTATAGCCTTCCTTTGGCTGATTGTAGAAAGATTATTATGCTCGTGAATGGTGTTTATGGTGACTTGCTTTCTAACCATGCATCCTCTTTATTGCACTTGTTGCGATGGTACTGGCACATAGCTCTTCCTTGCTGGTTTTATTGGCGACCTTATTAGTCGTGTAATCCGCGAAGAATGACTATCAGGTTGAGAAAGAATTCTATGGAATATTCTCCCCATAGCCTTTGGTGGTTAAAGGCTATAGAGGGTTATTATATTTGAAGGGAGTTATAAAAACTTGTGTAGATATTATCTACGGACGTTGCTTTATTTATAGAAATCAATAGGAAAATGAACTATAGCAAGATTAGACATGTAGTAAGTAAAACCTTCTTGTTTACTCTTCTTCTTGGTGGAGTAACTTGGATGTGGTCTTGTTCAGACATTGACTGTCCTGTGACTAATGGTGTATGGGCAAACTATGTTGTACAAGGTGATACCTTACGTGATACACTTACTATCTCGGCAATACGTGAGAATAAAACCGACACTGTGTTACTGAATAAGCAAGTTAATACAACGAAGTTTAGTTTGCCGATGAGCTATAGTGGCAATAGTGACAAGTTGCGCTTTGTCTTCACAAGTAAGGCCGGGGTAACAACAGTTGATACAGTTACAGTATCAAAAACAAATATTAGTCATTTTGAGAGTGTTGACTGTCCGCCAGCATTCTTTCATACCCTTACAGCCGTATCGGCAAAGGGTACACGTGTGAATCAGGTTGAAATCAATAATCCTAACGTTGATTATGATGGTACGAAAGAACATATACTTATCACTTTTACTAATCCTTAATGCATTATTCCTGCTGTATCCAGCTACAGCTAATGCGCAACGCCAACCTTCTTTGTCAAAGATGAAGGAGGATAGCATCCCTTTCTTTAAGGGAGTGGCAGTGGGTACAGATCTCGTCGGACCAGCTATGCGTTGGCTTGCGTCATACGGTCAGTATGAAGCTTTGCTGCGTGTAAATATTAAGGATAGATACTTTCCTGTCGTTGAAGCAGGTGTAGGACAGGCTGATAAGACTGATGAAACAACTGGAACAAACTTTAAAACGAGTGCACCTTATGGGCGAGTAGGCTGTGACTTTAATATGCTTAAGAATAAGCATGACGATTACCGCTTTTTAGTGGGTGGTAGAGTAGGCTATACTTCGTTTAAATATGATGTTCTTAGTCCAGGACTTGCTGATCCTATTTGGGGGACACAAAGCTCTTATGGTGCTATTGGTAATAAAGGAAGTCAACTATGGGCAGAACTCGTTGGCAGTGTTGATGCAAAGATTTTAGGACCTATTCGTATGGGATGGAGCGTTCGGTACAAACTCCGCATAGCTCATAAGATGGGCGAAATAGGTGAAGCTTGGTATGTTCCTGGATATGGTCGTGGCGGTTCGTCACAACTTGGAGCAACCTTTAATGTACTTTTTGAACTATAATGAGATAGTTGTTTAGAAGATAGAGAGATACTTGTTGTAGTACCTTTTAATAGTTATAACTTACGGACGTATTACTTGAGCGTCCCAATTGTAAAAGACTAATATCTTCTGATTCTAACCTACTCTTAACTCTTAATAAATTAAAATATTATATGAATAAGAAAAACTATATTGGCAAATACCTTTTTCTTCTTGTGTTGATTATCGGTTCAATAGCTATTGTCCGTTGTCAGCACTCAATGCCTTATCAGCATAATAAGGGATTTATCTTCGGTACAGTTTATAATATTACCTATCAAAGTAATGAAGACCTTCAGCCGCAGATTGAGGCAGAGTTGAAGAAGGTAAATCAGACATTCTCAACTTTTGAAGCTAATTCGTTGATTTCACAGATTAATCAAAACAAGCCGGTGAAAGTGAATGAAATGTTTAGAGAGGTATTTACACTTGCTGAAACAATCTCAAAGGAAACTGATGGTGCTTTTGATATCACAGTTGCTCCAATGGTCAATATGTGGGGCTTTGGTTTTAAGACGGGGCAACATCCTTCTAAGCAAGCAATAGATAGCTTACGTCAAGTTGTAGGATATAATAAGGTAAAGCTTGTTGGTAATACAATTCAGAAGACAGATAAACGCGTTATGCTCGATTGTTCCGCTATAGCTAAAGGTTATGGCTCAGATATTGTTGCACGTTTCTTACGTCGTAATGGTATTAAAAACTTCATGGTTGAGATTGGTGGTGAGATTGTTACGATGGGAAATAGTGAGCAGCGACTGCCTTGGAAGATAGGCGTAACAAAGCCAACGGATGATAGTGTGAAGGTTAATCAAGAGATACAGACGGTTTTGAATGTTACAGATAAGGCAATGGCAACGAGTGGTAACTACCGTAATTTCTATTACAAGGGTGGAAAGAAATATGCTCATACTATTGACCCTAAAACAGGTTATCCTGTGCAGCATTCACTTCTTTCTGCAACAGTCTTAGCAAATAATTGTGCTACAGCAGATGCTTATGCAACCTCGTTTATGGTAATGGGTATCGAGAAAGCACGTAAACTACTTGATCGTCATCCAGAGTTGATGGCATACTTCATTTATTCTGATGCGAAAGGTAATTTACGTGTATGGTATAGTGCTTCGATGGAAGGCAAGATAGTAGAATAAACTATATAGCCGCTTTCTTTTTAAGAAGGCGGTTATATAATATTTTTATATGTTATGCTTCAGCTCTACGATAAACTTCTTGAACTGCCACTCTTCATCGGTATTAGTACGGATGAATTGTCTGATATTGTGGGGCAAACGAAGTTTGGTTTTCATAAGTTGGTAGCTGATAAACCGCTTGTGAGCACTGAAGATAAATGTACACAACTCCTTATGAGGTGGTACACTTCGCGTAGTTGAGTCATGCAGATAACTATCGGTGATCGTATAGAAGAAGAAATGTCTGCGCCGGCTGTGATTCAGCCAGAACACCTCTTTGGACTTATGCAGCGTTATACAAAAGATTTTATCGCACAGACAGATTGTAGCCTGCTATCGTTGGATAAGTCAGAGGTCTTACGGCTACTTGATTATTATCTGATATTCCGACTTAATCTTCTTAATAGTATTTCCATGCAGGCACAGCGAATGAGTCATATTCCGTGGAGGCAACAACCCAGTGATATTCGTCAACAATTTATTAACTTTTCGTCTGTCTGTTGTCTCACACAAGCTGGTCATAAGGTTTTGAAATAAGGATGGAAGATCTTGCTCAAGAGTTGCATCAAAGTCGTCTTAATGTTTCTCGTATGCTTAACGCTTTACAACGTGATGGGCTGCTGACAATGAGTAGGGGAGTTATTACAGTTCCACAGTTAGAAGCTTTAAGGGGATAAGTAACTATTCAGTGGTATTAACTCGGTTATATCCTCTAAAAATCTTCGTATAAAGACTATAAAGATGTTCATTTTCTTGCGTATTTTCAGATTTTCTTGTATCCTTTATACCTATGAAAGAGCAAAGTTACGGACATATCAAAAGTATTACAAGACATGAAGGAAGAGATGCGATTGTTGCGTGAAACTGTCAGCCAGCAGTATGCCGAGATTATCAAATTGAATCGTAACATAAATGCTCTGAACCTCACATATCCGAAAAGAGTTCTTCCATGGTTTTGAGTATTCTGTGAATCTCTTTTCCAAAACATGACAGTATATATAAGGTAACACTGCGTTGCATCGACTATCTGACTATTAAAGTAGCAACCTTGAAAATCTCCTAATCCGAGCTACTGCTTAGTTTCCTTTTTCCCCTTTTCTTGATGCAATGAAAAATCATAGGGCGTGGTTGTCTGCTGCTAAGGAGTGCAGAAAGTAACAGTTTGTAGCCCAATACGCACCTGTCTTTTATATTGTCGAAAACACGACTGATATCTTCCTTTCTCACGCCACTCTTCCTAAGCATGGTGTCATCTGTAATGACAGGCGAGATAACAGGTGACCGATGCCAAACTTGCCAAAAAGATGAAATAAATCATACTCATTCGAGTTTTTAACACTCAAGAGTTTGGATAACTCACTTATTATCTTTATTTTTGCTTCCATAATAGTTTTGTTGTCTTGTCTTTAAAATTACTTGTTTAGCGATTACTAATTTACAAAGAAAATTCGATAAACTGTTATTTTCTCTATCTATTTATTAGGATGGGAAACTTTAGACAATCAATTATGAAGACTTCTAAGTGTTGGTGTTGCATTCTGTTCAATATGCCAATATCCTTAGCTGCCCTAAATGGGAGGGTAAAGTCTTATTCAGGAATTAGCCTGGATGATCTTGTAAGTACGACCGAGGTGAATGCGGAGTGGGTTCAAGGCTCAGACTGGTCTGCAAGCGGAAAATGTCTGAGTGGTGTTGGAGTCTGTGTGTTCGCTGTGGAGTACCATGACAGTGTTCGAATAAGTAATTCAATTTTAGCAGGGGGTGCGTTCGCCCTCCCTGCTTCATAATTGTAAGAAGCATCCTATGAGAACCTTTAGGAATTTTGGAGTATTTCTCTTGTTGGGTCCGTTCTTCCTAACTGTATTCGGTCAGAATCAACCGGATACTGCACAAGACTTGGAGGTAATCCATTCGGTACTGCCTCAGGACCAGCCATACATGCTCTTTAGCAAGGGAGTCTATGAGACAGGTGAAGATATGTGGTTCAAAGCATGGCTGTTCGACCGCTCCTTTTAACACTGTCGAATAGGAGCGGACTCTCTTTCTGAGAATCTATGATTCCACCGACAGTCTTTAGTGTGGAATGAGAAATATCCGATTTCGTCGGGCGGGCTGGGGACACGTTTTCATCGGGAGAAATGGAATACTGGGGAATACACGTGGAAGGATACTACTCAGTCTTCGTTCTATGCAGACAGCACAGAAGCCATCTTTCCTCAAAAATATGGGTTGTTGACCGAATCGACAAACAGAAAACCACAAGACACAGCTATGCAGCAGAGATAACATCAGATCTTGGCTTGTATCCAGAGGGGCTATCTGTTCAGGGTATAAAAACTATAGTTACATTTAAGACAACAGACAACAAAGTATGCTGCCCCTTGAATGGCTGGCTGATGTGAAAATGGAGCGAGGATATTGGACAGCAAAGCTATCATGACGGAATGGGGCTCTTTTCGTTCGTCCCTCAGAAGGAATCCGCTACACGTACAACTAACCAATGGGCAAGGTTTCTCTTCACATCTCCCGTTCGGGCATGGTAATGCATTTGGAACACACAGACAGGAAAAATATAGTGTTCTCGGTGAGGCAGCCAAGGAAGCATGCCCCGTCGTATAACTCCTATTTGTGCAGATGCGTACTGTGCCCTGTTGTCGGGCCAAAGGCATACTTCGGGATAGCCTCATCATCGTTTTACGAGCGAGTTTATCGGACGAGGGAATTGCCGAGGCAACCCGCTATTGGATGAGCAGCGTCCGGTAGCTGAAAAGGTTGTTCTATGTCTTGCCTGATAAACAGCTGGCGATAACAGCTCGTCCGTCGAAAAGAAAGTCTATTCACGCCGTGATAAAGGTAAAAAGTAAGGATACATGTGACCGATTCGAGGAAAACCGGTGCGAGCATTAGCGTGAGTATCTTTGACAAACTTACTTGTAGGCCAAAACCTACCCGAAACGAGTGCTGTCCTGTAATTTGCCTCTCAACGCAGATACGTGGTAATATTCATCACCCGCTACTACCTTGATGCGAATAACTTGGGACAGATTGCATGCTTTGGACCTGTTGCTTCTTACGCAGGGGTGGCGGCGAGTATGCTGCAGGAAAGTCGGAAGGACTGTCGTGGAAACCATTCTCTGTGACAGCGGAAGAGAAACCGTGGGGAAGTCGTAGATGATGAAATACCACCAGCGGAGGTGAGCAGGTGATTCAGGTGTTCCGGTGCTTTCGGGGATGAGTCGGTTCCTATGGACCCGATTCCCGTGTGGGCAGCTTCTCTGTTCGTGTCTGTCATGAATACACTTCGGGGTGGATATGTCTATATCAAGCCACTTCTGGGAAAGAGTTCAAAGCCACATCTGACGCTCTCGGACAATGGTGACGCGTGATAGACTCCATGAAAGTCCAGATCATACCAATCTTATTTGAACAATGTCGAGAAGAGAGAAGAAAGACGCTGGAGCTTGTCACAGCAGACAGGCTGGTGCTGCTGTAGACGAGGTGCGTCGCGGGAAGCATAGGATTCCTTGAGGATAAGTTCATGGAAGCTGGATAGCTTCGGTAAATATAATTTAGGCCAGCGGGTCTGCAAACACGGCTTTTGAAAACTACAAGGGGATATTCCGCTTAATGGGAGGATGAAAAGAGCACCTGTCCAATGTGCTCAACATGGTAGAAGATACTTTTAAATGTTCGGAGGAAACCGTCGTCGCAGGTGTATCGGATTATAAAATGCAGACCCTAATACTGCACAGGGCTATGGATCGTCAAAGATGTCGCGGACATAAAAGTGTGAGGTCTATCTGCACCGATGAGGAATTTGCTCCGTAACGAATAACATCCCGCGTGTCAAGGGCTACTATGGCCAGCGCGAGTTCTGTACCTCGATTCCGTGGAGATGCGTCCTCGCTTCCCGATGCGCATGACCGACTGCTATGGAGGTCCCTCATGTTCTGACTGACAAGAACTGGAGATGCCATCGTGCCATTTTTGAGGACATCGACATCAATACGCGTTTATAGGGTCGTGGAGGTACCGATGGTCTGGGACTATTAGACGGTAACACTTTTGAGTTTCTATGTGTCAAAAACCATGGAAGAATGAGAGACGAAACCTGGCTGACAGCGGACAGTAGGGCTACCGATATTCATGCTGCTGTGCATAGCCAGTACGAGGCCTCTGCACAGACTCACTGGCCATGACACCCCTCAGTCCAGATGAGAGACTCTATCGTACATCTGAAGGGGGTGGGTCAGTGCCTCACGTCCGCTGATAAAGGCAGAGCTCGATAGGATAGCCTGTCCTTGCAGCCGAGTGATCGACAGCAGGGCATGACAGCTGGTGGAAATGCTGCAGCGGAAGGTGCCTATGGTTTGCGGTGGGGGAATGATGTCGTGCCAGTAAAGGGCAGTACTGATTTCAAGGTATATGTGAACAGCAATGCCAAACACCATGATGAGCAGCAAGCCCACGGAGATGATGAGGACCATCCCGCTCGACCGTCAGGAAGATAAGAAGTCATTACGCAGATCCGGTGCCAAATATGATGCGGAGGGCGTGTGCAGGGATACTCAACATCATTACGTTGAGGCGGTTCGAAGCTGGAAGGCTACAACGTCAGTCTGGGCGTGGGAGTAATGAATATAGCACAAAAGTGCAAACGTGTCAGGACTGGCCAAGGTCGGGAAGTAGCTCTGTCGGTCACCGGACGGGAGTAAGCTATTCAAGACCACCAGAGGCATGTGGCAGGAGACGGAACGCACAGGTAAAAACGCTGTCGGCGGCAGGACAGATGCACTCCTACTCACGATTATCAGGTCAGGCACCCCGCCCATTTCTGCGGTGGGCGGCAGCTATGATTTGACAGCCGCCACTTGCTCCAGTATTGCGGCGGGAGTGAGAAGACTACACAGGGAAGAAGCCGGACGGACATGCACACACTCGATATGTACGACGGCAATGGTGGAGCATAGATCAGCTTCGATAATGAGCATGCGTCACGCAATCGAATTAACGGCCTGTACGCGAGGAATCGATTACCACGCGCACGTTTGGCGAGACATGGCGGTGTCCTTAACGCTGTCGGCGTATCGCTTTTCCTTGCGTACCTTCCACCGTTATGTCCTCCAGCGCCTTTGTACGCAAGGCCAGACACCGGATTTGCGGTTTCAGGACCTGTGTGCCACGTCCGATCTGCATGGACGAACGCCACCAGTCAGATGAGACGCCATGCCGTGACCAGAGGTGGAAAGCGCCATGGAGTGTGGGGGCCACGTCCATCCATCGCAACCATACAAGAGTGACAATGTCGAAGGCTACAAGAACGGCGGGTGCGGAGGAACCTTTGGGACGGAGACCAGAGTCCGTCTCTGTCTTACGGGCAGAAGACCGACATTTCCATCCGCCTGTGCGGAATATGCCACTCTGGCACAAAGCAAATATCCAGGAAAGATGGGATTGCGTCTGAGCATTCTTCGCAGAAAAGTAAGCTATCCTGAGGCTAACACTCCTGACGCGTCGCGATAAGTTTCGGTGCGCAATTCGATAACGTGGTCCCTTCCTTGTCAATCGGCTACCACCGTATAGGGGAGACACGGACGCTCACGTTCTCTTATGCCATAGCCGCATATCACGCAACATCTGGAATCTGAATCCCTATATGGCAGACCGGACGAGATCCTACAGTCGTCAAGACAGGAAACTGACTACAGCCATCATCCTCGCATAACCTGAGCCTCTCGTTTCCAACTCGTTTGCAGGCGCTTTGGAATAAACATGACGGCGGGACTCGACTTACAGGATCGTGGCATCATCGGCTGCCTCCTATTGGGGTAATCCTGTCTCTGACCGACAATATGGTAACAGGGAAGATGCCACCTTATCTCCACGATATGTGCATGTCTGCTCAAAAGTAATGTTTATCTGAGACCTTCCACATCCGGTGGGCACTCTCTGGGAGCGCCACCTACGAGATGTCAATGCAAACGGAGCATATACCAATCTTAAGAAGTTCTACAGCTGGGACAGCACCAATAATGGATATTCAAGCAGTCTTTCGGTCAATTTGAAGAAGAACCTGCCGTGGAGGTTGAGAATGGTGTGCAGGTTGTTCGCTGAACAGCCGAAGCTTACATCGACGTATACCAGAAGGCTCCATGATGTACCGTCTTATGCTGATTCGTTCTTTCTTCGAAAGACGACCAGGCGACATGATGACCGTCTATGGAAATAATCTGTTCCAAAAATGATTTGCGTATGGAACAGCTTGCCGAAACCTGCCGACTTTACAAATCGCTTTACGAATGTGGGAGACGTGACTACTCGCAGCTTCGGTATAAACGTCAGCCTGCGTATAGGAAGCTGCATGATAAGGTGAAACGCATCGAAGAGCATATCAAACGATGACATCATCATAGATGGGAATCAAGAGCAGAAATGAGTAAATAACAAAATCCTACAGCACTGTGCACCTGTTCTCATTTCCACGCTTGTCGTTTCTCATATCCATTGACTTTTAACACATGACTAACTGAAGTTATGCAGTGTGTACCTATCTTCATCGCTTTTTCCAGTAGCTCAGCCATTACAAAGATAGTACATCGCTTTGTTATTATCGCCTTTGATTGTAGCCACTTCAAGGTGTTGGGGCGTCACCCTACGCATTTCTTTTAAAAGCGCGAAAAGAAATGCGATTCGAGACAAGCAGAACTCTCTTCCATAACGTGGGTGCCATGAGGTCGTCCTCCATATCCGAAAAGAGTTCGACTGGTTTGATGTTTCGTGCATCTCTTTTCTAGAAAGCCATGACAGTATATGTGGGTAACACAGGTGTATATCGACTATCGATCATTTGGTGCTAACTTTGATACTTCTAATCCGATATGCAACGAGTCTCCCTTGTTTCCCTTTTCCCTGATGCAGTGATAAATCTGGAGAGTATGGTTGTCTTGCCGTCAAAGGAGTACGAAAGTAACAGTTGTATGGCCCAGTACAAACCTAGTCTTTTACATTGTCAAGCTTGACACGTGATATCTTCCTTTCTCACGCCACTTCTTCCTAAGCATGCGTGTCATCTGTAATGACAGGCAAGAGATAACAGGTGACCGATGTAAACTTGCCAAAAGATGAAAATAAATCATACTCATTCGAGTTTTAACACTCAAAGTTTGGATAACTCACTTATTTTTCTTTATTTTGTTTCCTTAATATGGTTTTGTTGTCTTGTCTTTAAAATTACTTGTTTGCTTAATTACTAATTTACAAAGAAGATTCGACAAACTGTTATTTTTCTATCTATTTGTTAGGGTAGGAAACTTTGGTATATCATTAATGTCCAGAATTTTAACGGGACTGCCCACTAATGACTCAGCACAAAGATGTCAAACGTGCCATAAAAGGATTCATATCTTTGAGAATGATGATGTGTACATATGATGATCTTTCTGAGGCAGCCTATTTCAAATAGGCTGTCCAAAGAAGTTTCTGAATCTTTTAAAGAGAAGGAATCACTGTTAATGGACAATGTATATTTTCTTTAAACGTGTCAATAATCCACATATAACGTACCAAGAATATGCTTTGACGATGATGACGGCGTATGAATGTTTTCTTAATAGCTAAAGGTTTCCCACCCAAATAAATAGATGAAAATAACGTTTGTCAGGCCCTCTTTATGATAAATAGTAGTCGCTAGAACTGATTTTAAAGACAAGACAGCAAATCATGTAAACCATGAGATATAGTGAAGTTATCAAAGCTTCCTGAAGTGTTAAACTACGATGTGAGTGTTCGTCTTTAACAGGATTGGCATCGGTCTGCTCGTATCATAACTTTCGTGAGAGAAACAGGACGGAGTTTCGGCTTCGGGTTGCTCCTCTCTCTTTGCACTCTTCCGCATTGTGGGCGAGAGCATCTCCATAGTATGTGCAAACATATCAAGATATATGAGCTTTCAAATCATGGTAAGAACTGTTTCTGTCGCATGATGATTCGCCTGAGATGGATTGGAGACGATTGATGAACCACTTTGCTGCACGTTATATGTGCCCTGTGTGCGTAGGTATGGCGCGGTTCATCAATCGAGATACCGCTATGTTTCGTATAGATGACTTCCGTGCTTGAGAAGAGTGGTGTGAGGATGGAGGGTATCCAGTCGTGTTTTCGACCATATGAAGGCAGATGCGTATTGGGCTGGCTGTTACTTTGTGCCTTCTTTGACGGCAGAACAGCTTCTACCCTTTGATTTTCACTACATCGAGAAAGGGAAAGCAAGGCGTAACTACTGGCTGACAAGACGGCAACTCGAGGCATATCACGCAAAGAGGATTACACGGCAATCCTGATTATCAGCGCTTTCCAAGAGTGTAAGATGTATACAAGCTGGGAAGTTGCCATGGATGGCATCTTCGCCGTGGATGGAAGATGGGGTACATGTCAGTATGTGATTACCGATAGTTGGTTCACCTGCGAGCAACTTATGACATGTGTTGAAGCATGGGTAAAGAGGCAATGCGCTGTTGGACTTGCAAAAATGGGAAAGACAAAATACACTATATCAGCGGGCAAACAGATGCTGCAGAACTCATTTGCCACCTATGAGACGTGGTGAGAAAGAACTGTCGTAAATACAAATGTCCGATATATTCGGCTCAACGGCAACTTAGGAGATATACCTATCAAGTCTTCCCTCGTCAAGTATGGTAGAAACTCCGCATGGAACGTTCTGCTCACCACGGATACAACGATGTCTTTTCGTAAAAGCCTTTGAAGTGTATCAGATTAGATGGAACATAGAGGTGATGAACAAAGGAGGACTAAGCAATATCTCGGATTAGGAGGTTATCAGGTTTGTAGGCTTTATTGGTCAGATAGCCAAAGACGCAACGCTGTGCTGTTACCCTGCATATACCGTCTTGGCTGGAAAAGATTCACAGAATAACTCAAACCATGGGCGAACTCTTTTCCGGATCTATGGAGGGTGATCTCATGGCACTCACGTTATGGAAGCAGGTTCTTACCTGCATCAGAGACGCATTCTTCGCATTTTAGGAAATGCCGGAATGACGCAATACCTTATGGCTACAATCAGCGGAAACGACAAAGAGATGAGGCAAAATCTTGTAATGGCTGAAGCGTTGGAAAACATGGGACCAAGTATGTGGATAGTCTCTACTTAGCTTCTGTTCGAGCATGTGTTAACAATCAATGGATATGAGGAAAGGCTGACACAAGGAAAATGAGAAAAGTTAGTGTTTTAAAGAATTTAGGAAAACTTTAGTTAATAATATGTCCACATTGAATTTTTGTCGTACCAGAATATCTTATCAAAGTAACTTATTTTCGCAGATAGATTTGGAGAATATACTAAAAGATATAAATGGATATGAAATTATTAACCATAGACAGAAAGTCCATGTGTGCCCACATTCCATTCGTTGCATGAGTCTGACGAGATTGGATAGAATTTCTGTACCGTCTGATGATTATCGTGTGGAATAGCTCTTTTGGGTCTCAAAGTAATGCTCCAAATCCGAGGACACCAAAATAAAGATTGGACTACTTTTCATTGTAGTAGGGTGAACTTTTTATAATAGTGTTGTATGTGTCAAATAAGTGGTTTTGTGGATACGGATTTATTTTTGAATGTTGCAGTATGAAATCTATGAAGAGAAATTTAAACAAATACGGACACACATAAGCGTATGTCCGTAAATGATTCTAAGGAATAAGACGTGAAGTCTGTCAATCCTATTCGTAAGTTAAAACGTTTTTACTATAATGTCTGTTATGCGTTCTTGGTTTCAGTAATCACTTCCTTACATAACTTCTCCTTTGTGGTCTTAACTGTATAGTTATCTTCTCCAGCATAGAAACGGCGGTGTGCTTCCTCTTGGCGAGGTACAGAGAAGTTGCTAACACGTTTCATGTAGCCGATGATACGGGTGAGGTAATCAACATTTTTAGACTGGCAATGTGGACATTCGTGTATATATCGTTTGTCAATATGACCACAGTCGTTGCATACCGTGTTAGGAATGTTGAATGTGAAGTAGTTACACCCCTCTTGTGCAGCTACACGCAGCAACTGTCGATACTGTGTTTCAGAGAGGTGCTCCTCAAGGTTCATGTGAAGAGCAGAACCACCCGTTAGGTGTTCTATATAAGGTGCACCATGCAGCTTGAACTTATCAAGAATAGTCAATGAGTTATCTTCTAGACGATAGAAGTAGCTGTTATAGCAGCTACGTGGAACAAAGTAACCATCTTCAGAGTCCCATTTAGAATGCTTTACACCTACATTCTCAGCAGGAATCATCTCGCAGTTGAACATAGCTTCCTTTGTACGGAAGGCCTTATTCTGTGTTTCTATCAATCCAAGTACGGTCTGTACGAACTTCTTATACTCCTCATTCGGTGTGATGTCAAGTCCCATGAATTCTGCAGCTTCTACAAGACCATTGATTCCAATTGTGAGGTATTGGCGATCAATGTTAATATATCCTGCATCAAAGAGTGGTAACATGTGATTACGCAGCAACTCCTTGAGGTTTTCATTGTATGCTAATTGAACCTTATGGCACAATTTGATGATGTGGGTTAGATACTCCTTATAATCAAGGTTATTATTGACTGCATACTGAATACAGCGGTTGAGATTGATAGTCAATACACTCTTCGAGCCTGTTGAGACGCCACCAGCACCGAGCGTATAAGAGAAACCATTGTCTTGAATCTCGTTACGCAGACGGCAGCATGAACTGAGTGAGTCAGCATTATCACTCATATATGTGAAGAAACTATGCCCTTCAGAATACATCTTAGCAGTAAAGTCACCCCATTCCTTATCCTTACAATCACCATTTTCGGCTAATAAAGCCATTGTTTCAACAGGGAAAGTGAGAACAGTCTTCAGACGCTCTTGATTGAACCAAGTCATAAAGCGTTTTTGGAACCAAGAAAGACTCTCCCAGTCAGGCTGTGAACCATCTGGGAAATAGAAGTTTCCAAAGAGTGATTCGAAGTATGGTCGGTCGTAATATGATATGTTCCAGAATACAGCTTGATAGTTGCGAGCACCTGTAGGCTGGTTGGTGAATAGACTATTTGCTCAAAATAATCAGTAATTACCTTGTCTATTGAACGTTTTCTAAGGCTGAGATCAACTACTTCATCAGCACGCTTCCAGTAGTCTTCACCATATTCTTTTTGTATAAAGTAATTCATATACATAAGGAACTCTGGTGTTGCGCAGGCACCAGCAAGCATAGAAGAAACCATGAATACCATGTTGATAAATCCTCCGCAGAAACTCTTAAGATTGGTTGGTGCGGTAGAGTTCCCCCCAATAGAGGTTGTACCACCAATCAGCCAAGGATACATGGTGATTGAAGCGCAATAGTTTGCGAGGTTTGTCTCATCATTCTTATATATAAAATGGTGGTTAAGAAGGTCGATGTATTCATCAGCCAAGTCTTTACCATACATTTTCTTAATACGATCAACAAGTAGTCTACGGTTGAGACGAATAAAGCCTTGCTTTGGAAGTTCGCCGATAAGGGTAGCAATATTCTTGTGTTCAACATTGGCGTTAGCATCAAACTTTGAGCCTGTTGCTGCATTAGAGGCTACACAATAGTCTGAGAGGAATTTCATCTTTTCAAGTGTCTCACGATCTTCTGTGTGCTGCTGGCGATGAACAATGAAACTCTTTGCTACATGATAATATCCTTCTTCAAAGTGCTAACTCTACCACTGATTTTTGAATATCCTCTACCTTGATGTCGTTTTGATTCAGGTCGCTAGTCAATTTTTGACAATGTCCCCAAGTCGGTAGGCGTGTTGACACTTTTCGAATGCCTTGGATTGCATTCATAATTTTGTCGAGGAGAATCGATCCTTTGACCCCATCACGTTTTTGTGATTGTAAAGTTCTTCATTTCCATTGTTGAATTATTATTTTAGGAGTTTAATTTTTCTTTCGATATTATTTTTAGGTGTGTGATTTTTAATACATTAAGTAAAAGCAAAAAAGTTGTCAGTTTTGGATAACTTTTTAATTTGTTATTTCTAAGTTTTCCATTTTGATAAATCTTCTGATGCAAATTTATATAAAACTATTCATTTGGCAAAGAATATTTGAACTAAAAATATTGGATAAATTACTAATTATCTGTGCTTTTAGTTTATGTGAAACGTTGGTGGCATAAGGTGTTGAAGTTAGTTTCACTCGATGAAATATTTTTGATATAGATGTTCTTGTACCTAAAAAGAATCATTTAGTTGTTTACTAAATTATTCTTTTATTACATCTACTAAGATATGTTTGTGAAGAAGTTTTTAGGATGAATACTTGGTTAAATATATAAGTTATTTTTATTGTTGTTATTTGCTTCATACATATAAATAATGTAATTTTTGCAGGTGGAAATAATAAAGTTATGAAAGATATATCATTGATAGCCTTTGATGCAGACGATACTTTATGGGAGTGTCAAACATATTTTGAGGCAGTAGAGAAAGAGTATTGTGAGGTTCTTAAGCCTTATGCTTCGGCTGATGAAGTCTCCAAAGCTCTTTTTGATGTTGAAACAGCAAATATGCCACTTTTGGGTTACGGTAGTAAGGCTTTTTTGTTGTCACTATTGGAGAATGCAATAGAGGTAAGTGAAGGAAAGCTAAAAGCAAAGGAGGTTAAGAAGATTATTGATTTAGGCAAAGGACTTCTCGAGTTACCAGGAAGGCCAATGGATGGCGTTGAAGAAACATTGAAAGTCTTGCATGATGCAGGAAAGTATCATTTGGTTGTTTTTACTAAAGGCGAACTACTCGATCAAGAGAATAAGTTTCGTCGTTCTGGGTTAAGTCTATATTTTGAAGACATTATTGTTGTTTCAGATAAGACAGAAAAGTCTTATCATCAGTTGTGTAATCGATATTCTATTGATGTTGACCAACTATTGATGGTGGGAAACTCTTTTCGTTCGGACATAGAACCTGTGTTAAAACTTGGTGGCTGGGCTGCTCATATCCCTTTTCATACTGTATGGCAGCACGAAGTCGTTGAGGAATATGATCACCCTCATTTGTTGAAATTGGAGTTCTTTACACAGTTAAAACATGTTTTATTAAACGGCTTTGTAAACTGTTGGTGAATCTTTTGTAATAATTTCATTATACGTCGATTATTTTATGTAAGTTTGCTTTTCAAAAACAATAAGGATATAAATACATATTAAACTAATCATTGATTAAATGTTAGCACCACAAATTGAATTTTCAGATCGAGAGGAGCTATTGAGTTTATTCAAGAACGTTACTGTAAATCACCCATGTATGGTGGTTGTGGTTCATGTAATCTTCTGATGGTGTACCCATGCTAGAGTATTTTGCTGATTATAGATGGTAAGGTTGAATTTGTTAAACTTGCTGCAAAAGATTTGGGAGTAGGAATTTTTCTTCTTCCAGATAATCTAATGTTAGGGTGAAATGCAACTCATAATAGCTTTTGTTTATAGTCCGCACTATTGGATGCTTACCCTTCGCACCATTGGTGTTTGCCCTCCGCACCACTGGTGCTAAGCACTATCACCATGGAAACATAATGGTAGGAAATGGTAATAGATACTGTAAATTAATATATAATAAGAGATTATAGAAAACATATATAGGGATGCTTTATTTGGCAATAATAAATGATATGCAATAAGCGTTTTTGTGTT
>BNJS01002759.1_pt1 | contig 77810 bp, 90 predicted proteins | sample 8540461 | NCBI WGS metagenome assembly BNJS01 (sample SAMD00202454, study PRJDB9452) | human saliva metagenome | isolation source: human saliva | place: Japan
AAAAATCAATTCCCCTAATATAGTAAATAAATTGAGGAAGTTATACTGTTGCCCCTTCCAAAAATCAATTAAAACATACATATCCATCGACCTAAATAAATTGATATATAAAAAGCTGATATAAAAACGCTACCAGAGAGAGGTCAATCTCTTGGTAGCGTTTTATTTAGAATCAAACTTATGCCAAACAGTTTATCCTCGTACATAGATTATATTCCTCCCCTCGAGATTAAAGATCCTCTTCTTCCTCTCCTCAGTGTCCTCTTGGTATTTCTCAAAATAGTCTGCTGAAGTAGTTCTCTCGTGGTGGAGCGGATAGGGTGAGCTATGTCTCATACTCCCCGTCCGTTGTCTTTCTGGAAGGCATTGCAATAAACAAACCTTTCTCACCTTCGATGACCTTGATATCGTGAATCACAGATTCCTCATCAAAAGTGAAATGGAAACAATAGCCTTCATTTTACCTTCTTTGTCAACCTTGCGAACCCGTACATCTAGTAACCTCCATGATGCTCCTTCCTTTTTACATGGTATACCTTTCATTTTTCTCGATGACGATTCTGATATTCTCCGGTGTTCCAATGTAGGTTGTATTGGCGCGAATGGTGTCCCGGCTCTCCACGATGCAGATTCTCAATAGCTGTTATCTCCGATATACACATCATTCAGGATTACCGAATTCCGAATAATGCAGTTGTTACCCACATAAACATTACGGCAAAGAACAGAATTTTCCACTGTTCCATTGATAATACAGCCGCTGGCTACTATGGAGTTGTGAACACTGCAATCGGATTGTCATTTCGCAGGCGGGTTATCCGCTAATTTTGTGTATATCCTTGGTGCCTGCTGAAAGAAATAATCCCGAATATCTCTCTCTTCAAAAGTCCATATTCGTCTTGTAATAGGACTCCAAAGACAATATTGCTCAATAAGTATTCAGTCTATAACCGTAGATTCAGCTTTTGAAATTCTTATAGCGAACAGAATATCTTTACAAAAATCATAACGATCTTCGTCGTGGGCTTTTTCAAAAGCTCAATAAGCAGTCTTCTGCGGATAATATAAACTCCGCAAGAAATCAAATTTGCGTCCGTCGATACGGGCTTTTCTTCAAATTCCCACGATTCTGCTGTCCTCATTCATTTTCAGACAGCCAAAGCGAGATACATCGTCTTCCGCATCAATAGACTTGCATACGACGGTAATGTCGCTCTCTTCTCGATATGATATTCTAGTGCCTTGTTATAGTCAAGTTTATATACCCCATCTCCTGCTGCAACAATCACATAAGGCTCATGAGAAGACTGTAAAAACAAGGTTCTGGTAGAGTGCATCTGCCGTCCCACAGAACCAGTCCCCGTGTTCAGCGGTTATGGTCGGTGTGAAGACATAAAGCCCTCCCTGTTTTCTTCGAAGTCCCACCACTTGGAAGATGATAGATGTTAGTTTAACGAGCAGGAATTGTACTGTGTCAGTACCGCCACCTTCCTGAATATGCGAGGTGGACATATTCGAAAGAGAAATCAATCGCTCGGAATGTTCCTGCTACAGGCATAGCAGAGATAGCTCTCTTGTTGGAAAGCTCATGCATTCTTTTATTGTTTCCACCTGCTAAAATTATACCAATCGCTCTCATGCTCTTTCCTCCTCCCTGATAATCGCTCCTCCGCTAGAAAGAAGCCCATCCGGATAGTCGGATAGCACTGTTGTTCAAAGATAGCTGTATTTCTCCCCACTCTGACCCCATCCGGTATCCGGGAGTTTTCCCCGATGGTCACAAGGTTCGAGCAATAAACCCTGCTGTCCGCCTGACTCTTGGTACTCTCCAGTACCGATAGTGCAGACGTTTCCGGTGTCACATTTTCTGCCACCACAGCTTGGTCAATGTGGGTATTTTTCACCAATAACCGTGTTTTCCATGATAATACTGTTTACTATGACTGCCCCGTGTTCCACTGTAACACCCGGTCCTATCACAGAGTTGTAGATTTCTCCGTGAATTTCACAGCCCTCCGCAATAATGGAACGTTCCACATGAGAATTCGTGGAAACATACTGCAGTGCGGCATTGTCGGTCTGGTGTAAATCTTCCAGTATTCTTCGTACAAATTAAACTCGAGAATTAACGCAATAAGTTCCATATTGGATTCCCAGTAGGATAAAAGGGTTCCGACATCCTTCCAGTAACCATTGAACTCATAGGCGTAAATCTTCCCTTGATTTTGGAAAAGGTAGGGAATGACATGTTTTCCAAAATCACAGTCAGGAACGTCCTTATTCCTGATCAAAGCCTCCTTTAATACTTTCCAATTGAATATGTGAGATTCCCATGGACGCCAAATTGCTCTTCGGATTTTTTGGTTTTTCTTGGAAATCTATAATCCTTCCCTGCTCATCCGTCACTGTAATACCGAAACGACTGGCTTCTTCCATGGGTACCGGCATGGATGCAATTGTCAAATCCGCCTTCATCGCTTTATGGTATTCCAGCATCACCTCATAATCCATCTTATACACATGGTCTCCGGATAGTATTAAAACATATTCCGGATCATAGTTTTTCGATGTAGGCGATGTTTTGATAGATGGCATTTGCCATGTGCCAGAGTAAAAGCCTCGTATCTTTTGAGACTCATAGGGTTGCAGTACCGTCACGCCACCTCTGTTTCTGTCCAAATCCCATGGTATGCCGATTCCTATGTGTGCATTCAAACGTGAGAGGGTTGATACTGAGTCAAGACGCCAACCGTGTCTATACCGGAATTAATACCAATTACTCAGAGGAAAGTCAATAATCAGTGCTTTCACCCAAAAAGCCACTGCCGGTTTCGCCACATTCTTTGTTGGAACACCAAGTCTAGAGCCTTGGCCTCCAGCTGAAAAACATGGCGATCATTTCCTTCTTGATCATAATTAGCACCTCACCGTGTCTAGGATTCTGTCGCTCTGGCTGAGTCAGATTATAGAAAATTGTAATGAATTTAAAAATCTCCTAAGTCTGGTAATTGAATTATAGCACGATTGGAATATGTTGAAAACAGGTAAAATCAAAAATATTCACTATAAAAACGAATGAAATTCCTAGTAATTTTGTATAAATGTTTTGTGTGTGTCATGTATAAAATCTTTTTCTTTTCCTGTTTTTCGTTTTTCTCTAAGAATCAAAAAGAAAATACCCAAACGATAGCTCTCTTTTTCTATTTCTTTAATATTTTTACAATAATTTTCTCCTTTTTAACAGTATTTTTATATGGTAATTATAAATAATTTTTATACAAATAATAAAACAAATAATTTTTCCACACATAAGCAACTTCACACTAGCGGAATTAGCCTTGAGCAGTTCCTTAAGTATATACTACATGGATGTTAAGGTACTCTTATAAAGAGAATCTTTACAATATTTATTCAAGAAAATGATTCGGTTATTATGTTGCATAATCATCCGGCGGATGGACGTATCCATTCACGGAATAAGCACTATTAAAGGGGGATTTATGAAAATCACTGGTCTTCGAGACATTTTCCTTTCAAAGGAAGAATTTTTTGACACGGAAGTAACCGTCAGCGGTTGGGTAAGGAGTAATAGAGATTCCAAGAATTTCGGTTTCCTTACCATTTCTGACGGAACCTTTTTCACACCGCTTCAGGTCGTTTACCATGACAATATGGAAAACTTTAACGAAATTGCAAAACTGGGAGTCGGAGCTGCCGTTATCGTAACCGGTCGCCTGCTTGCCACTCCCGATGCAAAGCAGGACTTTGAACTGCAGGCGACTGTGGTTTCAGTTGAAGGAGACACTCTTCCGGACTACCCTCTTCAGAAAAAACGGCACAGCTTGGAGTATCTTCGTACCATTCCGCATCTTCGCCCGAGAACCAATACTTTTCAGGCAGTTTTCCGAATTCGTTCACAGATTGCCTTTGCCATCCATTCTTTCTTTCAGGAAAGGGGATTTGTCTATGTTCATACCCCGATTATTACCGCATCCGATGCAGAAGGTGCAGGAGAAATGTTCCAGGTAACCACTCTTCCCTTAGATAATGTTCCTATGATTGAAGGTAGTCCTGATTATAAAGAAGATTTCTTCGGAAAGAAAACCAGTCTGACTGTTTCCGGGCAGTTAAACGGAGAGACCTTTGCACAAGCCTTTAGAGATATCTACACCTTCGGTCCCACCTTTCGTGCAGAGAACTCCAATACACAAAGACACGCTGCAGAGTTTTGGATGATTGAGCCGGAAATGGCATTTGCCGATTTGGAAGATGTTATGTTCATCGCGGAAGATATGTTGAAATATATCATTCAATATGTTCTTATTAATGCACCGGAAGAGCTGGAATTTTTAAATCAGTTTGTAGATAAGGAACTTCTTGCCCGTCTTCAAAATATTGTAAAGTCCGATTTCGCCAGAGTAAGTTATACAGAGGCTGTAGAACTTTTATCTAAGGAAAACGATCGCTTTGACTATAAGGTGGAGTGGGGATGCGACCTGCAGACCGAACATGAACGCTATTTAACCGAAGAAGTTTTTAAACGTCCCGTTTTTGTAACGGACTATCCAAAGGACATCAAGGCCTTCTATATGAAGTTGAACGAGGATGGAAAGACTGTTGCCGCAGTCGATTGTCTGGTTCCCGGAATCGGTGAAATCATTGGCGGCTCCCAAAGAGAGGATGACCTCGAGAAGCTCACCAAGCGTATGGAAGAAATGAAGATGAATCTTGAGGAGTATCAATTCTATTTGGATCTTCGTAAGTACGGAAGCACAAGGCACGGCGGATTCGGCTTAGGATTTGAAAGAGCCGTAATGTACAGTACCGGTATGAGCAATATCCGTGATGTACTTCCGTTCCCAAGAACCGTAGGGAATTGCGAACTGTAAAGGAAGGGAATCCTATGCGTTTTATTCACGCCTCCGATTTAAATCTGGGAATGATTCCGGACGGACAAAAATCATGGGGAAGAGAACGCGGAAATGCGCTCTTCTCCGCATTGGATAAAATTGTAGATTTGGTTATACAGGAAAATGCGGATGCTTTGTTTCTGACCGGACAAAGCTTCCATTTTTCTCCTTTAAAGGAAGACGTAGAAAAGAATCCGGCAAGTCTTTTGCCCGGATTCCTTTTATCATATCCTTCTTTTTTCTAAAAATTCTCCCGATTATCATTTCCTGAATAATGCAGCTTTTCCGAGAAACATTCATCTAATTCGGGAAGAAAAGGAACATCTCTATGTTGAAGATTTAAATATGGAAATACTGGCCATACAAAAATATACCGGGCAGGAAGCAGAGACCAAAGAGTTTTCCTTACAGCATTCCGATGCCATTCCTCTTCTACTCTGTAATACCGGTAAGGACTGCAGCTTCCCTAGCAATAGAGAAGAGCTGGAAAGCTCCCATTTTCCTTTGTTGCTTTGGGAGGAGAATATAATAAAAGGGTTCTTTTAGAGAATAGAATTCTCTATGCCGGTTCTCCGGAACCTTTAGGAAAAGAACAGTTAGGGGAACACGGTATTTATCTCGGAAATATCCATCCCTTGCAAAAAAAGGTAGATGCATTGGATTTTATTCCAATCGCTACCGTGCAATATCTTTTCCTCCATTTTCATCTGGATAAAGATACTGGAACGGAAGCGCTTCGTTCCCGCCTTCACATAGAAATACAAAAAAGAGGCTTGGAGCATATTTATCGCATCAAATTCAGCGGAGACCGAGATCCGGAAACAAAAATCACGGAAGAACTCCTTCCTAAAGGAGCAAGAGTGATTGAATGGATAGACAAAACCTATCCGCTATATGACTTCTATTCTCTTTATAAGGAACATAGTAACGACCTCATAGGACTCTATATTCGCTCCTACCTGAAAAAAGGCTTAAATGAGCTTTCCCAAAAAGAACAAGATGCCCTTTTTTATGGAGTTTCAGCACTTCTTCAAGGGGGAAAATAATGCAGATTACTAAACTGGAAATTTTAGGTTTTGGAAAATTCCGTAATTTTTCCTTGGATTTTTCTTCTAAATGCAATGTGATTTATGGCGAGAACGAAGCAGGGAAATCCACACTCCACAGTTTTATTCAAGCCATGCTCTATGGTATCCCAAGTGCACCAAGTAAAAAAGAAGAATTCTTTCGATATCTCCCCTTTTCAAAAAACGAGATGTCCCATGCCTCTCCGACTGTTCCAATGGAAAATGCTCAGTTCGGAGGAAGTCTGTATTTCCATTATCAAAATGAGGATTACTGTATAAGCCGTGATTTTTCTAATGGGGGAGAAGCAAAAATTTGTCGTATGAGCTGTCAAAAAACCATTGCTAATCCGGACTTGTTTTTAGAGGAAGTGCTTTCTTCCTTTTCTTTGGAAAGCTTCAAAAATACTGTCTCCATCCGTCAGTTAAAGTCTACAACGGAACGAGAAATGGTAAAAGAACTGCAAAGTATTTTTTCCAATACGGAGCACAGCGGAAATATAAACATCAATCCGAGTAATGCAATTTCCCTTTTGGAGGAAGAAGAGAGGCGCTTGAAAGAACAGATTTATTTTCAAGCAGAAAAAGAATATAACTCTCTCCTCGGAGAAGCAAAAAACGCGCAAAAAAATCTTGTTGAAGACAGCAGTAATACATTCCCTAACAATGAAGACTTGCTTTCTTCTAATGAAAGTTCATTGAACGAAGCAAAACGACGCAGCAATAGCCTTGCACTGGAGCTGGATGAAAAAATTTCCGAAATTGCACGTCTTCAAAATGAATTAAACACTCTAGAGGGAAGCCTCAACAGAGAATCTTTCAAATCTATTGAAGAAGCCGTTTTTGAAGAAAAAAAGTTGGAAAAACTTTTGATCGATCTACAGGATGATGAGGGAAAGAAAAAGCACAGTAGATTATTCCCCCTCCTTCTTTTATTCATTTCCTTTGTATTCCTGTTTTATGCAATATTCAGTGGATTGTATTTTTACAGTGACCTATCCGTTTCCGAGATTTTTTCCTTAAGAATAAACGGAATTCCTTTGCTCTATCCCTGCCTTTGCTTCTTTGTATTTTTCTTTATTTTTGCTTGCACCATCTATTGCGAGGGAAAGAAAAAAGCAGAATTGGAAAAACAAAAAGAACAATTCTATAATGAAGTTCTACAAAAAAGAAGAATTGCCGACTATGCTTCCCATATGAACAGTAGCAAAGAAGAAGTTGAAGGGACTTCCTCAGTCGAATTTTTCAGCCCCTATATTATTAAAGCTTATTACAGTGAAATCAAAAAGAACTTTGAAGAAATTGTCGAAAAGAAAAAAGAACTGGAAGCAATTAACCTGGAAATTTCCATTCTGAAGGAAGAGGAAAAGAAAGAACGGGAAGAAGAACGCAGACTACAAGAAAAAGAAGATGCATTGGAAAGCAACTTACGACAAGTTTCCACCCTTCAAAAAAGAGCGGAACAGATTCGCCCCAGTATTTACGAAAACGAAAGATTTAAGGAAAAGCTTGAAGCTATAGAAGAAGCGAAAGAGCGAATTGAGCTCTTATCCAAAGAAATCTACCAAAGCTTTGCTTTTTACTTGAATAAAGAAAGCGGAAAAATACTTTCTCATATTACAAAAGAGCGTTATGACTCTCTTTTTATTGACCAGAATCTGCGCATCTTTGTAAATACGGAAAAGAAATTGCTCCCCTTGGAGCAGGCTTCTACCGGAACGATAGACCAGCTCTATCTCTCTCTTCGGCTGGCTACTGCTAAGCTTTTACAAAAAGAAAAAAAAGAATTCCTTCCTCTTCTCTTTGATGACAGCTTTGCTATGTATGACGAAAGCCGTTTGAGTCAGGCTCTTTCTTTTATAAGTAAGGAGTATCCCTCTCAGATTCTTCTCTTTACCTGTCATAAACGGGAGTCTGAAATTCTACGTAGCCTAAATATTCCGTACAAGTTGCTTACTATTTAAAATAAAGAGATTGACTGCTCTACAAAGATTTCAATACGAAAGAAAATACAGAGCTGAGTTTATTGCCTTAACCTTATTCAAAATAAACCACCACAAAGGACTGTTTACAGTCCTTTTTCTTTTCCTTTATTTTTATAATGCTTTTCTCCTCCGTCCATTCTTTGCAAGGTAATCGACTCACGAAACTCTGTCGGAGTCATCCCCTTAAACTTATAAAAATTCAAATTAAAAGTTTTGATATTGCTATATCCGACAGAAACGGATATATCCAAGATGGAATAGGATGAGGAAACCAGCATTTCACTTGCCTTATTAATCCGTATAAAATTCAATAAAGTAGAAAAATTCATCCCTGTATAGTAAAGCAAAGAACGATTTAATTCAGAAAGCGTTATATCGTATTTTTCCGCAACATTTCCTGCATGCAACTTTTCTATCTCAAAATTCCGATAAAGATAATCTGTCACTTCCAGTGCGACATTTTTTTCTGAAGAGCTATAGGAAACACCCTCTTTCCCGTAAGTTTTACGATATTTGTGTGGTGTCAAACCAATCTTATCAACGAAATGCCTTGAAAGATGCGAAGCATCTGTAAATCCTAAAATTTCTGCTATTTCTTCCAACGTCAAGCCTGTATAGATTAAATAATCGGAGGCCTTTTCAATGCGAATATCATTCAATAATTTCGTAAAGCTTGTACCCGTCAAATCATTTAGCTTCTTCGACAGAGAAGACTCAGAAATATAAAAAACATCTGCCACCTTTTCCAAAGTCAAGTGCTCGGCAGAATGGAAATATATATAACTCAAAATCGAATTCTGTAAGCCGTTGCTTGATTTTTTGCCCATTTCTTCTCTGGCCTGAAAACATCGTCGGTACTCCACCATGAGTTCTATAATTTTAACCAGAGTATACAAAAAAGTAATCGGCTTATTCCTTTGACTCAAAACCGCAGAATCTACTCCGAGCTCTCCTTGCAAAGACGACATAATATGGTCAATGCGGGATGACTGCTCCTTATCCAGATAAATTACCGGATGCGACAGTAGAAAATTCAAAAGACTCACACTCTCCTCTTCCAAACCCGGTGTGAATTTCAAAACTGTATTTAAAAATTGATAATCATAAACAATAAGACTTAAATGCAAAGTATCTCTGACATCAATAATGTCCGTAACCCTCCATGGTGTAATGGCACAAAGAGTATGCGGACGGATATCAAACTCCACACCGTCAATTTTAATCTTTCCTATTCCCTTGTTAAAATACATAAATCGCGCTGCTTGATGCATCAATGCTTTTGTCGGCTTCTCAATCGCCTCATAGTCAAAAGCACACAAAGAAATAGGATTAATTCCGGACGTCCAGCTCTCTTGTATAATGGCTTTTTTTACTCATAAATCCTTATTCCCCAAAAATTATATAATTTCTTATTTCCATAAATAGGAATGGAATAGCAAATAAAAGAAAAAAATCCTCTCTTTTATAACATTGAACTCTATCTCCAACTATGTATTTTTATTATAGCATGATTTTTCAAAATTATGCTCACAAAAAGGACTTTCGGGTTCAAGTCCCAAAAGTCCTTCCTTTTTAAATAAGTACCACGCTCCTTGCGCGCGAAATCCTGTTCAGAGTCGTTTCAGCACCTATTAAAAATACTTACATATACAATTACTTCATCATCATCATTGCCAAAGACAATACGACGATATTCGCAATACCAATAGCAATAAAGAGCTTTAATCCCCACTTCATATAGGTCTTTAACTCTACCTTAGCTGCACCAAGTCCTCCCATAACAACACCGGAGGTCGGAGTGAAAAGGTTAATCAAACCGCAACCTGCAGAGAATACGGCAACCATAACGGATGCATTAAATCCAAGAGCATTTGCAAGACCTCCCATTACCGGGATGGAGAAACCTGCCAAACCGGAAGTAGAGGGAACCAGGAAGCTGAGCACTAAGTAAATGATGTAGGAAAGCGGAGCAAATATGAAGCCCGGAACTCCTCTAAGCATACTTGCAGACTTATCCAAAATCCAGAAATCCATATGCGTTGCTTTCATCACTACCGTAATACCACGTGCTACCGCAATAACTATTGCTACGGAAAGAAGATCTTTCGCCCCATCAAGATAAGTATTGATGAATTCGTTTTCCGACATTCTTGCCATAACAGCAATAATAACGCTGGCAAATGTAAACCAAGCAGCCAATTCCGCGAAGTACCACTGTCCAAGAGGAACCCCGGTCAAGAAATCTGACCACCCCAGTGCCGCAAGATAAGATTCTTCATTTCCTCCAAAGGTAATATCCTGATAAGAAATCAGGGATGCTATCATAACCGCAAAGGAAATTGCAAATACAATCAGCACCGCCTTATGCTTTCCGGTAAACTCTAAAACCTGTCCGTCATCCTTGGTGAAATAATCCTTCATGTCCTGCTGTTCCTGTAAGGAAAGAATGGTGGAGCCCTTATCAGCCTTTACTTTTCTTGCATAGCTCAGCACGAAGAAAATAGCGATAAGGAGTGAGGTTATCCAAAGAGCAAAACCGAGAACCATAATGGTTGTACTACTATACGGAACATTTACGCTCTGTAATGCAGACGTTGCTGCCCCTGTAGCGAAGGGGTTAATTGTGGATCCTAAAACACCACAGCCCGCGCCGAGCAGAACAGTTGCTACAGCAACGATGGTATCAAAGCCGGCCGCTACAAGAGCGGTAGTAATCAGAGCATAGAAACCGATGGTCTCTTCTGCCATTCCATAGGTAGAACCGCCGATGGAGAAAAGAATCATCAAAATAACAATTAAAACTTCTTCCCTACCGTGCATCTTTTTAACCAGATGATATACACCGGCTTCAAGAGCACCGGTCTTCATCACAACGCCGATAAAACCGCCGATAGATACGATAAACACAATTAAGTCAGCCGCATCCACAAATCCATTAGGATATGCCATGAAGAAGTTGCTTAATTTTGCTCCTACCACGGTTACGGTACCACCGTCAGCAACAGTCTGAACCAAGTCCCCATACTTATCGGGATTCAAACCTGCAATAAGATCATTGCTGATTGGTTGTCCGTTCAAAAGAACGGAAATAATACATAAAACTGCTAAAATAATAAATAAAATACTAAATGCTGTTAGAGATTGTTTTTTCGCTTTCACAGAAACACTATCCCCCCTTCTGCTTTTTTTATTTAGTAATAATGGTGCCTGTTTCACCCTTTAAAGCAAGAGCAGCCTTCTGTAAGGAAGTAATAAGAGCGGTTCCTCCGTTTGTATTATTCTTGACAAATTCCATGCAGGACTGAACCTTAGGCAGCATACTGCCCGGCGCAAACTGCTTTTCAGCAATATACTGTTCAGCCTCGGAAAGACTCATTGTGGGAAGTTCCTTCTGATCCGGTTTATTGTAATTGATGCATACGCGATCAACTGCAGTCAGGATAATCAACATATCCGCTCCAATTGACTCAGCCAGTAATGCACTGGATCTATCCTTATCAATAACCGCTGCAACTCCCTTTAAGCCTTCCGCTGTTTCTACAACCGGAATTCCGCCACCACCGACAGTAATGACAATATCACCTGCCTTTACAAGCTGCTCAACAACCTTGAGCTCAACGATGCGCTGCGGGATTGGAGAAGGAACAACACGACGATATCCGCGTCCTGCATCCTCCACAAAGGTAAATCCCTTCTCTGCCGCAATTTTGTCGGCTTCTTCTTTAGTATAGAAGCTGCCTACAGGCTTTGTCGGCTTTGCAAATCCGGGATCTTTCTCATCTACAACAACCTGTGTGATAATGGAAGCACATTCCTTATCCATATGACGAGCCTTCAATTCCTTCTGAATAGCCTGCTGTAAATGGTATCCGATATATCCCTGAGACATTGCTCCACATTCCGGGAACGGCATGAACGGAGTATTTCCTCCCTTGGTACTGGAAAATTCCATTGCAAGGTTAATCATGCCGACCTGTGGTCCATTACCATGTCCTACAATCACTTCGTATCCTGCTTCAGACAAGTCTACAATTGTCTTTGCGGTGTGACGAACTAAGTCAAGTTGCTCTTCGGGGGTATTGCCTAAGGCATTTCCCCCGAGAGCTACAACAATACGTTTTGCCATGCTCTACTCTCCTACTTTAAGGTTGCATACATCACTGCTTTAATGGTATGCATACGATTCTCCGCTTCATCAAACTGTCTTGCCTGCTTTCCAAGGAAGACATCATCCGTTACTTCCATAGCCTCTAAGCCATACTTCTGGTAAATATTTTCACCAATGGTGGTATTGCGATCATGGAAGGAAGGTAAGCAATGCAGGAAAATAGCATGCTGATTAGCCATAGCCATAACTTCTTTATTTACCTGATACGGACGAAGAAGCTTGATTCTGCTCTCCCACAGTTCTTCCGGTTCACCCATAGAAAGCCAGATATCGGTATAAAGTACATCAGCGCCCTTTGCACCAATCTTCACATCATCCGTTAATTCAATCTCTGCGCCTGTGTCTTTCGCTACTTCTCTGCATTTTGCAACAAGGTCGTCGGAAGGCATCAAATCCTTCGGTCCGCATGCACAGAAGTGCATTCCGAGCTTAGCACAAACAATCATTAAAGAGTTAGCTACGTTATTTCTTGCGTCTCCAAAGAATGTTAACTTACGGCCTCTTACATCGCCAAACTCTTCCTTTACAGTAAGAATATCCGCAAGCATCTGTGTCGGATGATACAAATCGGTTAATCCGTTCCATACAGGAACACCGGAATACTTTGCAAGTTCCTCTACTACCTTCTGCTCATATCCGCGGTACTCGATACCGTCATACATACGACCCAATACCTTAGCGGTATCTTCCAGAGACTCCTTCTTGCCCATCTGGGATGATCCCGAATCAAGGAAGGTAACACCCATTCCCAAATCACGAGCTCCCACTTCAAATGCACAACGTGTTCTGGTAGAAGTCTTCTCAAAAAGCAATACAACCTGCTTGCCCTTCAGATAACTGTGGTCTACACCGTTTGCTTTTAATCTCTTGAACTCGGCAGAGAGCTCTAAGAAATATCTAATCTCATCCGGTGTATAATCCAGCAAAGTCAAGAAGCTTCTTCCTCTTACATTAACGCCCATAGTTAATTCCCTTTCTCTTCTACATTATCGCACTACTTAGTCTTCACGAATAAGTGGCATGGACATACATCTGGGGCCGCCACGTCCTACACATAAGTTCGATGCTTCGAGCTCCAATACGGTAAATCCATTCTCTTTCAAGTACTTGTTCGTAACGTAGTTTCGCTTGTAAACAATAATCTTTCCGGGAGCAATAGTCAAGGTATTTGAACCATCATTCCACTGCTCTCTCTCTGCTGCAAGTGCATCTCCTGCACCGCAGGGGAACAAGCGAACCTTCGGCAGACCCATAAACTTAGCCAGAATTTCTTCCAACTTTCCGGTATGCTCTTCAATCTTCACATCATGCTTTGCTGCATCCTTTGTGATTGCGAAAACCTGTAAGGTTCCCATAATTCCCGGGTGAATAGTAAATGCATCGGTATCAATCTGTGTAAATACGGTATCCAGGTGCATGAAAGCACGAGAATTCGGAATATTGAAAGCGAGGATAGTCTCGATCTTGTTTCCTTCATTCTCGTAGAACATCTTCATAGCCAAATCCTGAATGGCTTCTGCCTGTGTTCTCTGAGAGATACCGATAAAGAGTAATTTTTCATTTACGTTCAATACATCGCCACCCTCAATATGGAAATGATTGTTACGACCATAAAGATCGGGAACATTTCCTGCATACTCAGGATGATATTTAAAAATATAATCCGCATATATGGTCTCGCGATTTCTTGTTACAGAATACATTCTGTTGATAACGGCACCATTTCCTACTGATGCAAACGGATCACGAGTAAAATAAAGGTTCGGCATCGGATTTACAAGAAGATGAGATGCAGTCTCGATTCTGTCTACCAAGAAATTCGTATGAATCTCACCAAGCTCGGAGAAGATAATTCCGGCCATCGTCTTCAGAACGAGTTCCTTGTTGTTCTTGAATTTTGCTAAAAATCTTTGATGATTTTGTGGTACACCGCTGTATGAACTCCGGACTCTTCCAGCCACTGATCCAAGAACTTCTCCTTGATTTCCGGATGGGCATCCAGTGTTTCAGCCATCAAATCTTCAAGGTAAACAACCTCAACACCATTATCTCGTAAAATCTGCGCAAAACGATCATGCTCAAGCTGTGCCTCGGCAAGATCAGGGATATCATCAAACAGTAACTCTCCTAAGGTATCCGGAGTTAAGTTCAATAATTCGTCACCCGGCCTGTGAAGCAATACTTTTTTGAGTGTCTTAATCTCACTCGTTACATGAATATTGGACATGCTTTTCCTCCTTAAATAAAAATTGATTTCCATAAGCCCATACCGCGCGCCAGAAATGGATTTACTTTTAATCAATAATTAACCTTTTGTAAGGTTTTTTCGGTAACATGCTAAAGTTGTACATAAAAAAGTGCATCAACTCTTCCCTAATTGTAAACTTATTATTTAATGAGCATGGTAAATATGCGGCAAAATTTTTGTATTTTTTTGCATAGTTTTATAATAATGCGAAATATTTTACCGTTATATAACTGAATTTTGTTCATAAAGCATATAATAAGCTTCCCACTCCTTTGACATCTCAGCAATTATTATAAACGAGATATCGCACGCTTTGCGCACGATACTCGTTATGAATAAAAATATTTGAATTATATAATAGAAATCTTCGATAAGATTTTATCTGTATTCCGTTTCGGAAAAATCCATCCTACAGAAAATCTTCCGTAGCTAAAAATTTTTCGTACCTAGAATTCTTCCATGCCCAAAAATTATTTCTACATAAAAAAACCATTCCATACAGGATAACAGAACTGCTTCCTATTATGAAATGGTTCCCTACTACTTTTAATGGTTAAACATAGGATTGAAAGGATTGGATTATACGTCCGAATGATTTCGCTATAGATTTCAATACTTAAGCCAATTTTTAAATGCTCGCTTTTTCTTCTTCCAATTTCAAAATGGTCTCTGTCAAACTCTTTGCTTCTCCCTTCTGCAGAATAAGAATCATGGCTTCTATATCATCGAGATTCATATGCTTCTTTCCGATATATTGTTCAACCTCCTTGGATAATCCAAGAGCCTTCTCCCGCTCTAACGTTTCAAGTTCAACACGTTCCTTCGTACTTTCCTGCCATTCTGCCTTGAGAGCCTCTAAATGCTCCTTCTCGGCATTTTCAATCTCATCCTTAATGATTTCCTTGCTAACCGTTTCAAAGTTATGAAGTGCATTTTGCTTTTGGGCAATGAAATCGTTTCTTTCCTGTGTCAATCTGGCAATCTCATCATCGTACTCGGTAAGATTATAATGACCATCATCCGAGTCTTTCCGAATCTCTTTTGCCAAAGCCAAAATCGATTTTTTATTTTTCAGGATTCGTTTCCGGATAGAAACGCTTTGTTTTACTACTTCCCTGAATTTTCCGACTGTACGATTTCCCACAAGGACATAGAGACCTCCGAAAATCAAAATATCCACTAAATAAATCCCCACCAAAAAGAGGATTCCTCTTTCCCTCAATAAGAAGAAATACAATCCGAGAGGAATTGCGGCAAAGAAGAAAAAGGAATAGAAAAAAATCAAGCATAAAAAAACTCAGCAAATCCAACAGGCTTATACAAAACGGCAAAGAGTTTTTCGGGAAATAAACATAGGAGCACCTTCCCTCTTACAAATCCCTTGCATCTGTCGCTTTAATTCTTTGTTTTCCTGCTTAAGCGGTGCCGTTTCCTCTGCAATGCGCTCTTTTATTCCCTTATTCTTTGCACTTTCTCTTTCACTCTGTGCTTTCTTTACTTTACCGCTACTCTGTTCAATCTTCTCATCGTAGGACTGCTCCAGTTCCTTCTGTCTTTCTTTAATTGTTTTTTCAATTTTTTCCGTTACTGCAGCTCTGTCTCTTTCATATACCTGCTTTGTCTCTTTCTCTTTCTCCAATGACACTTGCAAGTTCTCTTGAATTCTTTGAAAATTGATTAATAATTCCTTTGACTGTTCTAAAAAAGTTTGAGGATTCTCTGTTTCCAGTCCCATTTTTCCCCTCCGATTTCTGATCTTCTATTCTTAATTCCATCTTTTATTACTGTCTTTATAACGTTTTATTTATAGCATAGACCTGTATTTCTTACAACGAAATATAATAGACTTTTTAACTATTCCGGATAGGAATCAAAAAATTATACTGCTTTATTCCTTTTCTTTACCGAAGAAAAAGCTGGAAACCGTTCCCGGACCGGTATGACAGGCAATCGTTCCGCCTATGTCAAAGATTTCAATACCTCCCTCCGGATGAAAGCGCTCTTCAATCCTTTCCAAAAGCTTCTTTGCATCCTCAAGGCACGCAGAGTGACTGATAAAACATTTTTCCGAAGGAGTATATCCTTCCTTTTCCATCTTGGAAAGAATATTTTCTATAGCCTGTTTTTTTCCGCGTGCCTTTTCGATAGGCTTTAGTGTTCCTTCCTCCGTAATCTTTAGGACCGGACATATTTTTAAAAGCCCCCCGATAAAGCCTGCCGCCTTACTGACTCTTCCTCCCTGAATAAAAAAGCGAAGATCAGAGGTAAAGAAATAGCCATGCAGACGATTTCTCCATTTTTCCACTTCAGTACGAAGGCTCATCATATCGAGGCCTTTCTCTTTCAATTCATAAGCCTTATCTACCAAGAGACCATAGCCGCTGGAGGCCATGAGAGAATCCACTATTTCGATTTTTCTCTCCGGAAATTCTTCCAATAAAATGTCTTTTGCAATATGGCAAGAGTTATAGGTACCGGACACTCCGCTGGAGAGGCAGATATGGAAGATATCCTGCCCTTTTTCTAGATATTTTCGAAAGCTGTCGATATATTCTTCCGTATTAACTTGCGTAGTCTGGCTTTTTCTCTCCGGAAAGCATACGTTCAAAGAGTATTGCTTGAGAAATAGACGCATAGAAATCATCCTGATACGCCTCTCCCTCCAAGAAAAATTTTGCATAAACCAGATTAACGCCGTGTTCTTCCGCCCATCCCTTTCTTAAGTCCATGGTGGAGCAACAAGATAGTACATAATGATCCATTTTTATCCCTTCTATTCTTTCCACTCTTTCCATTAAATCGAGTTAGGGTTCTTACTCCCCCAGTACGTTACGGATTGCTACCGGCGTTCTGTAATTCCAACGATAAATGCGAATACCGGAACGACGAGATGCCGCGTTTACTACCTGTCCGTTCCAATGTAGATTCCTACATGATTTACCACTCCTCTTCGGTTAGCATAGAAAATCAAATCTCCCGGCTTAATATTTTCACTGCTTACCTTCACACCGGTTTTAGCCTGCTCCCTAGATACTCTGGGTAAAGATACTCCATATTTTCCCATAATCGTCTGTGTAAAGCCGGAACAGTCACAACCGTGCGTAAGCGAAGTTCCTCCCCATACATAGGGATTACCCACAAACTGACAAGCAAAGTTTACAAGATCACTTCTTCTCTTTGCAGCCTGATTAGCTCTGTCTTGTGCCGGACGGTAGCTGAGCGCTTCATAAAGAGCATAGCTCACGGATACATTATTGTCTCTGGTAGAGACGAAGGCACCCTGTTCTCCTTCGTCATCATCCCCGGAGTCCAGTTCCAGCTGTACCCACCCATCCAACTGATTAATAACCGAATACCTCTGGTCCTTGGTTATCTTCGTCCATGCCGAGGAATTTAAGTCAGCACTGGAACGCACATTTAAAGCATCGGTATTTACAATTGCCATTACTGTAGCATGCTCTACCGCAAGACTTTCCGCTTCTTTTCCTCTTGCCACAAGCTCAGCCTTTACATACCCCGTGATTCCACCGGATTCAATCTTTAGCCATCCGTTTTCCTCACCAAGTATATTTCCGCCGGCAAAGCTTGGAAACTTTCCTATAATATTTTCAATTCCTTTATCCTCGGGGCTTGAGCGGATATTGATATAGTCCTGTGCCTTGGAAACCCCTAAATTGTCATACATATTTAGAACCTTTTGGCGAAGATTTAAGCTTCTTGCTTCATCTAAGCCATACTCCAAACGCACATTTTCCGATTTGGAAGAAATATAAGCTTCTTCCACCCCTTCCAAGGTATCTGCGGAAATTTTCAAAAAGTCCTTTCCGCTTCTGCTTAATACTATATAGCGCTCTCCCTTGGCGCAGGAAGAAAGCGTATTTCCATCCACAATTTCCGGAGTAGAACGAATACGAAGCTTATCGGCAAGAATGGTTACTCTGGGCGCCATATACTCACGGGCCTTTTCCTTTGCTTCCTCCCCTTCCAGAAGATAGTTTTTTACAATATAACCCTCTAAACCGCCGGAACGAACCTTCGCCCAGCCTGCCTTTCCTTCCACGTCGGATTCCAGCACTTCTACTCCCGCACCGTTTCGTAAAAGCCCTATGATATTGCGGATATCATTTTCATTGGTATCCGAACGGAAATTAATATAAGAATCACATTGAATCAAACCCAAATTCTGATATTGTTCAAGCGCTTCCTCCTGTTCCGTCTTAATCTTATCCTCTAACTTCAGCTTTAATGTTGACTCTGATGCTTTTTCTGTCTCTCCCCCGGCAATTTCACCTGCGGAAAGAACCGAAGCCTTGTCCTCTTCTTTTTTTCAGACGGGTTTCCGGCTTTTTTGCAAGAATACAAAGAAAAAGACAGAGCTAAGAGCAAGATCAGCATAGATAAACGTCGAATTATATTTTTTTTCTTCATCTTCATCATTTTTACCCGATTTTGTGATTTATATTGCATGGCTTTTATTCATCTCTTGTTTATTCATTATTTTTGACTCTTTAAACAGATAAAGCTTCCCTGCACTCCTCTTTTCCCTTGACTAAAACGATGAGAAAAGAATAAATCCGGATTTTCCATTGTACAGTAGCCGCTTATGGAGATATTTTCCGGAGGAATAAAGCATTCCAGGGCAATGATACGATTAAGCTCCCATAAATCAATGTGGAACTTTCTTCGGAAACCCGTTCAATGGGACAAGCATTTTTTTTCACTTCCTTAAGTGCAGGAAAAGCGTCCAAAAATACTTCTCCCACATCCTCTGACACCTCATAACAATTCTTACAGATACTCGGTCCAATAGCAATATAGATTTCTTCAGGCTTGGAGGAAAATTCTTCTTCCATCGCCTTAATCACTTGTGCAAGGATTCTTCCGTGTGTTCCTCTCCAGCCGCTATGACAGGAAGCGATGGCTCTATGCCCCTTATCGTAGAAAAGAATCGGCACACAGTCCGCAGAGAAAGCAGTGAGTATCACATCCTCCTCATTTGTTATAAGGGCATCCACATCCGTATACTCTCTTTCCCGGAAAATACCTCTTCCTCGGTCTTCTTTTCCCACGCGGCGGACATTTATACTGTGCGTTTGCTGCGTTAGCACAAAATCTCCTGCCTGTCCTCCGAGAGCTTGCCCTATAATACGGAAGTTTTCTATAACATTTTCTCTATCGTCCCCTAAGGAAAAACCTAAATTAAGAGAGGAAAGATAATCCTTGGACACCCCACCCTTCCTCGTGGAAAAGCCGTGCCGAAGTCCCGAAAAACCTTCTAAAAGGGGAGATTCTATGAAGGGAAGACTATGCTCCCCAACTTTATAGTTCTTTATCGGAAAAACTGTCTTCAATCTAAACTCCTGTATTCATTTCTAAAATTTCAGCCATTTCCTTCGCTGTTTTTGTACTCATAATTGCCCCGTTTATACCGGCTTCCTTTGCCGCAATGATATTGTCCCCCAAATCATCAATAAAGAAGCAATCCGAAGGATTTAAGCTGTATTCCTTTAAAAAGCGCTTATAGATAATATCCTGCGGCTTTACACACTTATGTGCTGCAGAATAAAAGATTCCTGAAAAACATTCTACTGCGGGAATCACTTCCTTATAGATAGAAAGGAGGCGCAGAGAAGCATTGGAAAGCAAATAGATTTCTTTTCCATTTTCCTTTAAAGCACGAATGATTTCCGCTGTTCCCGGAATGACCTTCATATTATATAGGTGCCAATTCTGAAAAGAAAGATGGGCGAGTTCTCTTGCCTTATCGGAACTGAGCCTTTCCATCCAGTTTCTCTCAGCCTTTTCTTCTTCTATCAGTCCGGCATCCAGTAAAAACCACTCCTGTGAGTTAAAGACAATGTTCTTTACTTCTCGAATCAATTCCTCATCTTCCGTATAGTGCCGGATAACCCATTCCGGATTATAGCTTATCAGGACATTTCCCATATCAAACAGAATATTCTTATAAGAAATCATTACAATCCTCCGATTTTTATATAAAAAAAATCCCGAGCACCGCTCGGGATATGACGAATCCGGGAATCGAACCCGGGATTCAGCCGTGAGAGGGCTGCGTCTTAACCTCTTGACCAATTCGCCTTAGTCGATTTGAAACCGACTAGCGAATTCTAGCATACCACAGGATTTCCGTCAAGCAATTTTTTTCTAAATCTTTAAAAAAATCCGGGATAGGAAATGGAAATGCACCCCGCATCTTCAATCTCCATAGGACTTTCCTTTGGACAAAGAAGTCCGAGCACGGCAAAAGCTCATGGCAATGCGATGGTCTTTAAAGCTTGGAATTCGCTTTCCCTTTAAAGGAAAAAAATACCGCCCTGTCCGGAAATCCGCATGCCGTCTTCCGTTTCCACGCAAGGGATGCCGAGACTTGTAAGATTCTCTACCACCGCTCGTATGCGGTTTGTTTCCTTCACCTTCAGTTCCTCCGCATTCTTGATTACGGTTTCTCCTTCGGCAATCGTAGCCAGTACGGCAAGAACTGGCAGCTCATCTATGAGTCTTGGGATAAGAGCACCTGCAATTTCCGTACCGCGAAGTTTTCCGTAAGTAAAGAGAATATCTCCTCTCTCTTCTCCCCCTATCGTCTTTTTATTTAGAATTTGAAACTTTGCCCCCATATTGGAAAGAACGTCCAAGATTCCACTCCGGCTTTCATTTAGGCCGACACTTTCCAATAAAACTTCGGAGCCGGGAAGGAAGAAGCAGGCTGCCATAAAGTAAGCTGCGGAGGAAATGTCTCCCGGAATGGAAAAAATCCCCGGAATGGGATGCAAGACCTTTCCCGGTCTTAAGTGAATCTCGGCTTTTCCATCTTTCAGGATTCTTGTTTCAATATCCGCCCCCATTGCAGAAAGTAGCCTCTCCGTATGATCCCGTGAAAGAGAAGGCTCCGTATAGACCGTCTCTCCTTTTGCATAGAGCGACGCCAAAAGTACGGCAGACTTTACCTGTGCGGAAGCGATGGGACTTTCATAGCAAATTCCCTCCAGTGCACTGCCTTCTATCTTTAAGGGCGCGGTGCATTTTTCTCCTTCCGCGGAAATCTTGGCTCCCATCTTCGATAAAGGACTTAGTACTCTCCCCATAGGACGCTTTTCCAGACTTTCATCTCCGAAAAGTACGGAAGAAAAGGTCTGTCCGGAAAGGATTCCCGCCATAAGGCGCATCGTTGTTCCGGAATTTCCGCAATAAAGAGAGTCTGCAGGCGCCTCTAAAGCCTCCATACCCTTCCCCTCTATGGTGAGTTTTGTACCTTCTCTTTCTATGGAAACACCGAGTTTCTGAAAGATATCCATAGTAGAGAGACAGTCTTCGGAAGGAAGAAAACCCTCTACCACCGTTTTTCCCTTCACAAGTGAAGAAAACATAATCGCTCTATGAGAAATACTCTTATCCCCCGGAACACAAAGTTTCCCCTTTAATACTCTTCCTACTCCATAGAGCTTCGCAATCACTTAAGATACCCCTTCATTTCCAAATAATTCCGCATGAGTACTTCCATTTCATGATAATCAATTCGGGAAGCATTAATCATCAAGTCATAATTATCCACCTTCATCCAGTCCTCTCCGGTGTAATACTTATGATACTCTCTTCTTTCCCGGTCAATCTTCTTGATACGCTTCTTTGCCTCTTCCTCATCCACCTTACAGTAGTCCATGGTTCTTTCGATACGCTTCTCCATATCCGCATAAACAAAGAAATCCACATGTTCTTTCTTTGCTTCCCGTAAGATTACGTTGGCACAGCGTCCTGCAATAATACAGCTCTCCTGCTCCGCAAGTTCTACCACAACCTGACTTTGGAAACGAAAGAGGTTCTCGGGACTCACGATGTCCTCTTCAAGACTCGGCTTTCCGAGTCTCGGTTTTAAAGAATCCACAATCTTGTATAAGAGATTGCTTCCCGCCTTCTCGTCCGCCAAACGGAAGTACTGCTCTCCGATTGCCGTCTTTTCGGAAGTAATACGCAAAATTTCCTCATCATAAAAGGGAATCTCCAAAGATTCTGCCAAGTTTTTTCCTACAGTACGTCCTCCGGAACCATATTGTCTTCCAATGGTAATGACCAGTTTTTTTGTAAGCATATTCGCCTCCTACATCGCTAGCGGTATTGTTTCTCCTATTATAATACAGAAAAGGCAGTCGCACAGCTAAAAAATCGTCTCTACGTGCTGAACTGCCTCTTTAACTTTTAAACCTGATATTTCCGTCTTTGCTTTTGTCGGATTTTCTCCAACCCGCTTCTTTTCTCTTAGATTCTGAAGAATTATTTTCACTATCTCAAATCAAGTTTCTATTTCCAATAAATATATTAATGTTTTTTTCTCCATTCTCTTCTTTAGGACAATAAAATACGGTCATTATCCAAGACCTTTCCCGCCTTCTCGGAAAACTTCTTAAGAAGCATATCCACAGTTAGATGCTCCCTTTCTTCTCCGGAAAGATCCAGAACGATTTTTCCGCTGTCCATCATTAAGGTTCTGTTTCCAAGCTCCAAAGCCTGATGCATATTGTGGGTAATCATAAGACAGGTGATTTCCCGCTCCGCTACAATACTCTTTGTGAGGTTCAGCACCTTTTCCGCCGTTCCCGGGTCCAGTGCAGCCGTATGCTCATCAAGAAGCAGAATCTTCGGCGTAACCATGGTCGCCATTAAAAGTGTGAGTGCCTGTCTCTGCCCTCCCGAAAGAAGACCTACAGGGTGATTCATTCTATCTTCCAAGCCCATATCAAGAAGACTTAGTTGCTCTCTAAAGTAGGCCTTCTCCTTCTTTCCCGCACGGGAAAATAAGGACAAGCCGCTCGCCCGAATGTAAGAGACCGAAAGATTTTCCTCAATGCTCATGTGAGGAGCCGTACCCATCAAGGGATCCTGAAAAAGCCTTCCGATAAAGGCACTTCTCTTATGCTCCTGTAAGAAAGTGATATCCCTTCCTTCCAAAATAACACTGCCCTTGTCTAAAAGGAAAGATCCAGAAATGGCATTAAAAAGAGTGGACTTTCCCGCCCCGTTACTGCCGACAATGGTCGCAAAATCTCCCTTATCAAGGTGCAGGGAAAGGTTTTCCAGCGCCCTTTTCTCATGAATGGTATTCGGATTAAAGATTTTGGAAATATTCTTTAAATCAAGCATTTTCTCCCCTTTCCCGCATCGCGTTTCTTCTGAGCTTTGCGTAATGGAAAAGCTCTTTGATTCTTGTGGAAGAAATCGCAAGAGCAACAATCAAAGCACTGACGAGCTTAAAAGCTTCTGTCGGCACACGCAGGCGAAGTGCTAGAGCAATGACCAAGCGATAAAGAATTGCCCCTCCGATAACCCCTAGTATTCTTCCGAGAAGCTTTCTCTTTCCGAAAAGCGTCTCTCCGATCACAAGGGAGGCAAGCGCTACCGTAACCATTCCATTCCCCAAGTTGATATCCGAGGCTTTATTGTACTGGGCAATCAGAGCACCGGAAAGGCCGGTTAAGGCATTGGAAAGGCAGAGCCCTACTGTAATCGTAAAAGCCGGATTAATCGAGGATGCCCGTACCATGGCCGGACTGTCTCCGGTTGCACGAATGGAAAGTCCGAGCCCCGTTCCGAAGAACCAGCGTAAAATAAAAGCCACAAGCAGTAAAATAAGAAGAAGGAGAATCAGCGTTCCCCACTCGGAAAGGAAGGGATTTTCCCCTGCAAATAGAGTAAACACCGTATCAGTCCCGAATATGGAAAGATTCGAAGAAAATCCCATTACCGCAAGGTTTATAGTGTAAAGTCCGGTATTCACAATGATTCCGGCAAGGATGCTCTCAATTCCCAGCGTCGTTTGCAAAAAAGCGGTGCAAAAGCCCGAAAGGGAGCCGGAAAGCATTGCCATAAAAATCCCCAGTATGGGATGCCCGGAAATCGTAAACACTGCCGATACCGCAGTCCCGAGCGTAAAGGATCCGTCCGTGGAAAGATCCGCAATATTTAAGATGCTATAGGAAATAAAAAGGGCCATAGCAACCAGCGCATAAATAAGCCCGATTTCCAAAGCAGTCTTAATGATTCCTATCGTAAAAAATTCAGCCATACTCATCCTACTTATTCTACTTGAATTTACTTGATGTTACTCGAATTTATTTAATGTTACTCGAATTTATTTAATGTTACTCGAATTTATTTAATGTTACTCGAATTTATTTAATGTTACTCGAATTTATTTAATGTTACTCGAATGCCGAAGCCTCGTTATCCACTCCGCTTCGGCATAAAAATTGTTCTCAGATTCATCCTGTACTACTTATCCATATAGCAGTGCTATCTTCTCAGCACAGAATTTCGTGTAAAAATTTATTTTGCAAATTCCTGATTGGTCTTAATTTCTTCTACTTTTGTGCAGTAAGGCTTAAAGACTTCCTTTAACTTATCCATGGAAAAGCCGAGCTTTTCCGCTGTATCGGTATTGACTGTCGCGATACCGTTGTCAAAGGTCTGCACAGGAAGAGTCGCCGTTTCTTTTCCTCCTCGTAAGACCTCATCCACCATATCCGCTGTTGCCTTTCCAAGCTGTACATAATCTACACCGTAGCCGGCAAAAGCACCGTTTAAAGCAAAGGAATCGGCTCCACCGTAGTGAGGAATCTTCGCCTTTTGCAATTTCTCGTAGAAGCTGAGTTCCGCTTTCTGAATCGTGTTATCCGTCGGAGTGAAAATCGCATCCACCTTCTCCGCAATGAGAGCATCCACTGCCTGATTTACTTCATCGGTAGTCGTTCCGGTCTTCTCAACCACTTCCACGCCCTTATCCGCTAAGAATTTCTTTGCGTCTTCAATAGGAGCCTTGGAAGAGTCCTCACTCTTAGAATAGAGCAGTCCGATTTTCTTTGCGTCCTTATTTGCCGCAAAAATCAAATTCATAATGGCATCCGTATTCAAATAGTCGGAGGTTCCGGTAATCATACCGCCCGGCTCTTCCATGGACTTTACAAGCTTTGCGGAAACCGGATCCGATACTGCGGAGAAAACGATGGGAACGTTCTTTCCTTCTGTACCTGACTGCACTACCTGTACTGCAGGTGTGGCAATTGGAACAATAACATCCACCTTATCCGCAAGAAGCTGTGCGGTCATCTGGTTTAATACAGAGGCATCGCCCTGCCCGTTTAATTTGTACTCCTTATACTCGTACTTTACGCCATCCTTGGAAAGACTGTCCAGCTCTGTGCAGAGGCTGTCTTCAATCTGATTGAGTGACGGGTGATCCATAAACTTTAAAATCCCTACCTTATAGGTCTTTTCTTCTCCTGCATCTCCCTTTTCCTCTGTCTTTTCTTCTTCCTTTGCTTCCGTCCCCTTTTCTTCTGCGGAAACACTTTCTTCTCCCTTACTCTCTGCCTTCTCCGCAGGCTTGGAACATGCCGCTAAAGAAAGCACGGATGCTAAACAAAGACTTGCCAGTAATTTTTTCTTCATAAATACCCTCCTTTTCCTCTTGCAAGGCTTTACTCTAACACAGAAGAGGAGATGTGTAAACGAAGACAGAGGGAGTTTCCCTCCCTCTGCCATAGATTGTCGGTATAGCATGTATAACTTATCGCTTCAAAAAAATTAAACTTACTTTGCAAATAAGTCACTGTGTGTCCCTGTTCTGGTCAAAGTAAGCACCAAGATGTCTTTCTCTATTTTATAGATTAAAAGCCAATCCGACTGAATATGACATTCACGGTAGCCTTTCCAATTTCCATGTAAATCATGATCTCGATTTTCATTTGGAAGGTTTTCTCCCAAGGCAAGAGTCGTAATCACCTTATCTATTAGTTCCAACTTACGCCCTCTCTTCATTGCCATCTTATAATCTTTTTTAAATGTTGTTGTCAACTTAACGGTTAGTTTAGTTTCTTTCATCTTTTTAAATCAGCGAATAATTCATCCAAGTCCGTATAGCCTTTAAAGGTAGGATCTTTCGCTATCCTTTCCGCTTCCGTCATAGCAGTAATTGTCTCTTTATTCGGTACACGAAGATTCACATCAAACGGAATCCCCCCCTCTCGAAGAGATTGCCGAACAAATATATTAAAAGCCGTTGTAAGATTCATTCCCAATTCATTGAATAGCGATTCTGCCTCTGCCTTTAACTCACTATCCATGCGGATGCTTATATTAGTCGTTGATTTTGCCATATATTCCTTTCCTTTCTTCATTCGTCTACAGAAATTATAAATACATTGCACGAAATTTGCAATATATTGCATGATAAATCCTAGCATTATTTTTCCGATTCATTAGATTTATTTAAGAGATAAGTGTATTTTTCCCTCACAAAAATGTGCCATCCTCTTTACACCGACTTAAGCTTCCTATACTCTTAAATAAACACGGAATTATTATTGTATTTCCTACACATCATGATTAAAAAACGGAGATAGAAACCATGCCAAAAAATGCAAATGAGATACCGCACGCATCAAAAGCAATGCTCGTTCAGAATAAAAATGTGCCCATCCTACTCTTAAGCGACTCTCCCTCTTACGGTACGGTAGCACTACGAATGGCCTCTGCCGTACTGGAAAAGCTCCATTATGACGTCTTTTCCCTTCCGACCGCGCTGGTATCGAATACCTTAAATTACGGAAAGGCGGAAATACTGGATACAACTGAGTACCTCTTTCATAGCCTTAGCATTTGGAAGGAGCTAGGCTTTTCTTTTCCTTCTCTTTTTATCGGCTTTGTCCTTGGAGAAAGGCAAGCAGAGCGTATTTATCAATTTGCAAAAATAGAAAAAGAAAACGGCAGTTATCTCTTTTTTGATCCCATTATGGCAGATCACGGAAAACTTTATAACGGCCTTCAAAAAAAGGACGTTGAAAGTAGAAAGAAGCTCATGCAGATCGCCGATTGTATTTTTCCGAATAAAACAGAGGCCTGCCTTTTGGCAGACCTCAAAACCGTTCCGGATAATTTCAACTTAGATGAAGCAAAAGAACTGATTTGTTCTTTAACCCAAAAAGGAGCAAAAAGTATCTGTATCACCAGCATGAAGATTGATGAAGAACCCTGTATTTTCCTTTATGAAAACGATGCAAAGCAATTTCATATCCTCCCCTATACAGAGAGAAAGCTAAATCTCGGAGGAACCGGAGACCTCTTCTCTTCCCTTTTTATCGGAAAATACCTACAGGAGAAAAACTATCTCTCCGCCGGAGAATGGTCACTTCAAAAAATGAACTGCATTTTGGATGTTTTTCAGGAAAGAAATCATGCCGAGAAAACCATCCCCATTGAAGAATATCTTCATCTCTTGGATTAGTTTCATCTCTAGGACTAATTTCATCTCTAGGACTAATTTCATCCCTCAAGATCTCTCCGGGCTTTTCAATTCGAATAAACTTCGGAAGCAGTTCTCATCAAGTTTTAGTCCGCCACAGTATCTACCCCTACCTCCGGAAGCTCTTCCACTTCCAAGGCTTCAATATAGTAGATAAGCTGCGACACATCCTTTGAAATCGAGTATTTTCCCTTTCGAAGGATTCCTTTTACCCTTATCCAAGATTCTTCCGACTTTAACTTGGATAAGTCGAGGTCCGTTTTAAACTCAAAATTTACATAACCTCCGGTGCAATACGGACAGGAAGGCCCCATTCTTCCAACCAGTGTATAGCCTCCGAAGTTCATATAATAGCCGTCAATACTGACGGTTTTTCCTTCATAGTCCTGGAAGTTCATATACCAGTCATTGATTTGTGTGGCATAGTGCTTGTCTCCCACCACAATATCCGGCTTATCCAAGTTTACCTTTCCTCTATCCTCTTTCGGATTATAGGGGTAGTCATCATAGGGATAGGCGCCTCCCCCCTTTTCGCTCTCTTTTACATCAGCTTCTGCACTCTTCTTATCAGAAGCTTCTTCACTTTCCTTTCCTTCCGCTTCAGAAGATGCTCCGCTTCCATATTCCTTATCGAGAGATTCCTGCTCTTTTTGTTCGAGACTCTCCAATTCCTTGGCCTGCTTTAGGGCCTCCTCTTCTGAAAGGGAGGAAGCATTCTCTCCCGAACTTTCCACACCGGCATTATTCCCTACTTTCTAATGTTATTCGCTTTTTTGCAGGATGTAAATGTTAAGCAAAGTACAAAAAGTGATAGTAATAGGAAGATTTTTTTATTAACAGCTCTGCTGCCTATAGCGGACTTCATGAAACGCTTATCCGGTCTGCTATCCATGTTTCTATTCATACTGATACTGCTATTTCTACTGTTTTTTTCAGATTGCTCTTCCATTTCCATAAATACCTCCTTTCCCTAGCTCTTCCGATTTCGTACCGCTTCCACACCCAGAAAAACAAAGAACAAAATCATATCTACTATTACGATCGAAGCACCTGTGGGAATGCTGTACAAAAAGGACAGGCTGATTCCGACAATAAATCCGAAGAGTGAAAGAACAGCCGCCAGTATAATAGTAGATAAAAAGTTCTTGCAAACTCGCATCGCGGTAATGGAGGGGAATACAATCAAGCTGGAAATCAGCAAGGTTCCCATCATACGCATACCGAGGACAATAGTAATGGAGGTAAGAAGTGCCAAAACCATATTGTAAAAGCGTGTATTGGTGCCGCTGGCCTTCGCAAAACTTTCATCAAAGGTTACCGCAAAAATACGCGGGTAAAATACAATGTATAAGAACAAAACCACCACGGAAAGAACGACGGAAAGCCGAAGATCCGAAGGGCTGATAGCCAGGATAGAGCCGAACATATAGTTGCATACATCCGTATTCATTCCGGAAGTTAAAGATATCGTCATAACGCCGACCGCCAAAGCCCCGCTACAAAGCAGTGCCGTAGCCGCGTCCCCCTTTATTTTGGCGCTTTCTTCCAATTGCAGAAGGAAAAATGCCGCTACCACACAGACCGGAATGGATACCGACATCGGTGCGAAATTAAGGGCATAAGCTATGGCCAATGCCGCAAAGCCCACATGGGAAAGACCGTCTCCAATCATGGAATAGCGCTTTAAAACAAGGCTTGTTCCAAGAAGGGCGGAGCACAAAGATACGAGACCTCCAACCACAAGAGCACGAATCATAAAGTCGTACTGGAACATTTTCAGTAAAGAATTAAGCATTTTCTTCCTCCTTTACCAAAAGTTTCCCCCACTTCGAGGAAAGATAGTCCTCTGCACTTCCGAAAAAGCGCTGTGTACGGTCAAGGTGCAGAATGGTTTTTGCACGCTGCACCACTTCCTTCACATCATGAGAAACCATGATAATGGTCATCCCCTTTTCTTTATTTAACTTATCGAGCATTTCATAGAGCTCTTTCTGTGCGAGAGGATCCAGTCCTGCAACCGGCTCATCCACCACGAGGAGCTTTTCGCTGGCGCAGAGGGCTCTTGCCAAAAGAACCCTCTGCCGTTGTCCGCCGGACAGATCTCTGAAGCAAGACTTCTTAAGACCTGTCACCTTTAAGTACTCCATAGCGTCTTCCACGCTCTTCTTATCTTCCTTTCGATAAAAAGGAAAAAACGAAAGTTTATTTAATCTACCCGACTCTACTACCTCATAACAGCTGGCGGGAAAATCCTTTTGGCTTTCGGTTTGCTGGGGAAGGTAGCCGATTTCATTTGCCTTCAAACCGTCTCCGAAGACAATGCTCCCTTCACTCACTTTCTTTAAGCCCAAAAGTCCCTTCAAAAGGGTACTTTTTCCTGCGCCGTTTTCCCCAACAATACAAAGGTAGTCGCCTTTTTCTACGGAGAAATGAATATCGGACAATACCGTCTTTCCCTCGTAGGAAAATCCAACATTGTTAAGGGATATATAGGACATCTAGTTTAACGCCTCCTTTAAAGCTTCCACATTCGGCTTCATCAGATCCACATAGGTCTTTCCTGCCTTAAAATCACTGTCTGTCACATTGTGCACGGAATTAAGCAACAGCTTCTTTGCCCCGGTATCCTTGCTGATGGCATTGACCATATCCTCATTTCCCATTTCGATATGGAAAACAACCGGAATCTTGTCTTCCTTAACTTTATCCGTTAAGAAAGCAATGGTTGCTGCAGACGGCTGGGTATCGGTTGAGCATCCCGGAAAAGCGGCAAAGTAGCTTAAGCCGTATTCCTTACAAAAATAAGCAAAGGGAAAACGATCCGCCACAATGATTTCTTTTCTCTTTCCGCTATCCACTACCTCTTTGAAACTCTTGTCCAACTCCTCAAGTTCCTTAACATAAGACTCACTGTTTGCCTTGAAGCTGTCTTTATGGCTCTCATCAAGTCCGGAAAGAGTCTCTTCCAGCTTTTCTACAATGGTAATGGCATTTTTCGGGGAAGTCCAAACATGCTCATTCATTTCCGGACCTTCCTCTTCATGCTCTTCTGCCTGATCCGCTTTTTCATGGTCATGATCTGCTTCCTCGTTCCCATGGTCTGCATCCGCATGATCATGCTCATGCTCTTCTTCCTGCATGCCTTCTACCGTCTCTTCTTCAATGAGATTTACGGCATCCATCATCTTAAACACATGGAAATTTTTATTCTGCACGGATTCCAGAATTCCATCTACCCATTCGTCGCTGTCTCCCCCGGTATAGATAAAGAGATCCGCATTCTGAATGGTGATAATGTCCTGCGGACTCGGTTCAAAGCTGTGTGTTTCCGCACCCGGCTTAACCAGCATGGTGACCTCCGCATCTTCCTTGGTAATAGCACGAGCAAAATCATAGGAAGGGAAATTTGTGGTCACAATCTGTAACTTTTTTCCTTCTGTGGGCTTATCCGTACTTTTTTCGGTTTCCATACTCTTTTCCGCATCGGTTGTTACAGCAGCGGTCGTCTCCGCTTCTTTTCCGGCCTTGTTTCCACAGGCAAACAGTACGGCAGTGGAAAGCAAGATTCCTCCCGCCAAAATACATTTTTTCAGTCTCATCTTGAGGCTCCTTTCTTGGAAATACTATAGTTTGTTCTGCTCCTTTTTCTTGGCACAGTCTTCGCATAATCCGTAGAAGACCGTTTTCTTGGAATCCCAGTGAAAACCGTGGTGCGTAAGGAGGTGTTGCATCATCCCCTCAAGGTCATGGCAATGTAAGTGAACGAGTTTCCCGCAGACATTGCACTTGCAATGAAAACAGGAATGGACTTCCTCCGCCTTTTCCCCTTCTCCGACATACTCAAAGCAAGCCGGACTGTTCTGGTCGATGATGTATTTGTTTACCACTCCTTTTTCACACAGTCGCTCCAACTGGCGATAAACCGTGGTTGTGCCGATTGGTTTTCCCTCCTCCCGAAAATGAGAAACCAGATCCGATACGGTAAAATGCATACCGGGACAAGTGGAAAGGTAGGATAAAAGCTCCTCTTTATGTTGGGTCTTATAAATGGTTTTTTCAGCCATACTTCCTCCGTCTCCGTCCTTCCTTTTCTAATCCTGTACTACAGTAAATATAGGAATATCTTCTCGTTTTCTTATTTATAAAACGAAAACCGTTTTCATATTTTAACACTATGAGTCCCTTTGTCAATAAGCACAGTTCTTAAAAAAATATAAGAAATTCATAAAATGGATTTGTAAAAAAAAGCTGTAAAAAAATCAAAAATATTTTTTTCTACGCAATATAGGTCTGAACTTGGGGCACGCTCTCGCTAGCTTCGCCTCGTAACGGATACTAAGCGAAAAACTGCGTTTCTCTTGTTTTTCGCAAGTACCGACGGGCTCAGACTACCCCTCATTCAGACCTATATTGCAAAGAATCCCTTTATTATTTTGTTTGTATGGAATTTAAATTATATTGGCTTATTCTAAGGAAATATCTACTTAGCAAATAACTACTGTAGTTTTTTATGTAGCTTTTGATATTGATTTTCCCAAAAAACAAGCCCAACAAACTTTTCGACGAGTTTGTTGGGCTTGTTTTATTTTTGAGATATAGGACAAAACGTGTTGATGGCTAATCCCAATCAACAAATGTTTTATTCACCTTATGGAGATCACTCCATACAATAGCATCACCCCAAATCGAAAGGCTTTTTTCTAACCTTTGCTTCTCATTCATCTTTTTATAAAGCCTTGCGATGCTTTTATCAGTTGGCATTATATTCAATATTTCAGACGAAGAAAGCGGCTCCGGAGAGTGCATATAGCACCACCAGAAGACCGCTTTTATTCTTCTTTCTATCGATAACCCTCTATGATTTCTTAGCATTTCCCTAAGACGCGAATTAATACCACCCTCTATTCTATTATTCGTTGATGGTGTAGAAAAACTGGCAGTTAATTCATCATCAAGATATGTAAATAGAGTATTCTCTCGAATGAGTCTTAGTAAGGATCTTTCTGCCTTTAGGACTCTTTTCATGCGTTGGTCTTTTTATTCCCATACTCATCTATAGTCATTGCACTAAGAAATTCCCGATATTTCTTAACCCAGTCTGCAAAGCGTTTTACCCAGTTTTCACCTTCATTTTTATTTTTTACTTTTAAGAGATCTTTAGCCAGAGAATAAAGCTCTATACCCGCCATAGTATTTGGCCTTGAAGTTGTATAACGCTTTACTTGGCAGAACACATGAAATATACACCTTTGATGCTTGGCATTAGGCCATATTTGCTTTAGTGCCTTTCCAAAGCCGGTTCCCCCATCTGAAACAACCATTCTTGGTTCTGCTATCCGCTTCATAAGAGCTATCCGAGCACCCGCATGTTCATATCTGCAGAGGTACCATCCCAGTACATTTTTTTGCATCACAGCAAATGAGTATACATGCCTTTCGCCCAAGATATATTCCATCCAAAAAAATAAGACATCCTCGGGCTTTCTACCTTAGGCGGCATTGCCCATATATCCCAAAAATTTAGTAGTTTTTTTCTTCTGAAACTTCTTCCTTCTCCGGGCATAGTGGATTGTGCATCTTTGCCGAATAGCCACTCTAAAAAGCTCTTCAATTCCTTTGAGTTATTATCAATCTTATGCGTGAAAGAACTCTTACACGCTTTGCATAACCACCTTTGAGAGCCGGCATTGGTCTTTCCTGATTTAACACATTTCTTTCCGCAAATAGGGCAATTTATTTGATTCATTTCATCTTCCTCCAAGGAGTATGGTTTCAAGGAAGATTAAACCCTCATAACTCGTTACTGCACAAGGACTTACAGCATTTTTATCAACACGTTTTGTCCACCCTCAAAGTTGTTTTGAAAAAGATTGAACCGCCCTACAGCCTTTATTTATCTAGCTGTAGAGCGGTTTTCATCAACACGTTTTGTCCTATAACCCTTATTTTTCATTATTTTTTGATAAAAAAGAGACCCCAGTAAACTGCACCGGGGGCTTAGAGAAGTTTGTTTGTTTAAAATCTAAGCTATTTAAGCTTACTGAAATATAGAAGAAATGTCAAGAGGGATGATCTATGAAAAAGATATTAAGTGTAGTAAATAACAAAGGTGGTGTAGCTAAAACAACTAGTATTTTGATTTTTTCTGAATTGCTTGCTTATTTGGGTAAAAAAATATTAGTCGTTGACCTTGATGGGCAAAGTAATTTGTCCTTAGCTTTACATCAGTATATCGAAGATACGCCCGCAAGTATTGCCGGAAGAATTGCTCCAAGTAAAAAGAATATTTCTGAAATTTTTAAAGAAAGACCAAAGAAGAAAGAGCAACTTTTAGACTTCATCTATCCTACACCAATAAAAAATATCTCTATTATACCCTCAAGTAAAAGGTTTAATTCGATAGAGTCAAATATGGATCCATGTTTTAAAAGTCCTTTCATTCTAAATAAAGCTCTTACTGTCATTAAGGAAGATTTTGACTTTATCTTAATTGATAACGCACCTGCATTAGATTTTTTTACTTTAAATTCTATTGTGGCTAGTGACTACATTGTTACTCCTATTAGAGAAGATGGGTTTTCTAAAAAAGGATTATTTGAAATCATGGAGACAATAAACAATTTAACAGAGGAATATGATCTTTCATTAACTTTCCTTGGGGCTTTTCTTACACAAGTAAATCCCTCGACGATTGCAGTAAAAGAACGAATCAGAGAATATAAGGAATCTATTCCGGATTATTTCTTCAATACTTATATCAGAAAAGATACAAAGATTGCTCAGATTGAAAGTGAATTTAAACCAATTCTAGAACATAGCTTAGACAGTAATGCTCTTTTGGATTATTCGCATTTGTTGCTGGAATTAGGCATTTTAGATGATTTATCAAAACAGCGTTTAGAAATGAGTTTATAAAAAGAAAGGACTTAGCAAATGAAGGAAAAATTCAAAAAGCTTGATATTCAATCTACTGGGGAATTTGGCTTACAGGACGTTAAAGCAGATTCTCTCCTACTCTCGTCTGAGACCTACGATGATAGTATGACAGAAAATCAAGTTGAAGATTTGGGAAGTACTTCCCAAAAACAATCTTTAAACCCTTCTGGAACTCGTTTTCTAACCTTTAATAAGGAATCTATGGGGGAAGCGTTTGAAGCCTTCAATGGTAAAAATCCTTTTAACTTTAAACGAATTCCCCGGGAGAAAATTATCTTCAACGAAAATAATGATTTTTCAATGGAGAATATTGAGGAATTGGCAAACAGTCTTTTGAAAAATGGATTGGAGCATAATTTAACCGGGCATTACGATGATGATAGAGACCTTTATATTCTTGAAAGTGGAGAAAGAAGAATTCGTGCATTAGATTTACTAAATTCTAAATTTGGTTCTGTAACACGGATTAATGAATTGCCGGAAAGTGAACAAGAGAATTTTGTTTTATTTAGAAGCAATATTTTTACCTCTTCTAACAGAAGGAATTCCTTTTTAAAGTTAATTCTTTTTTTCTAAAGAACATAACGACGAGAATGGAAATAGACTTGATGAAATTCGTTCGGAATTAAGGAAATACGCTACAAATTTAGATGTCCGTCAATTTACACCAAAAGAAAGATCTGAATATATTTCTAAAGTGAAAAAATTGCTGGAGGAGGAAGCTTCCCTTTTAGGGAAAAATAAAGTTACAAAAGATGAAATTGCTGATGCTATTGGGATTAGTAGAAGACAACTACATAAGTACGAGCTACTAGATTCCTTAATTCCAAGATTTAAAGAATTATTTGAAAATAAGAAATTACGGATTGAAGCAGTATCAACATTATCCGGATTAACAGAAGAAGAACAACAGGCTATCTGTAATCGTATAGATAGCGAAGACGATGCACAAGCTATTTCTTTTGTAATTCAGGATTATGTTGAAGCAAAGGAATGCAAGAAACAAGTAGCCGAAGAATTGGCAAATTTAAGTGAAAACCCTGTGTTATTTAAAGAAAAGCAAAAAAAGAAAAAAATGCAAAAAGGATCTAGCAGAAAAAGATATCTATTATTTTAAAAATGTTGTTACCTTTAGAAAAAAACTTGATGAATTACTCGGCGTAATTGAAAGCTTAACAGCAATTAGAACAAGCTCTCTTGATATCCAGGACGTTCTTCCATACTCTGACATTCTGGATTTAAAGGATAGTTTATTTTAGCAATATTAATCAGTTTGAACAATGGATTAATTCGTATGAGGATAATTAGCTATGGAACAAGAAATCTCTACTATAAAAAGCCGAATTTATTACTAAATTAGAGATAGAAGGAATTAATTTCAAGGCTATGGAATTATTCCCAAAGCTGTAATGCTAGATCCGGATCTCACCTTGGAAGCAAAAAGCAATTTATGCTTATTTCTGTAGCTACGCTGGAGCCGGAAATTCTTCCTTTCCGGGCAGGGATAAAATTCTGGACGATTTAAATGTTTCAACCGGTGCTTATTATCGTCATTTGAAATTGCTTAGAGATTTAGATTATTTAAAAATTATACAAAATCGAAAAGGAGCATATTTCAAAAATACTTATATCCTTCCTCAACGTCTTGAAAGATATGAAATCATAAGACCGATTGCTAATACAAGTCTTTATGTAGAAAAGAATTTTGTTCAACATGAAAAATATAGCATGAAAGCATTTGGCTATGGAATGATTCCCAAGGCAGTTATGAAAGACCCACGTCTTACATTAAAGGCTAAAGGCATTTATGCATATTTCTGTAGTTATGCCGGAGCTGGAGATTTTATTAGTAAATATAGAGATCAAATGCTCCGTCATTTAGGAATCGGAAAAGATAGTTATTATAAGCACTTAGACCTACTAAAAGAATACAGGTATATTCAGAGTGAACTGTATAAAAAAGAAGGAAATTTTTATGCTAAAACTTGTTTTATTCTTTGTGAATTTCCAAAAAGTAACGTAAATAAGCCATTTTCTCCGTGTATCAATTTTCCGGACACTGCTAATAATTTAGAAAATGAACAAGATGTTTTTCCAAACTCTTCGTGTGCTAAATTCCAGAGTCCGGAAAATGAAGATACTGGTATTGAGGATACTGAAATCTTAGACAATAAAAGTAACTCTTTCAAAAGTAACTCTTTCAAAAGCAACTGCTCAGTCAGTCTAAAAACGGAAAAAATGGGAAGTACTTCCCATTTCGAAAACACTCAGACGGACGGACGGAACAATTTGCAAAAAGGATAAATTACAAAAATATTGATTGGAAAAGTGAAATCATAAAAACAATGGAATCCCCTACTTCTTTGCTACTCAGCCGGATTTACTTCAAACTGTAATTAAAAATTTTCTTAATTACGAACAAAGAATAGAATTGCTGAAAGATCCTATTGAAAAAGAATGTTTGTCATTAATAACAAATATGATTGTAAACCTTTGTTTGGCTGACGAGTTTCGCCCAGTAAAGGTTAGACGCATAAATTACGCTAAATTCATAGATGCTTTAAATAGAACATATGATAAAACGTTCCAAAGTCTTCAGCTTGAAGATGTAGCTGAAAATGTGTTAAAGCGTGTTTGCAAAAAAATAGAAAACGACGAGATTAAGAGTCCAACGCTATACATTGCATCGTCTTTATATGATGAATTACTTTCTGATAATTTTAGGCTCCATGCAAACCTTCGCAAAGATTTTGGAATATAAGGAGGGACTACGAGAATTAGAAAAATACAAGTTGCTAACGATGTATCTGGTTATCTTCACCCGAATAATAAAGATGATGATAATTAAGTTCTTGAATTGTAGAAAATGGGAAGTACTTCCCATTTTAAAAAAGGAGACCTATGGGCAACACAAGAAAAAACAAAGAAGATGTTGATGTTCATTTTAGGATGACTAAAGAAAATTTAGCAATGTTAGATGCTTGTGCAGAAGCAGAAGGAATCAGTAGAGCTCAGTTTGTTCGTGACAATATTCTAAAACTAATTCATGGCACGATATCACAATATGCCTTTGCAGAATTAGATGGCAGAATTCGTCAGACGGTTAAAGAATTATTAGATGCAAATTTTTCAAAGCGAAATAGATTTAAAGAAAAATATTATCTGAGTTGGAAAAGAGCAAATCTTATGTCTTTGAAAAAAATTATATTCTTCAAAAATCCCGGATTGGATCCAACAGAATATAAAAGCATATTATTACCAATCTAAAGGCGAAAGCCAGAAAAATCAGCAAAGGACAATTACAAGTAGAAAGTTTGATTGAAAGAACAAGAATGGAGAACGATTTAAAAAGCTTTTAGACGATTGGAAGAAGGCTATTACAGAGGGAGAAGATGAATAATATTGTTGTATCTAAAATAAGGAGTGAGTCTCCAAACAAAAGGAATACGGCAGTAAAAACTTATAATTACCTGTATTATATTGCAACAAGAGAAGGAGTTGATTTATCGCAACAATCTGAAAATGAAACATATCTACAATATATTCATGAACGACCAAGAAGCCATGGGTTGTTTGGAAATATTGAAACTGATGATATTGATTCTGTTTTAAGCAATATTAAGGAACGTTCAAAGAAGCAAGTTGTATTTAGAGGAATATTATCTCTTGATGAAAGGGATGCCAGAGATCTTGGGTTTCTTGATAAAGAAAATTGGAGAAAGTATCTTTCTCAAGCTCTTCCCTTAATAGGCGAAAAATTTGGAATACAGTCTGGAAATTTACAATGGGTAGCAGCTTTTCATAGGGAAAAAAATCACCCTCATATCCATTTTATGATATGGGATCAGAATATAAATAATGTTCAAAATAGCTTTATATCTCAACCACAGCAACATTATTGCAGAGAATTATTCTCTAAGCTGTTTACGGAAGAAGAAAGAAAAAGCCTAGCTAACAAAAAATATTTATCTCGTGAAGAGCTGATTAAAGACAGTAAAACTGAATTACAAATGTTAGTTGATGATATTACTTTTGAAGAAGCTCGTCCCTTTATTAGTAAAATTGATAAGGAGTACAGGCAGAAGTTTAACATTGTATTTTCAGAATTATTGGACTCTCTTCCAAGGGATAAATTGAATAAATTTCAATATTTATCACCTAGTAATAAAGAAAAAGTTCTTTCTGTGGTACAGGTTCTTTTGACGAATAAAGTCCTAAAAAGAGAATATGATGATTTTCTAAATTACCATTATAGGATTGCAAAGGACTATAGCCCAAGTAAAAAGAAATCAAAGTTGCAGTTCTAAAAGCAAAAGAGGATATAGAAAAACGACTTTGTAACTTAGTTCTTAGGGAAATTAGAGACATAAAAAGTATTACCCAAGAGGAACCCCAGGAGCCAGAAGGCACTGGCCCGGTGGAGCCCAAAGAGCCGGAAGGCACTGGCCCGGTGGAACCCAAAAAGCCTGAAGGCACTAGCCCGGTGGAGCCACAGGAGCCGAAAGGCACTAACCCAGTGGAACCCCAAGAGCCGAAAGGCACTAGCCCATTGGAACCCCAAGAGCCGGAAGGCACTAGCCCGGTGGAGCCCAAAGAGCCGGAATACCATTCAAGACAAGAGGAGTCGTATCATATGTACAGATTAGTCAATACATTTTTAGATGCTTTACTTTATGTCAATAATACCAGAACCCCCTCTTCTGTTTATTCTTCCGGAAAAGACAGAGGCAATGTGAAAGCTCTTAGAGAGTGGAAAAGAGAACAAGGATTTTCTATGGAAAATAGCAATTATTAGAAATTGTAGCCATATGAAAAATGGCTTGTATCAATGGTTTTATCTGCATTTTATATATTTTGTAGCCGTATAAAATGGAAAAAACAACATTTGTAGCCACAAAAAATAATGCTATAAAACCGCATGGGTACTGGCTTTGCCAGAACCCGTTTAGGCGATGCGTAGCCGTCCTATTCCTGCCTCAAGAAAATTGGTCGTTTTTTGCCAATTTTCTTGTGGACTATCATTAGTTTTTTTTTCGGCTCAAATGGGCTGGAAAATATATGTAATATACAAAGAAATTTGTGCAATGAAAGGAGAATAAAATGAACAAAGTAATTTTATCCGGAAGACTTGTAGCAGATCCTGAAACGAAAAATTTCAGCAAAGATAATGGTGAGGAATCTGCTGTTAGCCGATATACTTTGGCTGTCCAAAGGATCGGAAAAAAAGAGGAACATGATTCAGCCGATTTTGTTCGCTGTGTATGTTTTGGAGCAAGAGCATCTTTTTGCGAGAAATATTTAAAAAAGGGAATGAAGATGCTTGTGTCCGGATATTTGCATACCGGGAGTTTTAAAGATAAAGATGGAAAAACTGTATATGCCACAGACGTTTATGTAGACGAGCAAGAATTTGCAGAAACAAAAAAGAAAGAAAATGAAACCAACTATGTTTCTGGAGACGATCTTCCGTTCAACTAAAGAGGTAATGGTTTATGAAAACTAAAGGAAAACTTCCAGTATTTTTGATATCCATTTTTCTTTCTGTGTTTTTGGCTATTTACCTTTCTTACTTAACGGATCAGGTTATTCGTCTTTTTCTCCGGATTACGCATACAGATATTTTAAATTTACATTTCTCTGTAAATCCGCTGGACATCCCGCAATACGCAAAGAAATTTTACGCTGGAATGCTGTTATTTGGAATTTTGTATGAAACCATTATTCTTATTTGGCTTACTTATCAGTTTTTCTTCCATAAAGCCAAGTTGTCAAATGTTTCAGAATATAAGGTTACAGACTATATATCTATTCCAAGACCGGTGGGAAATGGGCAACATGGTAAAGCATGGTTTGCAGACGAACAAGAGATTCGAGCTTTAAGTAGTGATTTGAATGTTAAGACGCAAAATGAAAAAATTCAGTCTGGAATTATTTTAGATTATAAAAACGCCATTGTCCGGTACATGAAAAATTTTGCTCATTCAATAACGATAGCTCTAACTGGAGCTGGTAAAACAAGAAGAGTTTTGCTTCCTTCAATTTGCTTACAGATTCTTGCCGGAGATAGCTTTTTCGTTACAGATGTTAAAGGGGAAATATTTTACTTAACTAGTAAATATGCAGAGTCTCAAGATTACAAAATTGTAGTGATTGACTTCATTAATCCGGAAAAGTCGATGCAGTATAATTTTTTGCAACCAATCATAGATGCTCTTAAAGAAGGAAAGAAAAAGTGGGAAAAACAAGTAAAAGAACTAGTTCAAGAAATTGAGGAAATAAAAAAGCAAGAAAATCCTTCTCCTGAAGACGTTAGTGCCCTGGTCGCAAGACGTAAAGATTTGGAAAATGACTATTCTTGGACGGATCAGGCACAAGAGTATACGTGGGACTTAGTTTCTACAATGGTTGGAGAAGCAAAGGGGGAACCGCTTTGGTACAACGGAGAAACTTCAACGCTTGCATCTTCAATTCTTGCAGTATGTATGGAAGCTCCTGAACAATGCCAAAATTTATATAACGTATATTGTTTCCTGGCATACATGAGTAAGTATTATCAAGAACTAGGGAAAAATCTGTTAAGTACATATCTGGCAAGGCTTCCGGACACTCATCCAGCAAAACTGATTTACATGCAAGCTGAAGTTGCAGAAGTTAGAACAAGATCTTCATTCAATACTTCTGGGCTAGGAACATTAAGACTGTTTTCATCCAATAAAATCGGGAAAATGAGCATGAAAACAGAATTCAACTTAGAAGATATTGGAAAACAGAAGACAGCGATATATTTTATTGTCCCGGATGAGAAAACAACCTATCATCCATTGGCTTCTCTTTTCATGGTTCAGCTTTATATAAAGCTTGTTGAAGAAGCCAGAAAATGCGGTGGTAGCATGAAACAGAAAGTTGTATTCGACTGTGATGAAATTGGAAATTGCCCCAGAATTCCTATTCTACCAGCAATGCTTTCTGTTGGACGAGGACGAGGTATATCGATAAATCTTGTTGTTCAAGACTATCAACAGTTACAGGCAAAATATAAAGATGATTTTGAAACGATTAAGAGCCAGTGTAAACTCAAGATCTTTCTTCAATCTGATGGTAAGGAAACATTAAAGGATATTTCAGAAAGACTTGGGGACTATACTACTGAAAATCCTAATGAGTCATCATCACGTTCAACGGAAGTTGGAAGTAAAGCAACTATATCTGGTGGTTCCGGACTTACCGGAAGGAGATTGCTATTACCTAGTGAATTAGCTCTATTTGAAAAACCGGATGCTCTAGTAATGGTAACCGGGCATCGTCCATTTGTTTCATATCTTCCGGATATTTCGGAGACCGAATTCAACAAAATACTTGGCTTAGGTGATGAGGAATTCACTAAAAAATTTATCCTGGACTATGAAAATAGCAGAAAAGAAAGAGATGATAAGCCATTAAAACAATGGGGAATTTGGATTAAAGAAAAAGAGCAAATGGAAAATAAGATTAAAAGTCTTATGGAAAAAAACAATGTGTAGAATGTAAAGGAGAAAAATTATGAAAAACATTTTGAAAAGAGTAGATTTTTTGATACAGGCATTGATCCTCGGAGTATGGAGTGTGTTAATTGGATTTTCAGCTTATGCAGGTTCTTTTGAAACAAGTCTAAAGAATTCAAAGCTTTATACAGGTACTTTAGACATTCTGAAGGGTTCTATGAATGTTCTCTTAGTGCTGGTCATCCTAATTACAGCAGTAGTAGCTTTAATACATGGAATCGGTTGGGTTACGGCTGATCAGCATGATAAACCAATGAAGCGTAAAGCACTGATAACGACTATTATAGTAGGAGTTGTTGTAGCGTGTATTCCATCAATCGTTTTGATAGTGGCCAATGTTTATGGAGCGAAAGGGACGGAAAATATACCAACAAATGCTATATATCCAATATTTAAATATTGGAGGTAATTATTATGGACTTTCTTTTAAAAGCTTTAACAAAATTTGCTGCAAATGTAACGCTCCAGATTGTAAATATGGCCACTAGCTCGCAGTTATCACAGTTTAAAAATGCAGTTTTTAATTTTGTACAGAACGAACTTGTGGTTGCTTCTCATAATACAATGCTTGTAATTTCTATAAGCCTAATTTTGTTTTTCTCAGTAAAACAGATATTCGATGTATATATATTAGAGATGTCTGGAGATCCGGAAGCAAGTCCTATTAATGTATTAGAAAGAGCAACTTATGCTACGGCAATTACATCATGTTCAACATGGATATTTTATAGCTTTTTAAATTTTACAGCATTACTAGCGACACAACTTGTTGAAAAAGATCAAGAAATAGATTTGAGCCAATTAAATATGACTATAGAAAGTATTCTTAGTGCTATGACTGCTAACAGTTTTTTGATAATTCTTTTCTTCTTTAGTCTAGTTCTTGGGATGTTAATTTTCTCTGTTATTGCTGTGATAAGAGCTGTAGAACTTGCAATGATGTTTATTGTTTTGCCTATATTTTGTGTTGAATTATGCTTTTACAAATCGTGAAAAGACTAAAAAGGACTTATTACAAATATAGTTGTTACGGGAGTTTATTATTCACTTCAGCTTCTTTTATTTAAGGTTTATTTGATTACATTGGGTTTTACAATGACTGGAATTGTTTCTAACTCGGATTCCCCCCTTAGTATCAGTGCTTTTACATCTTTAGGATTGTTAATTGCGGTTTTAAAGTCGCCTAAATGGTTGGAAAAATTTGCTTATAATTCCGGTGTTGGAGATAGTGTTAAGAGGGGAACTTCCGCCACTATTCAAACTATTGGAAGAGTTATTCTAGGGGTGCTTAATGATTTTTGCTAACTGAGGAAAAACGTTATAAATGAAACAAAAGAATATCTTGAAGGTGGACTTTATTCAAATAGTTTAAATGGATTTATATCTGATTTTACTGAGTTATTTCTTCTACTTATGATTATCGGATTGTCTCTGCGTCTTATTATTGGAGGAATTAAAGCAATTAATGAAGAAAATGGATTAAGTAAATTCTTGAAAGCTAGTAGAAAAAGTGATAGCAGTAATTATTGGGATATGCATGGAAAGCATCATTTTTAATAGTTAAGGGGTGTACAAATAGTGGAGTCTAAAAAAAACATCTTTATATTCCAGTTAAAAACCCTTGATGCAGATGATTTTATAGAGGGTATTGGAATTCTAGAACTAGCTATCTGTGGAGTGTCTCTTGTCATTATTTTTGATTATATCTGTGATTCTTGCCAAAAATTTTTTTATAAATAATTTGGTTGGAATAGGATTTTGCAATTTTTTTCCACAATTGTAACTGTAAGTACAATTCGTCGAGATAGTAGTAATGAAAATTTAATTCAAAAAAATTTTCATAATTTTTACGATTTATCAGAAAACAAAAGGTATATCTTTTTGAAAGGAATGAGAGGAGATTTCATGAATAAATTACTGGAATATCTTTTTCATAATCCTCTATATTTTTACCTTTTATTTTACTTCCGGTTTGCATTATTTTTCTTGGAGTTGCTTCGGTAAAAAAGAAATTCATGAAAAAGAGTAAACAAGAAGTCAAAGATGTAGAGGAAATATCGAAAGAAAAAAAAAGACGGCTAATTCACTAGTAGACGTTGCTGATATTGATGGTTGTTTTTTATATCGAAAAGACGACTATATTCTTGGATATTTAAGAATCGGTAGTATCAACTTGGAACTTTTAAGTAGTGAAGAACTATTAGCTCTTACGCAAAGGCTTTCTATGTCGTTTGAAGGTGATCGGAATAATTTTGATTACTTTACATTGCCTTCTCAGGTAAACCTAGACCCTAATAAAGATTTCATTAAAGAAATGAGACAGGGAACAGATGATTTAGGGAAAAGAAAAGGGCTTACACTTATGATGCAAGAGATGACGAGGCTTTCTACTTCAGGAGAAAACTTTGAACACCAGCATATAGTAAAGCTTTGGAAAAAAATAGGTTCAAATATTAAAGATACTGAAAAAGACTTAAGGAATCGCTTATCAGATTTCCGGGAAAGGTATCAAGCAGTAGGAATTCCTTGTGAAATTCTAAAGGACAAAGAAATTATCAAGCTTTGTAATCTTTTTGGAAATCCTTTACAAGCACCATATACAGGAGAAGTGTCCAAATTTGAAAACTATCCCTTCATAAAGGAGACCAACTAGGATGTTTGGAATAAAAGAGAAGAAAAAATCTAAGACAATTAAAAAATATGCTAAAGAAGTGAATCAAAACATATTGAATATGATAACACCTTCAGGTGTTGATTTTGATCGGTCGCACTTAAATGTTTCTGAAAACATTGGAACAGTTCTTTGTATCAGTCGTTATCCGGCAGAAGCCGGATTCGGCTGGCTCACAACAGTATGTAACCTTGAATCTACACAAACAAAAATAGAATTTAGATATACTGCACCGGACAGACTTTCAAAACAACTAAACAAAAGACTTAGTGAATTAAAAGAAGCTTTAGAGCTTTCAAAAGAAGAATCTGAAAAGCAGTCTTTGAATAACGCAATAGAAAAATTTAAAAGAATTAGTAAAACCGTATTGTAGTAAAAAGGAGAACCGGTTGGTTATGTAAATATTTTTACTATATATCACGGCAGATAATAGGGAAGAGCTTATAAGTAGGCTAAAAAGAGTTCAAAGTGCTTTGTCGATTGTAGAGTGTGGAACGAGGACTTTATTGTTTAAACAAGACTTAGCCTTTTCTACACTGGCCCCGTATGGGCTTCCTAATTATGAAAAAATTAGTAATGTGGGAGAACGTCCGATGCCCATTAGTACGTTTTTTGGGGGATTCCCTAATGCTTCATCCGGGCTCAATGATGTTAGTGGATATTATCTAGGAAAAAAACGAAAAGAACAACGTTTGGTTATTCTAGATCAATGGATAAGAAGTAAGGATAGAACCAATTCTAATTGGATCTTTACAGGTGTTCCCGGAGTAGGAAAATCTACAGCAGTAAAAGATATATTAGCGAAAGAATATTTTTATGGTACGAAAGTAATTATATTTGATCCGGAGAAGGAATATGTAGATCTATGTCATAGTGAATATATCAACGGAGATGTTATTGACTGTGTATCTGGAGAAAGCGGTAGAATCAATCCCTTGCAAGTAAGAGTAGCTGGGAAAATCACAAAAGAAGATTTAGAATCCGGAGAAATTCTTGAAGAATATTACGGAGAACATATAGGATCTGATCTTGCCTTATACCTCCAGCAATTGCGATTATTCTTTGCTCTATACTTTGGGAAAAAAGAATACTCTTCAGATATTGCTACAGTTCTTGAAATAACGCTTATTAAGTTATATGAGAATTTTGGAATCACTTGGGACACAGATATTTCCAAGCTAAAGAACGAGGATTTTCCAATCATGGAAGATTTATATGAGCTTTCTAAAAAACTAGCCGATGAAGAGACGAATCCAGTTTATAAAGATCTTCGTACTGCTCTTTCCTTAAAGTTATATAGTGCCGGAAAAGGAGCAGATCAATTTATCTGGAATGGATATACAACTCTTAATCCTAAGAGTAATTTTATAGACTTAAATGTTTCTAATCTCCTAGATAGCGATGAAAATGTTAAGAAGGCACAATTCTATAATCTAATGATGTGGAGTTGGCACGAAATGTCCGCAAATAGACAAGAAAAATGCTTATTTGCAGTAGATGAAGGCTATCTGTTTGTAGATGATGAATACCCGGATATGATGAAGTTTCTGCGAAATATATCAAAACGTGCAAGGAAATACGAGGGGGGATTACTTTTTATTACTCATTCTGTAGTAGATATATTGGATCCGGCTGTCAAAAGGTACGGTCAAGCTATCATTGATAACGCTTGTTATAAGTTCCTAATGGGTACAGACGGAAAAAATCTACGAGAAACACAAGAGCTTTTTAATCTCTCTGATAAAAGAGCTTGCAGTACTTTTCAAGTAAAGAAAGAGGAAGAGGAGTATTTATGTGCGGATCTATGCGTATGAATCTTTCTGTCGATCTTTCAGATGATATGCTAGAAATGCTTGGAAAAAGGTGGAGGGAGATGATGAATGGCTTCTTCAGAAAAACACTTCGTTATATTTTTTAACAGAAAATGGGCATAAAATCTTAAAGGGATTACTGATTATCATAGTCGGTTTAATGCTTTTTACCAACAATATCGTTTTCCCCTGTTGCAGGATTTGTAAATGGAGTAAAAAACTTCTTTGAAGGAGAAGGAGATTTAGAGGATGATACTGATATTTCTGCATTTTTAGGAGACGAATTCTCTATTATAGAGATGCGGTATTATAAGACTGTTGAAGCTGTAAGAGCAAAACATGTAGAAGAAATTAGTGAAGAACAAAAAAGTCTCGCAGAATCAGTTCGAGAAGAACATAAATATACTGTAATAGTTACGGATGATAAAGGGAATGAACATGAAGAAACTCAGCTATCCCACAGTAGATACTCCTCTTCCAAATCCGCCGATGGTTAGTGTTCTTGCATATTTTTGCACGACAGAAGAGATACAAATAGCGAACGGAAAGAACAAAATAAATGAAAGTAAAATAAAAGAGTTTTATCAAAAAATTGTAAAACGTCCTTTTCGAGTTATTGAAAGGAGCCAAGACCATTATATTGTAATGGTTGAGTATATGACGGAACAAGAGATTACCGAGTCACTTAAATCTGAAGGTGTTTTTAAAGATGAAGGAGATGTAGATCTTTTCGAAACCTCTATTGAAAGAATCAAAGAATTAATTGATGAAGCTGGAGGATTTAAATATGATGGTGAAGCTGTTGGTCAAATTAGTAATATTGAGATTGCTAAACAAATATGGGATTATTTTAAAGGTTTAGGATGGTCGGATTATGCTACTGCGGGAATTATTGGTAATTTTGAAGCGGAATGTAGTTTACAGCCTAATTTACAGGAAAAAGGTGGAACCGGCATAGGACTGGGACAATGGTCTCATGGACGACGGAAAGCATTTTTGGCATGGCTAGAATCGAATGGAAGAAATATTTCTGATATTACTGCACAATTAGATTACCTTATTGTAGAAAATACTTGGTATGGAGGAAAAATCACTTTATACAAAAGTGGAGGACTCACCCATACTAGTAAGGCAAAATCTTTATCTGAATTTTCTACTTATCAATATAGTTCCGTTCAAGAAGCAACTGAAGATTTTCTTTGGCACTGGGAAAGCCCTAATTATCAAAAGGCACAAATAGGAAGAAGAATAGGTTCAGCTAATCAAGTTTACAATCTTTTTGCTTCAGGCGGATCCGGTAATATTTCTAGTAGTTCTAAAAAAAGGAAAGGATCCAATACTGTATTTTCCAGCTGGGAATCTTCCTAGAAATGCATCTATGGCTGAAAAGCATATGCAAACAATTAGTTTTCGTAATTCTAAGGGAGTGATGAGGACTGTTAAAGTTAATTCTTCAATTGCTACTGATTTACAAACAGCATTACAAGAGATATCTGAAGCCGGATATGAAATTAAGCAGATAGGTGGATACAGCTTTAGACAAAAAAGAGGTTCAAGCGGTTTATCCTCGCATTCTTATGGTTTGGCCATTGATATAAATTGGGATTATGGCAATCCATTTATTAGAAAAGGTCAGCTAATCTCTGGAACAAAGTATTTGTCTAATGAGTTGTCGATGACAGAAGGAAGTGCCCCTGTACGAATATTGGAAGCTCATGGTTGGATATGGGGTGGACATTGGACTCATTCTAAAGACTATATGCATTTTTCTATTACAGGGGATTAGAAACAAAAAAATTCGCCACATAATTAGATGTGAAAATTATGCAATAATGGTAGAATTTAATAAACTTGTATTTGTTGATTCAGTAATAGAGAGGAGTTTTTTTGTGAAAAACGTGTAGACTATTTTAAAAACCTTTATAGTGCTATTTATTTTCCTATGCATCCCATTTTCTTTGGCTTATGGTAAAGAAGCTAAAAACTTCTATATAGATCCTATATTTGAGGGAGAACCGTTGTTTACCGGAATGGAGGTTTATGTAGAAAAAGACGGGAAATTCTTCGCCTTATACCAAACTATGGATTATTCAGATTATAGGTATTCTACGCATCTGGAGAAAGGAACATACACATTTCAGTGCCGAGTAATGTACAACACAAAAGCCCGGTATAAAGTAGAGCCTAAAAGCATTACATTAGTAATTGATGATAATAATTATTTAAAAGAAAACAAACTGCAATTTACTGTAATAAATAGAGACTGGAATCCGGAAGGATTAGAAGAAACAGAATCTGTGCCTGCTGATCCTGATATTGAAACATTACCGGATCCTCCAGAGTGGTCAGATAAACAATTAGAATCTTATTTTGCATTAAGTGATGAAGATAAGAGCAAAGTCTTAGAAAGTCAGAATCAAGAACGGTGGATAGAGGAAAGCATCTGGGAAGAGAAAAATAGCTTTTATTACAAAAATATAACATTGAGCCGGGGAACCAATTTATTAGGAGAAAGCGGAGATGGGGATATGCATTGGAGTCCGGATGATGTTGATGCAGATGGTCTTCCTAAATCCTCAAACACGGAAACCAATGAAATAATAGATGAAGAATCAAAATCAACAGATTCACTAGAAGGTATGGAAAGTTCTGAGAATTCTTCTGTTCCTTACATAGAGGCTAATAGTAGTGAAGTCCAAAAAGAAAAGTAGAAATCAAAATATTATATTTGTCTTTTTAGTTTCTCTAATTGTTGTATTTTGGTATTAGTTACTTTATGGTGAAAAGGAAGGAAAAACAATCATGGAGAAGAGTCCTAGTTCACTCAAATTTCTAAAGATTTGTATTTATATTGTAATTACTATTTTTGTTCTCTTTTTATCTTTTTACACGACCGGTAAAGGATAAAGGGTATTCGATGCAAGACTTTATAACCATATTAGAAGGGGAAGTAATGGATAGATCCATATTATATATTTCCAGTAAAGCCTTTAAAAATGACTTTTGGACTACAGTATTAAAAGATTCAAGTCTTCTAACTATAGATAGTAATAATCAAATCTCAAACCATTTCAATCTAGAAGATTTTATGAAGAAAAAGGCATTTTACTTTTCGGAACGCGATATTGATATTTTTGCAATAGATCTTTCTGCATTGGTTGATAAAGAAGATAAAATATTAGATTTAATACGTTCTTTTCTTAACGCTCAATGAAAATATCCGCATTGTAATCATTGCACCGGATGCGAATCTCGGAGATGCCATTCTGGCAAATCTATTTGCTCTTGGTATTCGTAATTTTGCAAGTGGTAAAAGATTTTGTATTGCTTAAACAAAAACTTGGATAAATGCTTTCTCTGAAGAAGGTATGTCTTACAAGGATGCTGTAGAATATCAGAAACTGAAGGATGCTTCAGCAGTAGAACATACGGAACTAAAAGAAATTAACTATGTTACAATTGGAGTAACTGGAGTTGATAGAAAAGCCGGATCTACTCATAACTCAATTGTTATTGCAAATCAGCTTAGAACCCTTGGATATTCTGTAGCTTGTTTCGAGTTTTCTCCACATCAGGATTTTGAACGAATTAGAAAAGGAGAAGAAATCAAAGGTGGTGGGGAAAAATTCTTTACCAGCAGAAACATAGATTTTTATCCTAATGCTTCAGAAAGCCTGATTGAAGAGGTTAAAAAGGACAAGCACTACCATTTTCTTGTACTAGACTTTTCCGGAAATACAGAAGAAATTCAATTTTTTAATAAGTGCCATATTAAAATAGTCCTTGCTAATATTCAGTCTTGGGAGATAGATAAGTTGGTGCAATTCTATAACAGGTATGATGAGGAAGCTAGAAAAGAGATTTCTTTCTATATAAATTTTTTTACAAGCAGATAAAAAAATCTCTTGAGAAAACTTTTTTAAAACACAATTTCATTTTTGTCGGGTATGCTCCGGATCCCTTTAATACACCGGAATTTCCGGGATTGAAGGATTTGCTATATCCCTTTACTACTGGTGTTAGAAAAGAAAAAAAGAAATTTGAATTTCCATTCTTTAAAGGGAAGAAAATAGCTGTATTATAACAATCAGATTAGTTTCCCTGAAGAGGTATATATTTCATTTAATGAGCATAGCGTTTTTTTAGCGATATACTGTATATAAGAAAACAGATATACAAATTATATTTTTTTATAGTTCCCTGTTTTTCGGTAACGAAATCAAAACGTTAAAAATGAGTCTGTCAATGAGTAGTCTCGAAGGGTCTTGGAATTAGCTGATTCCCAAGACCATTGACAGATGAAAAAGCGTGTATGCGGAAGGAGTAATGTATGGAAACCAAACACAGTGATGAGTTTTTATCTAATAAGGAATGGCTTTCAAACTGCATTAAGTTCTGAAAAGGTAATTCTAAGGGGATATCTGCTTTTGGAGTATTTACAACTTTTTTTCCGGGCTATATTGGAGAAAAGAATATTGAGGTCTATTCTTTAACAGAAGGACAATATTCTAATATTCAATATAGCATTGTAAATAGCTTTTGATGGGATAGAATATTTGGATGATGGTATTGTTTTTATGCTCAACGCTTGAACAGACTATCAAAAGATTTTTATTAGAGATTATGACACATCAGATACTCATGTATTAGTTGAAGCTTTAGGAAATTATTATTATTTCAATAATTTTTACATTTGATAAATTGATTGTAGATACTGACCAAGTTCTATTTGATGAAGTTAAGGAATGGGCTATAGGATTCGTGCAAGGAGCCAATTATGACTGAAAAAGAAGAATTAATGTATTCTATTTTAGCAGAATTAAATGATAGTGGAATTCCTCTTATATTCAAAGGTGGGCTAATTAGTAATCTATTTCTTCAAGAGCAATCATATAATGATGTATATAGAATGACTAAAGATATTGATGCCAATTGGGTTGGAATTCCTCCTACACTTGAAGAATTATCTTTATCTATAGCAAATGCAATTAAGGATAAGCATAGTAACTTAGAAGTTAAAGTAACCCGACCATTTGGTGAAAAACAATCAGCTAAAGTGGTATTTACTGATGTACATTCAGGTCTTGATTTGATTTCTATGGATATCGATATACATTGTGAATCCGGACGAAGAATTTATTCTTATGGAACTGCCAGTTTTAATGGCATTTTACCCATTGAAATATTACTTGACAAAATTTCAAGTTCTTCTACAGACTTAGTATATAAATGGAGAACTAAAGATCTATTGGATGTTTATATGTTTTGTCATTGTTTTTTTCTTTTTTAAAAATAAAAGATATATTTGACTATAGTAAAAAAATAATAAAAGAGAAATTAAGGACTTTTTCTGCTTTTTCCAGAAAAAGAAGTCAGATTGAGCATGCTTACAATAAACTTTTTTAGTATTATTGGTAAGCCGGAATTTGATGAAGCGTATTCATTTCTTTGCGGAATTCTTTACACCATTTAGAAAAGGGATTCAAAAAGACTTCTTCTGGAATTCTGAAAAATTAGAATGGCAAGATAGTTCTAAATACTTAGATCTTACTAAAGCATTTGTTTTTAAATAAGAATGGAGAGGATATCCTAGAAGGAAAAATTATATGATGTTGGAAGTAAATTTCTTTTAGATTGCTTAGAAAGTAACTTTAGTACTGTATATTTAAAAATCTCCGGTATTTCAAGAAAAAAACAATTATATTTGAACAAAAAAAGGAAATATTATCTGTGCAAATATAGATTCGTTGTCTGAAGAATATGATTTAAAGACAAATAAAAATTTAAAACATGAAATTTCAGCTTTTTCTAGATAAAGCCGAAATTATAAAAAAATCATTGATTCTAATAATATCTTAGAAGAACATTCTGAAAGAGTAATTACGGCCAATGATACGGTTCATGATAATGAAGTTGCTTCTCTTAATCACAGAGATAATTCTTTTGATATTGAGAGGTAATTTATTATGCGAAAAGTTAGAAAAGATTCTCATGGAAGAGTACTTAGAACCGGAGAGTTTGAACGATATGATGGAATTTATGTATTTCAAAAAACTGTTTGCGGAAATAAGAAAACAATCTATGCATCTTCCTTGGAAGCGTTAAGACAGAAAGTATCTGAAGCTATAGAATATCGTTTTGATGAGTTAGGTAAAAATCTGAAGTCTATAACTTTAGATAAAGCTTTCGAACGCTTTATGCTAAGTAGAATAATTAGAAACACTACAGCATACGTTCAAAGAAATTTATATGATCACTATATAAAAAAACGACTTGGTAAAAAAAGAAAGTGAATGAAATTACTCATTCTGATATTCGGCAATTACTCATTTATCATTTTTACTGAAAAGCATTTATCATTGAACACAATTAAATCTATTCAGGGAATGCTCCATGCTATTTTTGCTCTTATGGTTAGTGATCAGGTTATTACAATTAATCCAGCTCAGCAAGCAATGAAAGCTTTAGCTCACGCAGAGGGTAGTAGTCTAAGAGAAGAATCAAATGGGCAAAAAGTTTTAACGACTGATGAAGAAAAAAAGCATTTCTTATGTATGCAAAAAGAAACTGATTCTTTCTTCTATCCGTTATGGCTTTTTTTATGTTAAGCACAGGTGCAAGAGTGGGAGAAGCTTCTGCAGTTTGCTGGGATGATATTGACTTTGAAAAAAACTTGTTTCAATAAACAAAACTTTAGTCTGTTCTTATAAAGGAAAAAGAGCGAATTTTTTTCATTTAATCCTACCAAAAACAAAAAAATGGTGTCCGAAATTACCGATTCTTTCAACGTTATATGCTGTTTTAGAAAAAATGAAGAATGATAAAAGCATAAGAAAATCCTTCCCTCATGAGGACAACCTTTTAATTAATGACCAAGAACTGATATTTTATTGTATAGTCAACAACAGAATAAGAGCAGTTTCAAATTTTGATGTGAATCATGCATTAAAAAAGCTTATCACGAATTATAACTCGGATAAGCTTTTTAAAGAAATGCATCCAGGTGTTCCAACTTCGCTTCCGTTGTTTTCATCTCATGCTTTACGTCATACCTTCTGTTCTAGGCTTTGTGAAAATGAGGTGAATTTAAAAGTCATCCAAGAAATTATGGGACATGGCAATATTCATATGACTATGGATGTATATGCTCAATCAAATGAAAAAAAGAATAGTTTATCTCTTTTACAATATGAGAAAAAAATACTAGGGGAATAAGTAAAAAAATATTTATTTTTCTCTTGTATTTTATCATTTTTTATCTTAGAATAGCTACAGGAGAGAAGTTTGTTTAACCATATAACAATAATCTATGAAATTTATCATATAATTATTTTGATTTTTTACAGCCCCTTTTGCTATGCCGGGCATTCTCTGACAGGAAAAATCAAACTAGAACGAAAATCCGCCTTTTCCGCTGTTCTTATTCATTCTGGCAAGAGGCAAAGCGGAAGCCAGACTGCTTAAGTTTCTAGTCTGAATATACACCTTTCCTTCTCCTACAAAACGGTTTACGAGACCCTCTCCGGTGGTAAATCCAAAGGTACCGGAAGCCACGGAAATATGATAGTCCAGATTTCTATCCCACGCTACCACATGGTCATTATCAATCGTCATCGGGCAATCCGGATGCACTTCCAACTCTAAAAGGTCTCCGAAAGCATTGACAAAAACATCGCCCTGCCCTTCCGTTTCCATCACGAAAAGTCCGCCTGTGCCGCCAAAAAAGGCTTTCCCGATGTCCTGCATCTTCATGGAATATCCTACGGAATAATCTCCCGCCAAAAATGCTCCGGTATTTAAGCGATACTGCCTCTCTCCAATTGGTAAACAGACAATTTTCCCGGGAATGGCGGGAGCAACACCGATTCTTCCACCGTTCATCACGCCTCTTGCCTCGGTAATAAACATACTTTCTCCGCTGGCAATACTTCTTCCCACGGCACTCAGTAGACCTCCAAGGCCGCCTCCGTTTGAGCCGGAATTCATTTTCCCCTGTAATTCCACACCGCACATGTAGGCCATGGAACCGCGTTCGATTTTTACTGCCTCCCCTGCATTTAAGTAGATTTCCAAAATAGGACAATCGTTATCTCCTAAAATTTGATGCTGCATAATACCTCCAATCTTTACCCTCTTTACATTTTCATAATTGATAATCGAAAAGGACTCCCGCAAGAAAAAGTGAAGCCCCAATCCCCGTATAAAATACCGTAATGCACCAGACTTGGCAAGCGAAGAAAAACAATGTATTTCCTTTTACTATGGTAAAAGACCCCTTTACAGTGAATTAGTAATCACCTTCAATATTCTCCTCTCCTTCCAAATCCCCAATCGCTCACAGGGCTTTTCAGCATCCGAAGGCTTCGAAGAAAAAAACAAAAAGGCATAGCCTTCTTTCTTCCATTTTTCTATATAGGCATAAAGCTCCTCCTCATCTTTTTTTGCTAAATGCACTTCCCATAAGGCAAAGACTCTGGCTCCTGCAATCATTCCTTTCATGATTTCCACTAAGATTCTCTGTTTTTCTTCCAAATTTTCCACCTGCTCTTGATAGGGAATTTCTCTGGAAAGTTCCGGAAACAAGTCTTTATATTCGGCAATTAATTCTTTGTTTCGAAGGAGAAAATGAGGATATTCCGGCTGATAGACAAAAAGATTAGAAAGCACAGTCTGCCCCTCTATTAAGGAGCTGCCGTCTCCTGTCATCCAGACCTTCGGAACAGTTTTCATCATGCTCTCATAGGACTTTACACAGCCGTAATACAGCTCTTTTTCGTCATTAAAAGCGGAGACCAAGTCTTTGGGAATAGGCTTATCTAAAGCCAAAAATAGTAGGCTTTCTCCGGAAAAAAGCTGAAAGGATAAATTTTCTACAGTAAAGTGATTTCCTTCAGACAGATACAGCTCTAAAGCAAAGAGAAGTTCTTCTTTTTCCGGCTCTTTAGTACTGATTGTGTTAATAATCAAAGCATTTTCTTCCTCGGACAAAAGATCCAGACTTTCACTGATAAAACTTTCCTCTTCTTGCTTTACGGAAAGCTCCCGGGGAAGTACCACACAAACATCTGTTCCGGAATTTTCTAAGGACTGCAAATATAAACCGTATTCCCGTCCGTAGAGCAAATGGATTCTTTCCTGAATATTCAGGAGAGAAACTCCCATTCCGGCCTTACCCACATCCCTTTTTCCCACTACACCTCCTTGAAATCCTCTACGGATATTCCGAAGATCTTCATTTATCTGTCTTAGCTTCTCCTCCTCTATGCCGATGCCATCATCAGAGACTTGAATATAAACATGCTGATTACTGCGGCTAATGGAAATCCCTACCTTACCTCCGGTTTCTCTTCCCTCTAAACCATGCACAATACTATTTTCCACGATAGGTTGCAATAAGATTCTTGGTACTTTTAGCGATAACAAATCCTCTTGCACCTTCACTTCCAGTTCCAATTTTTTAGAAAAACGAAATCTTTGAATTTGAAAATATACTTCCGTATTGTCCAGTTCTTCTTTTAAAGAAACAAAGTTCTCCTCTGGGAGATGGTATAGCGATAGAAATCGCCCAAAAGCTCTGCCATGTTTGCTACTGACTCCAAACCGTTTAAAAGACTTTCCGAGCGAATATTTTCCAGAATATTATAGAGAAAATGAGGATTCATCTGGTTTTGCAAGTTTTGTATATAGGCTAGTTTCTCCCCTTCTTCTATGATTTTATTGGCACTGAGGATTTCCGAAATATAATGGTATTCTTCATGACTTTCCTCTGTCAGATAAACCGAAAGCTCCTGCAATTCCTGCACTTCGCTATAACCCTCTAGGACTCTTCGCAGTGTGGACTGATAAGTTTTATAAGGTCTGAGAACGTCATAATAAAAATAAGCAAGTGTCAATATACAAAGACATAGAAGCCCCAGAAGAAGCAGTTTCATTCCCGTCTGAAAGAAGCTGCCTCCGGTTGCGAGCAGTAGATAAATAATAAAAATAGATAACAAAAATAAAGCCAGTGTTAGGGCATACAAGCGAAGAAGGCGAGAGGATAAGGAACTCCGACCATTCTTCTCCGCTCTCACTAAGCCTTGTCCCGATTCCGATTTATATTCTGTCTTATTCGCTCCGATTTTCATGTAAGGAATTCCTATAGTCCTTGGGATTCATCCCCATTTTCTCAAAAAAACATTTGGAAAAATATTTTGCATCATAATAAAACAGTTGGGAGGCAATTTCCGTAATGCTTAAATTGGTCTCTGCCAAAAGCTGCTTGGCTCTTTCCATCCGAAGACCGGATATATATTTATTTACCCCACGGGAAAGTTCCTTCTTAAACTGTGTGCTTAAATATGAAGCACTGACTTTACAATACTCTGCCACTTCCTCCAAACCGATATTCTCCTCAAAATGTCGGTCAATATACTTTTTAGACAAAGAAACCAAATGAGAGCAAGGCATATCTTTCATCATGGTTTCCAGACTTGGCCCGGTCAATTCTTCCTTAATCTTCCGAACGCTTTCCTGCAGTTCTTTTTTCTTAATCGGTTTTAACAGATAGTCCGACACCCCTGCCTGTATTCCCTCCTTGGCATAGGAAAAATCTGAATAGGCGGAAACAATAATAACCTTGGTGGGAAGTTTCTTTCTGGCAATTTCTTTAGCTATGTCCAATCCTGAAAAAACGGGCATCTTAATATCCGTAATCAAAAGCTCCGGACGTTCTTTCTCTACCCTTTCCAAAGCCTCTTTTCCCGTCTTCGCAAAAGGAAGACATTCCATGCCTTCCTCCTGAAAATTCCCCAAAAACTGAATTAACTCGCATATCCGTTCTTCATCATCCGCTATCAAGACTCTCATTTCTGTTTCCTTAGCTTTCATTTTCTACGTCAAGCCTTTTCATACTATAAGTTTGCTCTTCTTTAATATATTTATATCCTTATGCACTTCTTTATTACATTTATAAGCTAATGCCCTTCTTCATTGCATTTATATCCTTATGCTCTTCCTCTGGTGAGTAGTCCGAAGTGGTCAATTTAATATACCTATAAACTTGTAGTGAATTTCAACCTTTTGGCTTATTTGACCGTCTATTTCTTCCTTGTCATAGACATATTTACATCTGAACCGTTAAAATTTTTAATTCTATAGTTTTTTTATTATTTTTTTAATTTTTATTACTGTTGTGACGTACTTTATAAATTATGTTTCGCAAACTTTTTGTTTGCTTTTTTTAATGCCTTATTGATGGTTTCTTGAATAAAAAGGACTACAGCATTTTTCCCAAAGGATTGTTAATTTTCGCACTTTCCATTTTTCATTGCCCCTGTAAGTCTAATAATATCTTTAATATTCTTTGCACCATCATCTAAAAACAGCGTTTATAATTTGTTGCTCTGTAACTTGGTTGCAATAGCATATATATTTGGGATTTGCATCCTTTTTTAAACCATATAGGAACTTTTACATCTTCCTTATAAAAAAACTCTTTTCATTGTTTAAGTTATAATACACGACATCACAATCTTCATTCATACATAAATAGTAAGTTTCTTCATCTACAACCTTTCCCATAAGGTTTTCTGATACCATATGCTTTACAGTTATATTCTTAACCTTTTTCTCCTATTTTTGTGACATTTGGGGCAATTTGCTTTTTCTTCCACTGTACCAGTGGTTTTTTGTATTGAACCTCAGCAAGATTGATTTATCTTATTTTCTTGACTCACTTTATTTCCTCCTTTCTAAAAAAATATTTTTCTTCATTTTATTCCACCTCATTTCTATGAATTTCTATAACATCTTCAATTCTGCAATCCAATGCCAGGCAAATCTTTTCTAATGATTCTAAGTTCACATAAGAGTTTTTGCTCATTCTAGAAACTATGTTACTTGTTATGTTTGCAGCTCTTTTTAAGTCTTCTTTGTTCATTTCTCTTTCTACCAATAAGTGCCATAATGGTTTATAAGAAATTGCGCTGAGTTGTAATCCAAGACGCTTGTTTGTAAGGCGAGGTGCTTGTTTGTAAATTGAAAACTGCATATTTGTAAACGAAACGCCAGTTTTGTATGCTAGATGCCAGATTTGTAAGTGAAATGCTCCGTTTGTACACGAGATGCAACCTGTTCAAGGCCATTTTTTTCGTGTATGATGACCTTGACAGACATGCCAAAGGGAGGTCGACTCCCTCTCGATTTTTTTGTAATCGGAGAATCCACCCCTGCTTTGGTTGGTATGGTCTGTGGTGTTGGCGGCTCTGTCATGATTATTACTTGAGAAGTGTAGGCTTCAGCAAAATGTCTTCAGCGGCAACTGGAGTGCATCCCAGAAGCTTTAAGACCTCTTCTCCGTAGTGGAAGCTGAACGTTTCGTAGGGACTGCGATCGTTCAGCTTTTTCCGTTTGTAGGAATTGATGTGATCCATCATCCTGGTTACATCTTTCTGTACCAGGTTGTCAAAACTAGTTCCTTTGGGGAGAACCCGGCGGATCAGCTCATGATTGACTTCAATGGCACCTTTCTGGTGAGGGCAACCGGCGTCACAGTAGTAGATGCTGGTCCGGCGAAAACCGTACCCTTCAACAGGATAGCTCCTGTACTCGATCTTTTTCGGATTGGAGAACTCACTGCCGTTGTCAGTTACTATCACAGGGAAGAGTTTGTTAAACAGCTTTCCGCCCAGACGGTTATCCAGCCATTCAAATACATCGATTACAGACTGGGACGTATTGGCGTCACGCAGGAAAGCCAGCATCAGAGATGATTCCACGAAGTGGATTGTAAGAAGACATTTCCCACCGATCGTTCCAATCACAGAGTCCATCTGGACGACAGTATTATCGGGATTCTTTTCCATAAAGACTTCGAATTCCTTATAGGAGCGACCGATGCGGCAGCCTTTATCGACCTTGAACTCCGGTTTCTTACGCCGGGCACGGAAGCGGACCTTTCTGGGGAGATCGATGTTGCGGACTTCCAGAAGACAGTCATCGATGTAGTTATAAATAGTCTTCTCGCTACACATCAGTTTGTCCTGGTTAGTGATATAGATTTCATGGATCGAATGCCCCTGCTTCACAAGCGGAGTAATGATCCGGTTCAGCCGTTCGATCTCCTCCTCACTGGTAGACAGTCCGCTTCTTGATTCAGAGATGACCTGATGTGATTTCAGGTGTGCCTTCTGAGCGTCGTAAAAGGTCTTGAGCAAGGTACACGTATCGATCGTCGGACAAGCATTGCAGACATAGGGGACATGAACCCTGACAGTGCAGACTTCTTCCACGAATTCCGGGCAATGCTCGTTACAACGGCAAAGCCGACACATGGTTCCGGAACTGCCTTTTGCGAGTGCATTCGTTTCCGCAGAGGGAAGGAGCCTTGATTTTGCAAATGAACCTGTTCTTGCACGCATTGAAGGAATAGCCGGGTTTTTCCCGTGGCGATTTCTACCGCATACTTCCGGACTTCCCGTGAGATAGTGGAGGGATCCTTATGTAGCTGTGCGGCGATCTTCTTGAATGACAGACCCTCCTTCAGGAGTCTCTGCAGTGTTAAACGTTCTTCATAGGTAAAAAAGTTTGCCATGATATCCTCCGTTTCTGCCGCCAACCTGATGAGGATATCGTATAAGCAAAAGAAAAAGCAAGGAAGTATCACTCGTCCTTCAGCCTGTTAAGGGCACTTACGTGCCGATTGTGCGAAAGCCCTTGACAGACTTCGGACTCATGATAAAGGCAGCTGAGAGGATGACGGCGCCAAGCGCTTCACCATCCTCCATCATTAAAGAAGAGACCAGCTACTGCCAGTCTCTTTGTAAGTCGGGATGCAACCTCCCGGAATGTATTCATTTTCAACCCACTATGGCATTAAACTGGAATGAGAGGGGTTGCATCTCGTTTTACAACTGAGGTTTTTTCCTTGTCCCACTTGGAACTGCTCCAAATCTTTGGACTTCCATAGCAACAGAAAGAGCCGCATAATCTCCGATATTATCACTAAGTTTTGATTTTTCTATTTTACATAAGTTTACACTTTCTGTAAAACATTCTTCCCGAATTACTGCCTCTACTTTTTCTTTAAATAAAGCTTCGCATCGCTCATAAATACTGCCTATCACGATACATTCCGGATTTAGAATATCAATAAGTAAGGCAAGGCCTCTTCCCAAATAATAGGCAGAACGATCAAAGACCGACTTGGCAAAAGGAGAACCGTCTTTTACTAAAGAAGCCAGATTTTTCACAGTGAAATCTATAATCCCTTTGTCCTGCTCTTCCAAGCCACCCCCTTCTTCTCTTTCCTTATACATTCTCCTTGCCATTTCTTTAATGCCATTTCCGGAGCAAAATCCTTCAAAAGAGCCTTCTTTCCCGTAACCAAAGGAACCACCCTTGGAAAGACGAATATGCCCTACCTCTCCGGCCATTCCGGAGCTTCCCCGATACAGGCTCCCATTCAAAATCAGTCCCGCTCCCATACCTGTACCGAAGGTTAAAAAAATCATATTCTTTGTGCCCTTTCCTGCTCCAAACTTCCATTCACAAAGAGCGCAGGCATTGGCATCATTTTCCAAAAAAGAAGGAACTTGAAATCTTTCCCCTAAGATACGCTTTATAGGAATTTCATCATAGCCGGGAAGGTTTGGCGGCGATAGAATCAGTCCTTTCTCTTCATCCAATGGCCCACCGCAACTGACTCCGGTGGATTGCAGCCTAATATTTTTTTCTAAAAGAAAGGCTTCCCCTATTTTGCAAAGGCAGTCTATCGTTTCCAAAGGACTTCTGTTTCCCTGAAAAGTAGGGATTGCCTCTCTTTTCAAAATATCGATGGAATCTCCCGCATCTCTGCCCAAAATGACAGCAGATTTTGTTCCTCCTAAATCAAATCCTAAATAATATCTCTCCATGCATCCCTCTTTTTTTCTTCAATTCATGCAAGAAAAGCGGCTTCAGATTATTCTAAAAGCCGCCTTCCTGTTTCTTTTGTTAAAGCTTACTTAAGGTTATCCTTATTTAAAACAGATACTCCGGTATCTACGGTCTCACCCTTTAAATCTTTTCCATTCAGAGATTCTACTAATGCATCCACACCCATCTTACCCATGACATCCGGGTTCTGTGCCATGGTGCAAAGAAGATATCCATCCTGAATTAAGCTCTTAATATTATCGGACTTATCAAAACCTACACCGATAATCTTATCTATCGCCGGAAGCCTTAATAGCATTTCCGATTCCTACAGTTGAACCTTCATTTCCTCCAAAAATCCCCACAACGCCTTTGGTAATATAGTTTTCCGCAATAGTCTGTGCCTTCGCAGCATCTCCGTCACAATACTGCGTTTCTTCAATGGTAAAATCCGATCCTTCAAATGCCTCACGGAATCCGTTATCACGGTCTACTGTAGACTGAGTAGAAGCATTGGTACTGATTACACCGATATTTCCCTTGGTAATCCCTTGTGCTTCCAAAGCTTTTTTCATCTCTTCTCCGGCAGTCTTTCCACCCTGTTTGTTGTTGGTTGCAAAACTTGCTTCGGCATCTACATTGGCAGGAGAATCCACATAAACAATTTTGATTCCCTGTGCTTGTGCTTCCTTTAAAGAAGCAGAAATCGCATCCGGTCCGTTTGCTGCAATCATAATTCCGTCTACGCCGCCTGCAACGGCATTGTTTACACACTCAATCTGCTTGGAGTCATCCTTGGTATCAGGAGACATAAACTTTACTTCCACGCCAACGAGCTTTGCTTCCGCCTGAGCGCCTTCATTCAAGGTTACCCAGTGCTGGTCAAGGGAATCCATAGTAATAAGAGCCAGTTTATAAGGCTTATCAGCCTTTACTGTTGTCTCTCCACTGTTCTCCGCCTTTTCCTCCGTAGCCTTTTCCTCTCCTGCTGCGGTAGTCCCCTCTGTCATTGCAGCAGTAGTTTCTGTAGCCTCCTGCTTATCCGAACTGCAGCCAAAGAGCATTGCAGCGGATAAAAGAGTTGCAAGCAAGATAAGTTTCTTTTTCATAATGTTTTCCTCTCTTTCTATAACAGGGCAATCCTCATTTACTTCTTGTTCTTCTTGGAAAATAAATTTCCGCTTCGAACCAAGACATCCATGAGTACTGCCAGAACCACGATAACACCAATGACAATTCGCTGAATACCAACCTGCGCTCCAACCATGTTCAAACCATTTTCCAAGGTCTGCCAAAGCAGTGCTCCCTGAAAGGTTCCCAGTAAGAGACCGGAGCCTCCTAAGGGAGATACTCCTCCGATTACACCGGCAGCAACACCATACATTTCGTACATATTTCCGGCTTCCATATTTCCCATTCCGGCCTGTGCGCAGAGGATAAATCCTACAATCACAGAGCAAAACGCGGAAATCAGGTAAGTTTTCTTGATTACGGAAACAATATCCACACCAGATAATCTGGAAGCTTCTTTATTGGAGCCAACAGCATAGATATGCCTTCCCAGTTTGGTTTTCCCTAAGATAAAAACTGAAAAATCAGGAAAAATCAAAAAAGGCAATCCAGAAGGTCGTGTAGATGCCCAGAATCTTTCCGTAGTAAAAAGGCATCCTGAAAAAACTTTTACCTTGATCCTTTCCTAAAAATGCTGGCAATGTTATCCGTATTTTCGGTTTCCGTTGACCAGATAAGCAATGCCTCTTGCCACAAACATGGTTCCCGAGGTGGCAATAAAAAGGAGGCATCTGGAACTTTCCTACCAGTTCTCCGTTCATGTATCCGATAATCAGACCCAATCAGAAGGCTAACCAACAGGGCTACCACTATAGGGAACACCTCTTGTCATTAGCTTTGCGGTAACCATGGCACTCATCCCCACCACGGAACCGATGGATAAGTCAATGTTCCCAGTAATCATGACAAAGCTTTGTCCGATTCCTATGAGTAAATACTTCGCCATGGAACGAAGAAGATTTAAGTTGTTTTGTAAAGAAAAGACTTTGTCATTAATACATCCGAAAACAACGTAAATGATTACTAGCCCTACAAAGGCAGTAATTGCTCCTCTCATTCCTCTGATTCTCAGTATATCTTTTTACTTTGTTTTTTTCATTTTCACTCCCCGCAAAAGCAGATATTTTTTTCAAGCCTGATACTCCCTGCTTTTTCTTAGCTAAGCCCCTTTTTCTTCGTAACTGATTACCTCGCTTATACCTTTTTCTTCATACCGTGTTGCCAACTTCAAAATATTTTCCTGATTTGCCTCTTCCCGACTTAATTCCCCTGTGATTCTCCCATCACAGAATATCAAGATTCGATCGGACATTCCCAGCACTTCTTCCATTTCCGAAGAGATAAAGAGAACTCCTACCCCTTTCTTTTTCAGTTCATTCATAATTTGATAGATTTCCACCTTAGCTCCGATATCGATTCCTCTGGTCGGTTCATCGAAGAGAATCACTTTCGGATTTCGAATAGCTCATTTTCCGAGAACCACTTTCTGCTGATTCCCTCCTGAAAGATTCTTGGAAATCATTTCCCGATCCTTGGCTTTGACATTCAAGCTTTTTATGGTATCTTCACTGATTTTTAATTCTAAATCTTTGGAAAGAACCCCAAAAGAATTTTTCATACTGTCCAAGTTGGGAAGAGAAATATTCTCCCGTATGCTTAAATCCGTACAAAGTCCGTCTTTTCTTCTATCTTCCGGAATCAAAGCCATACCGAGCTCTATGCTATCCTTAGGTGTATTTGTCTTGACTTCCTCTCCAAAAAGGTAGATTTTTTTCCGGAAGTCTTTTTCGTCTACTCCGAATAAAGCTCTGGTCATCTCTGTTCTTCCGGCTCCCCATCAGCCCCTGCAATTCCAAGGATTTCTCCTTCATAAAGGCTAAAAGAAATATCTCTTACCTTGGGGCCCGCATTTAAACGCTCTACCCTAAGGATTTCTTTTCCCTTTTCGCAATGAATTCGAGGGAATTTATCCTGAATTTCTCTTCCCACCATGTGGCGGATAATGTCATCAATGGAAAAATCCTTTAAGTCGCCGGAGATAACATTTTTCCCCTGTCTCGTAAAAATACTGACCTTGTCCGCAATCGCCCGAAGCTCATCCAGTCTATGGGAAATGTAGATAATTCCCCTTCCTTCATCCCTTAGCTTTCGAATTACCCGGAAGAGATCCTCAATTTCCTTTCTGCTTAAGGCGGATGTGGGCTCATCCATGATGAGAACCTTTGCATCTTGAGAAAGCGCTTTGGCTATCTCCACCATCTGTTGTTCCGATACTTTTTAAGTCCCCCTGCCAGCTCTGTAGACTTCATGCTGATGCCCAAATCATCCAATATCTTCTGGGCTTCCTCATCCATCTTTTTTTATGATTCAGACTTAACCCTTCCATCACTTCTCTACCTAAGAAGATATTTTCACTCACGCTTAAATCATTACACAGGTTCATTTCCTGGTGGATGATGGCAACGCCCTTATTCTGTGCTTCTTTCGGATTTTGAAAATGGCAAAGCTCTCCGTCTAAATAGATTTCTCCCTCATCTTTACTGTAGATTCCGCTTAGAATCTTCATTAAAGTGGATTTTCCTGCACCGTTCTCTCCTAAAAGTGCCAAAATCTCTCCATGGCCTAATTCCAGATTTACACCTTTCAAAACCTTGGTACCGGAAAAAGACTTGGAAATATTTTTCATTTGAACCAAAACGTTCCCCATATTCGCCTCTTTTGCACAATCTAAATTATCCCTGTTTCTTTCATTCTAAAAAGATTTAAAAAGAAAGAAAAAGGGAGAATATTTTTTTAGATTCCGGGGACATTTTTATGCTTTTATCCATCCTCTCATACACCTCTGCCACGGAATGCTCTTTTCAGTTCTTCTTCAAACTTTTTTTCTGCACTGCAAGAAGGCTCTCATCTAAGATCCTATGAATATTTTTCCCCACGGGGCAGTTTGGGTTTGGCTTCTCATGAAAGTTGAAAAAGCTCTCCCTGATCGCTGGTTTCCACAGCCTGATAAATGTCTAAAGAAGATTCGCAGCACTCGGCAAGATACGCATATACGCATCCTTCTCCTTTAGGCTCTCTATGTCCGGATATACCTTTAACACTCTGTCCTCCAGATTCCAAAAAAATCATGTGAGAGAGATAGTTATCCCTCTTCAACAGGGTCATCCATATCCAAATCCTCAAAAATTCTCACAAACATACTCTACTATCTGCTTTAGGTTATCGACCATCTGCATACACTTCACCCCTTGTTGTATTATTCGTACTCACCTTCAATTATTTTTTGCATATATAATGGCATATCATTTATAATTTCAGAGAAATCGCACATATCCTTCATTTCCTCATGTTCCATGTCATAAAAGGCCACCTTCTTGGTTTTAGGATTCCACACAATGCAGATATGGTCATAATCTCCTGTAGCCTTTGACAGACGAAGAAACTTGGCTCTGCCTTTCTTCAAAGGTATCGTATCCGTCAGAGAAAAACTCAATCCACTTAAAGTCACAGTCATTAAGTTCAACATGTAATTCATCACCTTGAAGAAAATCCATTACTGTCTTAGGAAGCTTAAATGGCTTAAGCTCATCTAATTTATTATGTAGGCTATGAAACTCTTCAGGCTCTAACTGCTTAAAAATACTCTGCCATTTCCTCATCGCCTTTTTTTCGACTGCTATGCTGTAAGGACGCATTCCGTCTTTTTTTCAGTAATTGTCACATCTGCACCATTTTCCACAAGATATTTGCACATTTTAAGATCCACGTATCTGGCTGCTACACAAAGCGGGGTAGGCTTAGAAAGGATAGACTGAGTCAGGTGCATTGTAGTTAATATCAACTCCATTTTTTTAATAAAAAAATCAAGCACCTTATAATTGCTGTCTGAAACTGCACTACGAAATGCCTGTCCGCCGTATTTTTTTCTACTCTATGGCCTAATTCGTGGATTAGAGCAAGATTATCGTATTTTTCCACCATATAATGCCTGACTAAAGGCCTCTGACTTTACATTATTGACCCCTGTCTACCTTTTGCTCCAAAAATCCACAAAATACCTGATAACCTCTTCATCGCAGTACCTTACTGCAAGTAAGAATGAAGGATTACCTTTTACATTCAGATTTGCTCCCTTTTCCACCAGCCACTTTACAGAATCAAAGTTTTTCCATAATAAGGGCAAGGTCTAAGGGGAGAGTCTTGTATATTTACCGAGTTTTTATATCCTCTTCTATATCGAAGCCCTCAGATAAATGCTTATCTAAAGCCAATGTATCTCCGTTTATAATATCACTTACAATCCCGGGAACAGATTCAAAATCTCCTATGTCTTTTATTGTAATCATCTGCAATCTCCTGTGATTATTATCTGTTATAATTTATTTCGCCTAGCGGAATTGGGTTAGGGTTTAAGATTACCCAACTAACTGCAAGCTCGCATAATCTTGTAATTACACCATCCTCAGCCAAACCTTTTCCATCTATCTTTGAAATAAGCACCTTACTCTCTTCTATCTCCTTCTCTGACAGCGCATTTCCTTCTGCAAAATGAACCGGCAGCGAATTTAGCATATTTCTATAACTCCTATCCCAGTTTATTCCACCGTTTCTGTTAATTTCATCGTCCACCCTGCCTGTTATGCGGATAACCTCTCCCTGCACCGTTCTTGCTGCTCCTGTCGATGGAATTAGTAAATCCCAAAGCTCATTATACTGCTCCTTCCAAGTGCTCCCCTTTACAAGAATTGGAGAAACGCCGTCATGTATTATTCTTTTTGCCACAGGCTTTGCACCAAAGATATTGTAGAGCTTTGACAGGGCTGTATCTACATCTTCACAGGAAGCTTCACTAAAGTTATCCCTGTGGAATTCAAAATCCTTACCGATTATTTCTACTTTTTCTGCCATCTCAGGCGTAATTTCTACACCTGCCTTTATTAACATTTCTGCTATTTGGGCCATAGGCACTGCCCTGAGTCCTCCGCACACTGTAAGAGCGGCTAGTAGAGGAGTTTCGCCTCTTTCATTTTTAGCATTGACATCTGCACCCTTTTCAATCAAAAAGCGTACTGTATTAGGGCGGAAATACTCTGCTGCCATATGAAGCGGCGTATTTCCATATCTATTTGGCTTTTGTATATCTCCTCCCAGCTCATAAAGCAATTTTACTGTATCCATGCCAAAGGTTGCCTGACTGTACAAAGGTGTGCAGCCATAATAGTCAGGTATATTTACATCAAGGCCCTGCTTAACGAGCCAGATAACTAGCTCGTCAGGTACACCCTTGTAATGAAGTGCAGTGTGCAGACCGAATTTTCCATCATAGGCAGTAAGCTCACATTTATCATAGACAGCTTTAAGTGCTTCAATATCTCCGGACTTAATAAGCTCATCAAAGTCTTTTGGCAGGGTAACTCTTTTCTTAGCCATTATTCTTCTCCTTAGTTTTATTTAAATCATTTGTAATACATCCAAAATGGAAGATTAACATTAAGCAGTGGCAATTTTGCAGAGAAAATTTCATCTATAATTCCCTCTCCAACTTTATTTTGGCCTTCCATTATATAAAACTCAGTTCCGCAGACTAATCCGGAATAATCAACCTCTTCATAAATTTATTATTTCTTTTTAGCCACAAAATAATATCTATGAATTTTTTCCCCTTAATTACACCTTCTTTATCAAGAATTTCCTGTGCTTTAAAAAGGTTATCCTGATATTTCTCCACTTCAAAACCCGGAAATTCCCAATCAATAATTCTGGCAAACCAAACCAATGCACCTACATCATAAAACTCTATCGGTCTGTAGACTTCATCTTCTTCCACAATGTCAAATCCGTTATCAGTAAATTTCTGTCTTGCAATACTTAAATATGCTTCCGGAAAAGGAATTTCAACATCACCTATCAAAAGTTCTACAAGTTCTCTGTCATTTTCTGCACCGACTTGTTGCGTAAGAAATACTCCTCCGCTTTTAAGAGTTCTTTTAATTTCGTTTATGTTATATTGACCATGCCTGTTAGTAATAATGTCAAAGTAGTTATCTTCAAAAGGAAGAATATCTCCTCCGTCACATGCTTTAAAATCTATTCCTAAAGGAAGAAGTCTGTCCTCACATATTTTGATGTTTGGTTCATACCCTTCAATCGCAGCAGTATATTTAGCGTTTGCCATAAAAGACAAAAGAAATTCGCCACCTCCTGTTTCCATATCCAATAAATAATCTGTATCATTCAAATAGGATTTTATAATGTTTTCAAAATCCCAAGGGAGATCATCCTCTTCTTTATATCTTCCTCTAATATGTGAGAAATCCCAACCTTTAATATGCGCTATTTCCTGCTCAAGTAACCATTGATTTATAAGTGCTTGTTTTTTTCCATTTTTTTCTTCTTTTCACTACCAAAAAAATATCAGTATATGTTTTATCCCTCAATATCAGCCGACAATAGCCCCTTCTTAGGGCTTCCATTAACTGCTATGCTGTGTCCAAAGAAAAGGTCATCATCATCAAGATAAGCTGTAAATGAACCTCCCGATGTCACCCATATTAAGCTTAAGCTAATTCTCTTTGCAAAGCTTTCTTCTGTAATTAAAGCAGCTTCTTTATCAGATTCTGCCCATTCACAAAAACCGTTTCTAAGGCTTCCACCACCACCTTCATGTCTTAGAATAATAATCTCTCTTTCTTCTTTCTCAAAAGAGTTTTCCCATTACTCTGTGTCATTTTATTTCTTAGTCTTTCTTTTTGTCATTGCCATATTTATGGCAACTGTGTGTGTTGTAAACCAATAGCCTCGTCTGCTGTTTGCCGCTTTCCATGCTAGGTCTCTAGGAACGCCCATACCCCTCAGGTTTCGGTATCTGGTTCGCACACATTTCTTCCTCTCCATATATCTGCCTCATTTATCATGCATGATTCCGTGTAGTTATTGGACTTTGGCTTGTTATGCAGTCTTATCCTCATGCATAACCTCTTATGAGATTTCTGTTCGTCAGACCGCAGATTTGCCCATGAGTTAGTATCTTCCTCATATCCAGCTTCCTTCAGATGCGAGGTCACCCTCGACACCCTTGCTTTCGGCTATATCCTTCCCACTACCAGGCGGATTCGGGACTTTAACCCGTTAGAAACGTGCGCCGCTAGGCGCACTATAAGAAAAACCTGCCAGCCTGATGATGTGACCCCAAAAAGTTAGACTTTTTTTAAGCGTAGCAGTTTTATGGCTGCTACGCTATTTTTTTATGCAGCCAAGAGGCGAAGCCTGTATTGAACAGGACTTAGCCATCCTAGTTTCTCCTTGATTCTATGTTCGTTATAGTACCTTATATATCGTTCTATTTCTGACTTTAATTCTTCATAACTATAATAGACAATGCCATAATAGATTTCTTGTTTAAGCAAACCGAAAAAGTTCTCCATAACTGAATTATCATGACAGTTCCCTTTTCTGGACATACTTTGAAAGATTCTTTCTTCCCTAAGTCGATGAGAATAAGCTTTCATCTGATATGCCCATCCTTGATCCGAATGGAATGTTCTGCGATATGGGCAATCAGATGTTACCTTTACCGCTTGTTCCAATGCATTCATTATATTTTGGGCAGATGGTTGTTTTGCTATCCCGTAACTGATAATCTCACCATTACACATATCCATAAATGGATCCAAGTATAGTTTGCGCATTGTCATATGGCCTTTAGCATCGATTTCATAATACTTAAACTCTGTAGTATCTGTGGTAATCTTCTGATGAGGAATATGAGTTTTAAAACGTCTTCTTATGCGATTAGGAGCTACTGTGCCTACTTGGCCCTTGTATGAACTGTATTTGCGGCTCTTACGTGTGAAAGAAGTAACTTGCAGCCCAAGCTTCTGCATTATACGCTGCACTTTTTTCTTGTTTACAACATATCCCTGATTTCTTAGTTCGGCTAATACACGACGATAACCATAATCCTTATTAGTCACTCGTATGAAAAGAATCTTTTCTTCGATTTCTTTGTCAGGGTCTTCTCTATCAAGACGTTTTTGCCAATACATGTATGTGGCTTTAGGTATGCCTGTATAAGAGAGAAGGTCTTTTAGCTTAAACTCTCCTCGGAGGCTGTTGATGACGAGCGCCGTTCTCTCATTTTTACCTCGTCTTCTAAACGCAACCTCCTCAGTTCTTTTAAAAATGCATTCTCAATTCTTAGTTTAAGGAGTTCCTCTTCTAATTCTTTGACATGTTCAGCACTGGTATCAACAACTTTTTCTTTAATTTCTTGTTTCTGATTTTTTGTTTTATTTTTGTCCAAAGTTTTCTTCCGACCTTTCTTGTGAGGTCTCAAAGCTTCAGGACCGGCAGAACGAAAACGGCTAACCCATGCAACAATCATACTAGAATTCGTTATGCCTTCTTGAATTGCCAGCTCCCGATATGAAATCTCACTTGATAGATAAAACTCTACTACAGAAAGTTTCTTTTCGAAAGAATATTTTTCATGCTGTCTAGAACGAAATAATCCTTTATCTCCCAAGGCTTGGTAATTAGCAACCCATTTTTGTATGTCGCTTCTATTGGGACCATAGATAGACGAAAGATATCTATAGCCGCCTTTACCATTTAGATAAGCATCAACAATCTTTTTCTTAAGCTCATAGCTGTATTTAGCCATAAAAATACCGACCTCCAATTGTTAGAATTTTAGGTCTAACTTTTGGGGGTCGGTACATGAGAGCTGGCAGATTTTTTTGGGGCAGACAGATTATTTACCATTTACTTTAATCCTAAGCTTGCAGAAAAACACATATACGAGATTAATAAACTGGTTGAAAAAAACCCACAATTTAAAAACCTCACAGGCTAAAAGGTCTGAGTTTGGTGACTGTTCAAAGTATGTAACTTTTATACCTACAGATAAAAAAGGAAACAAAGAAGACGGGAAAATTAAAGTTAAAATAAATGAAGAGGCGATAGAAAAAGCAAAAAATCTTGCAGGATATAATCTAATTGCAACGTCAGAGCTGTCAATGACTTCAAAAGAAATATATGATACATACCATAATCTCTGGCGAATCGAGGAGTCATTCAGGGCAATGAAATCAAAGCTTGACGCCAGACCTGTATACCTCCAAAAATAAGACTCAATTATCGGTCATTTCCTGATATGTTACCTTGCTGTTCTTCTTTCCCGAATGCTGCAAATTTACATCTTAGAAGATAAATATGGAATTGAAGAAATATTTAACTTTATAAGGGGTTTTAAGGTAGCAAAGATCTCAGATTATAAATACATAAACCTTACATGTAGTTCAGACTTTATAAAGAAACTAGCTATAAATACAAAACTTCCATTGACATTGTATTTTCTTAATAATGAAGATATAAATAAAATGCTAAGCTATAGGTTCTAATCTTTGGCTTAGCACTATTTTTTAATCTCAACTCCAAAAGGCAGGTAATATACATGTCAAATAGAAAAAACAGGAGTAGAATGTAATGGTTTGAGATCAATATTTAGTGATATTATTATTTTAATATAATCAGAGTGGAGGAATTGTATGGATACGGTACTTAGACTGACTAATGTGAATAAAAGCTTTGGAGAGCATCATGTTCTCCATGATGTGAGCTTTAAGGCAGGCAGGGGAGAGCTTATCGGCTACATAGGGCCAAACGGAAGTGGCAAGTCCACAACTGTTAAGCTGATGCTTGGAATCCTTGGTGGATACACAGGTACAATTGAGGTCTTTGGTAAGAATATAGAAGAAGATCTGGTAAGCTACAAGAGGAAGATAGGTTATGTTCCAGAGATTCTATCCCTCTATGAGAGCCTTACAGGGGAAGAATATATCTCTTTCTTATCCTCTGTCTATGAACTAAGCAACTGGAGAGGTAGGATGGAGGAGCTTGCGGAGATATTTCAGATAAATGATGCGCTCACCACTCGTATCTCTGGTTATTCAAAGGGTATGAAGCAAAAAATAGCCATCATAGGAAGCCTTATACATAACCCTGACATCCTCTTCCTTGATGAACCGCTTAACGGTATGGATACTAATAGCGTGGCTGTGTTTAAGGAGGTGCTTAAGACACTTACCAAACAGGGGAAGACCATATTTTATTCCTCTCATATTATGGAAGTGGTGGAACAGATGAGCAGTAGGGTTATCCTTCTTAAGGACGGAGCAGTCATAGCAGATTCTACGGTTGAAGAGCTGAAAAACAACAGCAGGGGCAGTAGTATGGAGGAGATTTTTCAATGACCTTACAGGCTTTACAAAGGGACACGACCTTGCAGCTAAGTTTGTAGACACACTGACCGGAGGTGAGACTATTGAAGATGAAAAATAGCGAACCCTTTGTGCTTAAGGTAGTTGATAAATGTGTAAAGCCATTTTTAAGTAAAGACTTAAACTATGGTCAGATTAGGGAGATGCTTAGGCTAAAGCTAATTATGGATAGCAGAAGGGTTTCCCCTGCTCTGCAAAATAATGGGAAGAAGATAGGGAAAGAGCCGAAAAGATCTATGATTTTAACCTGCCTAGTTTATATGGGGTTAGGAATTTTATCGCTTCTATGCAGGTGATGCCAAATATGTTTGGAGCTAATACAATCAGCTTTGCCATGCTTATATTCATGTTATTTTCCGTCTATATCAGTGAATATTCAGCTGTACTCTTAGACACTACAGAAAAGTCATTTTACGGAGCACTGCCGATTGGGAAAAATGAGATAAGTACTGCAAAAAACATTCATATAGCCTATTATATAGGAACTATAGCAGCTGCTATGATGCTGCCATCTATAGTTGTCGGCTTTATTTCTAAGGGAATCCTATACGGCTTTGCGTTCACTCTGGTATCGATTGTGATTGTTGTCGTTTGCCTCCACCTTGCAGGAGTTATTTACTACCTCCTTCTCAAGGTATTTTCCGGAGAGAAGCTAAAGGACATATTAAGCGGCTTTCAGATATTTATGACAATAGCGATAATACTCTCGTATCAGATTGTGCCAAGAGTCGTAAGCATAGCAGGCTTCTCAAAGGGGGAACTTACATTTTCGCCATTTTATTTTTTTCTGCCATCAGCTTGGTTCTCAGCTATACTGGAGAGTTTATTTGGTGCGGGTGGAGCATGGTATATATATGTACTGGCAGGAATCACAGTGCCTGCTGTCATCTTGCTTGAAGTAATATACAGGAAAAAGGCTATGCCGGAGTTTGAAGGAGAACTTGACAAGCTTACGGAAACAGCCAAGGAAAATAAAACACTTTCAGCATTTTCAAATCTTATGTGTAAGCTCCTCTCAAAGGATGAGCAGGAAAATGCCTTTATGAAGCTTGTGCTGATACAGGTGTCAAGAAACAGGGATATGAAGCTTAAGCTCTATCCACAGCTTGCCAATGTATTTATTCTGCCTATAATAATGGTTCTGCCACAGATTACAGGTGAAAAAGGACTTACAGGCTTTATAGAAAATCTCAGAGAAGGAAGATGGGGGCTGGCTCTGCTTTATTTTACAGGGCTTACTTCCGCAGCCATCTATGGGATAATAACTCAGACTGAGAATAAAGAGAGCATAATGTTCTATCAGATTCTTCCAATTGAGAATCTAAGTAAATGTATAAGGGCAGGAGTTAAGGTAGTATTGTTTCGCTATCTGACGCCTATCTTTGTGGCTCTGTCAGCTCTGCTTTTTGCGGTTTATGGAATTGCTATCCTACCCGACATAGTCATTGCCTACTTGTCGTTTATATTTGTAACAAGTCTTATGATAAGAGTAGGTACTTGGGAGCTTCCATTTTCTTCGGAATTCAATCCTGCAAATGTAGGACGGGGATTACTGTTGTTATTTATGAGTTTATTCATACTTGCCTTATTTGGATGGACGCATATATTTTGGCTTAAAACCCTAGAGTTACAGCTAATAGGTATAGTGGTGATGATACTGGCTAACCTCGTATTATGGAAGTTCTTTATGAATAAGAAATACATTATAGCCAGAGGATAAGAAACATTTTTCTTAAAGGTTAAGAAATGAAGAGCTAAGTGACTTATGACGTATAAAAGCTTGTAGGAAGAGTATTGATAGAGCATATAAAAGTAATCGAGTAGGAGGCGGTGACTAACCGCCGTCCTCTCACAGCACTGTACGTACAGTTCTCGTATACAGCGCTTTCAATAGTTGATGTGCACAGACTGGTATGCTGTGGCTAAATCGTAAAGGCCACTGTTTATCAGTCTTTCTTTTGTCATTGCCATGTTCATGACAACTGTATGTGTTGTAAACCAATAGCCTCGTCTGCTGTTTGCCGCTTTCCATGCCAGGTCTTTGGGAACTCCCATGCTCATCAGGTTTCGATATCTGCTTCGCACACGTTTCCATTGTTTCCATATACACATACGTATTCTGTGATAGAGCCATCCATTGACATCATTCATGTTGCTCTTCATACTTACTATTCCATAGTAGTTAAGCCACCCTCTTGCGTATACCTTGATTCTTTCTAGGCTCGGCTTGATTGACTGACAGAGCTTACGAGAAGAAAGTTCTTTCAGTTTCTCCTCAAGATACCTCGTACTGCTCTCTAAGAGTCTCTCCGATGCCCTTTTGCTTTTGTCCACGGAGGAATCTCCACTGTTCTTCCGAAGTTTTTGGAATCGGATAATGGGAGTACTCCCGGCATTTCTTTTTGCAATTCCTGAATCAACCATATCCTTCTTTCACTTTGCTTCATTTTCTCCTCCTTTCAAAGCTCCCCTATAGCAAATCTCTAAGTCCCTTTCCGATGTCTGCATTCAGGCAAATGCTTCTCTCCGAAATTTTCGTACTGCATCCCGACTCTCCCAGATTCAAACAGGCGTAGTAGGCATTGGGATTCTCTTCGGTATATTGCCAAAAGGGGAACTTAATAATCACGGGAGTATTCATCCCTACCCCGAGCTCCCAATATAAGACATGCTTTCCCTTATGACTATGCAGGAAATCCTGATAGCGCTTTGCCGCCATTTCCAGCCCGCGTCCTCTACAAAGCTTTCATCCGTGCGGAGATTCATGGTCATGGGGAGTCCGTCATCCGGGCAAATGGGGATAAGCTCCGTCGGAATAGACATTTTCAGCGTCTTATCCTCCGGCAGCTGAAATATCCCCGCATTATCTCGGACACAAGTTTTTTATGGTATAATTTGAATATGAAAATTGTGCAACAAATAGGAATTTGACGGGGAGGTCTCATGAGGACAGAATATAAACACAATCCGCCCATTCCATATAGTCTACATGATATGCGTGTCAAAAAGATTATAATGCAAGATCAAACAATAGTACTTGAATTTGAGGACGGATATAAAAAACTTACAGAACCTTTTGAACAGGTCGAGGGAAACATCACAATCGAAGGTGTGGATTTTGATTTTACCAGCGTGATGTTGCAGAGCAAATGGGGAAACTATGGAAAATTCAATGGTGAGAAATTAGAACTGGAACACTTTATAAAGAGATACAAAAACTATAGCTTTGAAATTGTAGATGAATTATATGGGTATAATCAAGTATTGTATTCTGGTTATTTATCTATCTTAGAAACAGAAGATTTAGTTCAAATGGACATTTCAATTTACTTTACAGGCAGAATTATTTACGATACAAAAGAGTAACAAATAAAACTGCCCGACCGAGAATATTTCGTCACTTCGTTCCATCGAGGGCACTACACTCCCTTGCGACACTTGTGCGTCTATCCCTTTTGGACTTGCCGCCCGAAAACAGCATGAAGTGCTGTCCTCCGCCAGCCTGTCCCCATGCTCCGCATGGCAGATGTAGATCTGACGAGCGTGGATTGGCTATGGTTTCCGTATATTCCCTTTGGAAAACTGACAATTTTACAGGACAGGAGGATATAGAAAGCTAATATAAAAAATGGATTGAAAATAGTCTACTATTATTGCTTATTGAGAAAGAAGAATTAGCTGAGTTCTTTGAGCGAAGGATGCTTATTGACCGCAGGTCAATAAGATAAGAAGATAATAAGATAAATAATTAGAAATTGAAGGAGGGCATAAATGAAAAAGTTTGCAGTAATCTTATATCCTGATTTTTCTTTGCAAGAAATAACTTGCCTAACATCTGTATTAACATTGTGGTTTGGTGAAAAACTTGATTTTATTGCAAGCGAAGATAAGGAATATTTAAGCGAGGAAGGCTTTGTCATCAGACCCACTAAAATTATTGGAAATATAAAAGCAAAAAATTACGATTGTTTAATTTTGCCCGGAACCATGAATCCATTACCCGCATTGTATGATGAAAAACTGATTGATTTTCTTAGAGAAGGCATTGATTCCAGAACTGTGTTTGCGGCAATTTCATCTTCACCAATATTGTTATCTAAATCAGGCGTTCTCAAAAATAAAAAATTTACTGCGGGATATTTTATGCAGATGACAGATACTTTTGATTTTATAGAGAAGAAAAACTTTATTCACAAAGGAATTGTTGAAGATAAAAATGTTATAACAGGAATTGGAATGTTTTTTAGGGAATTTGCAGAGGCAGTTTTAAGAAGGTTTGATTATGATATAGGAGACCATTTTATGACTGAAAAAGCTGACGATTTTACTGAAGAAGAATTAACTTTTTATTGGACTGATGATGATTACAAGGAATTTTTAGACGAATTGAAATCTTATGAGTAAGCGGTAAAATAATCTGTCCTTTCAAAAAAATCCGCCGGCTTTCAGGCGGGCGGATTATCTTTACCTTATTTTTTTCATATTCTCGCAGGTGCATGGTAAAACCTCTTGCTTCGCAGTAACCTCCTCCAAATACATTTCCGCTATATAGGAGGGGCCGGTCCACCAAAGTTTTGTTGTATCATCATACAAGGCTTTTCCCGTCTTTGAAAGAAGGAAGTCCACTAAGACTTCTTTGCTATCTTTTCCGGTGAATGCCGATATTTCTTCCACTGCCATAGTTACAAGTAGATCAATTGTATAATTCAGTCTTTCTTTGGAAATACTCAACTCAGCCATATCTTCTCACTTTCTATAAATTTTAGGCAAGATAATGCGTCTTCTAGACCCTTGTCCAAAATCCTTTCGTTTGGCACATTTTCTTAAGTCCGGTCTCGATACCTCACAATAACTTCCATGATAAAGAATTAAACTTTCTTTTAACTCAAGCATGTATCTTTAATCCTCTACACCTTCT
>BNJS01002146.1_pt1 | contig 77773 bp, 71 predicted proteins | sample 8540461 | NCBI WGS metagenome assembly BNJS01 (sample SAMD00202454, study PRJDB9452) | human saliva metagenome | isolation source: human saliva | place: Japan
CCTGTCGCCGCGAGCTTGTGAGTGAGTTTGTGGTGGTGGTTCACTGCTTGGGTGGCTGGGTTTTGTGGCTTGGTTGTCTGGGGTGTGTGGGTGTTGTTTGTGAACTCGATAGTGTGTTTGTTTGTTTTTTTATGCCTGTTTTTTGTTTTTGAGTGTTTTTGGTTGGGATTGCTGGCTGGACGGTTTTTGTTTGGTTGGTTTTTCTGGGCTTTAACGTTTTTGTTTTTGTTCGGAGAGTTTGATCCTGGCTCAGGACGAACGCTGGCGGCGTGCTTAACACATGCAAGTCGAACGCTGAAGCCCAGCTTGCTGGGTGGATGAGTGGCGAACGGGTGAGTAACACGTGAGTAACCTGCCCCCTTCTTTGGGATAACGCCCGGAAACGGGTGCTAATACTGGATATTCACTGGCCTTCGCATGGGGGTTGGTGGAAAGGTTTTTTCTGGTGGGGGATGGGCTCGCGGCCTATCAGCTTGTTGGTGGGGTGATGGCCTACCAAGGCTTTGACGGGTAGCCGGCCTGAGAGGGTGACCGGTCACATTGGGACTGAGATACGGCCCAGACTCCTACGGGAGGCAGCAGTGGGGAATATTGCACAATGGGCGAAAGCCTGATGCAGCGACGCCGCGTGAGGGATGACGGCCTTCGGGTTGTAAACCTCTTTCGCTCATGGTCAAGCCGCAACGTTTGGTTGTGGTGAGGGTAGTGGGTAAAGAAGCGCCGGCTAACTACGTGCCAGCAGCCGCGGTAATACGTAGGGCGCGAGCGTTGTCCGGAATTATTGGGCGTAAAGGGCTTGTAGGCGGTTGGTCGCGTCTGCCGTGAAATCCTCTGGCTTAACTGGGGGCGTGCGGTGGGTACGGGCTGACTTGAGTGCGGTAGGGGAGACTGGAACTCCTGGTGTAGCGGTGGAATGCGCAGATATCAGGAAGAACACCGGTGGCGAAGGCGGGTCTCTGGGCCGTTACTGACGCTGAGGAGCGAAAGCGTGGGGAGCGAACAGGATTAGATACCCTGGTAGTCCACGCTGTAAACGTTGGGCACTAGGTGTGGGGGCCACCCGTGGTTTCTGCGCCGTAGCTAACGCTTTAAGTGCCCCGCCTGGGGAGTACGGCCGCAAGGCTAAAACTCAAAGGAATTGACGGGGGCCCGCACAAGCGGCGGAGCATGCGGATTAATTCGATGCAACGCGAAGAACCTTACCAAGGCTTGACATGCACGGCGACACTGCAGAGATGTGGTGGCATTTAGTTGGTCGTGTGCAGGTGGTGCATGGTTGTCGTCAGCTCGTGTCGTGAGATGTTGGGTTAAGTCCCGCAACGAGCGCAACCCTTGCCCCTATGTTGCCAGCACGTGATGGTGGGGACTCGTGGGGGACTGCCGGGGTTAACTCGGAGGAAGGTGGGGATGACGTCAAATCATCATGCCCCTTATGTCTTGGGCTTCACGCATGCTACAATGGTTGGTACAGAGGGTTGCGATACTCGTGAGGTGGAGCGAATCCCTTTAAAAGCCAGTCTCAGTTCGGATTGGGGTCTGCAACTCGACCCCATGAAGGTGGAGTCGCTAGTAATCGCAGATCAGCAACGCTGCGGTGAATACGTTCTCGGGCCTTGTACACACCGCCCGTCACGTCACGAAAGTTGGTAACACCCGAAGCCCATGGCCTAACCGCGTTTATGGGGGGGAGTGGTCGAAGGTGGGATTGGCGATTGGGACGAAGTCGTAACAAGGTAGCCGTACCGGAAGGTGCGGCTGGATCACCTCCTTTCTAGGGAGCCCAGTTTGTGGGGAAACAAGCTAGCGTGGCCCTGTTGGGGTTGGGTGTTCGGGTTGTTTTTCTTGTGCCTGCATGTGTTTACTGCCCGACAGTGGGTGGTGGGTGTGGGTGCGTTTTTGGGTTGGGCATAAAAAGGTTTGATGGCGAGACAAGCACACTGTCGGGTTCACGTTCAACACCGTGTGAGCGTCCGCCGCCTGTGTGGTGGTGGTTGCCCGCACAACCAGCCAGGGATTTTACTGGGTGTGGGTTGTGTGTGGTGGGTTGTTTGTGATTTGTATAGTGGTTGCGAGCATATTTGTTCTGTACTGTTTTTTGTGTTTTGTTTAGTTTTATTGGGCATTCGGTGGATGCCTTGGCATCAAGAGCTGATGAAGGACGTTGCGGCCTGCGATATGCCTCGGGGAGCTGGCGAGCGAGCGTTATTATCCGAGGGTGTCCGAATGGGGGAACCTAACCTGGGTTGTGCTGGGTTACCATCATCTGAACGTGTATAGGGTGATGGGGGGAACGCGGGGAAGTGAAACATCTCAGTACCCGCAGGAAAAGATATTCCGTGAGTAGTGGCGAGCGAAAGCGGAGGAGGCTAAACCAGATGCGTGTGAGAGGCGGCGGCCGTTGCGTGTTTGGTGTTGTGGGGCCATGTTGGACTCTTCTGCCGGAGGGTCGCGCCATGTGATGCTGGGAGTTGAACAGTCTGGGAAGTCTGACCGTAGAGCGTGAGAGTCGTGTAGATGGACTGGTGTTGTGTGGTGTGGATGTGGTACCCGAGTAGCGCGGGACTCGTGAAATCTCGTGTGAATCTGCCAAGACCACTTGGTAAGCCTAAATACTACTTGATGACCGATAGTGCATAGTACCGTGAGGGAATGGTGAAAAGTACCCCGGGAGGGGAGTGAAATAGTACCTGAAACCGTGTGCCTGTAAGCCGTCAGAGCCTTGTGGGGTGATGGCGTGCCTTTTGAAGAATGAGCCTGCGAGTTAGTGATACGTGGCGTGCTTAACCCGTGTGGGGTATGCGTAGCGAAAGCGAGTCTGAAATATGGCGTTTGTCGCGTGTTCTAGACCCGAAGCGGGGTGATCTACCCATGGTCAGGTTGAAGCAGAGGTAAGACTGTGTGGAGGACCGAACCCACCAGGGTTGAAAACCTGGGGGATGAACTGTGGGTAGGGGTGAAAGGCCAATCAAACTCCGTGATAGCTGGTTCTCCCCGAAATGCATTTAGGTGCAGCGTCGCGTGGTCCCTGGTGGAGGTAGAGCTACTGGATGGCCGATGGGCCCTATGGGTTACTGACGTCAGCCAAACTCCGAATGCCATTAGGTGTAGCGCGGCAGTGAGACTGCGGGGGATAAGCTTCGTAGTCGAGAGGGAAACAGCCCAGATCATCAGCTAAGGCCCCTAAGCGTACGCTAAGTGGGAAAGGATGTGGAGTCGCGGTGACAACCAGGAGGTTGGCTTAGAAGCAGCCATCCTTGAAAGAGTGCGTAATAGCTCACTGGTCAAGTGGTTCTGCGCCGACAATGTAGCGGGGCTCAAGCGTACCGCCGAAGCTGTGGCAACAACGCATGGAGCTGGCACCAGGAACTGGATGTCGGTGTGTTGTTGGGTAGGGGAGCGTCCTGCACGAGGTGAAGCCTGGAGGGAACTTCTGGTGGATTGTGTGGGAGTGAGAATGCAGGCATGAGTAACGAATCTGCGGTGAGAATCCGCAGCGCCGATTGACTAAGGGTTCCAGGGCTAGGTTTATCCGCCCTGGGTTAGTCGGGTCCTAAGGCGAGGCCGACAGGCGTAGTCGATGGACAACCAGTTGATATTCTGGTACCGCGTTATGACCGCCCATGCTGAAGTCATTGTGCTAACCAACTTGCTCACGCCACTCTTAAGCCTTCGGGTTTTTGGGTGTGTGTGGGTCTTGGGGCCCCGGTGATTGTAGGCAAGCGTGTTAACAGGGGTGACGCAGACAGGTAGCTGCAGTGCGCCGATGGTTGTGCGTATTTAAGGTTGTGGCCCGTCCCCCAGGCAAATCCGGGGGACACTAAGGGTGAGAACTGATGAGGGACACACGCGTGTGTGGACTTGTGGTGATCCTAAGCTGCCGAGAAAAGCCTCGACGTGAGGGCATAACGCGCCCGTACCCTAAACCGACTCAGGTGGTCAGGTAGAGTATACCGAGGCGTTCGAGTGAATCGTGGTTAAGGAACTCGGCAAAATTCCTCCGTAACTTCGGGATAAGGAGGACCCCGTCACTTCCCAACGCCGTGCGTGTTGGTGGGGTTGTGGGGTCGCAGAGAATAGGGAGAAGCGACTGTTTATCAAAAACACAGGTGCGTGCGAAGCCGTAAGGCGATGTATACGCACTGACGCCTGCCCGGTGCTGGAAGGTTAAGAGGAACCGTCAACACCCCTTTGTGGGTGTGAAGCGGTGAATTTAAGCCCCAGTAAACGGCGGTGGTAACTATAACCATCCTAAGGTAGCGAAATTCCTTGTCGGGTAAGTTCCGACCTGCACGAATGGCGTAACGACTTCTCCGCTGTCTCAACCGCGAACTCGGTGAAATTGCAGTACGAGTAAAGATGCTCGTTTCGCGCAGAAGGACGGAAAGACCCCGGGACCTTTACTATAGCTTGGTATTGGTGTTCGCTTGGACTTGTGTAGGATAGGTGGGAGACTGTGAAGCTGCCGCGCCAGCGGTGGTGGAGTCGTCGTTGAAATACCATTCTGGTTCAAGCGGTCACCTCAACTAGACCCGTGATCCGGGTTGGGGACAGTGCCTGGTGGGTAGTTTAACTGGGGCGGTTGCCTCCTAAAATGTAACGGAGGCGCTCAAAGGTTCCCTCAGCCTGGTTGGTAATCAGGTGGCGAGTGCAAGTGTACAAGGGAGCTTGACTGTGAGACCGACGGGTCGAGCAGGTGCGAAAGCAGGAACTAGTGATCCGGCCATGGCACGTGGGTGCGTGGTCGCTCAACGGATAAAAGGTACCCCGGGGATAACAGGCTGATCTTGCCCAAGAGTCCATATCGACGGCATGGTTTGGCACCTCGATGTCGGCTCGTCGCATCCTGGGGCTGGAGTTGGTCCCAAGGGTTGGGCTGTTCGCCCATTAAAGCGGTACGCGAGCTGGGTTCAGAACGTCGTGAGACAGTTCGGTCCCTATCCTCTGTGCGCGCAGGAAACTTGAGAAGGGCCGTCCCTAGTACGAGAGGACCGGGATGGACGAACCTCTGGTGTGCCAGTTGTACCGCCAGGTGCATGGCTGGTTGGCTACGTTCGGAAGGGATAACCGCTGAAAGCATCTAAGCGGGAAGCCTGCTTCAAGATGAGGTTTCCACGCCCCCTCCGTGGGGTGAGAGGCCCCCGCCAGACTAGCGGGTTGATAGGCCAGAGGTGGAAGCACAGCAATGTGCTCGTGAGCCGACTGGTACTAATGGGCCAACACTAAACAACAACCCAAACACGCAAGTGCCCTTGGGTGAAACAAAAACCGTGAACAACACGCCGCAACCACTATACAAACCACGATCAACCCACACCCCCACCAACAAGCAGCGTGCGGGGAGAGTGTTGAACACCAAATCTTGTGGTGGTCATAGCACCGGGGAAACGCCCAGCCTCCATTCCGAACCTGGAAGCTAAGCCCGGCAGCGCCAATGGTACTGCAACCGCCAGGTTGTGGGAGAGTAGGACACCGCCACAACACACGTCACCGAGAGGGACGGCCCGCATTGCGTGCCGTCCCTCTCGTTTTTGCGGCTCCGCGCCGCTTTGGTGCCACCTGTCGTCTAGTATTGGGTGGTTGAACGCGCATTGCGCACCGCAGACAAGAGCGCCAAGCGGCGCAGGAATAGAGGATAGACACCATGGCAGAAGAGACTCGAGGACGCGGCGAATTTGGCCGTGGTGGATACCAGAAGCGCCAGCCTCAGTGGCGTGACCGTAACGGCGAACGCACTGACCGCGGCGAGCGTGGCAACTTCCAGCGTCGTGGTGGTTTCCGCGATGATCGTCGCGATGGTGATCGTCGCGACTTCCAGCGTCGTGATGATGATCGCCGTGATTTCGGTGGTCGCGATGATCGTCGTGGGGATCGTGGGGGTTATCAGCGTCGTGATGACCGACGCGGTGGTTTCGAGGACCGCGGTCGCGGTGGGTTCCAGCAGCGCGATGATCGCCGTGGCAACTTCCAGCGTCGTGATGATGATCGTCGTGGTGGTTTCCGCGATGATCGTCGCGATGGTGATCGTCGCGACTTCCAGCGTCGTGATGATGATCGCCGTGATTTCGGTGGTCGCGATGATCGTCGTGGGGATCGTGGGGGTTATCAGCGTCGTGATGACCGACGCGGTGGTTTCGAGGACCGCGGTCGCGGTGGGTTCCAGCAGCGCGATGATCGCCGTGGCAACTTCCAGCGTCGTGATGATGATCGTCGTGGTGGTTTCCGCGATGATCGTCGCGATGGTGATCGTCGCGACTTCCAGCGTCGCGATAATGATCGCCGTGATTTCGGTGGTCGCGATGATCGTCGTGGGGATCGTGGGGGTTATCAGCGTCGTGACGATCGCCGCGGTGGGTTCCAGCAGCGCGATGATCGCCGAGGCAACTTCCGTGACGACCGCAGGAAGGATGCTTCTTACAAGTCCTACTCCTCGACGGACGAGTACGTCTCGCCTAACGGCAATGAGCCGATGATTCCCGCCGGCGTCAGCGCCGATGAACTGGATCGAGATGCACTGCGCGCGCTCACGACTCTGTCGGGCCCCAATCGCGACATTGTTGCTCGGCACCTCGTGATGGCGGGCCAGCTGATCGATCTTGATCCCGAAGCCGCGTACCAGCACGCACAGGCCGCAGTTTCCCGCGCCGGACGCGTCGACGTCGTGCGTGAGGCCGCTGCGCTGACTGCTTACGCATCCGGACGCTACGAGGAAGCGCTGCGTGAGGTGCGCGCTGTGCGCCGTATGCGCGGCGATTCCTCCCTGCGTGCGGTTGAGGCTGATGCCGAACGAGGCCTCGGCCACCCCGAGAAGGCCGTTGAGATTATCGACGCTACCGATGCCTCGTCCCTTGATCTTGCCGAGCAGGTCGAGCTTGTGCTCGTCTCCTCCGGCGCCCGTGCGGACCTCGGACAGTCCGACGTGGGCCTCGTGATTGTTGACGATGCTCTCGCTGCGCTGCCCTCGTCGGTGGACGACGAGCTGCGTCGTCGCCTCATGGAGGTCAAGGCCGAGCGTCTCACCGAGCTTGGCCGCGATGACGAGGCTGCTGAGGTCATCGCTGCTATGCCCGTCATTGCCGAAGACGCTGAGATTATCGACGTGGCCCTGTACCAGGACGCGGATGTCGACGGCAAGCGGTCTCCGCTGCGCGGCACCGGCAACGCTCTGGCTGAGGACTATGACTGCGCGCTGCTTGACCTTGACGGCACCGCCTGGTCGGGGGACGAGCGCATCGAGCACGCGGCTGCCTCCGTCATCGAGGCGCGCGGACTTGGTATGGCCTCGGCGTTCGTCACCAACAATGCGATGCGCACGCCCGCACAGGTCACCGACAAGCTCAACAGCATGGACTTTGAGGCTACCGCTGACATGGTCATGACGTCCGCGATGGATATCGCCGCGATCATGGCCGAGGAGCTTGCGGAAGGTTCCAAGGTCCTCGTGATCGGTGGCGCTGGCCTGCGCCTGGCCCTGGAAGAGCGCGGATTCGTCCTCGTTGACAGCGCGGACGATGAGCCTGCAGCTGTCGTGCAGGGCCTCGACAAGCAGGTGAACTGGGCGCTTCTCTCCGAGGGCGCATTCGCTATCGAGCGTGGCGCGGCATTCTACGCGTCCAACCTTGACGCGACGCTTCCCGTCGAGCGCGGTCAGGCGCTGGGCAATGGCTCTCTCGTGCGTGCGATCCAGCATGCGACGCGCAAGCGTCCGACCGCTGGCGGCAAGCCTGAGCCCGGCATCTACCGTCGTGCGAGCGAACTCGTCGGCGCGGGCAACCCGCTCGCTGTGGGTGATCGCCTCGAGACCGACATCATGGGTGCGGTTGCCGCTGGTGTCCCCGCTATGCACGTTCTGACTGGTGTCCACATGGCTCGTGACGTCATTCGCGCGCCTCGCGGTCAGCGTCCGAGCTACCTCGCGATCGACATGCGCGGCCTCCTCGAGGCACACCCGGCTCCGAAGCATCATCGCGACGGTACCTGGACGTGCGGTCTCTCGCAGGTGGCGAAGGTGGAGCGCTCTGGCGTCCTGACGCTTGACGACGTCGAGCTCACCGAGCCCGTGACCATCACGATCGACTCGTACCGCGCACTCGCTGCAGCTGCATGGGAGTACGCGGATGCGGCTGGTTCCGCCCCCTCTTGCCCCGAGATCACCGTTGTGAGCAACGACGACCCGGCGGGCATTGTGACGGCTCCCGAGCCGTCCACTGAGCCCGAGGATGACGACGATTTCTTCGATGTTGCCGCGGACGCGGACAACCTCCCGGAGCCGGGGGCACAGACACCCGCGTTCCTTCCCGGTGAGGAGGAACTCGAGCAGCTCCTTGAGGCGACGGCCGATATGGACGACGAGGCCTGATGGCCCTTCACGAACAGACGGAAGCCCGGCTTGTCGGTTTCGATGAGCTCGCAGCGTCAGTGCAAATCGAGACGTTGCGGGCCATCGAGTCCGATCTACGCCGGGCCCTGTCTGCCGATGTCCCAGCCGACGCGAACGTACCCGGCGGGCATATCCGCGTGCCTCATGAGGATCGGAGTGACGCATGAAACTTCGTCGCATTGATTCGGAACTTGTTCGCCGCGGTCTAGCGAAATCGCGTTCGGCAGCCGCTCAGATGATTGAAGATGGGCGCGTCAAGCTGGATGGGCAGATCGTCTTGAAGCCTGCCCGGCAGATGGATCCCGCCCAGGCGATAATCGTCGAAGAATCTGATGATCCCGAATACGTCTCGCGCGGCGCCCATAAACTAGCGGGTGCCCTCGACGCGCTTGGTGATAAGGCACCGCTGATCGAAGGCCGTCGAGCTCTCGACGCCGGCGCATCAACAGGTGGCTTTACAGACGTGCTGCTGCGACGCGGTGCGGCTTCCGTCGTTGCCGTGGACGTGGGATACGGGCAGCTTGCCTGGAAGCTGCAATCCGATCCCCGCGTCGAGGTTCATGATCGCACGAACGTGCGTACTCTCGATCCCGCGTCCGTTGCTCCCGCCCCCGAGCTGGTCGTGGGGGATATGTCGTTCATTTCTTTGACGCTTGTTCTTCCGGCTCTCGTCGCCGCAGCAGCGCCCGACGCTGACTTCCTGCTGATGGTGAAGCCGCAGTTCGAGATCGGAAAGGAACGACTCGGCCACGGGGGAGTGGTGCGCAATCCCGAGCACCACGTGGAAACGGTCGAAACGGTTGCCCGATGCGCGATGGAGCTGGGCCTCGATATCGCTGCCATCGCAGCCTCGCCACTTCCCGGCCCTAGCGGCAACGTCGAGTATTTCGTGCACATGCGCCGCAACCACCCCGAACCTATCGCCCCGTCTGCCTTGACCGAATACATTCGTCAGGCAGTTCAGGCTGGTCCCGCTGGAGGACACTCATGACCCGTGTCTTGATGGTGCGTCATCGTCATCGTCCCAATGCGATGACAAGCGCTGTGAGCCTCACCGAGGCTCTCAATGAGCGCGGTATCGAGGTCGTCGACGACGCGTCACTCGGAGGCATCGATATGGTGCTGTCGATTGGCGGTGACGGGACGTTCCTCGTTGCGGCCTCGAGTGCGCGTGCTCTGGACGTCCCCCTTCTCGGTATCAACGCTGGCCACATGGGATTCCTGACGGAACTCGGTGATAAGGGCACGGGTGATCTCGCGCGCAAGATTGCCGATGGCGATTTTTCGGTCGAACGACGTATGACACTTGATGTCACGATGGAACGTCCCGACGGATCGAAGGCCGACGACTGGGCCCTCAACGAAGCGGTTGTCATGCACACCGACGTGGCGCACCCCGTCCATTTTGCTCTCGTCGTCGATGGCCAGGAAGTGTCAACGTACGGGGCGGACGGCATGATTCTGTCCACGCCGACCGGCTCCACCGCCTACTCGTTTTCTGCGGGTGGACCGGTGGTGTGGCCAGATACGGAGGCGATCGTCGTTGCCCCTCTGGCGGCGCACGGTCTTTTCACTCGTCCTCTCGTCGTAGGACCGTCCGCGTGCGTCGAGATCGTGGTTCTCGACGACATGTGGACGCCCCCCGAGATGTGGTGCGATGGCCTGCGTCGCATGACGGTTCCGGCAGGGGCTGTCGTTCGCGCTCGCGTGGGGTCGGCGCCCGTGCAGCTCGTGCGCGTGGACGACACGCCTTTCTCGGCGCGTCTCGTGCGTAAATTCAACTTGCCTGTGCGCGGATGGAGGGACGCTGCGCGGTGATTGAGTCTCTCGATATCTCCCACCTCGGTGTTATCGCCAACGCCCACGTTGATTTCGGACCGGGGCTCGTGGTCGTTACGGGCGAGACCGGTGCGGGTAAGACGATGGTGCTGTCGAGCCTCCAGCTGCTGCTGGGTGCGCGTGCCGACGCTGCGCTCGTTCGCAGTGGCGAGGAGCGCCTCTCGGTCGACGGCATTTTTTCGGTGACGCCCGATATTGCCACGCGTGTCGAAGACGCCGGAGGCTTTGTCGAAGGTGATGAGCTGATCGTTGGACGATCCGTGCGCGCCGCAGGGCGATCGCGTGCGCACCTCGGCTCGCGTCCGGTACCTGCCTCGGTTCTGGCGGACATCGTTGGCTCTATGGTGACCATCCACGGTCAGTCCGATCAAATTCGTCTGACTGGGGAGTCTGCGCAGCGCCGCGCACTGGACCAATTTGGCGGCCCGGCACACGGTGCACTGCTTGAGGAATACCGCTCAGCTTTTCGTCGTGCGGTTGAGGTGAAACATCGTCTCGATTCGCTGCGTGGCGACGCGAGCGAACGAGCTGAGGAACTTGAGGATCTTCGAGCGGCAATTCGCCAGATCGAGGAACTGGACCCCGTGAGCGGTGAGGAAGAAGATCTCGTTCGTGAGGCAGCACGTCTCACGAACGTGGAGGATCTTCGAGCCCTCGTCGGTGTGGCACTTGGCTACCTGAAGGGCGATGATCGTGGCGATTATGCGGGGGCTGTTGAGGCAGCCCGTCACTCGTACGCGCAACTTGACGATGCAGCACGTTTTGACGAGGCCTTGGCTGAGTTCGTGGGGCGGGCACGCAACCAGGTGCTCGAACTGGAAGCACTCGCCGATGATGTTTCGTCGTATGTGTCGCGTCTTGACGCGGACCCGGAGAGGCTCGCCCAGATTCACGCGCGACGCGCAGCCATTAAGGACGCACAGCGCGGCCGGGCAGCGGATATCGACGGGCTGATTGTGTGGCTTGACGAAGCGCGCGCCCGCGTTGACGAGCTGTCGTCGCCCGGCTCGGATCCGGCAACCGTCGAGCGTGAACTTGCAGCTGCACAGGACCGCGTGCTCGAGTGCGGGCGCCTAGTGACGCAGTCGCGCGCTCGCCTCGCTCAAGAGTTGGCTGCGGGTGTGAACGAGGAGCTTCACGCGCTGTCGATGCCTGACGCGACCCTGCATATCGACTGTGAGCCCACGAAGCCAACATCCAATGGGTGCGAGACCGTCGTCTTCCGGCTGCAGCCGCATCCGCATGCTCCTGCCCGTCCTCTCGGTCAGGGGGCCTCTGGTGGCGAGCTCTCGCGCGTCATGCTCGCCCTTGAGCTGATGCTCGGGCGGACCGAGGCCTCGTCCACGTTTATCTTTGACGAGATCGACGCGGGCATCGGGGGACAGACCGCGACCGAGGTCGGCGCGCGCCTCAAGCGGCTCGCCTCGTCGCGACAAGTGATTGTTGTGACTCACCTGGCTCAGGTCGCCGCGTTTGGAGATCAGCACCTCGTCATTGAAAAGAACGACGGCACGACCAACGTGCGCGAGGTGCGTGGTGATGAGCGCGAAGCCGAACTGACTCGCATGATGGGTGGGGATCCGCACTCGGCTGCGGCGCGCCGCCACGCTTCGCAAGTCTTGGCTTCTGCCGTGTCACAATCGCAGGGATGAGTGAAACACTTTCAAAGGAATCAAAGGCTCGGTCGGGACGCGTACGCGTTGATGACCGGCCCAAGCACCTGGCGACACGTTTAGAACGTGGCGAGATCGCCGTCATCAACGTTGCCGATTTGGACCGTGACAGCGCAGCTGCGCTGGTTGAGGCCGCACCCACTGCGGTCCTCAATGCGCAGCCATCGCTGACCGGCCGTGTCGCAGCTCTCGGCCCCCGCCTCATTCTGGACGCGGGTATCACCCTGGTTGACGACCTCGGCCAGGACATCATGTCACTGCGTGAAGGCCAGGACGTCACGGTGACGGGCGGCAAGGTGCTCGTCGACGGGGGAATTATCGCAACGGGCAGGGCCGTATCCGCCGACGACCTGGATGTTGATGTCGCGGACTCGCGCACGCTATTCGCCGGATTCGGGGGCTCCGTCGAGGACTACCTGGCGAAGGATGGGGCGACCGTCCTGCGCGGCGAGGGCGTTCCTTCGATTGATGGCTTGGGCAAGCGGCCGGTTCTTCTCGTGACTGGGTCGACTGAGGCCGCCGCTGAACTCAAAGCGCTCGCCCGGTGGCGCTCCGAGACAGCTCCGTTCGTGATCGCTGTCGATGCCGGCGCTGACGTTGCGCTGAAAGCCCGTCTCAGCCTCGACCTCGTCGTGGGTGACGCGGAGCTGATGAGTGAGAAGGCTATTCGACGCGCGCGTGCATTCATCGTGCGGGTTGGCGGCGATGGCCTTGCGCCGGGCTCCCAGCGTCTGGATCGCATGGGTGTCGTTTACGAGCAGGTGGCGATGGCCGGCACATCCCTCGACGCGGCGCTCGTCGTCGCGGCGCATTCGGGTGCCCCAGCCGTCGTGACGGCGGGTGTTTCCTATGGGGAGGCCGAGCTCGTTGATGCGGGGCGTGCGCTTGTTGCCCCCGCTTTCTTCTCGCGTCTTGCGGTCGGCTCGCGCCTTATCGGTGCGCAGGCAGTGGCAGCCACCTTCCGTCCGCGTCCGCGTGGCTGGACCCTCGTGCTCCTCGCCTTGGTCGCTATCGCATTGATGGGTGTCGCGCTGTGGTCCACCCCGTGGGGCAACGACCTCCTGCACCCGGTCACTTCTTTCTTCGTCTCGCTGATGCACTCCGCTGGAGGAACCCAATGATTAACTTCCGTTACCACGTCGTCTCGATCATCGGGATCTTCATCGCGCTTGCGGTCGGCGTCGTTCTGGGCGCCGGTCCGCTCCAGAGCCGCATCCAGGCCGGAGTGAGTACGTCGTCGAGCACCACAGCCACCGATCCTCAGGTCAGTGCCCAGGCCGACGCCGAGGCAGCTGGCCTCAAGGCTCTCGCTTCGTCGGCGCTGTCGGGCTCCCTGGCTGGAGCGAAGGTTGCTCTCGTCGTGCTGCCCGGTGCATCTGACGACGATGTGAGTGCTTTGCGCTCGACGCTCACTGACGCCGGCGCGAGTGTTGTCGGACGCGTCACTCTGAGCGACAACTGGCAGTCCACGTCGATGAATCAGTACCGCACGACGCTGTCCACAACGCTTGCGTCTCACCTCGCCTCGCCCGCGGCCAAGACCGCTAGCGCTGACGGCGTCGTTGGATACTCGATCGTCCAGGTGCTGACCTCGACGGGTGCGGAGACTGATCTCCTGCGTCAGATTCTCACGGACGATTCGACCCCGATTATGACGATCGACGAGGATCCTTCTGGCACCGCAACGTCGATCGTGGCCGTCGGCCCGCGTGCGCAGTCCGTTGTTGGCACCGGTGCGACGCCTGCTGCGGTGACATCGAACTCGGACGCGTGGGTCGGCCTGGCTCAGGCTGTCGGTTCGACCTCGGGCGTTCTCGTGGGCGACGCCTCGACGCGCGAGGCGATGGTGAGCCAGGTGCGCGCGAGCGGTACCATTGTGACGACTGTTGACTCGGTCGGCACGACTCTTGCAACTGTCGATACTGCTCTCGCGTTGGCGAGTCCCGCGACGACCGCGCGCGCATTCGGCGTCGGAAACGGCGCACAGTCGGTGATTCCGCCGACGAAGTAGTCCACCATCAGCGTGAGAGCACGCGGCCCTGCCGCCCAATGAATGGGTGAGCGGGGCCGTTTGCTGTCACAAGCGTGCGCCGTTGGGCAACGCCTTCGCGTACCTGGAGGCGAGGGCCTATACTCGATCCACACCGACGAGTTGAACGAGAGTGAGCCTCATGCATTTCCTGTCTAGCGCCCAGGCCGCAGCCATCGCGGATCAGCCGAGCCCCCACGAGGTTGCAGCGAGCGAAATCGTGTGGAGCGGTCGCATCGTCGACATGGTCGAGGACCACGTTGTCGTCGTTGAGGGGCAGGAGCCCGTCGTTCGCCAGTACACCCGTCATCCCGGAGCCGTGGCCGTTGTCGCAATGCGTGGGGAGGCCGGCGCTGAAGAGATCCTGATGGAGCGCCAGTACCGTCACCCGGTCCAGGCGACCCTTTGGGAGATTCCCGCGGGCCTGCTCGACATTCCCGGCGAAGATCCCCTTCTTGCTGCCGAGCGAGAGTTGGCTGAGGAAGCCGACATGAAGGCTGGACGCTGGGATGTGCTGGTCGACTTCCTGACCTCTCCAGGCGGCACGAACGAGCCGCTGCGTGTCTTCCTTGCACGTGAGCTCGAAGCCACTGGCACGGTCTTCGATCGCGAAGACGAGGAAGCGACGATGGAGTACGCGTGGGTGCCGCTGTCCCAGGCCCTCGATATGGTGTTGGATGGGCGCCTGCACAGCCCATCTGCCGTGATCGGCATCCTCGCGGCGCATGCGGCTCGAGGTCGCAATTGGGAGGGCTTGCGCCCTGCCGACGCCCCGTGGATGCGGTAGACATCCGAGCGTAGGCCCTAAGTCCCTCGACGTGTGGGCTGTCCGACACTCCGATACGCTTTTCGCAACGCCTATTTATCTAAATTGGCGTACACTCATTCCCAGAGAAAAGCACACAGAGGCGCAGTAATGGAGCGTCGGAGCGGAGGACACGTGGCAGAAGAATCAGACGCCACAACCCGACAGCAAGTGCTCGATCTCATCGTCGAAAAGGGGCCGGTCACGGCCTCGTCGATTGCGAAGGTCTTAGGGCTGACGACCGCTGCCGTTCGGCGCCACATCACGTTGCTGCTCGAGTCCAAGGAGATCGCCGAGCACGAACCCGGTGCCCCCTCGAAGCGCGGGCGTGGGCGACCTGCCCGTCACTACGTGGCGACAGAGCGTGCGCACATTCACCTGGCCGACGGCTACTCCGATCTCGCTTCCAAGGCGCTGGGGTATCTTGGGCAGCTCGGGGGAGAAGAGGCAGTTGAATCTTTCGCGGCAGCACGTTCGCGCGAGATCGAGCGTCGATACGCCCCGATCGTCCGTGATGCAGGGACCGATCCGCGCGTTCGCGCGCAGGCCCTCGCCGACGCGCTCACGCAGGACGGCTACGCGGCCACCGTCCGCGACATCGGAGGCGGAACGCTCGCCGTCCAGCTGTGCCAGGGCCATTGCCCGATTCAAAATGTCGCGGGAGATTTCCCGCAACTGTGCGATGCCGAGACGCTTGCCTTTGGCAAGCTTCTCGACGTCCACGTGCAAAGACTCTCCACGCTTGCAGGCGGCGGACACGTGTGCACGACCCACATTCCCGTGGGTATGCCCGTGATCCGCCCCGGAGCGCGGAACGTGCGACGCAAGTAGCACACAGTTAAGAACGAGAGGTTGATACAACAATGACGCAGGCACCCGCCTCGGGCGCTGACGATCGTCGTATGACCGATGACGAGATCATCGAGTCGATCGGCGGTTACGAGTACGGTTGGCACGACTCCGACGATTACTCCAAGGACGTCCCCACCGGCATTAACGAAGAAATCGTCCGCTTCATCTCTGACGTGAAAGACGAACCGCAGTGGATGCGTGAGCGTCGCCTGAAGGCGCTCGAGCTGTTCGAGCGCAAGCCGATGCCCGCGTGGGGCCCGGACCTGTCTCACGTGGACTTCGATGCATTCAAGTACTACGTGCGCCCCACCGATCGCCAGGTCAACGACTGGGAAGATCTCCCCGAGGAAATCCGCGACACCTACGACCGCCTCGGCATCCCCGAGGCCGAAAAGTCGCGTCTGGTTTCCGGCGTCGCGGCCCAGTACGAGTCCGAGGTCGTCTACCAGCAGATCCAGGAAGACCTGGAGCGCCAGGGCGTCATCTTCACCGATACCGACACCGGCCTGCGCGAATACCCCGAGATTTTCGAGGAGTACTTCGGCAAGTGCGTTCCCGCCGGCGACAACAAGTTCTCCGCGCTGAACACGGCCGCCTGGTCCGGTGGCTCCTTCGTGTACGTCCCCAAGGGCGTCCACGTGACGATCCCGCTGCAGGCGTACTTCCGCATTAACACCTCCGCCATGGGTCAGTTCGAGCGAACGCTCATCATCGCCGACGAGGGCTCCTACGTGCACTACGTCGAGGGCTGCACCGCCCCCATCTACGACGAGAACTCCCTGCACTCCGGCGTCATCGAGATCTTCGTGAAGAAGGATGCCCGCGTGCGCTACACGACCATCCAGAACTGGTCGACGAACGTTCTCAACCTCGTCACCCAGCGTGCGATCGTCGAAGAGGGCGGCACCATGGAATGGGTCGACGGCAACATGGGCGCGGCGATCACCATGAAGTACCCGGCCTGCTTCCTCATGGGTGAGCACGCCCGCGGTGAAACCCTGTCCATCGGCTTTGCAGGCCCCGGCCAGCAGCAGGACACCGGCGCGAAGATGGTGCATATGGCGCCTCACACGTCCTCGTCGATCGTGTCCAAGTCGGTCTCGCGCGGCGGCGGCCGCACGTCGTACCGTGGCCTCGTCCAGGTGAACGCTCGTGCCCGCCACTCCAAGTCGAACGTTCTGTGTGACGCCCTGCTCGTCGACAAGATCTCGCGTACCGACACCTACCCCTACGTCGATGTGCGCACCGACGACGTCGAGATGGGCCACGAGGCTACCGTCACCAAGGTGAGCGCCGACCAGCTCTTCTACCTGATGAGCCGAGGCCTCGACGAGAACGAGGCCATGGCGATGATCGTTCGAGGCTTCGTCGAGCCGATCGCCAAGGAGCTGCCGATGGAGTACGCCCTCGAGCTTAACCGCCTCATTGAACTGCAGATGGAAGGATCCGTCGGCTGATGACGACCCCCAACACTATTGTCGACACCATGAACAAGGCCCACTCGCACGGGGCCGATGCCGAGAAGGCTCACCCGTCGCGCGCGGACCGTCCGACCTCGTTCGACCTGAACGATATCGCGGTGCCTCACGGCCGCGAGGAGGACTGGCGTTTTACCCCGATGCGTCGCATCGAGCGCCTGTTCGAGCCTGCCAATTACGACGCCGGCGACGCTCCCGTGACGGTTGATGCGCCGGCTCCCGTCGTCGTCGAAACCGTGTCGCGCGAGGACAAGCGTCTTGGAACCGTCCTGGCCCCCGGCGACCGCACGGCGGTCGTTGCCTGGAACGGCTTCGAGCAGGCGACCGTCGTCGAGATCCCGGCCGAGGCCGAGCTCGATGCGCCCGTGCGCATTAACGTCGCGGATGTCGAAGGCACCCGCGCGCAGCACCTCGTGATCCGCGCCGGCGCTTTCTCCAAGGCGACCGTCATCCTGTCGCACACCGGCTCCGCGCAGGCTGCGCTCAACCAGACCGTCGAGGTCGAGACCGGCGACAGCGCCAACCTGACCGTCGTGTCTCTGCAGGAATGGGACGACACCGCCCTGCACGCGTCGAACCAGCGCCTCGCCCTGGGCCGCGACTCCAAGCTCACCCACATCGTGGTGACTTTCGGCGGCGACCTCGTGCGCGTGTGCGCCGACACGGACTTCCGTGGCCCCGGTGCCGAGCTCAATATGCTGGGCATCTACTTCGTCGACGGCGGCCAGCACCTGGAGCACCGCGTGTTCGTCGACCACTCTCAGCCCAAGTGCTTCTCTCGCGTTACCTACAAGGGCGCCCTGCAGGGCAAGGATGCGCACTCGGTATGGATCGGCGACTGCCTCATCCGCGAGGCCGCTGACGGCACCGACACCTACGAGCTGAACCGCAACCTGGTGCTCACCGAGGGCGCTAAAGCTGACTCGGTTCCCAACCTTGAGATTGAGAATGGCGAAATCGAGGGGGCGGGACACGCGTCCGCAACCGGTCGTTTCGACGACGAGCAGCTGTTCTACCTGATGAGCCGTGGTGTTCCTGAGCACGAGGCACGCCGCCTGGTCGTGCGCGGCTTCTTCGCCGAACTGATCAATCAGATTGGCGTCCCCGAGGTGGTTGACCACCTCATGGCAACCGTCGAGGCCGAGCTGGCCAAGTCCCGTAACAACTGAGCTGTAAGGAATACATATGTCGACTCTGCGTATTAAGGATCTGCACGTCTCCGTCGAGACCGCCGAGGGCCCCAAGGAAATCCTCAAGGGCGTTAACCTGACGATCAACTCCGGCGAAATCCACGCCATCATGGGCCCCAACGGCTCCGGCAAGTCCACTATGGCCTACGCTCTGGCCGGTCATCCGGACTACGAGATCACCTCGGGTGAGGCATGGCTCGACGACCAGCTCATCACCGAGATGAGCGTCGACGAGCGAGCCAAGGCAGGCCTGTTCCTGGCCATGCAGTACCCCGTCGAGGTCGCTGGCGTGTCCGTCTCCAACTTCCTGCGCACCGCCAAGACCGCCATTGACGGTCAGGCTCCGGCTCTGCGCTCGTGGGTGAAGGACATGAAGAGCTCCATGGAGAACCTGCGCATGGACTCCGACTTCGCCGAGCGTGATGTCAACGTCGGCTTCTCCGGTGGCGAGAAGAAGCGTCTCGAGATCCTCCAGATGGAGCTCCTCAAGCCCTCCTTCGCCGTCCTCGACGAGACCGATTCCGGCCTCGACGTTGACGCTCTGCGCATCGTGTCCGAGGGCGTCAACCGCGTCCACGGTGAGACCGGCTGCGGCGTCATGCTCATCACGCACTACACCCGCATTCTGCGCTACATCAAGCCCAGCCACGTTCACGTGTTCGTCGACGGCCGCGTTGCCGCCCAGGGCGGCCCCGAGCTGGCTGACGAGCTCGAAGAGAACGGTTACGACAAGTACCTGGGTCTCTGATCACTGTGTCAAAGGATTTCACCGCCGCCGAGCTCGACGCGATTCGCATCGATTTTCCGATTCTGACTCGCGTCGGGCGCGGCGGCGCTCCGATTGCGTACCTCGACGCGTCTGCGACCTCCCAGAAGCCCGCGAGCGTCATCGACGCCGAGGCCGACTTCTACCGCCGCAGTAACGGCGCGGTCCACCGCGGTACGCACCTCCTCGGTGATGAGGCGACCGACGCTTTTGAAAGTGCGAGGGGGGTCCTGGCCTCGTTCGTGGGCGTCGCCCCCGACGAGATCGTGTGGACGAAGAACGCGACCGAGGCGATCAACCTGGTCGCTCTCTCCGTCGGACATGCGTCGCAGGGGATGGGAGGCGCGGAGTCTGCCGCTCTGCGCGTGGGCCCGGGAGACCGCATCGTCTGTACCCGCGCCGAGCATCACGCGAACATCGTCCCGTGGCAGCAGCTGTGTGAGCGCACGGGTGCCGAGCTCGCGTGGCTCGACCTGACGCCCGACGGCCGGATCGACCTGGAGACTCTCTCCGTCATCACACCGAACACCCGCCTGGTGGCGTTCACCCACGTGTCGAACGTGACCGGTGCCGTCTCGCCCGTCGCTGCAGTGACGGCGGCGGCTCGCTCCGTCGGCGCTCTGATTCTCCTCGACACTTGTCAGTCCAGCGCCCACATGCCTCTGGATCTGTCGACGCTCGACGTGGACTTCGCCGTGTTTTCATCCCACAAGATGTTGGGCCCCACGGGCGCTGGCGCGCTCTGGGGACGCCGTTCGCTCCTCGCTGCTATGCCGCCCGTTCTCACCGGTGGTTCCATGATCGAGTGGGTCACCATGGAGGAATCAACCTTCATGGCGCCGCCCGAACGATTCGAGGCCGGATCGCAGCCGGTTGCTCAGATCGCCGCATGGGCGGAGGCGCTGCGCTACCTATCGACTCTTGGCATGGACCGAGTGGCGGCACACGAGCACGCATTGACCCGCATGATGCTCGATGGCATCTCATCGATTGACGGGATCACAGTGCTTGGCCCGGACTCCGACGTTGACCGCATCGGCGTCGTTGCTTTCGCGGTGGATGGGGTTCACCCGCACGACGTCGGCCAGTTTATGGACTCCGTCGATGTCGCGGTGCGCGTTGGACACCACTGCGCGATTCCCCTGCACACCTTCTTCCGAGTGCGCTCCTCCGCTCGCGCGTCGGTCGCGCCGACCACTACCGGTGAGGAAATCGAACGACTCGTCGATGGCCTGTCGAAGGTGCGCGGCTTCTTCGGTCAGTAGAATTGCTAGCAATCGCTGGGTACGAAAGGAAACCATGGGCAGTCTTGAACAGTTGTATCAGCAGGTGATCCTGGATCACGCTCGTGAGAAGCACGGCGCGGGCGATCCGTCGGGCATGGACGCGTCCTCGCACCAGGTCAACCCCACGTGCGGTGACGAGGTCACCCTCGGAGTCACGCTCGACGGCGACCACCTCGCTGCCCTCCAGTGGGACGGCGACGGCTGCTCGATCTCGCGCGCTTCGCTGTCCATGATGACCGACCTGACCGAAGGCAAGTCTGCCGAGGAAATCGGTCGTCTCTACCGAGACATGGAAGTCATGATGCACTCGCGCAACCTCGGCGTCGACGATGAAATTCTCGACGACCTGGGGGACGCGGCCGCTCTGGAATCCACCTCCCAATTCGCGAACCGCGTCAAGTGCGCCCTCCTGGGGTGGTACGCGCTGCGCGACGCGATGGCAAAGTCTGGTATCGATATCTCCACCGCGGGCGAGCCCGCCGATCAGTAAAGGAACAGGAATGAGTAACCCGATGGCTCAGTCTGAGCCAGTCGAGCAACGCTTCGGCGCGCCCGCCCAGCCGGAAACTCCGAGCGCCGAGGTGCCCACTCGCCAGATCGACGGCACCGACGTCGTCGAGCAGGGAACGCTTGCCGCAGAAAACGTGCTGGAGGCCCTCAAGGACGTCATCGACCCCGAGCTCGGCATCAACATCGTCGATCTCGGCCTCGTCTACGGCGTCGTTATTGGCTCAGAGAACCAGGTGCGTCTCGATATGACGCTGACATCCGCGGCATGCCCGCTCACCGATGTGATCGAGCGTCAGGCACAGACGATCCTGTCTGGGGTCACCGACGAGGTCCAGATCAACTGGGTCTGGATGCCGCCGTGGGGTCCGGATCGCATCACGCCGGACGGCCGTGAGCAGCTGCGCGCGATTGGCTTCAACGTCTGACAATTGACATGATGCGTGTCCCCGGTGCCCCTCGGCACCGGGGACACGCATCTATGCAGGGACTGCCCTATCCGAGCGCCTATCGTCTGCGCCCTCTACATATTCGCGGTAACGTGACCGTGGCGACATTGGAGCAAGAGAAGGTGAGGCGTAGCCATGAGCGTGTGGATGGTCCGGGCTGGCCACGGCGGAATATACGCACAGCTGTGGAGAGACACGGGTATCGTCGCGATCCGCTGGACTTTTGGCGGCCGGGATGTTCGCGGTATGAGCTACGAACAGCTCCGCGACGCACACGCGCTCGCTCATCCCACAGAGTCGGCCGCATCGGTGATTTCTGCGGCCTCCCAGGTGCACCATTTCCTGGCGGATATGACGGAGGGCACCCGCGTCGTGACCTATGATCCCGGCACTCGCGAGTACCTGATTGGCCGCGTGACCGGGGACTGGTACGAGTCCACCGATGACGAAGTATCTTACGTGCGTCCCGTCCAGTGGTACGGGGCAGCGAGCCGTGATGCGCTGCCCACGGGTGCCCGCGCACGCCTCGGTGCCGGCACCACAATCTTCCGAATTTCCGAGGAGGTGGCGACCGAGCTCGCCCGTGCGGCAGGCGTTCGGGGATGGGGAGGATCGCCACAGGTCCATTGCTCTGGCGGTGACGTCCAGGTGGTCGAAACCTCACGTGTGGACGAGACGCCGCCTGTTGGCCTCGATGATGATGCTCGGGCTGCATCGGCGGAAGACGGTATCGAACGCATCAAGGACCGCGTTCTTGACCTCGAGTGGGATCAGATGGAAGCGCTCACCGCTGGCCTGCTGCGCGCGATGGGATACTACTCGCGCATCACGGCACGAGGAGCGGATGGCGGTCGCGACGTGATCGCAACGCCGGACGCACTCGGCCTCGAATCGCCGCACATCGTCGCTGAGGTCAAACACCGCAAGAATGCGATGGGAACGCCAGAAATTCGTTCGTTCATCGGCGGGCTGCGCCCCGGAGACCGAGGCCTTTACGTCTCGACGGGAGGCTTCACCCGCGATGCGCGCCTGGAGGCTGATCGCTCGAATATTCCGGTGCGCCTGATCGACCTGGACGACTTCGTGCGGCTGTACACCGACGTGTACGACCGGGTGGATGAAGAAACACGGGCACTCCTGCCCCTGGTGCGTATCTGGTGGCCCGCCTAGGCGCGAAGCGTTCGGCGGCAGTCGGCCGAGACAGAGTCAGCGTCCGAGCCTCTCGCGCACGACCTGAGCAACCTTGCGGCGCAGGATCTTGCCCATCTGGTTGCGGGGAAGCTCGGCGATGATGACCAGCTGACGGGGGAGTGCGTAGTGGGCGATCGTCTTCTCGGCCCAGGCGCGCACCTCCTCGAGCGTGAGTGGCGCGCTGCCGTCTTCCATGATGACCGCTGCGGCGACCTCTTCGGTCGCATCGGACAGAGGGACGCCAACAACAGCGACGTCGGCGACGGCCGGATGGGAACGAATTGCTGCCTCCACCTGTGACGGGTACACGTTGAAACCGCCGGAAAGAATCAGCTCCTTCTTACGGTCCGCCATCGTGATGAACCCGTCGTTGTTCACTCCAATGTCGCCGGTCTTGAACCAGCCCTCGGAGGTGAAGACGCGCGCACTCTCGTCCGGAGCATCGAGGTATCCTTCGAAGACCTGGGGCCCGCGTACAATGATCTCGCCGGCCTGCCCGTCCTCAACGTCCACGGTGTCATCCTCGAGGGAGACGAGGCGCAGCTGCGTTGACGGGAACGGCACCCCGAGCACTCCATGGCGGCGCTTGTCGGACAGGGGTGCGCCCGTGAGAACCGGAGCGGTTTCGGACAGGCCATAGCCTTCGACAATCATGCCGCCGGTGGCTTCTTCCCACTGCTCGGCAAGCGCAGTCGACAGAGGCATCGCGCCCGCCACCGAGTAACGGATGGAGGAGATGTCCGTGTGCGTCTTGCGCGCCTGGCGCAGGATGCGATCAAACATCGGCGGGACGCCGACGAAGAAAGACACCGGACGGCGTTTATGCGCGTCGAGAGCCATCTGTGCATCAAACTTAGGCAGAAGGACCTGCGTCGCCGCCTTACGGACCGCAGCGCACAGGAAGAAGGTCAGCCCAAACGCATGGAAGTAGGGGAGCAGAGAGAAGAACGTCTCAGCGCCCTCGTGTAGCTTCCACACCCAGAACATGCACTGATTGACGTTGACACCGATGTTGCTGTGCGTGAGGGGAGCCGACTTGGGAACGCCGTTGGTGCCCGAGGTATGCAGGATGACGGCGCGCTCACTCACCGACGGCAGCGGATGGGATGGCGCAATCGGAGTCGACGAGGTAACAGCGCGGTCCCACGATCGTGTCCCCGACGGAACTGGCCCACGCAGCTGTTCACGCGTCTCACGTGCCCGAGCGATGGGGAGTGTGAGCAGGAAGCGCTGCGAGGTGGGCATCCCATGCGAAATGTCCACCGTGAACACGGTATCAAGGACGTCGAGGGGATACGCATCAACGCACTTTTCCCAGACGATGGCGACCTCGGCGCCATGGCGGGCCAGCTGCCCCGCAACCTCCGCAGCGGGCGCTAGCGGATTGTGCTGCGCGGCAACAGCTCCGATACGCATGCAGGCATAGAAAGCGACAAAGGCCTGCGGGCAGTTGGGAAGCGCGATGGCGACAGTGTCCCCTGAGCGCACCCCGGCCTCGTGCAGGACACGCGCGGCCTTCAGCACCTGATCACGAACCTGCGAGTAGGTGGTCGTCGCGCCAAAGTAATCAATGGCGACCCGATCCGGGTACAGGCGCGCAGCATCATCTAACAGGCTGTAGAGGGACTTGTCTGGAACGGGCACCTCGTAGGGGACCGCGTCGTACATGTCGTGAGCTTGCTCAACGATGCTGCGTGTCATGTCTTCCTCCTGCGAATCGGCGCACTCAATTGTACCGAGCTGCAGAATTACTCACACCCGAGACGCACTCCAGGTGTCGCAGGTCGAGATATCGCCCGTGTCGAGGCCACGCTGCAGCCACGTCGCACGCTGCTCGGCGCTACCGTGCGTCCAGCTTTCCGGATTGGAGGTGCCCTGGTACTTGCTCTGCAAACGATCGTCACCGATGGCTTCGGCGGTTTGGAGCGCTCCCAGCACCTGATCGGCGGTGGGTGTCTTCAGATAGGGCGTCCCCGTCGAGGGATCGGGAGTATTCGATGCCCAATGCATCCACACCCCCGCGTAGCAGTCCGCCTGCAGCTCGCTGCGGACGCCGGCGCCCTGTGCGCCCGTCTCACGCGTGTCGTGGACGCGGAAAACACCCTGAAGATTCTGGATGTGATGCCCCCACTCGTGGGCCACAACGTACTCCTGTGCGAGCACCGAATCGGAGGCACCGTACTGGGAGACCATGTCGTTGAAGAAACCGAGATCCAGGTAGACGGTGGAGTCTCCGGGGCAGTAGAACGGACCAACCGCGCTCGTAGCGCTACCGCACGCGGTCGACACCGAATCCGAGAAGATCTGGAAGTCGGGAAGCTCGTAGGTCACGCCAGTGTTTTGAGCGGAGAGCTGTGTCTTCCATACCGCGTCGAGGGATTGTGCGGTCGCCACCATACGGCACTCGACGCGCTGGTTCGCATCCGCGCCCGTCTGGCATGAGGAGACGTCCACCGATGATCCAGACGAGGGAGAAGTCTGGGGTGACGACGACAGGAGGCTCGTCAGATCGATACCGGTGAAGTAGGAGAACCCGAGGATCAAGAGAACACCGAGCAGCGAGCCACCGCCCGCACCTGCGATCTTCCGCCCTGCGCCGGACGTACCAACGCGCGAGGGATCCAATCGGATATTGTCATTGAAACTCATGGTTGCTCCACACTTTCAGCGGCGGCGCCCGGCCTCGTAACGGCCGAGCATATCGGAACGGAACTCATCAAAACAGCCCTCCTCAATCGAGGCGCGGATGCCGTCGACAAGACGCAGGGTAAACCACTCGTTGTGAATCGTGGCCAGCGTCGCCGACAGAATCTCTTTGGCCTTGAAGAGATGATGGAGGTAAGCGCGTGTGTAGTGGGTGCAGGTGTAGCATCCGCAGCCCTCAACGAGCGGCGTGAAATCCCTCTTGAAGCGGGCATTCGTAATGTTGAACGCCCATCGGGGGTGTAGATAGCTGCATTACGTGCCACGCGCGACGGGTTGACGCAGTCGAAGGTGTCCGCCCCTGCGGCCACACCCGCAAAGAGATCCTCCGGCTCGGAAATACCGAGCAGATGACGTGGACGATCCTCGCCCAGCTCCTCGCACACCCACGACACGATGGTGCCGAGATTTTCCTTTTCAAGAGCACCGCCGACGCCAAATCCGTCAAAGCGCTGGCCGTCCACTTCCATGTTGGCCATCGTGCGTGCGGCTGATCGGCGAAGGTCCTCCCACTGCGCACCCTGAATGACGCCCCACAGCTGCTGATAGGGCTTGTGGGAGCGTTCGTCGGTGAGGCGCTTGTGCTCGGCGAGGCATCGGGCTGCCCACGCGTGCGTGCGCTCAAGCGACTCTTCCTGGTAGGAGCGCGGGTGCAGGAGGCTCGTGAGCTCGTCAAAAGCAAACATGATGTCGCTGCCAAGCTGGTGCTGAATCCCCATCGACACCTCGGGGTTGAAGCGATGCTTCGTGCCGTCGATGTGGCTGGAGAAGATGACGCCGTCGTCGTCGACCACCGCGTTGGAGGCTTTGATGGCCTGCATCTGGACGGCTGGATCGGTCGGGTCAGCTTTGCCGGAGAACTCCTGGGAGAGAACCTTCTTGAAGCCGGCACCCAGCGACAACACCTGGAAGCCGCCCGAATCGGTGTAGGTGGGACCAGACCAGTTCATGAACTGACCGAAGCCGCCTGCCTCGTCAACGATGTCAGAACCGGGCTGCAGGTACAGGTGGTAGGCGTTGGCGAGAACTGCCTGCGCACCCAGGCCTCGAACCATCTCGGGAGTGAGCGCCTTGACGTTCGCCTTCGTCCCGACCGGAATGAAAGCCGGGGTGCGGATGTCACCGTGCGCGGTATGAACCACGCCGGTGCGCCCGAGACCACCGTGTGCATCGAGTCGCTGTCCGATCGTGAAACCGCGGTCGGGGGAGTGCCCACCTGACGAGGCCGGTGCGTCGAAAGGCGTGAGCTGCTCGGGATCGGGCGTGGACAGCCAGTTCTCATTCATCAGTTGAAGACCTCGTCCTTCTGCAGTCCCTCGGTGCGACGGATGGCGGCGATGACCGGGTAGGTGAGGGGCAGGAGGATAACCTCGAGCAGCACCTTGTAGAAGTAGCCGGTGACGGTGTAGTTGATGAAGTTGCCCAGCGTCATCTCGCCGTAGAAGAGAATCGTGCAGAAGAGAATGGTGTCTGCGGCCTCGCCGACGATCGTCGAGCCGATGAGTCGAGCCCACAGGTGCTTCGCACCCCAGCGGCGGCGAATCCACACGAGCACGTAGGAGTTGAGGAGCTGACCAGCCAGGTAGCCAACGAGCGATGCCAGAACCGCGCGCCACACGACGCCGAGAACAGCCGCGAAGGCATCCTGATTCTCGTAATCGGGGGCGGGAGGCAGGTACTGAACGATAAAGAACGTCAGGGACGCCAGAAGCGAAGCAACAAAACCCATGATGATGACGCGCCGCGCGCGTGCGAATCCGTACACTTCTGAGAGCACATCGCCGATGATGTACGTCAGCGGGAAGAGGATCGCGCCTCCGTCGAAGATGAGATAGTGCGTGGACGTGCCGAGCATGAACGCCTTGGTTGCGGCGATATTGGAGATGAGTAGCAGCGCAACAAAGGCAACGGAGACGATGTCGAGGGCGCGCGTGGGGCGCGCCGATCCAGACGGAATGGGGTTGGCGGACATGGTGTGAAAACCTCGCTGGGTGAATAAAAAAACGGTAATACTCAGCATCCATTGTGCCTGCTTGTCGTGCCGTAGCGCGCATCGGGGACGTTCCGGCGTGGGTTGATTCGCCCACAGGCACCCCTCCCTCTACTCTTGGAGGGTGATTAACGTCCAGGATTTCTCATTGCGCATTGGGGCCCGTGAGCTCGTCAACCATGCGAGCTTCCGGATCGATAAAGGCATGTGCATCGGTCTCGTCGGCCGTAATGGTGCCGGTAAGACGACGACAATGCGTCTTCTCGCAGGCGAAGCTGATCGCGGTGGCGCTGCCGAATACACGGGGACGATTACCTCCAACGGCACCGTTGGCTACCTCGCGCAGGATACGCACGTTGGTGACCCACAGATGAAGGCGCGCGATCGTATTATTTCGGTGCGCGGAATCGACTCCATCATCGCGCGCATCCGCAAGGCCGAACACGAGATGTCCACGACCGAGGGCGCTCGTCAGCAGCGCGCGATGGAACGCTACGTCAAGCTCGACCAGCAGTTCACCAACTCCGGTGGATGGGCGGCCAATGCCGAGGCCGCTCAGATCGCCCACTCTCTCGGCCTCGAAGACCGTGTCCTGGACCAGACTCTCGACACGCTGTCGGGCGGCCAGCGCCGCCGTGTCGAGCTCGCACGCGTGCTGTTTTCGAACGCCGATGTGCTGCTCCTCGACGAACCCACGAACCACCTCGATCACGACTCGATCGTGTGGCTGCGCGACTGGATCAAGACATTCCCCGGCGGCGTCATGATCATCTCCCACGATGTCAAGCTGCTTGGCGACACCGTCAACCAGGTGTTCTACCTGGATGCAAACCGAGCCCATATGGACATCTATCACCTGGGATGGTCCGCCTATCTTAAGCAGCGCGAGGAGGACGAACGCCGTCGCCGCAAAGAGCGCGCGAACGCCCTGAAGAAGGCAGAGCACCTTAAGGCGCAGGGTGAGAAGATGCGGGCGAAGGCCACGAAGGCTGTCGCCGCTCAGCAGATGCTGCGCCGCGCCGAGGAGCTTTTTGCCCAGGCGGGCACCGAGGTTGCTCAGGAGAAGGTTGCGCGCCTGCGCTTCCCGGATCCCCTGCCTTCGGGGCGTGTGCCTCTCACCGCCGAGGGACTGTCCAAGTCCTACGGGTCGCTTGAAGTGTTCACCGGCGTCGATCTCGCGATCGACCGCGGCTCCAAAGTGGTCGTCCTCGGTCTGAACGGTGCCGGTAAGACGACGCTCCTGCGTCTGCTCTCCGGCATCGAAGAACCCGACTCGGGACGCGTTGTGCCCGGTCACGGGCTCAAGCTCGGCTACTACGCACAGGAACACGAGACCCTCGACGACAGCCGCACGATCCGTGAGAACATGGCCGAGGCAGCGCCGACCCTTGATGACACACACGTACGGAACATCCTCGGTCAATTCCTATTCCAGGGAGACGACGTCGAAAAGCCCGTGTCCGTGCTGTCTGGCGGTGAGAAGACCCGACTCGCGTTAGCAACACTCGTCGTTTCAGGTGCCAACGTCCTTCTCCTCGACGAGCCGACCAACAACTTGGATCCAGCCTCGCGCGAGGAGATCCTCGCGGCCCTGCGTGACTACGAGGGAGCCGTCATCCTCGTGACACACGACCCCGGTGCCGTGACAGCCCTGAACCCCGAGCGCGTCCTGCTGTTGCCCGACGCCGATGAGGACCTGTGGGACGACAGCTACCTGGATCTCGTTACCCTCACCTGACGACGACACCCCGGTCGACTCGCGAGAGGTACGACGAGGCCGGGACTGGGAAAACCCAGCCCCGGCCTCGTCGTCAGAAGCTCACAGAACCTTGGAGAAGAACTCCTTGGTACGCTCAGACTTCGGGTTATCGATAACCTCGGAGGGTGCTCCGGCCTCGACGATGACGCCGCCGTCCATGAAGACGACCTGGTCGGCGACCTCGCGGGCGAATCCGATCTCATGCGTGACCACCGCCATCGTCATGCCGGATGCGGCTAGGTCCTGCATGACCTGGAGCACCTCACCGACCAGCTCGGGGTCGAGCGCAGAAGTCGGCTCGTCGAAGAGCATGATCTCCGGATCCATCGCCAGCGCGCGGGCAATTGCGACGCGCTGCTGCTGACCGCCGGAAAGCTCAGCGGGGTAGTGGTCCGCGCGATCGGCGAGCCCCACTCGATCGAGAAGCTCAAGCGCCTGGGCGCGCGCCTCGCTCTTCGAACGCTTGAGGACCTGAACGGGTGCCTCCATGACGTTCTCCAGTGCCGTCTTATGCGGGAAGAGGTTGAAGCGCTGGAACACCATGCCAATCCGAGAGCGTTGAGCTGCGATCTCCTTGTCGTGGCGCTCGTGCAGCACGCCGGCCTCATCCTCGCGGTAGCCAAGTAGCTCACCGTCCACGAAGACGCGGCCGGCGCTGATGTCCTCAAGCATGTTCAGGCAGCGCAGGAGCGTCGACTTGCCCGAACCCGAGGGGCCGAGGATGACGCAGACCTCGCCGGAAGCGATATCAAGGTCGATACCCCGCAGGACGTGCAGGTCGCCGAAGAACTTGTGGACTCCGCGCACGGAGACCATGGGCGTCGTGGTCGTCATGGTGTCACATCCAAAAACTTGAGCTTGGTGGCCGTGGCCTCGTCATCGTCGTTGGAAGAAGACGACGCTGCGGGGGAGTGTGCGCCGGCGTTGTCGCGGCGTTCGAAGCCCTTGCCGTAGTACTTCTCGATGAAGGACTGAATCCACATCAGGAGACTCGTGATGACGAGGTACCAGATCGCCGCGGCGATGAGGAGCGGTACCGGTGCAAACGTCGCCTGTCCGCGCTGACGCGCGATAAATGTCAGCTCGAGGGTGAAGGGAATTGCCGATACGAGCGAGGTCGTCTTCAGCATCGAGATCGTCTCGTTGCCGATCGGTGGCACGATGACGCGCATCGCCTGAGGCAGGATAATGCGGCGGAAGATCGTTCCGCGCGGCATTCCCAGCGCTGTGGCGGCCTCCCACTGGCCCTTGGAGACGCTCAGCAGGCCGGCACGCATAATCTCTGCGAGGTACGCGCCCTCGTTGAGGCCGAGGCCGATGAACGCCATCCAAAACGGCGTGAAGTACGTTGCCGTGTCAAACGAGAGTTCCCAGCCCCACAGCGAACCGAGGAAGGGTACGCCGAAAGAGAGCGTCGGATAAAGGGTGGGAAGCAGCGACCAGAAAATCAGCTGCGTGTAGATAGGCGTCCCACGGAAGAACCAGATGTAGGCCATCGCGACCCAGCGCAAAACCGGGTTGATGGACTGACGCATGATGGCCATCGTGATGGCCAGGGCGGTGCCAACAACCATCGCGAGGACCGTCAGAATGATCGTGAAGAGCACGCCCTGCATGATCGAACGCGAGAATAGCCACTGGAACACGACCTGCCACTGGAAGTTTGCGTTCGTTACCAGCGCGTGGGCTGCCATTGCGGCAAGGATTGCCGCGACGATTGCGCTCGCCCACCTCCCCGGGCGGGGAACCGGCTTCGCGTCGATCAGCTCAACGCCGTCTTTGATGGTTGCCATGAGATCCTCAGTCGTTCGTCGCCGGGTTCAGCTCGGCGGTGGTCAGTGCGGCGTTCTGTGCACCGTACGTTGCCAGAATGTCCTTCAGGTAGCCGTTGTCCATCAGGTACTGCATCGCCTTCTGGACGGCCTGCGTCAGCTGCTCGTCGTTCTTGTTGACGGCCACCCCCTGGGGGGCGGACTCGACGACGTCGCCGACCTGCTCGATCTTGCCGCCCGACAGAGAGGCGGTGTAGCCGATCACCGTCGAGTCAGCCAGGGTGGCATCGTACTGGCCGCCGATCACCTTGGTGGCGATGTCAGTCTGCAGGTCGTGCGGCATGATCGTGATCTTGTCCTTGCCGTCGGCAACGCACTTCTCCGACAGCTCAGTGGCGTAGTCTTCCTGCGCAGTGCCGGTCTGAACGCCGATCGTCTTGCCACACGGGTCGGTCGGATCGAAATTCTTCCGGTTGCCAGCAGCGACGCCGTAGGCGGAGCCCACCTCAACGTAGGAGATGAGGTTTGCCTGCTCCTCGCGTTCGGAGGTGATCGTGAAGGAGGAGATACCCACGTCGAACTTTGTGCCCAGCGCCGGAATAATGGTTGGGAACTCAGCGTGGTTCGTGGTTCCCTCCTTCAGACCCATGACCTTGGCGAGCGCCTTGTTGATGTCCACATCGTAGCCCTGAGGGGTCTGCGAATCGTCACCGAGGAACTCCGCGGGCGCATAGTCGGCGGAGGCGCCGTTACGCAGCGTGCCTCGCTCCTTGACCTCGTCGGGAACCAGGGCAGCGATTTCATCGACGGTCGGGATCTTCGACACGTCGTACGAGGCCGTGGTTGCCGCGGCCGAGGTGCTCGTCGATCCGCTGGTCGACGAGCTGGTCGACGTCGGATCCGCGCAGGCGGCGAGGGGGAGAGCAGCTGCGGCTGCGAGGACGATGAGGGCGTGTGCCTTCGAGATGGTCATGATCTGCCTTCCGATGGGAGTGGGCCGTGGCCCGTGATTGCTACCATTATGCACCCATATGCATCTAAATGCATATTATGCGTAGCGTGCTACGAATCAGTCGACGGTCGGGTTGAGTGCAGCTGTCGTCAGCGCTGCATTCTCGGCGCCGTAGGATGCCAGAATGTCATTGAGGTAGCCGTTGTCCATCAGGTACTGCATAGCCTTCTGGACCGCCTCAGCAAGCTGCGCGTCATCCTTCGCGACCGCCACGCCCTGAGGGGCTGACTCAAACGTATCGCCAAGCTGCTCAATCTTGCCGGCAGACTGCGAGCTCGTGTAGCCAATGACTGTCGAGTCCGCGAGGGTTGCGTCGTACTGGCCGCCGATCAGCTTGGTGGCAATGTCCGTCTGGAGCTCGTGAGGCATGACGGTGATCTTGTCCTTGCCGGCTGCAACACACTCGTCAGAGAGCGCGGCCGCATATTCTTCCTGAGCCGTGCCGGTCTGAACCGCAATGGTCGCGCCGCACGGGTTAGAGGGGTCAAAATTCTTCGGATTGCCAGCAGCGACGCCCCATGCGGATCCGACGTTCAGGTAGGACACCATGTTGACCTTCTGCTCACGCTCAGAGGTAATGGTGAACGATGAGATGCCCACGTCGAACTTTGTGCCGAGAGCGGGGATGATCGTGGGGAATTCGGAGTGCTTCGTTTCTCCAGCATTGAGACCCATGACCTTGGCGAGCGCCTTGTTAATGTCAATGTCATAGCCAATGGGAGTCTGCCCATCAGTATCCATGTATTCGGCAGGCGCGTATCCGGTAGAGGCTCCGTTACGCAAGGTGCCCCGCTTCTTAATGTCGTCGGGAACGAGCGCTGCAATTTCGTCGACGGTCGGGATCGATGAGACGTCGTAGTGTGAGGTAGTTGATGTGGCTGCCCCCGTCGTCGCGTCTGCGGTACTCGTGTTCGTCGCGGGGTCTGCGCATGCGGCCATTGTGGTCGCGGCACTGGCCAGAGTGAGCGTGGCGAGAATCTTCTTGGCGTGCATGATTATGTTCCTCAGTATCCGTGTTTCAGCGGTGTGTCTGTGTTGGATATGCAACCAGATGCATACTATGCATGTCGAATGGGTCTCGCATTGTGGATGCACAAGTGGGCAAGCACTCAGTGCTTGCCCACTTGTAACAGTTGCTCAGTTGCCGCGAAGTGCGCGGCGTGACGGCTTGGCGCGGAGCGGATCAATGCCCTTCGGAATGGGAGGCTCGCCCGATCGGAGAGCGTTGATGCGCGCGGACACCTGGGGAACTTCCTCGGGAGTCAGGACGTTCTTGAGCTTGCGCAGCTCGCGCTGAAGGTCCTTCAGGGCAACCTGACCCTCGTCGCGTCCGACCTGAATCTGGTGAACGGGCACGTTGCGCATCACCTTTGTGACACGCTTTGTTTCAGCCTGTAGAAGTGGACGCACGCGAGACGACGGGCCTTCGGAAATGAGGACAATGCCGGCGCGGCCCACGATGCGCCAGACGAGGTCCTGCTCGCGGGTGTAAGCGACGGGCTGCTCGGGGATGACCCAGCCGCGCTGAATCTGCGACAGTGCAACCTTGACGGCGCCAGCGGTCTCTTCAACCTGGGAATAGAGTGCTCGGCGCGCCAAAAGGCTCAAAGTGCAAGGGCTGCGGTGAATGCTCCCATGATGCCGACGAGGAGCCAGCCGATCCATGACATGTTGGTTAGCCAAGCCACCAGCATGAAGATGGCAATCACCGCTGCGGCCGTTCCGAGGAGCATCCACGGAAGTGCCGGGTAGGTGCGTTTGGTCAGTCGGTACGCGTCGAGGACGTTCTGGTAGAAGCGCCTCTTGCCGGGGGGGATTCGATTCACTCATAACCTCATTATTGTACGTGCAATTGATGATCGAAAGTCCACCCGCCCGACCAGGCACTTTGTAACATGAGTTGCATCACATTATCTAGCTTCGGACAATAAGAGCATGAACATAGGCGGTTATGAGATCGGACAAGTCTTTCACATCGGTAGCACCGGTCCGTTGTGGAAGACGCGGACCGAAGCCGGTGACGCTTTGGTTGCGCTACGCTCCCCGAGTGAGGGCGAGCGGTGCCTCTCACGCTGGAAGTCGTGGGCCTCGATTACGTCGCGGCATGTGGTGGCTCTGCGCGACGTCGTGCGCTCGGACGATGGTCGATGGGCGATTGTTCAAGACTATGTCCCCGGACGGGCATTGGACGCTGAGCTTGGATCACCCGACCTGCGGCCGATAGCTACACGGCGTCAGATCCTGCACGGTATTGCGGCTGGGGTCAGCGCCCTGCATGGCGCCGGAATTGCACACGGAGATCTGACCCCAGCGAACATCATCATCACGCCCGAAGGCCGCGCTGTCATCATCGATCTCATCGACGAGATCGGTGACGGTGAAGGCACGCCGGGCTGGAGTCTCGAGGCCACGGGCAGGGAGGCGGACCGTCGTTGCCTTCGACAGATCGCTTCGCTGTTGGATATGAACGAGGAGCTCGCGACGCTCGGGTTTGATGAATCATCGACGAGTGGCACAGCTGTCACGCCCATGGTCTGCGAACCAGAGGAGCACGTCATCACGCGTGAACCCGTCGATCCCGGGCGCGTCATTGCTGAGTTGCGGGCTGCTGCGTTGCGAGAAGACACACTGACTGACGATGCGGCCCGTGCTCACGACGCCGAATGTGATTCCGTCGCTCGGCGCCGCTCCACGCCGCGCGTCGGACGATCGTGGAGAGTGAGCGTTCTCGCCGGAGGTGTCGTAGCGATCGCTGTAGGCCTGTCGATCATGGCGTATGGAGTGTGGGGCAGGGGTACTCAGGCAGGAGTCGAGGCATCCCCACGATCACACGAGACTGCGTCCAGCGAGGGGACGCCGACATCCTCGAGCATGTGTGAGCCCAATGCCCTGGCTGACACGATTAGTCATGCAATCGCCACGCGTGACCGTGCCGTGATGGATGGTGATGTCTCAGCGCTCGGCTCCGTCCTCGGCGGCGAGCTTCTCGCGCAAGACACACAGCGGATTGAAACGATGCTCTCCGAAGGCGTGCGAGTACCGATACTCTCGTCAACGATTGAGAACGTCGCTGTGATCTCCTGTGAGCAAGGGGCAATCGACGTAGGGGCAACGCTCATCGTTGAGTCGTCGCAGACGTGCCGCGCAGACGGATGCGACACGCATGACACTCCCACAGCGACAGAACTCCTCATCCGAGTTGATCCGGTATCAGGCAAAGTAGTGAACGCCGAACCTGCGCAGACCAGCGGTCAACAGAGCGGCTCGGGCTCGCGTAGTGCAGGGTAGCTGGAACATAGTGATGGGGTGGGCCTCATGCGAGGCCCACCCCATCAGCGTTCGGTGAGGATCAGAGTCCGAGGTCGGCCTCGAACGCGCCCTCCTCCAGGCGCTTCTTCACGTCCATGAGGAAGCGCGACGCGTCGGCACCGTCAATCAGGCGGTGGTCGTAGGACAGCGCCAGGTAGACCATCGAGCGAATCGCGATGACGTCAGCGCCGTCGGCGCCCTTCATCACGACCGGACGCTTCACGATCGTGCCGACGCCCAAGATCGCGCTCTCCGGCATGTTGAGGACCGGCGTATCGAAGAGCGCACCACCCGAACCGGTGTTCGTCACCGTGAACGTCCCGCCGGAGAGCTCGTCGGGGCCAATCTTCGAGTCGCGAGTGCGAGCAGCCAGATCGTTGATCGATGCTGCAATACCAGCAATGTCCTTGTCCCCGGCGTTCTTGATGACGGGAACCAGCAGACCGCGCGGCGTGTCAACGGCGATACCCACGTGCTCGTAGTCGAAGTACGTGACCTCCTTGTCGTTGATGGTCGCGTTGATCTTCGGGTGGTAGGCGAGTGCCTCGGTCGCGGCCTTCACGAAGAAGGGCAGGAACGTCAGCTTGGTGCCGTGCTTGGCCAGGAAGGCGTCCTTCGAACGTGCGCGCATAGCTGCAACCTTCGTGACGTCGACCTCGATAACCGTGGTCAGCTGAGCCGAAGTCTGGAGCGATTCGACCATGCGACGGGCGATCGTCTGACGCAGGCGCGACATCTTCTCGGTCGTTCCACGCAGCGGCGAAGGCTCGCGAACAGCGGTGGCCGGTGCTGCGGGAGCGGCAGGGGCAGCCGGTGCGGCGGGAGCGGCAACGGCAGCGCGGGCGGCAGCGGCGGCAGCCTCGATGTCCTCGCGGCGGATACGGCCGCCAACACCGGTGCCCGACACGGTCGCCAGATCGACGCCAAGCTCGCGGGCGAGCTTGCGAACGATCGGGGTGACGTAGGCGGAGCCGGTCACGGCAACGGGTGTTTCAACGACGGGAGCAGCGGAAGCTGCCTCGGCCAGCGTCGACGCGTTCGGGAACGGGTCGACCGGAGCGGCCGGTGCTGCGGGAGCAGCAGGTGCCGCCGGAGCGACCGGTGCTGCGGGAGCAGCAGGCGCCACCGGAGCGGCCGGGGCAGCTGCCTCGGCGACGGGAGCAGCAGAGGGAGCCGACGAAGAAATGATCGCGACGACGGTGCCGACCTCGACGGTCTCGTCCTCGGGAACGCGGATCTCAGCCAGGAAACCGGCGACGGGGGAGGGGACCTCGGAGTCAACCTTGTCCGTGGACACCTCGAGCAACGGCTCGTCGGCGTCAACGGCGTCGCCCACGGACTTGAGCCACGTGGTGACGGTGCCCTCGGTGACGGACTCGCCGAGAGCGGGCATGCGCACCTCGGTGCCCTGTGCGGGAGCAGCGGCAGGGGCGGCAGCGGTCTCAGCGGGAGCTGCAGCAGATGCAGCGGGAGCCTCGACGGGAGCGGCCGCGGGTGCAGCAGCAGGGGCTGCCGATGCCTCGGACGCGTCGCCAATGCGAGCGATTTCGGTGCCGACCTCGACGGTCTCGTCCTCGGGGACCAGGATCTCCAGCAGGACGCCGGCCACGGGGGAGGGGACCTCGGAGTCGACCTTGTCCGTGGACACCTCAACGATGGGCTCGTCGAGCTCGACGGTGTCGCCGACCTGCTTGAGCCACGTGGTGACGGTGCCCTCGGTGACGGACTCGCCCAGAGCGGGCATGGTCACTGAAGTTGCCATGTGTGTTCTCCTATTAAAAAATTTCGGTCAGTTGTGGACGTGGAGCGGCTTGCCTGCCAGCGCCATAGCCGCTTCGCCGAGCGACTCGTTCTGGCTGGGGTGTGCGTGGATCAGGGAAGCGACGTCAGAGGGGTACGCCTCCCAGTTCACCATGAGCTCGCCCTCACCAATCTGTTCGCCGATGCGCGCGCCGATACCGTGGAAGCCCACGATAGGACCGCCCTCAACCGAGACCAGCTTGATGATGCCCGATGTGGCCAGGATAGACGACTTTCCGTTTCCGGCGAGGTTGTACTCGACGGTGCGCACCTGGTCTCCAAACTTTTCGCGCGCCTGCTTCTCGGTCATGCCGACGGAGGCGATCTCCGGCTCGCAGAACGTCACGCGAGGAATGTTGATATCAGCCTGCATGGTCGGGTTCAGGCCGGCGATCTCTTCGGCGACGAAGATGCCCTGCATGAAGCCGCGGTGTGCCAGCTGGAGGCCGGGGACGATATCGCCGACCGCGTAGATGTTGCCGACGCCGGTGTGCAGGCGATCGTTGGTGATAACGAAGCCGCGATCCAGCGTGATGCCGGCCTGTTCGTAGCCCAACCCCTCGGTCACGGGGCCGCGTCCGACAGCGACCAGAAGGACGTCGGCGTCGAAGGCCTTGCCGTCTTCGGTCGTGACGTGCACGCCCTGCTCGTTCTGCGTGGCCGAGGCGAAGCGGGTGTTCGTGTGGAACTTGATGCCGCGCTTACGGTAGGCGCGCTCGAGCTGCTTGGAGATGGCCTCGTCCTCGTTGTTGGCGAGGTGGGGCAGGGCCTCAATGATCGTGACCTCGGCGCCGAAGCTGCGCCACACGGACGCGAACTCCAGGCCGATGACGCCGCCGCCGAGGATCACCGCCGAGGAGGGGACCCAGTCCATCTGGAGGGCCTGGTCGGAGGAGATCACGCGGCCGCCGATTTCGAGGCCGGGGATCGAGCGCGAGTAGGAGCCGGTCGCCAGAACGATGTTGCGGCCGGTGATGCGCTGGCCGTTCACCTCGATGGTGTTCGCGTCGGCGAGGCGGCCCCAACCGGAGATGACCTCGACGTTGCGCGACTTGAGCAGGCCCTGCAGGCCCTTGTAGAGGCCGGAGATGACCGAGTCGCGGTACTTGCCAACCTGCGCCATGTCGATGCCGTTGAAGGTCGAGGAGACGCCGAACTTGGCGGACTCACGAATAGCCTCGGCCGTCTCTGCGGCGTGCAGGTAAGCCTTCGTGGGGATGCAGCCGCGGTGCAGGCAGGTGCCACCCACCTTATCGCCGTCGATGAGGGCGACCTTCATGCCGAGCTGCGCAGCGCGCAGGGCGGTCGCGTAGCCGCCGGAACCCGCACCCAGAATGACGATGTCGTAGGTCGATTCGCTCAAGGTTTAAAACTCCTCGCTGATGAGCCGAAGCTCAGATGGTTGTTTCATGGCGGGCCTCACGGTCCTTATAGGCCCATTGTCCCACGTTTGTGCAACGCTGTCCTGAAGCTCGGTGTTCCATCGCGGTGCTTCAGGCCACACGGCATAGTTGCTCGCGGCACCCATCGCTCATGCGATGCGCCGCGACAATGCTGTCGGTAGGATCAGACCTGTGCACGGACATGACACGACGAACGAGGCCGTCGGTGCGCGCGATCAGCGCCCGCCGTCCCTGGGCCTCGGCCGCATTATTATCGCCATGTTTTGGCTCCTCGGAGCCTGGATTCTCGTGATGGCAATCATCGACCTTTTTCATGCGCAGGGACAACCCTGGGGTCCGCGTATCGTTGCGCTCCTCGCGGGCATTGACTATCTCATCGCGGCCACTGCGCTGACCCATAACGGGCGACGGATGCGTGTGGTTGGTTGGGTGACGATTGCCCTGTCGATCGCCATTCCGGTCATTTTGTGGGTTGCTTCGCTCGGTCTCGATGAGCTGAATTCCGCCCGCTCCGCCTGGACCGGCTTTGGTATGGACTTCTACTATCTGCCCCTCGTCGTGTCGATCATCGGCTTGATCTGGATGTGGCGCTCGAACCCGCGCAGGATCGTTTCTCTCGCTGAGCAGGTTGAGCGCCCGTCCTCGCCATGGAAAGCAGGCTGAGGTGCGGCCTGACTGAGTGATGACGCGCAATAAACGAGGCCCGGAGCAGTGATTCGCTCCGGGCCTCGTTTCTGTTGCCTATCCGGCTTAGACGCCACACGGGAACCCGAGTTGGCGCCATGCTTCGTACAGGACGATCGATGCAGAGTTTGCCAAGTTGAGGGAGCGTACCCCATCAACCATCTGAATGCGCACGCGATCCTCCACGCGCGGATGATGCATCGCGTCTTCGGACAGTCCTACCGACTCGCGTCCGAACAGTAGGCCGTCTCCGTCGGCGTAGGCGACGTCGGAGTACATGGTGGCTGCGTGGCCCGTGAGTGCCCAGACGCGTCCCGGAACTTCGGCGAGCGCCTCGTCCAGGGAGTCGTGAACCTTCACGTGTGCAAGGTCGTGGTAGTCCAGGCCCGCACGGCGAAGTTTTGCATCGTCCATGTCGAAGCCTAAAGGCTTGACGAGGTGCAGCATGGAACCCGTGCATGCGGACAGGCGAATCGCGGCTCCCGTGTTTCCAGGGATTTCCGGCTCCCAAAAAATAATGTGCAGCATGGTCCTCAGGCCTGGTGGGTAACGGTCAGGGATGCGCGTGCGATCGTATGCTCGAGTGCCACGAACGAGGCCATGGCCGGGGTCGCGTCGTCGTCGAGCCCCAGCGAATCAGTGTCGAGGGCGTGCACCGTGAACACGTAGCGGTGAGGACGGTCGCCGGCGGGGGGAGCGGCTCCGAAGTAGGACGCTTCACCTGCGTCGCCGCGCAAATGGAAAGCCGGTCCGTCCAGCATGAGGTCGGATGCACCCGCGCCCGCCTCCAGGTGGGTCATGGATGATGGGATGTCGAGGATCGTCCAGTGCCACCATCCTGAGGGGATTGGGGCGTCCGGATCGAAACAAGTCAGCATGAAGCTCGCCGTTTCCTCCGGGAACCCGTGCCACGTGAGATCGGGGGAGAGGGAGCCTGCCTCGGCCGTCGCCGATTCGGGCATCGGAGCGCCGTCGGTGAGAGTGTTCGATGTCAGCGTGAACGTGGGAACATTCAGGCCTTCGTAGGGGGTGGGGGCGTGGGGACGCTGGTCGATGTTCATGCGTGCTCCTTTTCTTCGTGTCTCCATTGTGACTTATCCGCGCTCAAACGGCGTTCGAGACGCAGATGTGTGAGCGTGGTTCTACACTTCCCCTATCGAACACATGTTCTACTGTGGGAAGGGGGAGTGATGACCGACGCGCATGCTCGGTTACTTGCGGCGCGCGACGTACTGAACCGTGCTGAACAGGCGGTGGGCCTGCGGGTGCGCGACGACATCGAGCAGATACGCGCTGGCACCTCTCCGATCCTTTTGGGGCCGTCGAACAGATCTGAGCTCATTCGTTTGCTGATGGAGGCATGCCCGTCCGGTGGTTGGATCGGCTTCTGCGGGGTCGGTGATATTGGCTGGGAGTGGGCAGGGCAGCAGGGGATGGACCTCGATCGCGTTCTTGTGTTGAACGCACACAAGGATCATCAGGTGGGGGACCTGTGTGCCCTTCTAGTCGATGCTTGTGACGTCGTCTGTCTCGATGTTCCTGAACTGTCCGGAGCGCAGCAGCGGACTCTGGCGGCGCGGGCCCGCTCACTGGGGCGCACCATCGTGACGCTGCGTCTCTGGCCGGGGCTTTCGCGCGTCGCTGCGGAGCATCGACGGATGCGAGTGGTGGTCTAGGTGCGCGACATGGTGGTGTGGGTGCCCGACTGGCCTGTCCACTGCCTCGTGGTCGACCTGCCGCCGGGTGGAGCCGGAGCCGTTGTGCACGCTGATCGCATCGAGGTCGCCAGTTTTGCTGCTCGGAGTGCCGGAGTCAGGAGCGGCATGAGCATTCGGGAAGCGACGTACTTATGCCCCGATCTCCTCTGCCTGCCGCGCGATCCCGACCGCGAGGCCCGGGCATTTAGCGCGGTTATCGATGCCTTTGACTCGGTGGCGGCCGGTGTGGAGTGCGTGCGCCCAGGGCTGGCCAGATGTCGGGTGCGAGGTCCTGCTCGCTGGCATGGGAGTGAGGAAGCCGCCGCCTCGGCATTGGTGTCGGCGATCGAAGAGGCCGTCGGGGTTGAATGCTTTGTCGGCATTGCCGATGGGCCAGTCGCGTCCCTGGCGGCCGCACGCGAGGGGCGCATTGTCCCCTGCGAAGATAACCAATCGTTCCTCGGACGCATACCGTTACGTGATGCGATATGGGCCGTTCCTGCCGTGATGACAGACAGGGCGGCTGACACTCTTGATCTGTTGCAGGGCCTGGGCATCAACACCTGTGCGGATTTTCTTGCGCTGGGTCGTGGTCGTGTGTGTGAACGTTTTGGGGATGTCGGTGAAGCGCTCTGGAACCTCGCCTCCGGAGGCGACAGTGGGATCGCACCTGCCGCGCGCATTCAGTCCGACATCACGGTGGAACGTGTCATTGAGGCGGGAGGGGAGTCCATCGACACGATGATGGTTCCTGTCCAACGCATCGCACGAGATCTGACGCTGAGGCTGGGGCAGGGAGGTCTTGTCTCTCAGACGCTGCGCATCGATGTGGAGGATGCCGGAGGCGGGCAGCGTACTCGCACGTGGTGCGGGTGCGACTTGAGCGCACCTGATGACGTTGCCCTGCGCGTGCGCTGGACACTTGCGGGATGGACGTCTGGCGTTGAGGGCCCCAGTGGCGTGGTGACCTGCATTCGCCTCACCGCATGCGATCCTCGAGTGGGGCAGAGTATGACGGCGCTGTGGGGGCGGTCAGATCGCGAGCGCGATGTCTCGCGCAGCGTCGTGCGCATCCAGGGGCTAGCGGGTCCGGATGCGCTCCTGGTTCCGCGCGTGCAGGGAGGTTATGACCCGCGCAGTCGCGTTGTGATGGCCAGATGGGGGAGTGAGCCTCGCCTGCGTTCGCGTGAAGGAGCATGGGAAGGTGGTGTTGCTCAGTCTCCGGCAACTCTTTTCGATGCCCCTGCTCGCGTGAGGGTCGTCGGCGCATCGGGCGCATTCGACGATGTACGTGTTGATCAGAGGGGAGCCCTGAGCGCAGCTCCCGCTTATCTTGTGAGCGAGTACGACTCTGCGCGATCTGCACCGAGGAAGGGACGCCGAGTCGCTATCGCGCGCGTGGAGGGCCCCTGGCCGGTGGGAGGGCGCTGGTGGGCGCAGGAACGTCCTCGGGCCTACATGAGGGCTGTGCTCGAGGATGGTCGGGATGTGCTCCTGGTCTGGAAAGGAGGGGAGTGGGCCTTGGAAGGACTGACCCAGTGAGCCGGTGCCGTGTGTGGACGGGTGCCGTAGACTGAAAGGATGGTATCCCTGTCACACACGCTGGCCTCGATGTCGGACGATGACATGATGGCCCTCGTCGGCCCGGCGGCGTGGGCAAATGGCCTGCGTTTAGCGCGCGCAGGCGCGGTTCGAGAGTTCTCCTGGAGCGAGGATGGGGAACAGGCTGAAGCACGTGTGAAGGAAGCTGGGCTGACCTATCGTGTGCGCGTCGCACAGGGCACTGTGCGTCCCTCCCTCGCGTGTGCATGCCCGCTGCGCAGTGACTGTCCCCATACGGTCGCGACGCTCATTGTCGGACGCGAGGATGCCCGCAACAAGCAGCGCTCGGTGCCTGAGTGGAGCCGTGTCCTCGAGCAGATGCTGGGCTCCGACCGCGACCGCCTGGGCGAGCCGTTGGCCCTCGTCGTTGATGCGCATGATCCCGGGGTCGAGCCATCTCTCATCCCGTTGCGCCGAAGCTCCTCATCTGGGTGGACGACGAAGAGGGCTTCGTGGCTCGATCTGACGGCGACGCAGTGGGCGTCAGTGACGGATGGCTTAGACCCCACGCATGTCTCTCTCATGCGCGAGGGGTACCGACTGTCGCGTGAATCGCGTTCCTGGCACTCGCGCACGGAGGTGACGCTCAGTTCGCTGGGCGAGCATGCCTACGCGTGGCTGGCACGCCTGGTTCGGGCCGGGGTTGAGCTCTACGCCTCGCCCGACGCCGGTGAGTTGGTGGTGCTCTCGCACACGACCTGGGACGCGGACATCGATGTGCGCTCAGGTTCCGACGGCCTTGACGTCAGAGTCGTCGCGCGTAATGGAGACGAGGTGCTCACGAGGCCGCGTATCGACCGCGACGCGAGTGTGCTGTTGCTGGATGGAGGGCGCGGAATCGCGCGCATTGAGGGGGTGGGAACGCTCGACGGCTTTCCTCTCGATCGAGGCCTGCACGTTCCTGCCGCAGATGTCGCACAGTTTCGCGGCACGTGGCTGCCCGCCCTCGTCAGGCGTTTTTCGGTGGCTTCCTCCGATGGCAGTTTTGACGCTCAGGCTCGCCCGGACGTGTCGCTCGTGGGCACGGTGCGACGCGACGGGGAATCTGTCGTTGTGCGCTGGTGGGCCGAGTATCGTCAGGGTGAGTCACGCTCGCGCACTCCCGTGGCCCACTGCGCGGAGGACGAGGCCGTGGCCGAGATCGTGGGTCGCGTCGAGTTGTGGGGACGTGGGTTGGACTCCGCCCTGTGGACCGCCCCTCCGACGACGGGGAGGCTGTCTCCGTGGCGTGTTCCCGCGTTTTTGGAGGCGGTTGTGGATTCCGAGGGTATCGATGGCCTCGTGTGGGACGTTGCGGAGGATGTGCGTGCCATTGACGTACGAGAAGACGGCTTCGATGTCGATGTGAGCGTTGATCCAGCCCAGCGTGACTGGTTTGACCTCAACGTGCGCCTGCGCCTCGGACGCGTCACGATCAGCGTTCGCGATGCGCTTGAAGCGATTGCAGGCGGGCAGGATTACGTCGAGGTCGAGGGAACGTGGGTACGCCTCGACGGCGAACGTATTCGATCCTTGGCGACGTTGCTCGAAGAGGCGCGCACCCTGGCGGGGTGGGACGGCGAGGGGGTCAGGCTCACGCCGATGCAGGTCGGCGTCGTCGATCTATTCGCGAGCGCTTCCGACCACGTGAGCATCAGCGACGCGTGGAGGACGCGGATTGCTCCGCTGCGCGACGGCTCCGCGGATAGAGGTGTGCCGCCGGTGCCATCGCTGAGTTCGATCCTGCGCCCGTATCAGCGGCGCGGGCACGCGTGGTTGACGGCTCGCCTGTCCGGCGGCATCGGTGGAATTCTGGCTGATGACATGGGCCTGGGTAAAACCGTTCAGATCTGTCGGCCGTGGCAGCGCTGCGAGCGCATGCACCCGCTGGCGATCCCTCGCCCGTTCTCGTCGTGGCGCCGACCTCCGTCGTCGGCGTGTGGATAGACCAGGCACGCACCTTCACACCGCACCTACGCGTGCGCGCGGTGACGGAAACGGCTACGCGCCGTGGGACAACGATCGGTGAGGAGGTTGCCGATGCGGATATCGTCGTTACCTCCTACACGCTTGCCCGCCTGGAGGCGGAGCAGTGGAACCAGGTGCACCTCGGTGGAGTTGTCATCGATGAAGCGCAAGCGGTGAAAAACCCTCGCACCGCAACCTACCGAGCGCTTCGCGATCTTGAGTCGCCCTGGAAGTTGGCGGTGTCGGGTACCCCCATCGAAAATTCGCTGGGAGACCTGTGGTCGTTGCTTTCCTTGACGTGCCCCGGCCTCCTGCCCCCGTGGGAGACATTCCAGCAGCAGGTGCGCAGGCCCATCGAAAACGGTGCGGATCCGGCGATGCTCGGGCGTCTGACGGCCTATGTTGCGCCCTTCGTACTGCGGCGCACGAAGGAGGAGGTCGCTCCGGATCTGCCCGATAAGATCGTCGACATTGTGCGCGTCGATTTAGGCAAGGAACACCGCCATATCTACGACCAGTATCTGGCCCGCGAGCGCGCGCGGATTCTCGACCTGCTGCGAGACGTGGATGCGAACCGAATGAGTGTGCTTGCGTCGATTACGAGGCTGCGGCAGCTAGCGCTTGATCCGGCTCTCGTCGAGGAGTCGTATGCGCACGTGGGGTCGGCAAAAATCGAGTACCTGGCGGATCGCCTGGACGAGATCGTGCCACTCGGACATCAGGCGTTGGTGTTTAGCCAGTTCACTTCGTTCCTGGAACGCATCCGACACATGCTGACGCGCCGCGGAATATCCGTCGTGCAGCTCGATGGGTCGACGCGTGGTCGCGCTGAGGTCATCGAAAAGTTCCGCTCGGGCGATGCCCAAGTATTCCTCATCTCGCTGAAGGCCGGAGGCTCTGGCCTGACCCTCACCGAGGCGGATTATGTGTACGTCATGGATCCCTGGTGGAATCCTGCCGCTGAGGAACAGGCGATCGACCGTGCGCATCGCATCGGCCAGACGAAGAAGGTCAACGTCTATCGGATGGTCGCGACGGATACGATCGAAGCGAAGGTCGTGGAGCTTCAGGACCGCAAGCGACAGCTCATTTCATCCGTCATGAATGGGACCGGAACGGGAGCGCGCCTGAGTGAGGCGGACCTGCGCGGTCTTCTCGACTAACTGGCGTTCACGCCAGCGGGGCGTACGGCGACCTTCAGGCCAGCGCGAGTGCGCACGGCGTCGAGGGCGTCGCTGACGTTGGACAGCTCATACTCGTGCGTGATGAGCGGTGACAGGTCGATGCGTCCGCTCGAGAGGGCATCAACCGCCGCCGCGTAGTCATCGAGGGTCGCGTTGGCGCTGCCGCTGATGGTGAGCTCGCGGTAGTGAACAAGGTTGGGGTCGATATCGGCCATCGCGCCGGCGGGGAAGCCAGCGAAGAAGGAAATGTGGCCGCCGATGCGTGCACACTGAGCGGCAACGGAGACGAGGTCTGGGGCTCCGACCGCGATGATGACGACGTCCGCTCCGGCGCCATCGCTCCACGCGAGGACGTTGCGCACAAGATCGTCGCCTTGGGCTGCGGTCGTCAACTCAGCTCCCATCGCCCGCGCGGGCTCGAGCCGCGCCTGCCTGCCACACGCCATGACTCTCGCCCCGGCGTCAACCGCGAGCGCGCAATGGATGAGGCCGATCGGGCCGGTCCCGATAATGAGAACGCGCGACGACGCATCGATCGGTAGGCGCGTCGTTGCGCGCATGCAGCACGAGAGCGGCTCCGCGAGAGCGAGATGAGGTGCAGAGATCTCGGCAGTGACGGGAGTGATGCACGCGAAAGCTTCTTCAGGGACGACGATGAGGTCCGCGAGGCCTCCGTCAACCCCAGTCCCGAACAGGCGCATGTTCGCACACACGTTGGAGCGCCCGCTGGTGCAGGGGGCGCAGTGGCCGCAGGCAATTTCCGGCGCGAGGCCGACCTGCGTCCCCGGCGCGGGAACGTCAACACCTGCAGTGAGTTCGTCTCCGATGCGCCAGACGCGAGCAGCAATTTCGTGGCCGAGAACGACTCCGGGGGTGACGCCGTTGGTCTTCTGTCCCGTCGCGATGCGCAGGTCCGTGCCACACAGGGTTGTTGCTTCAACCGTGAGAAGAACATCGCGGGGGCCAAGTGTCGGGACGGGGCGTTTGTCGACGACCAGTTCGCCGGGGGAGCGGAGCGACGCTGCGAGCATGGAGTCCATGCCTCCAGCATACGGCTTGTGTGTCCGTGACCGGGGCGCCTGTTCGATGCGCGCGGCCTTGCGAGCACTCATCGTCACCAACAATTGAATCGAACACCTGTTCGATATAATAGGTGGGTGACCACGGAACGACGCTACGCAGAATTGCACGCGCACAGCGCTTTCACTTTCCTGGACGGGACCGATGAACCCGCGCGGATGGTGGAAGAAGCTGCGCGCCTGGGCCTCGATGCTCTCGCTATTCTCGACGTTGACGGTATGTTCTCGACGGTCCAGACGACCATGGCCGCCCGCGAAGCTGGCCTGCCCATCGTCTACGGGGCCGAGCTGACGCTCGCATCGAATGCTTGTGGAACATTTGTTCCCGGCTCATCTGCTCCGGGCTGGGGACTCGCTTCCGGAGCAGACGAACCGGGGATACGCCTGCCGATCTTGGCCGCCAGTCCCAGCGGCTACGCGAATCTCGTGGGAGCCATGAGTAAGCGAGCGCTCTGCGCGCCAGGCGAGCGCAACCCCCGCTACAGCCTCGTTGATCTCAGTGGAGCTGGAGGAGACCTCATCGTCCTCACCGGCGGCAGGCGGGGCCCACTCATACGTGCTCTACGAGCGGGTGGTACGGCGTCCGCGCGCCGTGTCCTCGACGGCCTCGTGGATGCGTTTGGGCGCGACCATGTCCTCGTCGAATGGCAGGCGTCGCGCGGGGACGAAGACGAGGTTGCAGACACGCTGGCGGACCTTGCGCGTGCGTGCGGAACTCGACTTGTGGCGACAACGGGAGCGCGCATGTCCTCGCCCTCACAGCAGGCGCTCGGTGACATCCTTACGGCCACCAGGCTCGGCGTGTCCTTAGACGAGGCGGAAGCCCACCTGGGCGCCCACCGTTCCTTCCTGCGCTCGCCCGCCGAGATGGCGAGGCTGCACGGGGCTTACCCGCAGTCGCTCGATAATGCTTGTGAGGTCGCTGCCTCGTGCGCTTTCGACCTACGTCTTGTCGCCCCGCGCCTACCCCGGACCCGTGTCCCCGACGGGCACACTCCGAACACGTGGCTTGCACACTGTGCCTACGAGGGGGCCCGCGAGCGCTATGGATCTCGTGCGCAGCATCCCCGGGCGTGGGAGACGATCGATCACGAGCTGGGGATCATCGAGCGTCTCGGCTTTGCGGGCTACTTCCTCATTGTCAAAGACATCGTTGACTTTTGCGCCCGCAACGGCATCCTGTGCCAGGGGCGGGGTAGTGCCGCCAACTCCGCGGTGTGCTACTGCTTGGGGATCACGGCAGTGGACGCGGTGCGCCACAATCTTTTGTTTGAGCGCTTCCTGTCGGATGCGCGCTCGGGCCCACCCGACATCGACGTCGACATCGAAGCCTGCCGACGAGAAGAGGTCATCCAGTACGTGTACGACACGTTTGGGAGGGATCGCGCGGCTCAAGTCGCGAACGTCATCACGTATCGCCCGCGCTCGGCAATCCGCGACGCTGCACGGGCTCTAGGCTACCCCGCAGGTACGGCCACGGCCTGGTCTCAGGGCAGGGGAGAGGCCCCCGAACTTGTGAGAGAAGCGGCCCGCGCGCTATCGCGACTGCCTCGACACATGGGAATCCACTCGGGAGGCATGGTGCTCACCGATCAACCGGTGTCACGAATTTGCCCGGTTGGCTGGGCATCTATGCCCGGGCGCACAGTCCTCCAGTGGGATAAGGAGGACTGCGCGGATGCGGGACTCGTGAAGTTCGACCTGCTGTCGCTTGGCATGCTCACAGCGCTGCGCATCGCCTTCGACGAGCTGCGAGCATCTGACGCGCGGGAGGATTACGTTAATCCGCACCTGCGTGGCTGGGCGCAACGACAGGTGCACGGACGTCGCGATCAGCCTGTGGGCCTGCATACGTTACCGGAGGAAGACCCGCGCGTGTATGACCTGCTATGCGCGGCCGATACGGTCGGCGTATTTCAGGTGGAGTCGCGCGCACAGATGAACACACTCCCGAGGCTGAAGCCGCGTTGCTTCTATGACATCGTCGTGGAGGTCGCTCTCATCAGACCGGGGCCGATCCAGGGACGCTCAGTCAACCCCTATTTGCGGCGCCGATCAGGACGCGAGGAGGTTACCTATCTGCACCCGCTCCTCGAGCCAGCGCTGCGGCAGACGCTCGGCGTTCCACTCTTTCAGGAGCAACTCATGCGCATTGCGACGGATGCCGCAGGTTTGTCTGGTGCGCGCGCCGATCAGCTGCGTCGCGCGATGGGGGCCAAGCGCAGTCCAGAACGCATGGAGGCCCTCAAGGGGGACCTCATGGCTGGCATGGAGGAACGGGGGATCGATGCGCCCACACGCGAGCGCATTTTTGAGCAGCTCAAGGGCTTCGCAGACTTTGGGTTTCCCGAATCTCATTCCTTTTCGTTCGCACACATCGTCTACGCATCATCCTGGCTAAAGGTTCACGCCCCCGAGCACTTTTACGCCGCGATTTTAGCTTCGCAGCCAATGGGCTTCTACTCTCCTGCAACCCTCGTGCAGGACGCGCGCAGGCACGGGGTACGCGTCGTCGGGCCGTCGGTCAACGACTCTCTCGTCGACGCGAGTGTGCAGCGCATGGAGGGCGCAGACACCGGGGAGGCGTACCGCGAGGGACGCGCGCAGTCACTTCCAACGCGCGGTGTCGTCCCCCTCGATGTCGATAGCGACCTCGCGGTGCGCATCGGCCTTTCGCAGGTGCGAGGCCTAGGGGCAGCCGCCGAGCGCATTGTCGCAGCCCGGCGCGAGGGAGCGTTCACGAGCCAGGCGGACCTGGCTCGCCGTGCACACGTGAGCTCCTCCAACATGGAAAAGCTCGCGATGGCCGGAGCTCTCGAATGCCTAGGAGTGGGGCGGCGCGAGGGAGCATGGGCAGCCGGGGCACTCGCGCAACCCTCCGCTCGGGCGGGCCAGTGGCAGCCTTTCCTTCCCGGCACGGAGGTGGGATCCACCGTGCCCGATCTGCCCTCGCTGTCGGAGGCTGAGCGCATGCGCTCAGACGTCGCGTCGACCGGGCTGACCCCGGGGACGCACCCTTTCACGTACGTGCGCGACTCGTTGCCTGAGTCTGTCCTGCGCGCCGGTGAACTGGGGCATCACCTCGCTGGGTGCATCGTCGATGTCGCCGGAGCGGTGACCCACCGCCAGCGCCCCCACACGGGCGCAGGAATTACTTTTCTGTCCCTCGAGGACGAGACGGGGTTCGTCAATATCTCCGTATCGGTGGGTGCGTGGACAAAATTCCGGCGCGTGTGCCTGGAGTCGAACGCACTGCTTGTCCGCGGAACGCTCGAGTGGGGAGACGGCGCGATCAATATTCAGGCCTTCAAGATCACGCCCGTTGCGCTCCCCGTCGAGGTGAAATCACGAGATTTTCGTTAGCGTGCGTGCCTTGCCACCCCATCGAGTATGAAGGAACGCAGCTCCTCGACCGTCTGGCACACGGCATCCGCCTCGTCGAGGCCATCCTCGGTTGCGTAGCCCCAGCCAACGCCGATCACCGGGATTCCGGCTTCTTGTGCGCCGCGCACATCCCAGATCGAATCGCCAATGATCACGGGGTGAGAGGTGTCGACGCCGCGGGCCTCCAAGCGTGTCAAGGCCTCGCGAATAACGGTTGCTTTACTCGATGCGGGATCGGGGGTGGCACCTGCGATCACGTCAAAAACTTCGGATAATCCGAGGTGCTCCATCTGCGCAAGCGCCATCGGGGCCTGCTTCGACGTTGCGGTCGCCAGCGGAATACCCGCGCGATGAAGGTCGTGCAGCAATTCAATGACGCCGGGGAAGGGCTCGGGATCGAGATAGTGGGCTTGGTATCGGGCGCGATAGCCGCTCACCAGGTTAGCCAGAAGCTCACCCTCGTAGCCCAGGTCGCTGAAGGAATACCACAGCGGAGGGCCAACATACGTGCGAAGGCGCTGATCGTCGGGGATCGGTAAATCGTAGTCTGACAGTGCGCCACGGAAAGCGTTCATCACAGCTGGAGCGGAATCAACAATTGTTCCGTCTACGTCAAAAAGGACAACAGAAATGGATAAAGACACGTGGTTCCCCCGTGTTGTTGGTGCTTTCTTAGTCACTATGCCCTATTATCCCGAGAGAAGCATCCGACACGACCACGAGGAGGGAGACATGGAATCACGAGTACGACTGACACCAATCGTCGAAGCCAATAGCGCGCGCGCTGCCGCATGGCGAGTCTTCTTCGAGGCGTCCGGGCGCCTACAGGGCATTCTCGAGACGCGCCTCAAGCGCACCTACGGCGTCTCTATGCCTGACTACAACATTCTCTTGGCGCTCTGGGAGGCTCCCGGCCACCGCCTGCGCATGGGGGAGTTGGCTGATCGCGTCGTCTATTCGCCGTCGCGTGTCACCTACCTCGTTTCGAACCTGTCACGAGATGGATGGGTAGAGCGCATTCCTTCCGAGACTGATCGCCGCGGATATGACGCGTGCCTGACCACTCAGGGCATAGAAACTGTGCTTGCTGCCACAGAACTGCATCAGCAGACCGTCAGTGAGTACCTTCTGGACGGCATGACGGACGCCGATATCGACGCAATTGCAAAGGTTTTTGCGACTCTCGATGCGCGTCTGCGCGGCGGCGGAAAAGACTCCTAGTTTCGATTGGCACATGTCGCCCACATCGTGTTAAGCTTCTACTCGCTTGCGGATCGCAACGGTTCGCATCGCTCACCTGCGCGGGTGGCGGAATAGGCAGACGCGCTAGCTTGAGGTGCTAGTCCTCATTTTACGAGGGTGGGGGTTCAAGTCCCCCTCCGCGCACGAGATGCCCCGGGGCCGAAAGGCTCCGGGGTTTTCCATATCACCGACGAGGAGACGCCGTGCGTATTGACATGTGGCTCGACACCTGTGATCCCTGGAGTTACCTGGGGCTGCGGCATTTGCGTGCTGCTCTCGAACAATTCGACCATCGCGACAACGTTGAGATCTTCCTGCACGCATTCCTCCTCGACCCCGACCTGGACGTGGCCGTCGACAAGCCGCGCATTGTCGCCCTCGTCGAGGCCGGTGCCGCAACGCTCGAAGAAGTACGCGAGGCTGACGAACGCATGCAGGCCCTGGGTGCGCGCGAGGGAATCCGCTTCGATTTCGATAACCTCGTTATCGCTCCGAGCTCGCGCGCGCACCGCGTGATCGCTGCCGCTCACGACGCGGACATTGACGCAGATACGGTCGCTGGCCCGTCGTCTCTGCACGTGAAGGTGGCCGAGGCGATCATGCGAGCTCACTTCGAAATGGGGCTCGACGTATCACACCCCGAGGTTCTCATCGGATGTGCGCAGGACGTTGGTATGCCACCGGAACTCGCCGCACTGGCCGTCGGCGAGGAAGAATGGGCTTCCCGCGTTTATTCTGACTTCCAGATGGCGATGCATATGGGTGTCACCTCCGTTCCAACCTACGTGTTTAATGCCCAATTCCTCGTCGACGGACATCAGACGACAACCGCATTTACCAACATCCTGGCCACCGCCTGGGAGCAGTCTCGAAAGGATCTTGCATGACCGAGAAGGACACCACTGCCTCGAACATCACCGGGGGAGCGCCTAGCCCAATGGAGCTCGTCAAGGAGTTCCACCGCACCTACTCGATGCCGATTCGATCGTTCGACGATCCGACGCTGTCCTACGATCGTCTCGGCATGCGCATGAGCCTCATTGCCGAGGAATTCGCGGAGCTGATGGGTGCCGTCTATGGCAAGCGGGCCCGCGCCATTATCGAGGCGGCGACCGCCGAGGCTGTCGCGGCGGACGACGGCGAACGCGACGTCATCGAAGCGGCCGATGCGCTCGCAGACCTCATCTACGTTATCTACGGCATGGCGATCGAGTCGGGAATGGACCTCGACTCCGTGCTCGCTGAGGTGCAGGCATCGAACCTGTCCAAGCTCATGCCGGATGGCTCCGTCAAGCTGCGTGAGGACGGAAAGGTGCTCAAGGGGCCCAACTTCTTCCCGCCGAATGTTGCGCGCGGCCTGGGCCTCGAGCGGGACTGACGACGATGCGGATCGGACTTAAGTCCCTACCACGCGCATTCGTGCCCGCCAGGTGACACAATAGACGCGGTCCACTCATAAGGAGGAAAGACATGGCACGCGTCGCAGTCATCGGCGGAGGTTACGGAGGCGTCACGGTCGCCAAGGGGCTTGATCCCCTCGCGGACGTCGTTCTCATCGAACAGAAGGACCAGTTCGTCCACCACGCAGCGGCTCTGCGCGCCGCGGTCGACACCGTGTGGGAACACGCGATCTTCATGCCCTACACGAACCTCCTGCACCGCGGCGAGGTCGTGCGCGGCACCGTCTCACGTGTCGACGGCACGACCGTTCACGTCTTCGGCCACGACCCGATCGAGGCCGACTACGTCGTGTTCGCGACCGGATCGAGCTATCCGTTCCCCGCGAAGTACTCCTCCTATCGTTCGTCCGTGGCCAAGGCGCGCCTCGAGCAGCTCCACGAGAACCTCGGCCGCGCCCGCTCGGTCATGATCGTCGGCGGTGGCACCGTCGGCATCGAGCTGACCGGAGAGCTCGCCAACGCCTTCCCGGGCCTGGACATCACGATCGTCGAGGCCTCCGATCAGATTCTGGGCACCCCCGGCTACACCGACGCGCTGCGCAACGAGATCAGCGAGCAGCTGAGCACCCTCGGTGTGCGTGTCGTGACCGGCTCTGAGCTGGCCTACCTGCCCCCGCAGAACGTCGGGGATCTGGGTCACTTCATGGTCGAAACCAAGAACGGCGAGGTAATCGAGGCGGACCTGTGGTTCCAGTGCTACGGTGCGCGGGCCAACACCGGCTTCCTGATCGGCTCCGATTACGAATCCGTCATGAACCCAAACGGCACCATTCGTGTGGACGGCACCATGCAGGTCGTCGACCACCCGAACGTCTACGCCGTGGGTGATCTGACGGACGTGCGCGAATCCAAGCGCGCCGACGCAGCTCGCCAGCAGGCGCGCGTCGTCATCGCAAACATCACTGCGCAGATTGAGGGAGAGACGCCCGACGCCATCTACCAGCCGACGAAGGAATGGGTCATCTTGCCCCTCGGTCCGAACATGGGCGCGTCGCAGCTGCTTGATGCGGACGGCCAGACCCGCATTCTCGGTGCCGATCAGACCGCCGAAATCAAGGGAACTGACCTCATGGTGTCCGTCATTCGTTCGCAGCTCAACCTCCCCTGATAAAGTGCGCCGTCTCACGGTAGAATGAGTGCCATGAATGGAGATCCTCGCCGCGCGCTGACGCGCCTGCTGAACGCCTTCGAGAACCACTTCGACATCGCCCGCGATGGAGACGAGGCCGACGACGCCGCGCTCGAAGCAGCTGAGCTGGCGCTGCGCGACGCCTTCTTCACCTACGACGACATTCTCTTTACCCAGCTCGGGGTCGAATTGCCCTTCGACATCCTCGATGATTCTGACGAGGACGAGGACGACTACGAGGATGAGGAGGAGACCGAGGAAGAAGACGACGACGATTTCATCGAAGTCGACGACTGATTAATCTTTTCGGTTTTAGACGCAGGGGTGGGCCCGAACCGGTTGGTTCGGGCCCACCCCTATGCCGACCCTCCAGATCGAGCGACTGCGCCAGTCATCGCATCCCCAAGAATTCGTGATGGCCAGGCTCTTTGCAGGAGATCCGGCTACAGCACGGCGACCTCCGTCAGCACCTGGCGGATTGGCTCCGGCAACGGATCTGAAAAATCGAGGAGAGTTTCCAACTGTCGGCAGGTACGAGGACCAACGAGCGCGGCACTCACGCCGGGGAAGTCGCGTACCCACGCCAACGCAACGTCGCCGGTCGAGCGCTCCAGACCGGCACCCGCACGCGACGCCGCCTCGATAACGGTGCGTGCCTGTCCCCCCAGATAGGGTTCGACCATGTGACGCAAATGCGGTGATGCTGCACGCGAATCCGCTGGAGTGGTGTGACGATATTTGCCGGTCAGCGCGCCTCCCGCCAGAGGCGAAGCAGCGATGACGCCGACGCCTCTGTTCGACAGCTCTGCAACTGTCAGCGCCGCGGAGGTATTCGCCAGTGAGAACGCTACCTCAACGACTGAGATGGGAGCGGAGGCGCCCAATACACCGCGCGTCACGGCCTCGGCGAGTTCCCATTCGGATGCGCGCGATAATCCCACGTAACGGGCACGGCCGCTGCGGTAAGCCAGCGTCGCCGCCTCGAGCGTCTCCTCGAGTGGGACTTCCGGACGCGGCTCGACGAGCCACATATCGACGTAATCCGTGTCGAGCCGGGCAAGCGCGTCATCAAGGCTCCGCAGAAGATCTCCACGGCCCGCGGCGCTCACCCACGCACCTTCCCCGGCACGCCGCACTGCGCCCCTCCACGCGAGAGCGACGCGGTGGCGACCAACAGTCGACAGAGCATCTGAGAGGACGTCGACGGCAATTCCGTCACCGTGAGTGGGCGAGCACTCGACCAGGTTTCCGCCAGCTTCGACGAAAGTCTTGAGCATGTCGTGGGCCTCGGGCCCATCGGTATCGCGCCCCCACGTCAGGGTGCCCAATCCGAGCGCGGACACGTACAGCCCGCTATGTCCACATTGCTTCAGTTCCATGCTTCTAGCCTAGCCGAGTGCGCGCTAGCCACTGCGCGTGTTGCGGCGGCATCGGGGGAGTGGTCCCACCGAATACCGGGCACAGCGAACGTACGCCGCACCAATTGCACAGCGGATTTTTGCGCGGCGCAAACGAATCCTGCTCAATATCGCGTTCAATACGATCCCACAGCTGATCGATCTGGCGCTCAAAATCATGGATTTCTTCGGCCGTCGGGTCCAGCGTGATCACTTGCCCAGCTCGCAAGTAGACCAACTGCATTCGCGAGGGCAATACCTGTGTGCGTGCAAGCAGCAGAGCGTAGAAACGCATTTGATAGAGGGCCTCGCCGACATAGCGTGGACCGGGTGCCTTCCCGGTCTTATAGTCCACGACGCGCAGACGTCCGTCGGGGGCCTGATCGACACGGTCGATGAAACCCAGCAACCGCACCCCGCGCTCGGTCGTCGTCGTCACCCGCTGCTCACGCGCCGCCGGCGCAATCCACTGGGGCGCCTCGATCGCGAAGTATCCATCAATGAGTGATCGCGCATCATCAAGCCACGCCTGCAGGTCCGCTTCGTCTGAGAACAGGCGTGAGACCTCGGGATTCTTTGTCGCCAACGCCTCATACTGCGGCGTGACCTGCGCGCGTGCGTTCTCGCGCGTGCGCTCCTGCGGCTCGAGGGCGAACAGCTCCTCCAGAACCGCGTGCACGACTGTCCCCAGCGCTTTTGCGCGGGTCTCCGGCTCCCGATAGCCGTCGAGGACATGAAGACGGTACTGGAGCGGGCAACGCTCGTACTCTTTGGCGCGCGACGCGGATAGTGCGGGTTCCCACGTGCGGGCGTCAGGCGAGGGGGCGATCAGCTCTGTCATGAATACCACGCTAACCCCTTCCGCCCTCATCTGTGTCCTGCCATGGGCGCAGCTGGGAGCAAGCGGTATCCTTTACGTAATGTCTATTCAGCGTAATACTTCAATGTCGGCCACCGATTTTGGCCAGCCCACCCGCCGAGGCCTCCTTTCCGAGGGCGACCGCGTTCAGGTTCGTGACCCCAAAGGACGCTTTCACCAAGTGATTCTCGTTCGCGGCGGTCGGTTCCAGTCCAACCGCGGCGGATTCAACCATAACGACGTCATTGGACATCCCGATGGCCAGGTGATCGTCACGGAAGAAGGACGCCAGTTCCAGATTCTGCGTCCGCTCCAGGTCGACTACGTCATGTCAATGCCCCGCGGCGCCGCGGTCGTCTATCCGAAGGATGCCGGCGTTATCACCCACATGGGTGACATCTTCCCCGGTGCGACCGTCGTCGAGGCAGGTGCTGGCTCGGGCGCCCTGTCCATGGCGCTCCTCGATGCGGTTGGCCCGCAGGGCCGTCTCATCTCCGTCGAACGTCGCCAGGATTTTGCCGACATTGCCGCCGCCAACGTCGACCTATGGTTTGGCCGTCGTCATCCCGCGTGGGATCTGCGTGTCGGCGACGTCGACGAGGTGCTGTGGTCTGCCGAGGAAGGCAGCGTTGATCGCATCGTGCTGGACATGCTGGCTCCCTGGGAGAACATCGAGGCGATCACGCACGCACTCATCCCCGGCGGCGTCCTTGTCTGCTACGTCGCTACCGTCACGCAGATGTCGCGCCTCGTTGAGGACCTGCGTGCCTCCGAGCGCTTCACTGATCCCATCGCGTGGGAGGATATGCGCCGCGAATGGCACCTCGACGGCCTCGCCGTGCGCCCCGAGCACCGGATGGTCGCTCACACCGGATTCCTCGTCATCACTCGTCTCCTCGCGCCTGGCGTCACGCCCCAGGAACGTTCGACGCGTCCGGCGAAGGCTGCGGAAGGCCAAGGCGGTGCGTGGGACGATGAACAGGAATGGTCCCTCGAAAAGGTCGGTCAGCGCGTGAACTCCGAGAAGAAGGTGCGCAAGGTGCGCCGCGACGTCGTTGCTCAGGCAGATACCTGGGCGTCGGAAGGACGCGAGGCGCAGACCGATGAATGAGACTCATGATCGCGCGGCTCTCGAACGGCGCCTGGTCTCGCTCGAAGAAAAAAACGGCCGTCTCACCAGCGCTTTGACGACGGCTCGTACCGAGCTCATTCGTCTGCAGGGCGAGCTCGCGGACGTCTCACGTCCGCCGCAGACTCTCGCAACGTTCGTGCGGGCATTCCCCACCGCGCGTCAGATTGAGGTCGTATCGGGCGGCAAGCGCATGCGCGTTGCGGTCTCTCCCAAGCTTGACGTGACGGACCTGTCCTATGGACAGTGGGTCCGCCTCGACGACACGTCGATCGCCGTCGCTGGCGACGATTTTCCGCGCAGCGGACAGGTCGTGTCCGTCTTGGAGCTGGTCGGTACCGACCGTGTGCTCGTTGCGACGGAAGGCGGTGCTGAGACCCTGCTGGAGCTTGCCGGTCCGCTGCGTCACGGTAACCTGCGTCCCGGCGATTCTCTCGTCGTGGATGCGCGCGCTGGTATCGCATTCGAGCGAATCGTGCGGGAGGACGTCGAGCAGCTCCTCACCCCCGAGGTTCCCGACGTTACCTACGAGGCCATTGGCGGCCTCGACGAACAGATCGCACAGGTGCGCGACTCGATCGAGATGCCCTTTAACCATCCGGAGCTCTACCGTCAGTTTGGTCTGCGTCCACCCAAGGGAATTCTGCTGTATGGGCCTCCCGGATCTGGAAAGACCCTCATCGCGAAGGCAGTGGCCAACTCCCTGTCCAAGCGCGGAGGTGCCTCGACGTTCTTCCTGTCCATCAAGGGACCCGAACTGCTCAACAAGTTCGTCGGCGAAACTGAGCGCCAGATTCGCGCCATCTTTGCCCGTGCACGCACGCTCGCAGCCGGTGACACTCCCGTCGTCATTTTCTTCGATGAGATGGAAGCCCTGTTCCGCACGCGTGGCACGGGTGTGTCCTCTGATGTCGAAACGATGATCGTTCCGCAGCTTCTCGCCGAGATGGACGGCGTTGAATCCCTCGACAACGTCGTGATCATCGGCGCCTCCAACCGCGCGGACATGATCGACCCGGCCGTTCTGCGACCGGGGCGCCTCGACGTGCGCATCCGTGTGGATCGTCCCGACCGCGCAGGTGCCCTCGATATCTTCTCGAAGTACCTCACCCCGCAGGTGCCGATTCACGCGTCCGAAATCGAGCGTTTCGGCGGTATTGACGAGGCCGTGGCTGGGATGAGCGTACGCGCGGTCGACGCGCTCTACGCCCGCAACGAGACGACTGCGCTGTTCCTTGCGACCCTCGTGAACGGCGACCACAAGCGGATCTACCTGTCCGACCTCGTCTCCGGTGCTCTCATCGCCGGCATCGTCGAACGAGCCAAAAAGTATGCGATCAAGGACGCGCTGACGGGCGCATCTTGTGGTCTGAGCATGGATCATCTGCTGCGCGGAGTCCACGAGGAGATGAACGAGTCACTCGAGCTCGCGGCCACCTCCTCGCCCGAAGACTGGGCGCGCACCAGCGGCCTGGCTCCCGAGATTGTTAGCGTGAAGCCGATTGGAGCGGTGAAATGAGCAGCGAACGCATTATCGGTACCGAGACCGAATACGGTGTCTATCGTCCCGGGGATGCGTGGGCAAATCCCATCGCTCTGTCGACGAAGGTTGTGACCACCTACGGCGAGATGAGCCGCCTCGGCACGCCCGCCGAGGGCGCCGGTGTCGTGCGCTGGGACTACACGGGCGAGGACCCCCTCAACGATCTGCGTGGCATGCGTATGTCCCGCGCCGCAGTGGACCCGTCCTTGCTCACCGATGACCCCTACCATCTTGCACCCTCGGGCGGATCCGAGCGGGTCGCTCGACCCACCGCCGAGGAGCTCGCACTTCCGGCGGCGACGACAGCGGTTTTGACCAACGGCGCACGCCTGTACGTTGATCACGCTCATCCCGAGTATTCCGCACCCGAAACGCTCGGAGCACGCGATGCGCTTATGTGGGATCGCGCGGGCGAAGTCATCGCCCAGCGCGTCATGGCGCGTCTCGAGGAGCAGGGCGAAGAACCCATCGTTCTCGTCAAGAACAACACCGACGGTAAGGGCGCGGCCTACGGCACACACGAGAACTATCAGATGCCGCGCATCACCGATCTCGACGCGATCGTCCGAGGCCTCACGCCCTTCATGGTGACCCGCCCAGTCATCTGCGGCGCTGGCCGTGTCGGTCGTGGCCAAAAGAGCGAAGTGCCCGGGTTCCAGATGTCGCAGCGCGCCGACTTCGTCGAAAACGAGGTCGGGCTGGAGACAACGTTCAACCGCCCGATCATCAACACCCGCGACGAGCCGCATGCGAATCCAGCACAGTTCCGCCGCTTGCACGTGATCGGCGGCGACGGCAACATGTTCGACGTATCCGCCTTCCTGCGTTTCGGTACGACGTCGCTCGTTCTGTGGGCGATCGAGCAGGGCACCGACCTGCGCTGGGATTCACTGGTGATGGACGATCCGGTTCAGGAGACCTGGAATGTCTCCCATCACCCGGACCTCGACTACAAAGTGACCACTGCTGGGGGCGCATACACGGCGGCCGAGCTTCAGCAGATCTACCTCGACCTCGTTGTGGATACCTTCGAGGAGACGGGGACGACGCCCACAGCTGCGGATCAGGAGATTCTCACCCTGTGGCAATCCGTCCTCGACCGCATGCGAGCCGACCTCTTCTCGGTTGCGAGTGACGTCGAGTGGGTCGGCAAGTACCAGCTCGTCAAGCGTCAAAAGGAACGCGCGGGCCTTGAGTGGAACGATCCGCGTTTGGCCGCCATCGACCTGCAGTGGTCGGATCTCCGTCCCAGCCACGGCCTCGTCTACCGCCTCGCCGCAGCGGGTATGGTGACGCGCCTCGTCTCCGATGAGGAGGTGGAGCGCGCAGCCGACGTTGCTCCAACTAACACGCGTGCCCATGTGCGCGGCTGGGCGGTCGCCAGCCGCCCCGACCTCGTGAAGGCCTCGTGGTCATCCCTCGTCTTTGATCCCGGCGAAGGGGATCTCATCCGTTTCCCAATCGCCGACGCACGCGACACATCGACCCGATGAACGCAGAAAGAAAGTAGGAAGAACTATGTCGAATCAGATTTTTGCAGGTGGTCCCACCCCCGAAGACGACGTCACCGAGGCCGCGGGGCAGGTTCAGGCGCGTACCTCGTCGATCGATTCTCTCCTGGACGAGATCGACTCCGTGCTCGAGACCAACACCGAAGCTTTCGTGCAGGGATTCGTGCAGAAGGGTGGCCAGTGACGTGAGGCGTCGAGTTTTCGGCATCGAGACGGAGTACGGGCTGACGGCCGCGTCCCCCAGCGGTGCCAAGCCGATGGATGCCGAGCACGCTGCGCGTCAGCTCTTCGAGCCGCTCCTGCACCAGGGACGTTCGTCGAATCTCTTCCTGCGTAACGGTGGCCGCCTGTATCTTGATGTGGGCGCGCACCCCGAGTACGCGACCGCTGAGTGTGATCGGCTGGAAGACATGCTCGAGCAGGATCGAGCGGGTTCGAACATGCTCGCCGACCTGGCAACCCAGGCCGACGAGGCCTTGTCAGAGCTTGGCACGGATCTGCGTCTGCATCTCTTCCGTAACAACCTGGATTCGCAGGGCAACTCCTACGGCTGCCACGAAAACTATCTCCTGCACCGACGCCGCGACTTTCGCCATGTCGCAGACGCCCTCGTCGCGTTCTTCGTGACCCGTCAGATCCTGGTGGGCAACGGCTGGATCAACACCGCTGCGGCCACTCCACGTTTGCAGTTCTCCCAGCGCGCTGATCAGATGTGGGATGCCGTCTCGTCCGCGACGACACGCTCGCGCCCCATCATCAACACCCGCGACGAGGCACTGGCTGACTCCGGTGCATACCGCCGCATGCACGTGATCGTCGGCGACACGAACGTCGCCGAACCCACCACCGTCTTGAAGGTCGGCATGACGGAGCTCCTCATCCACGCGATCGAGGATGGACTTCAGATTGAAGACCTGGCCCTTGCCGATCCTATGCGTGCCATCCGGGAGATCAACGCAGACCTGACAGGATCGGCCACCATTGAACTGGCAAACGGACGGATGACGACCGCCGTGGCCATGCAGCGCGAGATCCGCGACCGCGTGCTGACGCGGATTCCCGTCGCTGACCTCGACCCCATGCGCGCCTATGTCGTCGACCTGTGGGGCAGGGGTATCGATGCCATTGCCAGCGGCGACTGGAGCGGCATCGACACCGAGCTCGACATTGCCATTAAGCGCAAGCTGCTCACGTCCTATTGCGCGCGCAGCGGAGCGAGCCTGGCCGATCCTCGCGTGGCTCGGCTCGAGTTGTCATACTCGGAAATCACGGCGGATGGCCTGCGCGAGCGGATGGAAAACGCCGGCCTCATGCGACGCCTGACGACCGTCGAAGGTGTTCGCCGGGCGCAGACTGTCGCACCGGCGACAACTCGCGCGAGCTTGCGTGGACGCATTATCGCCGCCGCAGAGGAGGCGCGTGCCGATCTGAGCGTCGACTGGGTGCACGTGCGTCTCGACGAATCGCAGACGATTCCGCTGTCCTTGCAGGATCCGTTGGCCACCACCGACCCTCGGGTTGATGCCCTCATCGCGCAGATCGACGCTTCGTCTCCTACGATTCCCGCATGAGCACCGAGTCCTCGTCTTCCGATTCGCCCAGCACACGTCGCGTGAAGGGGTCGTCGCAACGCGCCGCCGCGAGGGCTTCACGTTCACGGGGTTCCTCTCGCGGTGGTCTGTTCCTGCGCATCGCCCTGGCTCTCGTTCTGCTCGTCGCTGGCGCTGGCCTCACATGGTGGGCGTTCAAGCCCGCGCCGGCCGATGAGGCCGCACTCGCTCCCGAGGCTGCGGCTCAGTCGACCACGATTCCGCTCTTCGACCGTGTCGCCGTGTCTGGTCGTGTGGGAGCTACGCCCACGATCGACATCAAGGCTCCAGTGGAGATCGACGGTTTCAAGGCTCGTGTCATCGAAGAGGGTAGCGGGCGAGAGATCACCGAAGGCTCTCCCGTACTCGTTGCCATCACGGCGTTCGACGCAAGCAGCGGACGCATGCTTTCCGAGTCCGGCCGACCACAGATGAGCCTCGGAATCGTCGGCTCCGATGAGATCAATTCGGACCTTGCCATGCTGGTCACCGGCAAGCGCGAGGGATCGCGAATCCTCGCGTTCCGCACCATCACGATGGGTGATGGCTCGCCCAATGCGATGGAGATCGATGTCGTCGACATTCTGCCTTCGATCGCCACAGGCACGTCGGTCGATGCCACCGTCGGCCCGATGAGCGTCGAGATGAGCCCGGAAGGGCCGCTCATTAGTCATATCTCGACGCTGCCCGGCGGCGTCACTACCCAGGCTCTTATCAAGGGGGACGGCGTCCAGGTTCACGAGGGTGACCGTGTCGTCGCGCAATTCACTGTTGTCGGTTGGACGGATGGCGTTGTTCGCGTGTCCACCTGGGAAACCGGCGTGCCCGCCGTCGTCAACCTCAACACGGCAATGAAGGGCCTCGCGAACACACTCGTCGACCAGAAGGTTGGATCGCGCCTGGCAATCACGATTCCGCCGGATCTCGCGGCAGGCGATGACACGCTGTGCGTCGTTATCGATATTCTCGGCACCGAGCCTGGCAGCTCTCCCACGGGGACTAACGCTTCGCAGTCGTGATCGTTCACTCCGTGAGAGCCGACGGGTGTGAGCATTGCGGCGTGTGGGACACTGGAAGACATGCTGAGATGGATGACCGCCGGTGAATCGCATGGACCCGCACTGCTTGCAACGATCGAGGGTGTGCCTTCCGGGTTGCATGTGACGACGGAGGACCTGCGCCGTGGGCTCGCGCGTCGTCGCCTCGGGTATGGCCGTGGCGCGCGCCAGAAGTTCGAGGCTGACGAGGTCTCAATTCTCGCCGGGGTCCGTCACGGAGTGACGACTGGGGCGCCGGTTGCGATTCGTATTGATAATTCCGAATGGCCCAAGTGGGAAACGGTCATGAGTGCGGATCCCGTCGATCCCTCCGCTCTTCTCATCGATGCTGGAACGGGCGACGAACGCGAGATCGCGCGAAATCGACCGCTGACAAGGCCGCGTCCGGGACACGCGGATCTGCCCGGCATGCTTTCTTACGATGTGCCCGAGGCTCGCCCCATCCTCGAGCGTGCGAGCGCACGTGAGACCGCCGCGCGCGTCGCACTCGGCGTACTCGCAGAAGCCCTCCTGGAGCAGGTCGCCGGCGTGCGTCTCGTGTCTCATGTCGTCTCCGTCGGTGCGGAGCGTGCCGCTGCCTCGTCGACTCCTACGCCTGCGGACGAGGCTGCACTGTGCGAGGCCTCGATGCGCACACTCGATCCGGAGGATAACGCCCGCTTCGAAGCAGCCGTCGATGCCGCCAAGCAGGCGGGTGACACGATCGGCGGCGTCGCCGAAGTGATCGCATACGACGTCCCCATCGGCTTGGGCACTCACGTGACCGCACGCGAGCGCCTCGATGCGCGGCTGGCCGCCGCACTCATGTCGATACAGTCCGTCAAGGGCGTTGAGATCGGGGACGGTTTCGTGCAGGCCGCTCTGCTCGGCTCCGCTGCTCACGACGAGATCGTGCGGGGCGCGGATGGTCACCTGACGCGCGCCTCCAACCACGCCGGAGGCATCGAAGGAGGTACGTCCAACGGTGCGCCGATCATCGCGCGCGCTGCATTTAAGCCGATCTCGACGGTTCCGCATGCGCTGCGTAGCGTCGACCTCGCAACGGGTCAGGAAGCGGTGGGCTTGCACCAGCGCTCCGACACCTGCCAGGTCGTACCCGGGGCCGTGATTGCCGAGGCCGAGGTGGCCCTCGTGCTCGCGGATGCCCTGTCTGATCACGCGGGCGGTCGATCGGTTGGTGAGATGCGCAGGAATCTCGAGGCTTATCTCGCGGTGGTGGGGGAGCGCGCATGAGTGCTCAGGGCCCCATCGTCCTCGTGGGTCTGCCAGGCGCAGGTAAGTCCAAGGTTGGGCGCCTGCTTGCCGAGCGGTTGGGCGTTGACCATATCGATACAGACGCCCTCGTCGTTGAGCGAGAAGGCCGTCCGATCGCTGATATTTTCGCCACCGACGGAGAAGCAGCTTTCCGCGTGATGGAGACCGAAGCGGTCGCCGAGGCCCTCACGCACGAGGCCGTCGTCTCGTTGGGCGGGGGAGCTGCAGCGACTCCCGCCGTTCGGAACCTTCTGTCCGGGCGCACCGTCGTCTACATTGACGCGCCCCATGATGAGCTCGTTCGTCGCACCGCCTCAAAGAACCATCGGCCGCTGCTGGCTCAGGATCCGTCCGGGACCCTCGCGCGCCTGCGCACCGAGCGCGAGCCTCATTATCGCGCAGTCGCCACCATCGTCGTTGAATCTGGGCCCGGTCCTGTCGGCGATGTTGTTACCGCTATCGCCCAGCAGTTGGAGCACGCATGAGCACGATTATCCGCGTCACCGGAGAACACCCCTCGACTATTACGGTCGGACACGGGCTCGGCTTCGAGCCGATCCGCGAGGCTCTCGATGAGGCTGCGACCAAGGCGCTCATCATTCATGCGCGTCCCCTCGCTCACCGTGCCGAGGCCCTGGCGCAGTACCTGCGTGAACAGGGAATCGAGGCGGCGACTGTCGATCATCCCGATGCCGAGGCCGGCAAGTCGATCGAGGTCGTTGCCTCCCTGTGGGACGAGTGCGGTCATCTCCAGCTTGGGCGTAAAGACGCGATCATCGCCATGGGCGGTGGGGCAACCACCGACATGGCCGGTTTCGTTGCAGCAACATGGCTGAGGGGCATCACGCTCATCAATGTTCCGACGACGCTGCTCGCCATGGTTGACGCAGCCGTTGGTGGTAAGACGGGAATCAACACATCCGTCGGAAAGAACCTCGTCGGTTCGTTCTATCCGGCAACCTCCGTGGTTGCCGATATGGATCTTCTTGAGAGCCTGCCCGCACCCGACCTGGCGGCTGGTGCAGCCGAGGTCATTAAGTGCGGTTTCATCGCGGACCCGGAGATCCTGCGCATCGTCGAGGAGACGGAACCGAGCGAACTTCTGCGATCGAACAGCCCGCAGCTCGCTGAGATCACCACCCGCGCTATCGCCGTCAAGGCTCGCGTCGTGTCGGCCGATCTGACTGAGGGGGGCCTGCGCGAAATCCTCAACTACGGACACACGCTCGCGCACGCCATCGAGCGCGCGAACGACTACACCTGGCGCCATGGCGATGCGGTGGCCGTCGGCTGCTGCTTCGCGGCGCGTCTGGCTCAAGCCCGAGGGCTGCTCAGCGCTGACGATGTTGCTCGCCACGACCAGCTTTTCTCACGCGTCGGGCTGCCGACACGCTACGGGGGAAGCACTCTCGACGAGCTCACCCACATCATGCTCTCCGACAAGAAGGTACGGCGCGGAATCCTGCGTTTCGCCCTCCTAGAGGGCATCGCACACCCAGCGACAGTCTCCGTCGATCCGCAGGAGCTGCAGGCCCCCGCCTCGCAGATTGGCATACGCGCATGAGCTTCATCGTGCTCATCGGAGTGACCGGAGCCGGCAAAACTACCGTTGGACGCGAGCTTTCCCGCCGCCACCAACTGCCGCTCTACGAAGTGGACGAGGCTGTCGAGGAACGCCTGGGCGCACCTATGCGCACGCTCGTGGTCGGACGTGATCCGCGCTTGGCCACCACAGCACGCGAAGAAGCCGAGCGTCTCCTCAGCATCGACGAGGGCATTGTCACGCTTGGGGCCTCTCAACCGCTCGACCCAGCCACTGCCTCATCAATCAATCGGGCGCGCGCAAACGGCGCCTTCATCATCGAGCTCAGCGCCGATCTTTCCGCGGTATCACGCCGAGAAGGCCTCGGTGCTCCGCGCTCGGTCGGCCTGGGTGCACCCCGCGCGATGCTCACCCAGCTGATGAAACAAGCGCGCGACGCATACGCCTCCGTGGCCGACACAACAGTGGATACCAGTGGTCGCACCCCGCAAGAAGTCGCGGATTTGGTCGCGCGCGCGTGTAAACTGGCCCCTGATTACTGATTCCTTCTCAAGTGAGGTACCCCTGTGGCAACGACCAATGATCTGAAGAACGGCCTGGTTATGGTGATCGACGGCCAGCTCTGGCAGGTTGTCGAATTCCAGCACGTCAAGCCCGGCAAGGGCCCGGCCTTCGTGCGCACCAAGATCAAGAACGTCCTGTCCGGCAAGACCGTCGACAAGACCTTCAACGCGGGCCTGAAGATCGAGACCGCGACCGTCGACCGTCGCGACATGACGTACCTGTACCAGGACGGTACCGACTACGTCTTCATGGATCAGTCCACCTACGAGCAGATCAATGTTCCCGCCGAGACCGTGGGCGACGCCCGCAACTTCATGGTCGAGAACCAGAACGTTATCGTCTCCCAGCACGACGGCACCGTCCTGTTCGTCGAGCTGCCCGCCACCGTCGTTCTGACGATCACGCACACGGAGCCCGGCCTGCAGGGCGACCGTTCTTCCGCCGGCACCAAGCCCGCGACGCTCGAGACCGGCTACGAGATCCAGGTTCCCCTCTTCATGGAGGAAGGCACCCGCGTCAAGGTTGACACCCGCGACGGCTCGTACTCGGGTCGCGTGACCGAGTAATGTCGAAGCAGCACCGCTTCACCTCGCGCACCAAGGCCCGCAAGCGCGCGGCCGACGTCGTTTACGAGGCCGACCAGCGCGGCATGGGGTCCAACCCCGACGTGCTGCGTGACCTCCTGCGCGAGCGCCGCGTCATCACCGCGGCGCAGACTCCGCTCCCGGAGTTCTCGATCCAGATCATCGGGGGAGTGGCGGATAACCTGCGTCGCATCGACTCGTTGATCTCTGCGCACGCCCGCGTGCCCGGCCTGGATCGCATTGCCGCCGTCGACCTCGCGGTGATGCGCGTGGCGGTGTGGGAGATGCTCGAGAACGACGAGGTCTCGCCGATCATCGTCATCGACGAGGCAATTTCGATTGTTCGCTCGATCTCGACCGACACGTCGCCGTCGTTCGTGAACGCGGTTCTCGACGCGATCCGCAAGGATCTTGCGTCCCCCGCGTGGTCGCGTCGCAGCTCCGAGGAAGAGGAAGTCCGCGCTTTCCGATGAGGCCGAGTCGTCGTCCGACGATGAGCTGCCCGCACAGGAAGCGCCCGCGCGCGCTCTGCCTGCTGGTGCCAAGCCGCTGGATGGCGGCAGCGTCGAAGACGAGCTCGACGAGCTCCTCGAGGAGTACTGAGCGCTCGCTCCATATTGATGGTGAAGGCCGACTCTCATGCGAGAGTCGGCCTTCACCATGTCATGAGGCTTTGTCACAGAGACAGGCGAGTCGTTCGCACGTCCCAGGATTCGGGGCCGTCGACGATGACCTCAAAAGTCCACTCGCCGGGCAGCTGTGCGATCTGAGCAAGCAGCGGACGAGGCAGGTGCGGAGCGCGAATGATGAAGGACTCACCGGCGTTCATCGACTGGGCAGCGCCGAGCACAGCCGCATGACGCAGACGGTGGGGGATGGCGGTCGCATCAATGGTCGGCACGGCAACATCGTGTTCACCGCAGCCACAGCCGCCACCGTGGACCTCGGGGTGGGGAAGCTGTTCGATCGTCATGGCGTGGCCTTTCTATAGTGAAGTATCTGAAGCGCCGTCGGCGCTCATTGAATTTTACCGGGTTTGCCCCTTTCATTGCAGCGCCAACAGGACTACGTATTGCTATCGAAGATGAAATACCCGGTAGGGGTATCATAGAATACCCCTACCGGGTATGTTTTACCATCATGCATCCACAGGCTTACACGGCTAACAAGCAGGATGCGATGCGTTCGACGCACATCGCCCTCACTGTCGACCAAATACCCTACATTTCACCGTTTAACACCAGTTCATAACCGACCATTTTCATGCGCAAGTGAGTCTTGACACTGAATGTAAGCGCTTGTATTCTGGTGGCGTTACGCCGATGGCACCGTCGCCATCATCGCCCGCGTACACCGACAACACTGGAGAGACAGCAATGACGCATCTATCCCGCCTTTCGATATTCGTACATCTCCACCCACATCCCTGACGCTCGAGCAGCAACGCAAAAAGTGGCTCATGGAGTTCCTCAAGACGTACGCCGTGCTCGTCATTGTGTACGGCGGCTTCTACCTGCTGCGCACAAACTTCAAGTCCGCGCAGCCATTCCTCGTTGAACAGGTCGGGCTGACGACAACTCAACTCGGCACGATCGGCTTTGCCTTTTCGCTGACCTACGGCTTCGGCGGACTCATTCTCGGGTTTTTCATTGATGGCAAGAACACCAAGAAGGTCATTTCCGCCCTGCTGCTCGCCTCGGGTGTCACGTCGATCCTCATCGGCCTCGTGCTCGCGTGGTTCCAGAGCCCATATGGTTGGATGATTCTCCTGTGGTCACTCAACGGCCTTTTCCAGGCTCCCGGCGGCCCCTGCTGCAACTCGACGATGAACCGATGGACGCCCCGTGCCCTGCGCGGTCGCTTCATCGGCTGGTGGAATGCCTCGCACAACATCGGCGCGATGGTGGCGGGCGCTCTTGCTCTCTGGGGCGCGAACACGCTGTTTAACGGATCTGTCATCGGCATGTTCATCGTCCCCGCCGTGATCTGCATTCCGATCGGCATATGGGGCTGGTTCTTCGGCAAGGACGATCCCCAGGAGCACGGCTGGAACACGCCCGAGGCGATCTTTGGTGAACCCGAGTCGAAGGCCGATGCGGTCACGAGCTCCGTCTCCAAGGGGCGGATCCTGCTGGATTACGTTGTTAAGAATCCTGCCGTCTGGTTCCTGTGCATCGCTAATGTTGCCGCGTACTGCGTGCGCATCGGTATCGACAACTGGAACGTGCTCTACACACGTCAGGAGCTTGGTTTCTCCGACTACCTCGCGGTGAACACGACCATCGCCCTGGAACTCGGCGGACTCGCTGGCTCTCTTCTGTGGGGATACTTCTCCGATAAGATGGGCGGTCGGCGCGCCCTGAGCGCCGCTATCGGCATGGGCGCTGTGGTCATCCCGCTCTTTGTCTACGCACATGCGACGACAGCCCCTGTCGTCTACGGAGCTCTCTTTATGATTGGCTTCCTCATCTTCGGCCCCGTGACCTTGATTGGCATCTGCGTCATCGGTTTTGCACCGAAGACCGCGACCGTGGTCGTCAACGCAGTACCTCGAGCGTTCGGCTACGTCTTTGGCGATTCGATGGCCAAGGTTCTTCTCGGCCGCATTGCTGACCCGACCAAGGACGGCGTGACGATCCTCGGATGGCACCTCCACGGCTGGTCATCGACGTTCACCGTGCTGTTTGCATCCGCAGCGGTTGGCTCACCTGTCTGATCATGGTCGCGTTCTTTGAAGAGCGGAACCTGCGTGCTGACCGTGAATTCAGCCAAGCAAAGGAGGAATCGTGAGCATGACCGTTGATATGGAACAACTGCTCAATGCGGCTATTGAGGCTGTTCGCAGGGGAATGAACATTGCACTTCACCCACCCGTCGAGCTTGAGGTTCACACGAAAGCAAATCGTAACGATCTCGTGACCGCCGTCGATAAAGCGATCGAAGCGGATATTGCCTCCCACCTTCACGCTGCGACAGGCTTGCCACTGCTGGGGGGAGGAGGGGCACGCCGTTGACTCTTTCGCCGGACTCGTCTGGGTCCTTGATCCGATCGACGGCACGATGAACTACGTGGAAACTCATCGCGATTATGCGGTGTCCTTGGCCTTGTGCGAGGACGGAATTCCAGTCCTTGGCGTGGTCGCGGACGTTGTCGCCGGCCACATCTATCACGCGATCCGAGGCCAAGGAGCGTGGGTCGATGGGACGCCTCTGGCCCAGACGAGGGATGCGGCCTCCTATCGTGACGCCATTATCATTACCGACATCAAAGAGATTCTCGCGCTACCTCGGCTTGCCCGCGCACTTCAGGACAGCCGTGGCCATCGGCGCTACGGCTCCGCAGCGCTCGAATGCGTCGAGGTAGCAGTTGGCCGGGCCGGAGCGTTCGTCCACATGTGGGTCTCCCCGTGGGACATCGCTGCGGCGACGCTCATCGCCACCGAGTGCGGTGTGCTCGCGACGCGCTTGGACGGAACTTCGCTCGACGTGCGCTACAAGGGATCGATTCTCCTCGGCACCCCCAACGTTCACGCCACGCTCGTTGAGTGTCTGATGTCCTCGGTGCAGTAAGCGCGGACGGTCGCGCGGGACGGGCTCATGGTCAGCTCGTTCCGCGCGGCTATCCCGTGCTCGCCCGCACGACGAGTTCCGTGTCCACACGCTGACGAGCCGGGCTGCCACTGTCGCCGAGTGCTCGTGCGATCGCCTGATCGACAGCGAGGCTCGCAACGCGCGACGGCGCACGGTCGATCGACGTCAGAGAGAGCGCGCGCGACGAAGCGATCGCCGAGTTATCGCAGCCAACAACCAACATATCGCGCCCTGGAACGAGGCCATCCCCGAGGAGAGCAAGTATCGCGCCGTGCGCGCACTGGTCGTTGTAGCAAACAAGCGCATCGACGCCTGCAGGGACACCCGCTCGGACAGCAAGGAAGCCAGCGTCGACGTTGTCACCGCCTGGCACAGTGAACGCATCGACCTCGTGAGTGCAGCACGCCTGCGTAAAAGCCGCTTTGCGCGCTCGCGCGGAGGGTCCGGGAGGCCCTTCAAGGAAGGCAATACGTCGCCTCCCACGTTGGGCGAGGAGAGCGATAGCTTGCCCCATACCGCGTTCGTTGGAGCTCGTCACGAGATCGATGTCCCGACGAGGCGCGTGCTGTCCAATGAGAACAGTCGGTGTGTTCGTAAATCGCGTCGAAATACAGGTCGAGTCGACAGCAATGACGGCCTGGGCGCGCAGCTGCAGAACCGACTCCCAGGCTCGGTCAACATCGCGCGAGGTATCGATTGACTCCACGATGACACGAAAGCCGCGATCCTCAGCGTATCGGAGGGCCTCAGCACGGTAGCGAACATGCAGTTCTTGACTGAGGGAACAGACGAGGCCGAGGATCTGCGGCCGCGTCGAAGCGAGGAGTGACGCCGCGATATTTGCCCGGTAGCCGAGCTGCTCGGCCACTTTCGATTCGTTCGCGCGTTGGGGCGGCGACGCGCGGAGATCCCGCGAGGGCTCGCGACACGGTCGCGATCGATGTTCCGGCAGCGAGAGCAATATCGTCGAGCGTCACGCGGTGTCCAGACACCGGACGGTCGTGCGCCAGCGGCGTCACACCGGTCCCTTGCCCGGGGGTGGACTGCTTCGACTGCTGGCTCATTCCTGCAGTCTAACGCCACTCACGTGGGGTTTCACACGTGGAGGCGTCACACCGGCTCCTGACGAGGAGCGTAGGATGGATGTACGACAGATCCTTTAATGACCGTCCCGTGAGGCGGGGAAGGAGTAAGCGTGGCCGAAGTGCACGCAGATCGCGCATCGCGCGGCAAAGAAGTATTGGGAGTTGGCGACGTCGCACGCTCCCTGACGCGCATCGCCTACGAGATCGTCGAACGAAACGGCGGCAGCGATAATCTGGTGATCGCCGGTATCCCCACCCGTGGCGCAACGTTGGCACGCCGCCTCGTCAATCGGATTCGTGAAGTCTCCGGCACCTACGCGGAACTCGCGATTATCGACACCACGATGTATCGCGACGACCTGGCCTCTCAGCCCCTGAGGGCTCCGAAAGAGACGCTGGTTCCGCGTACCGGTATCAACGGCAAGACCGTCGTCCTCGTTGACGATGTGCTGTACACCGGCCGCACCATCAAGGCTGCGCTCGATGCTCTTACTCGTATCGGTCGCCCTGCGGCCGTTCAGCTCGCAGTCCTCGTTGACCGTGGCCACCGCGAGCTTCCGATTCGCCCGGACTACGTCGGCAAGAACCTGCCGACCTCCCGCGACGAAATCGTCACCATTCTGCTCGACGAAACAGACGGGCACGATGGCGTCCTTCTGGGGAAAGGCCTGTAAACGATGAGCCTGAGCCATCTCATTTCGATCCGTGACTTGACGCGCGAGGAGGCGATTCTGATCCTCGACACGGCGGAGCAGATGGCCGCCACTCAGCGCCACGGCGTCAAGAAGCTTCCGACGCTTCAGGGCAAGACCGTCGTCAACCTCTTTCGAGGATTCGACGCGCACCCGCATCTCCTTTGAGACCGCCGCCAAGCGCCTGAGCGCCGACGTCATTAACTTCCAGTCCCGCGGCTCCTCGGTCTCCAAGGGCGAGTCACTCAAGGACACCGCACTCACGCTGGAGGCTATGGGCGCGGACGCGGTCATCGTGCGCCACTCCTCGTCGGGCGCCGCTCACCGTCTCGCGCACGCCGGCTGGATGAATCTGCCGGTCCTCAACGCGGGTGACGGTACCCATCAGCATCCGACGCAGGCACTCCTCGACGCGATGACCCTGCGCCGTCACTACGCACCGTCGCTCGGCGACGATGGAATGCCCGTCCCCGGCTCCGGCCTCGATGGCGCACACGTGGTCATCGTCGGCGACGTCCTCCACTCGCGCGTGGCGCGCTCCAACGTCGATCTCCTGACGCTCCTGGGTGCCCGCGTCACCCTCGTGGCGCCCCCGACGCTCCTGCCGATCGGGGTGGAGAGCTGGAACTGCGACACCTCGTACAACTTCGATGAGGCCCTGGCGGCCAAGCCCGACGCGGTCATGATGCTGCGCGTGCAGCGCGAGCGCATGTCGAGCGCAGGCGGTGGTTTCTTCCCGTCGCCCGGCGCCTACCACGCGGAGTATGGCCTCACCCCCCGCACGCTTCGCCACACTGGCGCCCAACGCTGTCGTCATGCATCCCGGCCCGATGAACCGAGGCCTCGAAATCTGCGCCGAGGCAGCCGACTCAGACCAATCTGTCATCGTCGAGCAGGTGTCGAACGGTGTGTGCATCCGCATGGCCGCCCTCTACCTGCTTCTCGCATCGGAAGGACACAGCAATGACTGAACAGACCCGTGACATCCTGATCACCGGCGCCTCGCTGCTCGGCGGCGAGCCCACCGACATTGCGCTGTCCGGTGGCACCATCGTCGCGATTGGTGCCGACGCCCGCAACGCCGTGCGGGACCCGCGTCTCATCGACGCTGAGGGCCTCATCGCCCTGCCCGGCCTCGTCGACATCCACACCCACCTGCGCCAGCCCGGTGGGGAGGACGCCGAGACCGTCTTCACCGGCACGCGTGCGGCTGCAGTCGGCGGCTACACCGCTGTCCACGCGATGGCCAACACGACGCCCACGCAGGACACGGCAGCCATCGTCGACCAGGTGCTGCGCCTGGGCGAGGAGGCCGACTGGGTCGAGGTGCGTCCCGTCGGTGCCGTTACCAAGGGCCTGGAAGGCAAGCAGCTCGCATCGCTCGGCTCGATGGCCCGTTCGCGCTCGAAGGTTCGCGTGTTCTCCGACGACGGCAAGTGCGTGTCCGATCCCGTCCTCATGCGCCGCGCCCTCGAATACGTCAAGGGCTTCGGCGGCGTGATCGCCCAGCACAGCCAGGATCCGGCCCTTACCGAGGGCGCTCAGATGAACGAGTCGACGCTGTCCGGCGAGCTCGGTCTGGCCGGTTGGCCGGCCGTCGCCGAAGAGGCAATCATCGCCCGCGACATCCTGCTTGCCAAGCACGTCGGCTCGCGCCTCCACGTGTGTCACCTGTCAACCGCGGGTTCGGTTGACCTCGTGCGCTGGGGTAAGGCACAGGGCGTGGATATCACGGCCGAGGCCACGCCTCACCACCTGCTCCTCACCGAGCAGCTGGCCGCCACCTACGACCCGCTCTACAAGGTGAACCCGCCGCTGCGCCGTGCCGAGGACGTCGAGGCGGTGCGCGAGGGTCTGGCCGACGGCACGATCGACTGCATCGGTACCGACCACGCTCCGCATCCCCTCGAAATGAAGGACTGCGAGTGGCAGGCCGGCGCGTTCGGCATGACCGGCCTGGAGACGGCGCTGCCGATCATCATCGAGACGATGGTGAACACGGGCCGCATGGACTGGGCGGACGTTGCTCGCGTGATGTCGACGGTTCCCGCCCAGATCGGCCGCGTGGAATCGCAGGGTCAGGGCCTGGTCGTCGGCGCCCCCGCACACGTCACCCTCGTCGATGCAACGGTGCGCGTGACGGTTGACCCCTCCAAGCAGTGGACGCGCTCCACGAACTGCCCCTTCCGTGGCATGGAACTGCCCGGACAGGTGCGCTACACGATCTACAACGGCGTCCCGACGGTCGTCGACGCCACCCCGATTGCCAAGGAGGACCGATGACCACGTCCGATATCGCTCTGCTCGTCCTGGAGGACGGCACCGTTTTCAAGGGCCGCGCATGGGGCGCTAAGGGCCGCACGCTCGGCGAGATCGTTTTCTCGACCGGCATGACCGGCTACCAGGAGACGCTCACCGACCCGTCGTACCACCGCCAGATCGTCGTCATGACGGCCCCGCACATCGGCAACACCGGTGTCAACGACGAGGATCCCGAGTCCTCGCGCATCTGGGTCGCGGGCTTCGTCGTGCGCGACGCTGCCCGCCGCGCCTCCAACTGGCGCTCGCGCCGCGAGCTGGAGGACGAGCTGATCTCTCAGGGCATCGTCGGTATCGCGGACGTCGACACGCGTGCGATCACCCGCCACATCCGCGAGCGCGGAGCGATGCGCGCCGGCATCTTCTCGGGTGACGCGCTGCCCGTGGGCGCGCAGTACCTGGGGGACGAGGCCGTGGCCTCCCTCGTGCGTATCGTCGCCGAGTCGCCGGTAATGAGCGGCCAGGCGCTGGCCGCCGAGGTATCGACGGACGAGACCTACGTGGTAGAGCCCCTCGGGGACTTCGAGGGCAAGGAACCCATCGCGCGCGTCGTCGCCGTTGACCTGGGTATCAAGTCGCGCACGCCGTACCACCTGGCCGCGCGTGGAGCGCGCGTCTACGTGGTGCCCTCCACCGTGTCCTTCGCCGACATCGAGGCGCTCAAGCCGGACGGCGTCTTCTTCTCCAACGGCCCCGGTGACCCATCGACGGCCGACCGCGAGATCGGCGTGCTGCGCGCCGTTTTGGACGCGGGCATTCCGTACTTCGGGATTTGCTTCGGTCACCAGCTCTTCGGCCGTGCCCTCGGCTACGGCACCTACAAGCTGGACTATGGTCACCGCGGCATCAACCAGCCGGTGCAGGATGTGGCCACGGGCCGCGTCGAGATCACCGCTCACAACCACGGCTTCGCAGTGGACGCTCCGGTGGGGGAGCCCTCAGTCGCTCCCTTCGAGTCGGGCCGCTACGGGCGCGTCGAAGTCTCGCACGTCGGCCTCAATGACGGCGTCGTCGAGGGTCTGCGTGCCCTGGACATTCCCGCCTTCTCCGTTCAGTACCACCCCGAGGCAGCTGCGGGCCCGCACGACGGCGAGCTGCTCTTCGATCGCTTTATTTCCCTGATGACTGCCGCTAAGGAGACCCACTGATGCCCCGCAGGAACGATCTGTCGTCCGTCCTCGTCATCGGATCGGGCCCCATTGTCATCGGCCAGGCGTGCGAGTTCGACTACTCAGGCACGCAGGCATGCCGCGTGCTGAAGGAGGAGGGCCTGCGCGTCATCCTCGTCAACTCCAACCCGGCAACCATCATGACCGACCCCGGCATCGCCGACGCCACGTACGTCGAGCCGATCACCCCGGAGGTCGTGGCCTCGATTATTGAAAAGGAACGCCCCGACGCACTGCTTCCCACGCTGGGCGGCCAGACGGCGCTGAACACGGCCGTCGCGCTGTCCGAAATGGGTGTTCTTGAGCGATTCAACGTCGAGCTTATCGGCGCATCCATCGACGCGATCCGCGCCGGTGAGGACCGCGAGGAGTTCAAGGAAATCGTCGAGCGCTCCGGTGCCGAGGTCGCACGTTCCTTCATCGCCCACACGATGGAGGAGTGCCACGCGGCCGCCGCTGAGCTCGGATACCCCCTCGTCGTTCGCCCCTCCTTCACGATGGGCGGCCTCGGCTCCGGTTTTGCTTACACCCCCGAAGACCTCGAGCGCATCGCCGGCCAGGGCCTGGCCGCTTCGATCACGACCGAGGTTCTCCTCGAGGAGTCGATCCTCGGCTGGAAGGAATACGAGCTCGAGCTCATGCGCGACAAGGCGGACAACGTCGTCGTCGTGTGTTCGATCGAGAACGTTGACCCGGTCGGCGTGCACACGGGTGACTCGATCACGGTCGCTCCAGCGTTGACCCTCACCGACCGCGAGATGCAGCGTCTGCGCGACATCGGGATCGCCGTCATCCGCGCCGTGGGCGTGGACACCGGCGGCTGTAACATCCAGTTCGCTATTCACCCCGAGACGGGCCGCATTATTGTCATCGAGATGAACCCGCGCGTGTCGCGTTCGTCCGCGCTGGCCTCGAAGGCGACGGGCTTCCCGATCGCGAAGATCGCCGCACGCCTCGCCACCGGCTACACGCTCGACGAGATCCCGAACGACATCACGGGCTCGACCCCGGCCTCGTTCGAGCCGACGCTCGACTACGTCGTCGTTAAGGTCCCGCGCTTCACCTTCGAAAAGTTCCCGGCCGCCGACCCGACCCTCACCACCTCGATGAAGGCCGTCGGCGAGGCCATGGCAATCGGTCGCTCCTACACGGAGGCGCTGCAGAAGGCCCTGCGCTCGATCGATAAGGGCGGTGTGCAGTTCCACTGGGACGGGGAGGCGCCCACCCCCGAAGAAACCCGCGCCCTAGTTGAGGCCGCCGCAGTTGGCACCGAGGGACGTCTCGTCCAGGTCCAGCAGGCTATTCGCGGTGGCGCGACGCTCGAGGAGCTCTTCGAGTCGACGAAGATCGACCCGTGGTTCCTCGACCAGATGTTCCTCCTCGACGAGGTCGCGACCCGCATTCGCGAAGCCGAGGCACTCACGGGCGACGTCCTCGCCGAGGCGAAGCGCCACGGTTTCTCCGACCGGCAGATCGCTGCGATGCGCGGCCTGTCCGAGGACACGGTGCGCGAGGTGCGCGGCGCGTTTGGAATTCGCCCCGTCTTCAAGACGGTCGACACCTGCGCCGCCGAGTTCGCGGCCCGCACGCCGTACCACTACTCGACCTACGACCAGGAGAACGAGGTCCGTCCACGCGAGCGCGAAGCCGTCATCATCCTGGGCGCTGGTCCCAACCGCATCGGTCAGGGCATCGAGTTCGACTACTCGTGCGTGCACGCAGCCATGTCGCTGCGCAAGCACTACGAGACCATCATGGTCAACTGCAACCCCGAGACGGTGTCGACCGACTACGACATCTCCGACCGCCTCTACTTCGAGCCCCTCACGCTCGAGGACGTCCTGGAGATCTACCGCGCCGAGTGCGCGGCTGGCCCTGTCAAGGGCATGATCGTCCAGCTCGGCGGCCAGACTCCACTGTCGCTGGCAGCCGACCTCGAGCGCGCCGGGGTGCCGATCCTGGGCACCAGCCCGCGCGCCATCGACCTGGCCGAGGACCGAGAGGAGTTCGGCAAGGTTCTTGAGGCTGCGCAGTGCCCGGCTCCCGCGCACGACACTGCACACACGCCCGAGCAGGTTATCGCCGTGGCCGAGCAGGTCGGCTACCCGGTTCTCGTTCGCCCCTCCTTCGTGCTGGGCGGACGCGGCATGGCGATCATTAACGACGAGCCGGCGCTCCGCGAATATCTCGCAAGCCACGACTCCGAGCTGCTGTTCTCGCGCGGCCCGCTCCTCATCGACCGCTTCCTGGACGCTGCCATCGAGATCGATGTCGACGCCCTGTACGAC